>JGI12635J15846_10000348_pt1 | contig 38470 bp, 39 predicted proteins | sample BlaSpr_A8_OM2_M2_FD_15846 | JGI IMG/M metagenome (IMG submission 15846)
ACCATGCCAGCGTCGCTTCGCTCCGACTGCTGTTCACCTTCGCTCCGGAATGCCGTTCGGCTTCCCTCCGGAATCGATGTTCACCTTCACCGGAATACCCAGCTGGTACTCACTCCAAGGGTGATCCTTCGAATCAGGATGAGTGGGTCTACGGTTTCGCGATTCTGGACGAAAACGACAAGTTCGTGAGGAGCGTCGATCTGCCGCTGCCGCCCGGAGGCGGTGGCTGGACTTTTACTGGTCAAATGGCAGCGGGGGATGGCGTGGCGTATATGATGCTGCACTCTCGGGAGCCGCCGCAGACGGCGATAGCGACGATTTCGGAAAAAGGCAATCACATTCTCGACATCAAAGTAATCGACGCACCGCTTGACAGCGAGACGCGCCATCACAACGAATGGTTATTCGGCCCCGGGGTTGCAGCGGATGAATACCACTATACGAACGAGAGGCCGCACATGAGCATGCGATTCGACGAGTACGATCTCCAGACCGGCGCGAAGATCGCAACCAAGAGCGCATATGGTGGCGGATTTCAGTTCGGCTGCTACATGGGAGACGAGTTCAGTATGCTGGCGCATAGTGCTCACGTCGATCCCGCACGACACCTCTCCCCGGATACGCTCCGACTCGTCACAACCAAGCTGCATTAGGCTACAGCAAATCCTCGTAGCTGATGTCGCAATAGTGTGCCGCGAAGATGCGCTGATTCCAGCGGGTGCAACTCCCGCCCGCGAACTGGGTCGCTTGACCGCCGCTCCCAATCGCCAGCGAGCAAAAACGAGCCTTTAATATACGATTGGCTCATGCGACCGAAGCGCGTGGTGCAAACTGACTTGTTGTTTCTGGTGGGTTTCCTGTCCTTCATCCAATACTGAAGTCAATACTACTGATTGACCAGCGCGGTCGCTGCAACTCCCGATGGCGAGATTTTGAAAATCGTTGCCATCGTGGAGAAGTGAAGCTCGCGTTCTAATCAGCGAGGCTACTGGGCCTGTGCTTGCATAGGAGCCTAGTTTACCGTTGCGCTGGTTTCAAGCCGCTGCGACCTTGATCCACTGGCAGAAATTCGCACGTCCCCGCCTTATGCCCGCATTCGCACGTGCAACCGTCTGGGAGTTCGCGCGACGAGTGGTTTCCCAGCGTGGAAGCAATTTTGCATTTAAGGGCGAGCAGTAAACTGTGAACTTGTTTTCTGTTCCTGCAATCCAAAAGTGTGCAATTTTGAACAGACGGCAACCGTGCGCCTTCGCTATGCTTCATTCTTCTTTAGGGTCAAAAGGCTTCCTGCCGGATCAGTCCCTCCAGAAGGGTAACGGCAGGGATACCCTCAAACGGTGCGGCGTGCTCCTCTTCGGGGCGTTGAGTCGCACCGTTTTCTTTTTGAGCAAATTCTGAGGCTAGCACCTCAGTACTTGCCACGTCCACGTCGGAGCCATTCTGCCTGACGTCACAGGAGCACCATCCCGCACGGCCCCGGTACAAATCGAGTGGCTCAAAGCGGTCAAATGTGACCAGACATTCGACTTCGCCGCTTCTAAAATAGTAACCAGTCGGGAAGTGAGACGACCGTTACAAAGGCTTGTCCAGCTTCCTCTTAACACGCGAGGTACAAGATGGAACTCCTATTGATTGTTCTGTTGGTGGTTTTTTTACTTGGTGGCGGCGGCTGGGGATACTCTCGCTGGCGAGGCTAACCCGATCACAGCATGAACTCGTGACCTCCGCTCTTAACCCTCATCAACGCCGTTAAATTAGGGTTCGACTCTGGAGATTTCTCCCCGGACCCTCTTTTTCCTCCAATGNCCTGCAAGGGGTCGAATCTCGACTCGCCTTTTGGGGGCCTTTCGCCCCTGTTTCGGNGGGATCGCCTGCTGGTCAGCCGATATACGTTTTGGAACGCGCTGTTTCTCGGCGGCCGATTCCGGACTGCCTGCTCCTGCTCAAGCTATCGACGCCGATTNTTTGTCATCCAATTGGTGACCGATGTTGTCTAGTTCCTTCTTCAGGGCAAGCCTGTCTATCGAATCGTGCGGAAGACAAAGGAAAAGGCTGATTCGCCGATCCAGCAGAAAGTAAGCGTCTCGGAAGGCCTTTTGCACTTCTTCCGGTGTGCCTACCGCAGCGGCAGGAGGGGGAACACCCCAGTGTGCTGTTATTGGCTGCCCCGGCCACACGGGGCAAACCTCATTAGCAGCGTTGTCACAGACGGTGAAAACAAAATCGAGCCTCGGTGCATCTGGTTTCGAGAATTCGTCCCAACTCTTGCTTCGAAAACCGTTAGTCGGAATGTGCGCGACTTCAAGCTGGCGCAATGCCTCCGGGCGCACCTTGCCTGAATGGATGGCTCCCAGCACTATAAGCCGTGAATTGCGGTCTCCCCTTAAAGTTCATGATCCCCTCTGCCATGATCGACCGCACCGAGTTGCCCGTGCATAGAAACAAGACGTTGTAACGCGGCTTCATCGGTCACGCCCAGTTGCAGCAGGTGGTAGCGCAGCAAGATTGCTTCGCTGTCGGCTTTAGGGCTCTGACGAAAGCACTCAAGAATTTACCGTCCAACTGTGGAGCTAGGGCGTCCACGTCAATGTTGTGTCCCGATAGAAACTCGCGGGCATCTTCCACGCGATAGTTCAAGGCGATGATTTCTAAGAATGCCCCGACGACACAGTTGACGAATTCAGATTGCACGTTTTGACCCCTGTTGATTGAGCGCAGGGGCGATTTGGACGGCCACCAGCCTGACCGTCCCTTGCCTACTGCGCCGTTTTTTGTAGCGTCTTGCTTGTTCGCCCCGAGCCTTTCGCCCGTTTTATTTTTATTCCTGCCGATGGTTTACCTTGTATCGTTTCGTCGGCAGCCTCCTCGCGACCCTCCGGTCTGACTCCGAGTTTGACGGCTGTCTGGGCATCAAGCTGCCCTGTGACTGGCAGACTCTCAGTCTTTTGAAATCCGCGAATACTCGCCCGAGTGCGGAGACCGAACACACCATCGACTTCCCCTCGGTAGTGTCCTGCGTCCTTCAGAGTCTCCTGCATCTTCTTGACATCGTCAGGATGGGTAACTGCTGGCACTTCTTTGCTGAGGTTGGCTCCTGAAGCCAGTGGCGTCGGGCGTGGTCCCGAATTCCCAGCGGTCAGCAGTATGAGAACGATACCAGCCCACGCAGCCTTACCGACTAATAGCATTTCTTCACCTTTACTTACTTGTGCACCAGCGGTCAAACGCGAAGCCCGAGCGCACAAGTGTTCCTTTACCTCCGGACACTTACCAGCCGATATCGCGAAGTAGGCTCGAAGGTGCTGGTTCTTGAGTCGTGGCCAGAAAACCTCTCCGAGAGAGATATATGCGCATTCGGCGGCTGGGGCGGCTTTCAACTCGCCACTACAAAGGAACTCAGGCTACCGTGTGCACTCGCTCCGCACAGAACGCGACCGTCCGTGTGGAACCAGTGTCAGTAAATACCTTCTGCTCCGGAATGGCGACAATCGCACGTCTCATCGGCACTACGGAGCGATGCCCATTCAGGTTGAGAAACGCCCCGGCGTTCAGCCGGGGCGTTTCCTCGTTACGATGCTTGTTCCCAAAAACATTGCTCAGGAAGCGCGCCGTTTCTCCTCTTCGGTTTTGTGTTGATCTTGGTGCTGAGAGTCGGTGCCTTGAGACGGGTTCTTCTTGGAAGTATCCTGTGGAGGGTTGTTCTGCGGATGTTTGTTCTGGCTCTCCTTTGTCGGTAAAGAGTTACCCTTCGTATCCGAGGTATCCACTGATCCGGTTGGCTTTTGCGTGCCCTGCTCCTGTTTGCTACGGAGTTTTTCAGTTTCGCTATTCATAATCGCTCCTTATTTGAACGTCCGTGATTTGTGTGCCCCCAAGTGAGGGTTGGCATATTGCGGAGAAACGAGGACCATCGCGATGCGTGTTCAGCCGCGCTCCTCAGCCGCCGACACTTTGTAAGCACTATCCAATAATCATGCTATGCCGTGGAGAACTGTAAGAATGGTCATAATTGAACATGATTGGGAGCAAAGACTTACCGACGACCCTCAAAATGAAGGGGGCATTCCGTGCCGACTACGTCTGCATCGCCCGCTGGCGAGATCACTCCTACTCAATTGCGGGAACCTTGGTGCTCGCGAGCCTGGGGAGCTCATTGCGGGGACTTCGTGGATTGCCGCAGGCCCCAGTTACTTGCGGCTACCGGATGGAGCGAAGCAATTCCGGGCGGGAGTTGCACCGGGAGGATTCTTGCTTGTCCTAGTATTTGTCGCTAAGCGTTTCTTGGGAGTGCGGACGCTGTAGTCTGCGTTAAGCGATATGGCACCTGACCTCGCGGACCTCGCAAAGTTCATTGGCACGACCGTGGCGGTGTTTCTTGCGCTCCTGAAGGCGCGTACAATTTTTTGAAATGTTCGAGCGCTATACAGAAAAGGCAACGCGTGTCATCTACTTCACGCGGTATGAGGCTAACCAATTCGGTTCTCCTTATATAGAGACCGAACATCTACTCCTCGGACTCCTGCGTGAAGATAAGGCCCTGACCAATCGTTTCCTGCGTTCTCATGCGTCGGTGGAATCGATCCGCAATGAAATTGAAGGCCACACCACAATTCGTGAAAAGGTTCCTGCTTCGGTCGAGCTTCCGCTGAGCAACGAATGCAAGCGCGCTGGCGTATACGGCGGAAGAGGCAGAGCGGTTCTCGCATAAGCACATCGGCACCGAACATCTGCTGCTCGGATTGTCGCGCGAAGAACAATGCTTCGCTGCAACGATCCTGCGCGAAAGTGGCGTAATACTCCTTGCTATTCGCGAGGAGTTCGCCCCCATCAACCAGGAAGCAGGTCAGCCGCAACGACATTGGGCATCGGGAGGACGGCGACGATACTGGATAAATGACGGCAGCGCAGTTTGCGCTGTTGGTTCTTTTCGCGGTCGTCCTCGTGAGGTCCACTATAACTGGAGCACATTTGTTTGCCGTCGGATGATAATGGTTCGGAGTCGTGCTTGCTTCGAATGTTTTGACACCTTTTTCTTTCTTCTGGAGCTTCGGCAAGCACAATCGCATTCTCGCCAAAGCTATCGCTTATAGTCTTTTGTGGATGTTTCAGCTTTTTATGTATGGGTGGCTCGTTCCGCTTGGCCTCGGGATATATCGTGTCGTAGCGAACCGTACTTGACGTTCTCACGACTCTCCGTCGCGTCAATCGATTTTGAGCAATTTTGCTCAGACCCCTCCGTACTTGTCCTGATAATTTCCGATAGCGGCGTACGAGTTGGTTTACCGTCTCGGCTGCACTGCTCCGCCGCGACAAACAAATCTTGCCTGATTGACAAGGAAGTCCCCACATGAGGAAGCTTGAGTCGCATGTAGCTGCACAAGATGGAACGTGGAGTCCTGAAGATTTTACGAACACTCTGCCCAATGTCCTAAAGAAGGGGCGCTTTACTTATGCGGCCGTGCTTGGGCTGGCGATGCTGGCAGCGGTGTCAGCGCAGGCGGGAAATGTTCGTGTGCTTCACGCCTTCACCGGACCTCCGGATGGGGCGACCCCGAGCGGAGTCTTGATTCTGGATGCGGCTGGCAATTTTTATGGCACCACGTCTGGTGGCGGCGTTTACAACTACGGAACGGTGTTTGAAATCGATAACAAGGGCGAGGAGACGGTGCTGTATAGCTTCAGGGGCAAGCGCAACGGGTCGGCACCGCAAGGAATCGTGCAGGATGCGGACGGTAATTTCTACGGGACGACGGAAAACGGTGGCACCTATCGCTTCGGGACGGTCTTCAAACTGACGCCGACTGGCAAGTTCACCGTTCTGCACAGTTTCAGCGGATCGCCCGATGATGGAGAATTTCCCGAGGCTCCTCCGATCCTCGACGTCGCGGGGAATCTCTATGGAACCACCACCGATGGCGGAAGTGGAACTTGCTACAACGGTTGCGGAATCGTTTACGAGTTGAATGGTGATGGTACTTATTCGGTGATCCACAATTTCGTCGGATACCCGACCGATGGCCAAAGTCCCAACACACCTCTGCTTGAGGATGCGCAGGGCAACCTCTATGGCACCACCTTTATTGGGGGAAATAGCGCTTGCAGTAATGACACTCCCGGGTGCGGGACAGTGTTCATGCTGACCACCGCGGGCACGGAAACGATACTGCACAGTTTTATTGGATCGCCGAAGGACGGCGACGAGCCATCGGGAGGATTGTCGCGAGACGAGAAGGGAAACCTCTTTGGCACAACCGTAAATGGGGGACGTTTCGGCTACGGAAACGTCTTCAAGCTGAATCCGGAGGGCAAGGAGATAACGCTGACCAGTTTCGGCTCGGATGGCTCAGATGCCGAGTATCCCTCCTCAAGTGTGGTTCGAGATTCGGCGGGGAATCTTTATGGTACGACTCAATATGGGGGTCAGGCGGGATGCTCGGGCGCAGGCTGTGGAACGGTTTTTGAATTGTCGCGCGCCGGACTACAAACTGTACTCTCTGCTTTTAACGTTAGCGACGGGGCAGTCCCCACCGCAGGCCTGATCTTAGGCCCGTCGGGCAAGCTTTACGGCGTTACTCCCAGTGGAGGAGCGTCCGGTTTTGGAGTTGTGTTCGAACTCGCCCCGTAGGCGGTCGGAGGCTCCGTTGAAGACCATAATGAACAGCTTGCCCACTCTTTCTTCCCTCATGTGTGCCTCCTGCGCCTGAACTTGCGCCACGGGGGTCTGCGCCAGAAGCCGCCACTCGTTGACGAGTTGAGTCCGGTTGTAGGGGAACTGAAAAACTTAGCGAAGTGACCCCATCATCCCTTGGCGTCTCGACCGAAATGCGGGTTCGAAATCAAAAGTCTTAGGCATCAGACAGACCTTTCCTCCGAAGGGTTATCATCCTTATAGGTTTCAAGGGCAATCGCTCTAAGTTCGGACAGTGCTTCGTCCATGGTTTTACCTTCAGATACGGTCAAAGTTATGAACGGCTCGCCATCATGCCGCTGTAGAATGGTTTTACCATCTCTCGACGGTTCGAAGCTCGTTACCATGTGAGTTTCCTTACTATTGGTGCATTTCAGTATTTATGATCTGCTCATCCGCTCACCCACGCTGTATCACTTTGCACAGGCGCGGCATTTATTTTCGGACCACCTACTCAGAACGACGGAATTCGCATTGCGCGGAATAGGAGCAATATGCACTGTAAAATGAACGACTGGATCGAACATTCGGTCTTCGGCTTGGGTCGGGTGAGCGAAGACCGTGGTGACAGGCTAGACATTCAGTTCATCAACTCTGGTACGAAGACGATTCTAAAGACCGCCGAATTCAGGCCCGGCCAGCAGCCCCCGGATTTCAAATTTTCTAAAGCGAAGCGCAAATCTCGGACGCCCTAGTTCAAGGTGGAGCGCCCGCCTCGCCGACCTCCATTGGACTTCGACGAGGTGGACGCGTGAGAGTCCGGCAGGCGGCTCAGTCGCGGTGAGCGATTGACGAAAATCTTCCCAGGTCATTGTGAGTTCCCCGTGACCCACACCAGCGCCGACTACTGCGAGCGGAGCCATTGCGCGACGGCTCGTGGGTCGAACCTTACGCAGCTCCCGATTCGGAACGAGGGAATTCGGCCAGCCTTCGCTTGTTTGAAAATCGTGACTCTCGATACAGCCAAGATGTGCGCGAGTTCATCTGCCGTCAAAGCTGACCAGTTCTTTCGATCTGGTCGGCTAAGGTCAAGTCGGAATTGGTCAAAGGCTCAGACGGGAGTTGGGTAACCCCTTGCCTTGGCTTTTGTCCGTGCGTTCTTGCCCATGAGAGTTCCTGGGAAATTGTCAATTCTATCCTGTGCTCCGTGACAGGCCACCACTCATCAGTCGCCGGCATGATTTGTTCCGCCCAGCGCACGGCATCGGCGATGCCACGATGGTCGCGTCAAGGCTGGCTCTCGTACTTCTCAACATCACGATCAATCTTGCGCATGGTTCGCTCGGCCCACTGGATGCTCGCATCAATCAGCTTGTCGGCGCGCGGGCTTCCCTGTGGGGTGCCGAACAGATCGTCCGGGCGTCTTCATGATGCGAGGCTGTGATAATAGCGGCGCCATGATTCCCGATCACTCTTTTCCTTCCCTCATCTATTTGGGCGGCACCGGACAGAACCGCACGCAAAGTTGCGCGGAGGTTGATGGGAGTATAGCACGACGTTCGCTCTTTGTTCGCCTATTGCATCGCAAAAGAACAACCTACCCCTCGGACGACGGGCTGCTGGTTTGAGCGGCGCTGGAACACCCACAAGGGGATGGTACCAAGGGCTGCGGCGAGGTTAGGACATTGAGATGGGCAATAAGCCGAGCTTGACGTGCCAGATCCACTGCGAAACTGATTATTTCCGGCGCAGCAGCTTCATGGTCCAAGCCCATCGTAATCTGGTATTTTTGCCGTAAAACCGCATAATTCTGATGTTGCGAGTTTCCTTATTAAGTCATACAAGCTCCTTGTGGGGAAGGACTTAAGAGGTTTCACCAGCGCACTGCTCGATTTACTTACTTGGCGAGGGCAGCCGCATGGAGCGTTCCTGTCATCCAATGGAAATGCTGGTTCTGGCAAAACAGTGCGCCGCGCGGACTAGGAACTCTTGGGGTCCGGGAAGGCTGTGCGTTGTTGTCATTTTTTGCCTATGGAGTATTTCGCTGGCCCACGCGGGAGCGACACTACTTCTCGAAGAGCCCTATAGTTACGACGGCAGTTTTGCCGGAACGGGCCATGTCGCCGTCTACCTGGACAACGTCTGTTCTGAGTCCCCGGTAATCCTGCGCCCGTGCGGCGAGGGCGAGTTTGGCGTAGTGCTCAGCCGATACGACGGCATCTCGGGGCACGATTGGATTGCGATTCCACTCATCCCTTACCTGTATGCGGTTGACCGAGCGGAAGCCGTCCCTCTATTCGCCGACGCAAAACTGGTTGCTTTCCTTAGAGATCAATACCGTCGCGACCATCTGGAAGCGCTTGCCCCGGATCGCCCCGACGGGGGAACGCCGGATGGAAACTGGTATGAACTGGTCGGATCGGCGTACGACCGGACAATTTATGGTTTCGAGATTGAGACCAGCCCAGAACAGGATGCGCTGCTGATCAACAAGTTCAATAGCGAATCCAACCTCCAGCGCTATAACTTCGTAAGGAGGAACTGCGCCGATTTTGTGCGCGAGGTGATTAATTTTTATTATCCACACGCGCTGCATCGCAGTGTGATTGGCGATCTCGGGGTCACGACTCCGAAGCAGATCGCGAAAATGCTTGTCAAATACAGCCACCATCATCCCAGGTTACGAACCTCAGATTTTCTGATACCGCAGGTTCCGGGTGCGATTCGGCGCAGCAAACCAATCCATGGCGTGTTGGAATCGGTGATGGCCGCCAAGAAATATATGGTGCCCGTGGTCATATTGCATCCCTACATAGGAGGCGGATTGCTTGCCGAGCATTTCTTCCATAAAGGCTTTGACCCGGCACGTAACGCTCTTATCCTGGATTCGAACGGCCAGTTGAATCCGCCCATGACGCATGATGAGCGTCTTGCGCTCCAGAGCCGTCTGGACGAACTGAGCCTCGCCCCTTCCGTAGGGGATCCTGTAAATAAAGGAAAAGCGAACGAAGGGAAAAACAAGGAAGTAAAAACTTGGGAGCGTTTGCAAGCGAGCGCCCAGACTCGACTCGATGCATCCGGACAACCTTTCCTGCAGATGGGCGTAGACGATGATTCGGACCAAGTTGGTCTTTCGCGAGCAAACATTGTGAACGGTTCCGGGGCTCCGGAACTGGGCGCAAGACTTCTGGAGGCGCGAATTCGCCAGGAATTGCGGCCTGCCTCAGCCCGCAAGACTTCGCCCAGTGACGTAAGAACAGATCTGAGGCTGTACCAGCGACTGCTCTCGTTTCAGCCGAGGGAATCTGCCGTAGCACCGGCGTCCACGACCAATAGCCCCGTTCAAGCCCCATCCGCCTCGCAATAGCTTTTCCCGGATTCGTTTCTTTCAGAACTTCTCTTCACGTCGGTAATACGTGACGCCTTCGAAATCAGTGTTGCGGAGGGAGTCGCGAATCGATCAGGGATTCGACTTGCGTCCAAACCTTGGGGTCGCACTCAATTTGGATGTGTGCCTTCATGAAGATACGGTCGTACCATGGATACTCCTGGCAGTGGATCGGATTCGCCTTGTAGTCGAGGAGGAAATTTCCGATGATGCGCGTGCGCGCTCGGTCGGCTGCGCGGATCTGGGTTTGGCCATGCAAGAGGCCATTCAGTTGATAGAAATTTGCGGCCTCGGCTACGTTCCGCGGAATGACCTTATCATTCTCTCCGGGCTTGGCGACGCTATCCACCTGAATCGTGAGGAGCACCGGAATGCCCTCCCTTCCCAACTCTCGCGCCAGCGTAACAACTTCCGAAGCTCCCCAGCTGTGTCCGTATAAGATAATGCGGGCGCTCCGCTTTTCTTCGGTCGACAGCGTTCCGTCGCGATTGGTGTCCAAAAGTCGAACGATCTCCAAATAGGCTTTTTCCCTCTGATGGTTCTCAAGAGCCTCCGCATATACGCCCGAGGGGTAGGCCTGGCGCAGGTGCGCAGCGACCTGGACCGCACTATGGACCATGGCATCGTGTTTGACAAATCCGCCAACGAAACCAATGACGATGAATGGAGAGACAACCACCGGTGCCACCGTCACACTGTCTGTTGCGCCGACAAGGCGTGCCGCGACCGCGTTAGCGGCGGTCGGGATAAGGCAAAGAATGATCGAAATATTGCGGATCGAAGTGCGGACGTGGTGACTCACAATTTACTAAATCATAACAACATTAAGGATGGCTGCGCGGCCAATTAGCAAATCAGCCATGACCTTCCCCGCTCCATGCGCGCTGAGATGCTAAGATTCCGGGAATGCCACTGCGCAGCAAAATCAAGAAGGCGACACACGCGGCTGGAAAGCCAGGGCGCGAACGACAAGGAAAGCCGCACACCGCGGCAGAACTGGTCGTCATTACGGGCATGAGCGGGTCGGGGAAGGCTTCCGCCTTGAAGGCCTTCGAAGATCTTGGTTACTACTGCGTGGACAATCTGCCGGTCGAGCTGATCCCGCGTTTTGCCGAGTTGGCGCTGCAGTCGGGAGAAATTCCGCGCACAGCGCTAGTGGTGGATGTGCGCGAGGGTTCGCAACTGGAGAAGCTGCCGGCGATCCTGAAGTCGGTGAAGCGAATGATCCCGACGCGGGTGATTTATCTGGAAGCGAGCGACGCCGCTTTGCTGCGGCGCTACAGCGAGACCAGGCGGCCGCATCCGTTGGGCACGGGCACGACGGTGCGGGCTTCGCTCGGGACGGAACGTCGGCATCTGCGGGCGATTCGCGCGATCGCCGACATGGTGATCGATACTTCCAAATTCAATGTGCATGAACTGCGGGCGCACCTGACGGACCGCTTCAAACAACACTCCGGCAGTCAGCAGACAATTCTCGTGTCGTGCGTGAGTTTTGGATACAAGCACGGCTTGCCCGACGATGCCGACCTGGTGTTCGACGTACGCTTTCTGCCAAACCCTCATTTTGTGCCGGAATTTCGCGCCCTCACGGGACGGGACTCGCGGGTCGCGAAATATATTCGATCGTTTCCACAGACGCAAGAATTCATTAACCGCATCTCGGAATTGCTGATCTATCTGCTACCGCACTACATTCGCGAGGGCAAGAGCTATTTGACGATCAGCTTCGGATGCACCGGAGGACAACATCGCTCCGTGATGATCGCAGAAGACGTGAACCAGCGCCTGCGAAAAGCGGGTTACAAGGTGAAGGTCGTGCATCGGGATAGTCCGAGGTAATTGGCGGCATTCGATTCTTTGGCACACCGCACCCATGTAGAATTGAGCCTTACACACATGGCAACCTCCACTGCGGCGGGCGCGAAGGGTCCAGGAAAACCGGCGAAGACCCGTCCCCTGACTCGATTGCTGCGCTACGTGTTGCCTTACTGGTGGCCGTTTCTGGCTTCGGTAACGCTGATGGCTCTGGTGGGACTGCTAGACGCAGGCCGGGTTCTGCTCATTGGTCCGATCTTTGATCGCGTTTTGAATCCCGGCGCACAAACAAAAACCATCCCACTGTTCAAGTTTCCCGGCACAGAGCGTTTTCTCAACCTGCAGCAATTAGTGCCTCCACACTTTCAAAATCCGTGGACAGTGGTCGCTTTTGCGCTGGTGGCGGCCACGGTGCTGAAGGGAATTTTCGACTACGCCGGAACCTATCTGGTGAACTACGCGGGGTTTGGAATGATCACAGACCTGCGCGATGATTTGTATAACGCCATCCTGCGAAGTTCCGTGGCGTTTTTTACGAAGCACACCACCGGGACGCTGCTGTCGACGATCGTGAACGACATCGAGAAAGTGCAATTCGCGATGTCTTCGGTACTGGCGGAATTTCTCCAGCAGTTTTTTACATTCTTATTTACTGCCGCAGTGGTGATTCTGGTTGGAGGTAAGCTTGCCTGGGTGCTGTTGATGTTTGTTCCCGTGATTTTATATTCGTCGAGAAAAATCGGACGCCAGGTGCGCCAAACAACCAGAGGCGGGCAGGACAAGCTCGCTGAGATTCAGAACATTCTGCACGAAACGATTACCGGGAATCGCATCGTCAAGGCGTTCGGCATGGAGCGCTGGGAAGTGGAGCGCTTCCGTGCCGCCGCGCGACGGCTCTTCCGGGCCAATCTGCGGTCGGTGGCGGCGTTTGCGATCAGTTCCCCGCTGATGGATATTCTAGGATCGATCGCTATCGCGCTACTGCTGCTGATGGCGCGGGGCCGGATCAACAAGGGCATCCTCACCACGGGAACATTTCTGACCTTCATCGTGGCGGTATTCAAGCTCTATGATCCCGTGCGCAAGTTTGCCCAGTTCAATAATAATTTTCAACAGGCGGTAGGGGCCTCATCGGAAATTTTCCGCTTCATGGAGATGGAAGACGAAGTCCGGGAAAAGCCGGGAGCGAAGCGGATGGGGAAGTTTGCGCGAACGATTCGGTTTGCGGACGTGTCATTCTCTTATGAGAATGCCGAGGATTCGCCGGCCGTGCTGCATGACATCAATCTGGAAGTAAAGGCGGGCGAGGTGCTCGCAGTGGTGGGATCGAGCGGCGCGGGCAAGAGCACGCTGGTACATCTGATTCCGCGCTTCTTTGACGTCGGCGGCGGACACATTCTGATTGACGATAGCGATGTGCGCGATGTCACGCTCGAGTCGCTGCGATCGCAAATCGGGATTGTTACGCAGGAGACGGTGCTGTTCAACGATACGGTACGGAACAATATTGCCTATGGTCAGCCCCACGTATCGCAGAAACAGGTGGAAGAGGCGGCGCGGGCGGCGCGAGCGTACGAATTCATCAAGGGACTTCCTGACGGTTACAACACGATGATCGGGGAGCGCGGAGTGCGGCTTTCGGGTGGGGAGCGGCAGCGGATCGCGATTGCGCGGGCGATCCTTAAGAATGCGCCGATTCTGATTCTCGATGAGGCGACCTCGGCGCTCGACAGCGAGTCGGAATCGCTGGTGCAATCGGCACTGCAAAATCTGATGACTGGGCGTACTGTGTTTGTAATCGCGCATCGCCTCTCCACCGTGCGCCGGGCAGATCGCATTGTGGTTTTGGAAAATGGCACGATCAATGACATCGGGGCGCATGAAGAACTAATGCAAAAACTGGGGACGTATCGGCGGCTCTACGAATTGCAGTTTGCGGAAGCATAAAACAGTGCAAGAACCGAAAGTTTCAAGGTGAAGCGTCCTGGGAGGTTGCGGTGACTCGAATGAACCGCGCACCTTTTCCACCTTGAAACTTTAAGACCTTAACTTCGAATCTCTTGATACCTGGTATTTATGACAATTCGCTCCATGACGGGATTCGCGCAAGTCAGAGGGCAGGTCAACGCTCAGCTTGCGTTTTCGCTATCTCTCAAATCGGTGAATCATCGTTTTCTCGATCTTCATTTCCGGCTGCCTTCCGATACGGATGCGTTGGAGATGAAACTTCGCCGGACTTTGAAGGAGAAACTGGCTCGCGGCCACGTCGAGGTGATCCTTAGCCTGGATCGTTCTGCCACCAACGGGTTCTCGTTGAATCGGCATTTGATTGCTGGCTATGTGAGCGCGTTCCGCGCGGCGGCCGACGAATTTGGGGTTGAAGGCGAGCCCGATCTGAACGTGGTTTTGCGGATGCCGGGCGCAATGGACTCAGGGGCCGAGAAATTTGGAGACGAATTCGAGGGCGCCGTCATGGAATGCGCGGAAGAAGCGCTTTCCCGACTGAACCAGATGCGCGAAGAAGAAGGCCGGAGCATTAACTCGGAGTTGCGGGCTCGAATGGGAAGTCTGGAGAAGGTGGCTGCGGGAGTGGATGCGCATCGCAGCACAATTGTACGCAGCTATTCGGAGCGCTTGCAGTCACGCATGATGGAGCTTCTCGGCGCACAAGTGGATAGGGAGCGGGTCTTGCAGGAAGTGGCGGTGCTGGTGGATCGCAGCGACATTCAGGAAGAACTGGTGCGGCTGAATGCACATGTCAAACATTTTCTCGGCTTGCTCGATCAGGGTGGCGAAGTGGGCAAGAAGATGGACTTCCTGCTGCAGGAGATGAACCGTGAGGCGAATACACTACTTTCGAAAACCTCGGGCCTGGCGGGTGAGGCCTTGAAGGTTACCGAACTGGGACTGTTGCTGAAATCAGAGATCGAGAAATCGCGCGAACAGGTACAGAATCTCGAATGAGCATCGTTTACATAGTTTCCGCGCCCTCGGGCTCGGGTAAATCCACGCTGGTCGCTAAGCTACTCAAGATGGTTGATAGCCTGGATTTTTCGATCTCGTACACGACGCGCCCTCCGCGGGGACCCGAACAGAACCGCAAAGAATATTTTTTCGTTTCCCGGGAAGAATTTAAGAGCATGATCGACGCCGGTGAGTTTCTGGAATACGCCGATGTCTTTGGAAACTATTACGGCACGGCGCGGCGGTTTCTGCGCGATGCGCAGACGAACGGGCATGACCTCCTGCTGGATATTGACGTGCAAGGCGCAAGTCAAATCATGCGACAAATTCAGGGCGCGGTGAGTATCTTCATTCTTCCGCCCGACTGGGAGACCCTGGAAAGGCGACTGCGAAGCCGTGGGCAGGATTCCGAGCAGGTAATCCGTCGCCGGTTGGACACGGCCCGACGAGAGATTGAGAATTACTCGAAATACGACTACATTCTAGTTAACAACCTGCTGGAACAATCCGCGGACCAATTGAAGGATATTGTGCTGGCAGAGCGGTTGCGGCAAAGTGGGATGAAGCTTTCAGAGGAAGAGACGCAGTTGGTGGCGACTGCACAAGCTTGCCGGTTGGAGCAGGCGCGGGAGCGGGTGCAGCCGATTCTGGCTTCGTTTAATCCGCAGGTGGCAAAGCGCACTTGAAGCTTTGGGGGAGAGAGTATGAAGCTGATTGAAGGGTTCGACAGCAATTACCGTTACATCCTGGTGGCGGCGCGGCGGGCGCGGCAACTGCAAGGCGGCGCACCGCCGGTGATCGACACCGGATCGCGCAAACCCTGCCGTATCGCGCAGGATGAAATCAAGGCAGGCAAAGTGAAATGGCTGATTCCGGAGCTTCCAAAATTGCCGGTTGAGGCTGCCAGCGATACTCTTAGCAAGGTGTTCCTGGAAGACGCGTAGACATAATAATCGCCGGCGTTGATATTGGCGTGGAGTGCCGGCGGTGTTCTCGAATGTCGATGGACTGCCGGGTGGTTGAATCTCACAGCCGCGGGCGGCATCAACTCTTTAGGCGGGCTGCAGCCTGCAGGCTGTAGCCATCGCCTTCCTCCTATGAAAATTGCACTGGGCGTGTCCGGTGGAATTGCAGTTTATAAGGCCGCGGAAATCGTGCGCCTTTTGCAGGACCGCGGCATTCGCGTGCAAGTTGTCATGACTCGCGCGGCCGAGGAGTTCGTTCGTCCGCTGACCTTTGCAGCTCTTTCCGGAGAAAAAGTTATCACCGACCTGTTCGGCTCTGATTCGGGAGGTGCGCAGGCGAATGTCGAGTCGGCAATTGAGCACATCGCGGTAGCGCAATCGATCGATGCTTTGCTGGTGGCGCCGGCGACCGCCGATGTACTGGCGCGCTTCGCACAGGGAATCGCCGGCGACTTTCTAAGCACGCTCTATCTTGCGACTACGGCTCCTGTGGTGGTGGCCCCGGCGATGAATGTCAATATGTGGAATCACGAGGCCACAAAGGCAAATCTCGAAATCCTGCGCAAGCGCGGTGTGCGAATTGTGGAGCCAGGGGATGGTTATCTGGCGTGCGGGATGACCGGATCGGGACGACTGGCGGAGAACGAGGCGATCGTCGCGGCAGTAATGGAAGCGCTCGGCGCCGCCCAAGATCTGGCAGGCGAAACCGTGCTAGTGACGGCTGGACCGACGCGGGAGAAGATCGACCCGGTGCGGTATTTGACGAATCGGTCGAGCGGGCGCATGGGTTACGCCATTGCGGAAGCGGCATTGCGGCGCGGAGCGCGCGTGCTGCTGGTGAGTGGGCCTGCGGAGATTGCGGCTCCGGGGACGGCGGAATTGACGCGGGTGGAGACGGCGGAAGAAATGCGGGCAGCGGTATTGACATTGCTGCCCGAAGCCACAGCGATGATCATGACTGCGGCAGTGGCGGATTTTCGACCGAAACGGGCAGTGGCGCAGAAGATCAAGCGCAAAGGCGAGATGATCCTGGAATTGGAGCCGACCGCCGACATTCTGGCAGAGGTCGTACAACAGAAGACTAAGCAGATCATAGTCGGATTTGCCGCCGAGACGGAGAACGTGCTGGAAAATGCGCATAAAAAGTTGGCATCGAAATCGCTCGACCTCATCGTCGCCAATGACGTTTCGCGCGAGGGCGTTGGTTTTGACTCCGACCGCAATGCGGTCACGATTATCTCTCAGAGCGAAGTAGTCGAGGTCCCCGAGACCTCGAAGTGGGAAGTTGCACACCGCGTGCTGGACCAGGTTGTGAGGTTGCGGAAGCACAGCGGCGTGACATCTCGGTAATCAAAATCGTTCCCACTGAGACCCTGGTTTCCGAAGAATCGGAAGCGTAGCCTTTTGTTTTTCTCTCATCTCTGCGTCTCTGCGTTAAAAAGTTGTTATTCTTATCCGCAATGCCCCACGCTCTTGATCTTGAACTTCGCCGCGCGTTGGCGGCGCGCATTCGCTACTACAACGAGATGGGGATCTACGATTTCTACCGGCGGCCTCGGTTGGACCGTGCCGGAGAAGTTGCCTCGCCAGTAGCGGTCGACCCAGTAGCGGTCGACGAAGAAGTGGTGGTTGCCTCGGCAAATGCGGCTTCGATGAATCATACAGAATCGAGAGAAGAAATGAGTCCACGGAGGACGGCAGTGGCCACGGTGCCGGTTGCCGCTGAAGAGAATATGTTGGACGCGCTCGCGCTGAAGCCAGAGCAAAGTGTGAGCGACCCGGTAAAAGCGCTAAAAATAATCCGCGAAGACCTGGGCGAGTGTACACGCTGTGTGCTCCACAAACAGGGACGGAAGCAAATTGTCTTTGGCGTGGGGAACCCGAAGGCGGAGCTGATGTTCGTGGGCGAGGGTCCGGGCGCCGATGAAGACGAACAGGGCGAGCCGTTCGTGGGGCGGGCGGGGCAACTGCTTAACAACATGATTAAGGCCATGGGGATCGAGCGCGAGCAGGTGTACATCGCGAACATCGTCAAGTGCCGTCCACCGGGCAATCGCACGCCGGAGCGCGAAGAGTGCGGGACTTGCTCGCCATTTCTGATGCGGCAGATCGCCGTGGTCAAGCCGAAGGTGATCGTGGCCCTCGGCGCCACCGCCGCCAAGACGCTGCTGGCTATGAGTTCTTCGATGATCCAACTGCGCGGGCGTTTCTACGACTTCAAGCCTGTAGGCGTGAAAAGCGGCGATCCTGGCTGGGAGGGTTGCAAGTTGGCCGTCACCTATCATCCGGCATTTCTGTTGCGCGATCCGCGGCAGAAGGGCGAGGCATGGAAGGATTTACAAATGGTGATGAAAGAGTTAGGACTGAAGGCGCCGAAAGCCAACTCGTAGGGATGGGTGTACGTCTCCGACTGGCTCACGACTCTCTGGTGAACTATGACGCTCGAAGTGAGTGCAATCAGCAAATCAAACGCCGAGCATTACGTCTGGGGCAACCGTTGCGATGGCTGGCATTTGGTAAAGAACCTACAGCTAAGCGTGATTCAAGAGTGCATGCCAGCGGGCGCAGCGGAGGTTCGGCATTTCCACAATCGGGCGCAACAGTTTTTCTATGTGCTTGCGGGCGAGGCTGTGATGGAAATCGATGGGCGGCCGATTCTTTTGGCTACTGGCGAAGGAATGTTGATTCCAGCGGGCACACCGCATCAGATGAGGAATGATTCAGATGGTGAGGTTCACTTCCTTGTCATTTCGCACCCGCCATCGCACGGAGACCGAGAGGTTTTACGGGAGAGTTGAAGGCTTCCCCTGGAATTCCTGATTTATCCTTCCAATGACATGCCTGTTTTCTGCGATGTCGCTCTCGCGGTCCCCCTTGACATGGTGTTCACCTACGACATCCCTCCGGGGATGGATCCCGTCGTTGGCGGACGGGTACTGGTGCCGTTCCGACAGCAACGGTTGTCGGGCATCGTGGTTGAGTTGCATGACCGTCCTCCTGAGGTTTGCTCTTCCCAAGTGAAGATCAAGAAGGTGATCGAGGCGCTCGATCTCGTACCGGTTCTTGACGCACAACTGCTGAAACTCGGAAAGTGGATTGCCGATTATTATCTTGCGCCAATCGGTGAAGTCTTCCGCACCATGCTTCCGCTTTCAGCGGAGTTGAAGCGGGCAGTCGCCTATCGCATCACCGATGAAGGACGAATGGCACTGCATCTGGCGGGAGTGTCGGGATCTCCGACGCGATCGAAGCGGACGCCGGAACAGCAACTCATCGAATTTCGCGTGCTCGACTATCTGGGTGAACGAGAGAACGTGCGCGAAGGGAACTTGCGTGGGGCCACTTGCGTTTCGAAAGCGCTGCTCTCCGGGATGGTGCGGAAGAAGTGGATTGCTCGTAATGATGTCTCGTCTGCGCGCGATGCCTCGCGCTTGGTCAAGGCGGCTGTGCTGGTTGCGGCCGACGAGCTGTTAGAAGCTTCGCCTCGGGACGGGCGAGACGCCCGTCCCCGCGCCAGCATAGTGAAAAGACTTAACCAGAATCAGCGCACTTTAGTTGAGACGCTCGCCGCTTCCGGCGGAAGGGTTCCGGTCGAGGCTCTGCGCGGGCTCGATGTTCCACGCACTACGCTTGGTACGCTCGTACGGCGCGGGTTGATTGAACTGACCGATGAGCAGCAGGAACTTACCGCGCCAAAACTTAAGCCTCGGCAATCTCCCTTTGAGTTCGAGTTCAGTGCGGCGCAGAACGAGGCAATTGCAAAGATTGGCGAGGCTGTTACATCGCACAAATTCAACGGCCTGCTGCTGCACGGGATCACCGGGTCGGGAAAGACTGCCGTCTACCTCGCCTGTATGCGACAGGTGCTGAAGCAGGGCCATTCGTCGATACTGCTAGTTCCAGAAATTGGACTGACCCCGGCGGTAGCGGCCGATCTGTACCAGATATTCGGCGATGAGGTTGCGATCCTGCATTCCGGCTTGTCGGACAAGGAACGGGCGGAGCAGTGGCATCGCATACGACGCGGTGAGGCGCGGGTGGTGGCGGGAACGCGATCGGCAGTGTTCGCCCCGGTCAGCGATCTGGCGCTCATCATCGTCGACGAGGAGCAGGATTCGTCTTACAAGCAGGAAGAAACTCCGCGTTATCACGCGCGTGACGTGGCGGTGATGCGGGCGAAGATGGCAGGCGCCACCGCCGTTCTCGGCTCCGCCACGCCTTCGCTCGAGTCTTATTACAACGCTAAGAAAAATAAGTACGTGCTTGTGGAACTGCCCGATCGGGTGGAGCGGCGTCCTTTGCCCGAAGTTGAGATTGTCGATATGAGGCAGGAATTCCAGGAGACAGGGCAGGAGCAGGTAATCTCCCGCAAGCTAGCGGGCGAAATCCGCGAGCGGCTGGAGAAAAAAGAGCAAGTCATGGTGCTGCTCAACCGGCGCGGATATTCTCCGGTGGTATTGTGTCGCGCCTGCGGCAAAACGCTGCAATGCAAGGACTGCGCCGTCTCGATGACCCATCACAAACGCGAGCGCAAGATGGAATGTCATTATTGCGGGCACACAGAGCGCATCCCCGAAAAGTGCGCGCACTGCGGCAGCGAATATGTGCACTTTGTTGGAACCGGATCGGAGAAGCTCGAGGAGTTGCTGCACGGCATGTTTCCACAGGCGCGGATTGGACGGTTAGACCGCGACACGGTACGTGGGCGGGAGGACTTCGAGCACGCGCTGAACGCACTGAATGAAGGCGCACTCGATATCCTCGTAGGCACGCAGATGATCGCGAAAGGCCACGACATCCATGGTGTGACGCTGGTCGGCGTGGTGGGAGCGGATATGGCACTCGGGTTGCCAGATTTCCGCGCAGCCGAGAGAACTTTTCAGCTCTTGACGCAAGTAGCCGGGCGCGCCGGGCGCGGGAAATCTCCGGGAAAAGTGGTACTGCAGACTTATTTTCAGGATCACTACGCGGTGCAATTTGCAGCGCGGCATGATTTTAACGGCTTCTACGAAAAAGAGCTGCAATTTCGCACCTGGATGCATTATCCGCCATACAGCGCGATTGCGAATGTGCTGATCCGCAGCGAGAGGTTGGATGAGGCGCTGACTTGGTCGGGCGAACTGGGGCGCTGGTTCGAGAAGACGCGTCATGAAGGCATTCGTGTGCTGGGGCCGGCGGCGGCTCCGATCACGCGACTGAAGCGCGATTATCGCTATCACTTCATTCTGAAGTCTCCCAGCCGCGAAAGGATGAATGCACTTTTGCGGGCGATGCTGGCCGAGGCTGCGGCTCGCAAAATCCCGCGCACGCAGGTCATTGTGGATGTCGACGCAGTGTGGCTGATGTAAAGTGGCTGATGTAAAGCGGCCGTTGGGGCGCTTGTCGTTGGTCGTTCGCGGTTTCCCCGAATGTAGCGAAGGCTCGACCGGGCAAAAGTGCAAGCCTCGCTTACTTGCGCCGCAGCAGCTCCCGAACGTGATCGCGTAGATCGTGCAACGTGTCGCGACTTCCGTCGCGGATTTGCGGCCAGACTTCCCGGCCAGAACCATTCTCCAGAGGTGCAGGGGTGAAGGTCAGCATGAGAATCACCAGGGCGCAGAGGGCCAGAACGCGACGGCCACCAGAGGCATCGGGGTAGCGTGGAACACGTGGGTGCCGCAAGGTCGCAGTGAGCAGCACGGCCCAGACTAACCAGCCCAGCCAACGATATTTTCCGAGCGGGATCAGTGCGACGATGGTGGCGAGGGAAATCCATCGATGCCAACGAGGCGAGATCGAAAATATGATGTGGCCGCCATCAAGTTGGCCGACCGGCAAAAGATTGAGTGCCGTAGCGAACATTCCAACCCATGCGGCCGCCGCAATCGGATGAAGTGAAAGCGCGGAGAGCGGCACGGAGATGTGCAGCACATGTGAGGCAAGATAGAAGGCCCAAGGGAACCCCAGTTGTAGCGAGGTCGTCGAACCGGCCATCGGACGCGAGAGAGAAAGCCCGTATAGCAAAGATATACACGCCGGGATGAATCCTGCGAGGGGACCGGCGATCCCGATGTCGAACAGCGCAGCTCGCGAGGGTATCGAACTCTTGATGCGGATGAAAGCACCAAGCGTCCCAAACAGGCTGAGATAAGGGCAAGGTACAAACAGCGGCGGCGTCACATAGACACGATAACGACGAGCGTAGAGGTAATGTCCCATCTCGTGCGCGAACAGTATGAACATTAGGGTGAGCGAGAAAGGAAGGCCGAGCAGCAGATTTGCGGGATGATGCGCGATCCAACCGATCGGGAAAAGAGAAAGTGAGTCGTCATTCAGAGAAAATACTGATTGCCGATGCAAAAAGTTGTACTGCATGCGTGCGCCGACGACCGTCGTGCTTAACAGGGTCAGCACGAAAAAAAGTCCATAGAGCCACCAGCGCTGGCGCTGCTGTCGGACGATCCACACACCGGACTGGGGCTGATCTTCCCAGTCGACGGCATTGGCAACAGTGGATGAGGGTTCAGACATTAGGAACCTGAGGTCAAAGGTTTGAGGTCAGATTCCAGAGCCTTGGTTTACTTCCGCAAGCTGACCTCTGCCCTCCGCAATGGCGAGAGCAGCTAGTCAATCGATTGCAGTTCCTTGCCCGGCTTGAAGCGGACGGCTTTGCCAGGCGGGATGGAAACTTCGGCGCCGGTACGCGGATTGCGCCCGATACCGGTCTTGCGCGGACGTACGTTGAAGACTCCGAAACCGCGCAGCTCAATGCGGTCGCCGTTGGAGAGCGCCTTCTTCATGCTCTCGAAGACGGTTTCGACGGCGAGCTCCGCTTTGGTCTTCGTGATACCGGTGCGGTTGACCACTTCGTTGATGATGTCCAGCTTAATCACAGGTATCCCCCGTCTGCTGAGGATTGTGTTCCTCAAGTTATTGATGCTAAGGGAGATAGGTTGGATTGTCAACCGGGGGATCAATCTCGTAATATGGCTGTACCAGCCCAATCAATTGGTAATTTGTAATCTGTGGTTGAAGGCTCTAGCGGGCTCTCGATTCTCAGCGCAAAATTACCAATCACGAATTACCCATTACAAATTTTCCAAGGAGTTTCATGATCAAGAGTGACCGCTGGATCCGGCGCATGGCGCAGGAGCACGACATGATTAATCCGTACTCGGAGAAGCAAGTGAGCGAGGGTGTGATTTCCTACGGCGTGTCGAGTTACGGATACGACTTGCGTGTAGCCGACGAGTTCAAGATTTTTACCAACGTCAACAGCACAATTGTCGACCCGAAACATTTCGACGAGCGCTCGTTTGTGACGGTGAATGCTGACGTCGCGCTCGTGCCGCCGAATTCGTTTGCATTGGCCAGGTCTGTCGAGTACTTCAAGATTCCTCGCGATGTGCTGACGATCTGCGTCGGCAAGTCGACCTACGCACGGTGCGGAATCATCGTGAATGTCACGCCCTTTGAGCCGGAGTGGGAAGGCTTCGTCACGCTCGAGATCTCAAACACCACGCCGCTACCGGCGAAGATCTACGCCAATGAAGGCCTGTGCCAGATTCTGTTCTTCCAGTCGGACGAAGTTTGCGAGACGAGCTACAAGGATCGCAAAGGAAAGTACCAGTCGCAGAAGGGGATTGTGCTGCCGAAGCTGTAGAGGAGCAACCGTCAGCTATCAGTCTACGGGGCCAGCAAAGGTGAACATGCAGGTTGTTATTTCCCTTTCTTCCTTGGCCTGCTAGAAAGTAAGGGTGTCGCAGCATCGGACAACTGTCCTTCTCGNCGGGCTCTTGCTCTTCCTGGGCACTCTNGTGCTTTATTATCCTGTGCTGCAAAACGGATTCGTCAACTATGACGATCCCGCCTATGTAACTTCGAATTTGCAGGTTCAACAGGGACTGACCCTACACAGCCTGGCGTGGGCTTTCACTTCGATCGCGGAGGCCAACTGGCATCCGTTGACCTGGATATCGCATATGCTCGACGTGCGGTTATTCGGGATACGAGCGGCGGGACATCACGCCCAAAGCGTCCTTTGGCACGCTATCAACGTGGTATTGCTCTTTCTGTTGCTGTGGCGGGCGACGGGATTCTTAGGGCGCAGTGCGATCGTTGCGGGCTTGTTCGCTGTGCATCCGCTGAACGTCGAGTCAGTTGCNTGGGTCGCGGAGCGCAAGACCGTGCTCTGTACATTCTTCTTTCTTCTAGCTTTGGGNGCGTATGGCTGGTACGTNAAGAAGCCGAAGACAAGTCGTTATCTTTTGATCGCGTTGCTNTTTGCTTTGGGGCTGATGGCAAAGCCCATGGTGATCACGCTTCCGTTTGCGCTGCTGCTGCTCGATTTCTGGCCGCTCCAGCGATTTCCGGAGACGCCGCTTTCCAAGCTCGTACTCGAAAAGATTCCTTTCCTGGCATTGTCAGCGGCCAGCGCGGCGATCACGCTCTATGCGCAGCGCGCGGGCGGAGCCATTGGTTCGACTCAGCTCTTGCCGTTAGGCATTCGCCTGAAGAACGCCATCGATTCCTACCTCGTTTACCTGGAGAAGACGGTGTGGCCTTCGCGGCTGGCGGCATTTTATCCCCATCCCGAGGACTCGCTCGCACTTTGGAAGGTGCTGGCTGCGGCTGCGCTACTGATTGTGATTACGGGGTTGTGCTGGCATTTTCGCGAACGCCGCTATCTGCTGGTGGGGTGGTTGTGGTTTCTGGGAATGCTGGTGCCGGTGATCGGCGTCATCCAAGTCGGACGCCAGGCTTGGGCGGATCGGTACGCGTATATCCCGCTTTGGGGAGTGTTCGTGATTGGCGTCTGGCTGCTTTCTGAGGGCGCCGCGCGCCTGACGCTTAGCCGGGCTGCGCAAGGCGCGATGGCGCTGGCCGTTCTGCTGGGATATGCCGCAACCGCGCATACTCAGATTGAATGTTGGCGAGACAGTTATTCCTTGTTTGCCCACGCGATTCAGGTGACGGACGCGAATCCGATTGCCGAGGCGAATTTGGGATCGGCGTTGATGGAGATGCGGCGTCCGGATTTGGCCGAGCTACACCTGGGGCGCGCCATCCAGTTGATGCCTACGCTTGGAACCGCGCACTACAATCTGGGTACGCTGCTGCATCGGCAGAATGAACTGGAACAGGCGCTGCGTGAATACCAACTGGCGCTGAAATATGCATCGGACGAGCACGAGGTGGCGCAGACGCACAACAATCTGGGCGTGCTGCTCAATCAACTCGGACGGCGGGACGAGGCGGTAGCGGAGTTTACGCGAGCCATTGCGGTGAATCCTTATGAGCAGAACAGTTTGATCGGCAGAGGCATGATTGAGTACGAAGAAGATAAGTTCGATGACGCTTTGCAGGATTTTGCGCGGGCCGCACAACTCGCGCCTTCGCCGCTCGCTTTCTACTGGCAAGGGCGCGTTCTGGAAGAAAAGGGACAACTCCCGAGCGCTGCCGACGCCTATCGCACGGCTCTCAGATTGGCGCCTGAATTTGGGGATGCTCGAGTGAGATTGGATGAGGTTGAAAGAGGGGTCAAGTAAGGGTTGGAAGCGCTAGAAAAGCGAATGCCCTGCGTTTTCGCCCAACGTCTACCTTCGCCCGTTTTCGCCTTCTTTGAACATGTACTTGATGGCGGGCTTGTAGATCATCAAATTCGCGGAGCCGCTCCGGTTCAGCTTGATGCAATTCTTGTCGTACCACTCGATATAACCGTGGACTTCTTCGCCGTCACGCAGGACGACTACCATGGGAGTTTTCGTCTGCATCTGCTTCTGATAGTAGAAGTTTTCGGCGTTGGTCTGTTCGCTCGGCACAAGCTTCTTGTTTGGGGCGGCGGGACGGTCGCGGTCTCTGTCGCGATCTCTGTCTCTTTCTCTGCGTTCGGCGGGCGGGTGATTGTGGCCGTGATTATTGTGGGCGTGATCGGCACGATTGAGGGTTGGGCGGATCAGCTTGCGATTCGCAAAGCCTTCCTGCTCGTTAATATGACCGGCGGATTGTTCGGCTGGTATGGATTCTAGTGCATCTTTCATCGCACCACCTGCATTGCACCGTCTGCGAATCGCTCCAGCTGCGCGCCGGGCGGGCAGTATATGCCACAACACTTGATCCTGAATTGTGGGTCCAGAGGTGTGAACTGAGGGTTACGGTATCACAGCGGACGGACGATGACAATATTTTGTGCTCCTGTGTTGGGCCGGGAACCCGGGGGGTGGTACCGCTGGCGACACGTCCACGGGGTTATACGCACGCGGCCCGTATCGGCCCGTTTGCCAACTCCGCGGGGAACGGGCATTTCCGGCCGCGTTTGGGAGAAGGTATAGTATTCCGACGACTATCCGACGACTTCCGAGGATTATGGACTTTTTCGATCCCGCGGGGCAGGAATTTCTGCGCCTCTCCGAGCGCTACCGGCAGATGAGTGATGAGGAACTGCTGCTTCTTATTCCGCAGACCTCCCAATTGACTCCTTTTGCCCAGGAGGCGCTTGCGACCGAGGTTCGACACCGCGGGCTGGCGGCTGAGGTTCAGGCGATACGAGCAGCAGCTTTCGAGCACGCATCTCCGAAATTTCGCGATTCCACCGAGTACGATGGCTCTGACGCCGATTCTTCCGACGACGATTCTCTCGACGACGACGATTCTTCGTACAACGAAGACCGCACGTTGGTTGGGCTCTGTACAGTGTGGAGCGTGCGCGACGCGCTCAAAGTGCAAAGGATTCTCGATAACGCGGGAATCCCGTTTTTTCTGGGACCGGAAAAAGCTACGGGCGTCGACAAGGTGACCTCAAATTTCGCCAATGGTGTGAGCGTGCAAATCATGCAAATTGGCTTGCCCTGGGCTCGGCAACCGATGCAGCACTTTGAGCCTGAGGATGATCCGACTCCTAAAAAAGAGGAAGAAGAACTCGAGGAGCTTCCGGTCCGCTGTCCTAAATGCCATTCCACGGAAGTCGTCTTTGAGGGTCGAACCTCTGCGCCTGAAGATGCGGCGGAGGAGTCTTCCGAAAAATACAAATGGACTTGCGATTCCTGTGGCCACCAATGGGAGGATGACGGCATTGCGAAGCAGGAATAAGCCGGCCCCCGTTTTGCCATCGATGTTTACCGGCTGGTATCGGTAACCCCTCCCCTGGTCTCCTGGAATCATAGAGTTGGCGGGATTTTTGGACGTGGTCTTTGAATCTTAAGGACTGATATCAAAGCATTCTGGATAAGGACTTTACTCCTCCGAGCGCCAGAAATGGTTTTGGGCAGCTTCTGTGGCCGCCGATAGAAGACGAGCACACCTCATGCTGCTTTGATCAGAGCAATATTGTCGCATCGGATTAGCTGCAGCCGCTGGTACTGCCGCAGCTCATGCATTTGTAGCAACTTCCGTTGCGCACCATGATGCTGCCGCAGACGTGGCAACTCGGGGCGTCTCCCATGTCGATCATGTTGGCCAAGGCGTCGGCCGCGTGGACAGAACCCGCAGCCGGTCGTTGGTCGTTGGTTGTTGGGCCGGAACCGATCGAGCCGTTTAGATCGCCGACTCCTTCGGGCGCTGCTACTGGCTTAGGGCGCAGGTTCTCGAAGAGGAACTGTTGCTGGCCGCTTAGGAAGCGCATTTGGAGCCAGCGGAAGATATAGTCCATGATCGACTTAGCGAAGCCAATGTCGGGATTGCTGGACCATCCGCTGGGCTCGAATCTGGTGTGGGCGAATTTTTCGCAGAACAGTTTCAGGGGCACGCCGTGCTGTAGTGAGATGGAAACGGCGAGCGCGAAGCTATCCATCAGGCCGGAGACGGTGGAACCTTCTTTCGCCATTTTTACGAAGATCTCGCCGGGCTCGCCGTTGGGATAGAGGCCTACTATGATGTAGCCTTCGTGGCCTCCCACATTGAACTTATGGGTTACTGACATGCGCTCTTCTTTTAACTTATGACGCAGAGCGCGGGGTGGCGCGTCGAGGTTATCTTCTTCGATGCGGGCATGAGACAAGGCTGCGTTTCTGGCGGCATCATCTTTGGTCGAGTTCGCGGTCTTGCTGCCGGCAGCGGAGAGCGGTTGCGATTGCTTGCATCCATCGCGATACACGGCTACGGCTTTGAGGCCGAGCTTCCAGGCCTGGATGTAGGCTTCGGAGATATCGTCTACCGTGGCTGCATTCGGCAGGTTGACGGTTTTGGAGATGGCTCCGGAGATGAACGGCTGCGCGGCAGCCATCATCTTTAAGTGGCCCAGGTAATGAATGGAGCGCGTGCCCTTCGACGGCTTGAAGGAGCAATCGAAGACGGCCAAGTGCTCGTCCTTAATGTGCGGCGCGCCTTCAATGGTTCCGGTGGCGTCGATGTAACTGACGATGGCGTCGGCCTGCTCGTGGGTGTATCCGAGCTTAAAGAGCGCTCCCGGGACGGTGTTGTTGACGATCTTGATCATGCCGCCGCCCACTAACTTTTTGTACTTGATCAGCGCCAAGTCGGGCTCGATGCCGGTGGTGTCGCAATCCATCATGAAGCCTATGGTTCCGGTGGGAGCAAGGACGGTTACCTGGCTATTGCGGTAGCCGTGCTTTTCTCCGTTGGATAGGGCCTCGTCCCAGCATTGTTTCGAAGATTCGTAGAGAGCGCCGGGGACGTTATTTTTGTTGATGTTGTTGACGCTGGCGCGGTGCATTCTTATTACATCCAGGAATGGCTCGCGATTGATGTACCAGCCGGGGCAGGCTGCTCCGGGCATATCTTCAGACTTAGTAACTCCCAGTCGGGTTTGTACGGTGTCAGTTATGGGGGTCAGAGGCTCGCATAGCTCAGCTATCTTGGAGGATTGCAGATAGGCTTGGCCGCACATGATGGCCGTTACACAGGCGGCGTAGTCGCGTCCGGCGTCGGAGTCGTAGGGCAGGCCTGCGGCCATTAGCAGGGCGCCCAGATTCGCATAGCCGAGGCCGAGTGGGCGATAGTCGTGCGAATTCTTGCCGATTCGTTCGGTGGGGTATCCGGCGTTGTCTACCAGGATTTCTTGCGCGGTGATGGTGATGTCAACCGCGTGGCGGTAGGCTTCCACATTGAAGGTGCCGTTGGGCGCGAACTTCAGCAGGTTCAAGCTGGCCAGGTTGCAAGCGGAGTCATCGAGGAACATGTACTCGCTGCAAGGATTGCTAGCGTTGATTCGGGCTGTGTTCTTGCTCGTGTGCCAGCGATTGACGGTGGTGTCGTATTGCATACCGGGATCGCCGCATTGCCAAGTGGCTTCGGAAATTTTGGCCATCAGATCTTTGGCTTTGAAGGTTTGGACTACGCGGCCGTCGACGATGGCTTTGGTGGAAAAATCGGTGTCACGCATTACGGCGACCATGAAGTCGTCGGTGACGCGGACGGAGTTATTCGCGTTCTGGAAGAAGATGCTGCTGTAGGCGTCGGAATCGGGATGCGATCCGTCGTAACCTTGGGCTACTAACGCGTGGGCCTTCGCTTCTTCTTTGCTCTTGCAGTCGATAAAGTCGACGATGTCGGGATGGTCGATGTTGAGGATGACCATCTTGGCGGCGCGACGGGTTTTGCCTCCGGACTTGATGACTCCGGCGAAGGCGTCGAAGCCTTTCATGAAGCTGAGCGGGCCGCTGGCAGTACCTCCGCCGCTAAGAACTTCGGTAGAGGAACGCAGCGGGGAGAGATTGGTGCCGGTGCCGGATCCCCACTTGAACAGCATCCCTTCGGTTTTTGCCAGGGTGAGGATGGAGTCGAGCGAATCGTGCACAGAGTTGATGAAGCAGGCGGAGCATTGCGGACGGGTGTATCCGGTGGCTCCGAATTCTATTTGCTGGGTGGTGAAGTTCCAGTGCCAGTTGGTGGCGTCGGATTTGGGCTCGATGCGATCGCAGCCTACGTTGAACCAGACGGGCGAATTGAAGGCCACATGCTGGCGGATGAGCAGGTGAACGAGCTCGTCGTGGAAGGTGGCGGCGTCTTCGGGGGTGCGGAAGTATCCATCTTTCATACCCCAGTCGCGGATGGTTTCGGCCACGCGGGCCACGAGTTGACGCGCGCCGGTTTCGCGTTCGGCGGTCCCAACCTGTCCATGAAGATATTTTGAGGCGACGATGTTGGTCGCGGTCATCGACCAGTCTTTGGGAACCTCGACGTTCTTCTGCTCGAAGATCACGCCTCCCTGAGAGTCGGTGATCTGAGCGGTGCGGAGTTCCCACTCGATCTCGTCGTAGGGGGAGACACCGGGCTTGGTGAAAAGGCGCCGGAAGGTCAGGCCTGGGGCCTTCGTCTTCTTGTTGACGGCGTTATTCGTGCTGGCAGAGGACTGGGTCTTGATTTGGTCGCGCACTTCAGGCATTTCCTTCTCCTAAATTAGATGATGGCAAAGAGCAGTTGATCTTGCATTCGGCGCTCATATTTCCATAAATTCAAACGGCGGTGCGGCGAAACAGAGTACGTCCGCTTCCTGGCGTATATGCCCTTCAAGGGCGTTGATTTTTATGAGCTTGCGGCGTCGCCTGAGCGATACCCCTGACACGAAGCCTGTTCGCTATGGAGCCGGATCGCCCTGCAGGCGCTTGCGATAATTGTGCTCCGGTAGGGCGGTGGGGTCGGCGGCATGGGCGGCCACCTGGGAGGTTTTCGGCTGGACGGATCCAGTCAACGGGGAATCGCATTCTATGCCGTGACGGGCAAAGGAGGCGGCAACGAGTTCCATCAAATCTTCCATCGGGGCTCCTAATGGCGCGACTGAAAGCTGGGCCGGTCGGGGAGCAGCTTGAACCGCGAAATTTTAGTTCTCTTTCTGTTGTGAATCCCCCGAGGGGATGCCTGGCTGCGCCAAGCCGGGGGACGTCACCGCTTGTTTCCGATTGCTACTTCCGACTACCTGCTTTCCATCCACTATGGAAGGATGGCCTTCCGTGATGGGGAAGACGCGAAGTCACCTCAACTTTGAGTCTCGCCCCGATTGATTTACCGTCCTCGCCTCCTCAAGAAGGAGGGCTATAAAAAGTTCCCTGGGATGCTTAACCTACTCCCGTATATGGTGCCTGTCAAGAGGGAAACACAACATCTGGTGGCCCAAAAGTGGTACGGGTACCGAGTGAAGCAAGGTTTCTAAGACCACCCCCACGCGTTCTTGAAACTTGAAGACTCTAAGAGACTTTGAAACTTAGACTTAGACTTAGACTTAGGGTTAGGCGGTGGCCCGGGCGCTGTCGGGTGGGGCAGCTCTTGATACCGGCCGGGCAAGGGCGGCGGGCGCTCCATTTTTATTATTCTGGGGATTCTGCGCGAGAGGCACGTAAATGTCTTCGAATAGGGCCTGCGTGGTGATCCTCCTCATGCCTTCAGAGGTCTCAACAAGGTAGTCGCCGGGTCGGCCGGATTGTTCGCGGCCCAGAGCGTCGGTGAAGATGAGTGGTGTGGTGAGTTGTTGGGCGCGCACAAGAAAACGCGTGCGGTAAATGGTCCATTGACTTGCTAGATTCCGACTTTCTAAATTCATAAGTGCTTCTTTCGCCTTCGGCAAGGCTGGTGTTCGTATTCAGGTTTCGGATTTTGACCGAGCAGGGTCGCCGCTCGGGAGAAATTATGGAGCGACTTTACGCGCAGACAGAAGACGGGTCAATTCCATAAGAATGGTGCAACCCTCGAATTTCTTTCGCGAAATGAACTGGATACATTCGTATCAAGTTTGGGTCGAGGATAATGGCGACTGGCGCACGAGAGGCGGGGTTTGAGAGTTTGGCGAAAAATTGCATTGGGGACTTTTCGAACCGGCGGCCGGATTATGCACAAGGCTTGCACAGGTTAGGAACAATTGGTGGGTAGCATCCGGCAGTGAAATCGCCTCGATTGCGGAGCGCGACTTTCGGAAATAGCGGACATCGCGGGTTGAACTTCCGTAAGGTGACCTTCGGTCCACAGTTTTGATTCTCAGGTATCGTTCGCAATTCTGGTTCGTGATTGTCGTTCTTAGTTACCAGTGGGCTCGATTGAAGAAGGACCAGTTGCTTTTAGCGCGGGCCTCATTGTAATTTCCCAGCAGGTCTCGGAAAAAACCAATTCCTGAACAGACGAAGGTACCGCAGCGGCTAGAGGGCGCATCCAACCCAATGCGGCTTCCGCAAGGCTAGAAAACGAACTACTTATCGCAGCGTGGGAAGCACTTCGCCATCCAAAATCGTACGAGGAAAATCTAAGTGATTTGGCCAGAATGTCCGGGAGAGGAGGAAGGAGATTGTTTATGCCCCTCCCATTCAAGCCCAGGCTCATAGTCTTTGCGTTCGCCGCTCTGAGTTGCACATCGCCATCGCCGTGCTTCGGACAAAACCCTCAGCAAACACCCTTGCCTGGCGTGGAGCGGCGTAATCTGGCGCGAAGCAGTGCAGAGCAAAACAGTCCTGCACCGGCGCCGAATACGGAACAACAAAAGGGATCGCCGGCGGGCACGCCGATGCCCGATGAGCAATTGCCGGGAAGCATCAGCGGAACAGTCGGCGATCGAAGTGGAGCGGTCGTCGCTGGAGCGCGGGTGCGGCTTATACGCGACGAGCAGGCTCAACATGAATCTTCCTCAGGTCAAGCTGTATCAGGGCAAGCCCCGATAGATCAGTCGTCGAAGGTTCAATTTCAGAGCCCAGAGGCGGTATCGGGCGGCGATGGGCAATTTTTCTTTGCCAGCGTCCCTCCCGGACCGTTCCAGCTCACGATTACGGCGGCGGGCTTTGCAGCCCAGACTTCCTCTGGAATCCTGCATTCGGGTGAGATCCAGACGGTCCCACCGATCGCTTTGGAGGTTGCTACGGCGGTCACAGAGGTGCAGGTGCAATTGACACGAACCGAAGTGGCGGAACAAGAGATCAAAATTGAAGAAAAACAGCGTGTGCTGGGCGTCATTCCGAATTTCTATGTCAGCTATATCCCTGACGCGGTCCCGCTGAGCTCTAAGCAAAAGTTCAACCTTGCCTGGAAGACGGTGATCGATCCAGTCACCATCTTGTTAGTGGGAGGGACCGCGGGAGTGGAGCAGGCAGAGAATCACTTCAGCGGGTACGGACAAGGCGCACAGGGCTATGGAAAGCGCTTCGGTGCCGGTTACGCCGACACGGTTGCGGGCACGTTCGTCGGAGCCGCCATACTGCCATCGCTTCTAAAACAGGATCCGCGTTATTTTTACAAGGGAACGGGGAGCATAACCTCGCGGGCTCTGTATGCGATTGCCAATTCGGTGATTTGCAAAGGCGACAATGGACACTGGCAGACAAATTACTCGAATATCCTCGGCAGCCTGGCTGCGGGCGGTATTTCAAATCTTTACTATCCGGCCGATGATCGCGACGGCGCGGAATTGACTTTCGCAAATGCGGCGATCGGGCTGGGCGCAACTGCCATCGCTAATCTCTTTCAAGAATTTATCATCCGCAAGGTCACGCCGAAAGTTCCTAACCGCAATGCGCCTAATCCGTAGGCTGGCAGTTCAGCCGTTCTGCGCAATGAATGCCTTCAGTGGGATAATGTTTCTTCGACGATTTTTCTTTCGCGGAGGTCTGCTATGGGAAGTGTGGCTCTTCTGCAATCTCTCAAGGACGGCGTTCTTGGGCAAGCGAGCGTGAAGGCTATCTACGGCGAGCCTATCCCGGCAAACGGAAAGACGATTATCCCAGTGGCAAAAGTGCTATATGGCTATGGCGCAGGAGCGGGAACGGGCGGGGTCGGCGACTCGAGCGCACGCGGCGAAGGCGGTGGCGGTGGAGGCGCAGTGCGCGTTGTTCCTCTGGGAGTGGTCGAGGTGAGCGAACGGGAGACGCGGTTTGTTCCGATTAGCGATCGAAGGAAATTGACTGGGGCTCTGCTGGCGGGCATTGGCTTGGGGATGTGGTTGAGCTGGCGCAGACGCCGCTGACCTCAGCGGCCGAAACCTCATTCCAGCCAGCGACAGTTAATTGCAGCGCTGCAATGCTGCGCCACCTAAAAAGCAAACCCAACCAACATCAAAAATTGAAGGCTGATCGGGTTCACGCTGGATGCAGGCTGTCGGGAGCACGTCCCGAAAATCACGAGACGTGGCTCCCTTGCCTTCAGCAAATCAAAATACAACTGGTTCTCAGTTACACCCTTTGCCGTTGGTGATCGATGTCAGGACATTGGCAGCGGCGGTGATGTCGAGGCTGTAGCAGTATCCGGTGGAGTTAGAGCCGAAATAGTCTTGCGCGCTCGCCTGTCCGGAGTTGCCGGTGAAGTTGCCACTGGAATCGAAGTTGAGAGTGTCGGTGGTGGTCACACGGTTTTGGACCAGTGCAAAGTTAATGGCCTGGCCGTTGCGCTTCGCCGCCTCATCTTCTTCGAAGTACTGATTGCTGGTGGTGGTTTGAGTTTCGTCGCCGTTCGCCTGAACGAGTACGGTGATGTTCAACAGCAGCGGCCAATCATGGTTTACGGTGTAGACGGTCTTGCCGTTCGAGTTCTGCGTGGTCACGACCGAATGGAGCGTGCTGGTCTGGTTGATGTTCTGCTCGTATTCCGTGTCTGTCAGTTTGAAATACTGCAAGTTGGTGAAGTTGATATCTTGGGATACGGTGGTAGTAACCGGGCCGTGGGAGGTATTGACGTATCCGGAGATTTCGAAGTCGTGGCTCGACTTGGTATCGACGCTTCCCTGAATGTTGCCGTTTTTTGCAGTGTTAATGTTTTCACTGACAGTGGGATTGGGCACGGTCAAGGTGTTTTCAGTTACAGCTCCGTTCACTTCAGTGGAACCTGCGTCGAGATAGAGGAGCAGCGAGGCGGTCGCGGAGAAATAGTTGTCGGCGTTGAAGACGCTTAAGGCCACGGTGTGGGGCTGGCCATTGTTCAGCAGTCCGGCGAAGGGCGTCAAGTTGACGCGGTAGGGCTTGAAGTTCATGGTCTGAACGCCGGGGATGGGGATCCATAGAAAAGGATCGATGCCGCCTGTGAAGATCCAGGGATAGACGGGAGCTACGCCAGCGGGTGTGCCGTCGATGGTAACTTCAGATTCGCGGAAGGCGGTGTTGCCGCAGCTTTCGAGTTCGTCGGCGACGTTGTTGGGGACGCAGGTGTACCAGAACTCGTCATTGCTCTGGCTCTGAGCGAAGACGTCGAAGAATACTTGCTGGATGTTCGTGGGAAAAGTTAGCGTCTCCTCGAGCAGGCTGGTGGTGCTGCTGAGGCCCACGGTGCCGCCGGTGGGACCCCCGGAGAAAGCTACGACTTGATCAGCGCTGGTCGGCGGGGCCTGACCGGTAGGTACTGGATAGAAGAGGATGTCGGCTGCTCCGCGGAGAACGCCAGTGTAAGTTTTGTTGACTAGGTTCCCCAGATCGACGGTTCCCACCTGGTCTACGGTGAAGATTGAGCTGTAGTCAGTGAGGTCGCGCTCGACGTGCCAGTTGCGGGCTACGTGGGGCTGGTCTTCGGCGGTGGTTCCGAAGTAGATGTTGGTGGGACCGATCCAGATGTTGGCCGTGCGGTCATATTGGATTCCGGCGCTGATCGAAAAGTTAGCTTCGAGAATTACCTTGGCCCAAGGACCGGGACAGTCCGCGGGCGGCACGTAATTGAAGCTCTGAGCATTGAAGTTGTCGAAAACGAATCCTGTGTACAGTGTGACCTTGCACGGCGTCGTACTCGGACGCGGCACGGGCGGGTCAGCGAAGGCGGTGTTCGTGGATCCGATCTTGAGTTCAGCGCTGGCCATGGCTGACAGCAAGACCAATAGGGAGACGAGCGTGGCGGCGAATTTCGAGAGCTGGGAAGTGGTCACAGAAACCTCCGATTTGTATGTGCAAAAAGTTGCAGAGCTGGGAGTGGCCTGCGGGATGAAAAGCCGCAGTGGTAGGGGAGTTTAGTGGGGATAGACGCGGGTGTCAAGGAGTGAGTGCTTGAATAAGTGCTGGATGATGAGGGTTAGAGAGTTCGCTGGATGCTTGATTGGCGAAATTCCGGCGTGCGGAAATTCATGACTGGAGTTGGAGCGTGGGTCGGATGACGAAATTTCTTTTCCTCGCGATCTTTTTCCTGGCTAGGTCCCTGGCGATGATGATGGCTGCAGGTTCGCCTGGATTCGCTGAGGATCATGGCGCGCCTACTCGCGTGGTGGTGCTCGGAACGGGAAATCCTAGTGCGGACCCGGACCGGTGGGGGCCGGCGGTCGCGGTGGTGGTAAATGATCGGGCATATTTGATCGACTGCGGTCCGGGGGTGGTGCGGCGGGCGGCCGCGGCGGAGAGGAATGGAATTGCGGCTTTAAAGGCTAAGGAATTGAAGATTGTTTTTATAACTCACCTGCATTCCGACCACACGCTGGGCTATCCTGATCTGATTTTTTCGCCTTGGGTGCTGGGACGGACGGAGGCGCTCGAGGCTTATGGTCCACATGGGTTGAAGAATATGACTTCGCACGTCGAGAAGGCTTGGGTGGAGGATGTGCGCGTTCGGCGGCGCGGACTGGAGCAAGCTAACGCTACAGGATACAAAGTCAATGTGCATGAGATTGAGCCAGGAGTGGTGTATCGCGACGACAATGTTACGGTCACCGCCTTTCCGGTCAAGCATGGGATTTGGAAGGAAGCTTATGGATACACGTTCCAAACTCATGATCGGAAGATTGTGCTTTCGGGCGACACTTCGCCCACCGATGAAGTGGTGAAGGCTTGCGATGGATGCGACCTGTTGCTGCACGAAGTTTTTAATCCGCACGGCGAGGAGTTGAAGGACGCGCATTGGAAGGAATATTTCGCTATGTTTCATACTTCCCCGGCGGAGTTGGGAGAGATTGCGCGGCGGGCTCATCCTAAGTTGCTGGTGCTCTATCACCAGTCGTTAGAGAAATTGCCGGAGTCGGATTTAGTGGAGCAGATGGGAAAAGAGTATTCGGGGAACTGGGTATCGGCTCGGGATTTGGGGGTTTATTGATGCAGATGTTCAGAACCCGATTTGCGCGCGATATTGTTACTGAATTCTTGCCTCCGGCACGAGTGGGGAAAATTCAGAAGGCAATCGTGCTTTGCGATGGGATGCCTTCGATGCCTCGCAAACAGCCTTTGGCTGAATTTCTCTGTTCGAAGGGATATTGGGTGTTTTATCCGCGCTATCGCGGGGCTTGGGAGAGTGGCGGGGTATTTTTGGAACGATCGCCGCACCTGGATATTCTCGATGTGATTAGCGGACTTTCGAAAGAGTTTCGCGAGCTGGCGTTTCGGCAGCGCTTTCGCGTGGCCGCGGATAAAGTGTTTGTGATTGGAGGAAGTTTCGGCGGAGCGACGGCTCTTCTTGCTTCGCTTGATCCTCGAGTCAGGAAGGTGGTGGCGAATTGTCCGGTGGTGGATTGGGCAATTCTTCCTCGCGAGGCGAAGAAGGAGACTTCGCATCCCAACTACGCTGCTTATATTCGCTCGGCGTTTGGGAATGGATATCGGCTGTCTGATAGGAATTGGAAGAAGCTGCGTGGTGGCAAGTTTTGTAACCCCGCTTATCACGCGCGGGAAATTACTGCCTCCAAGGTCATGATGTTTCATGCTCAGGACGATCCTTATGTGCCTTATCGATCGGTCCTAAAATTTGCGCGGGATACGGGAGTTAGGATGAAGTTATTTCGGCGCGGCGGGCATTTGAGCACCGATTTGATTGTGCGGAAGTATTGGGGGGAGATTCGGGAGTTTTTCGCGAGTGAATAGGTGCTGTGGGCAGAGGAGGCTGCAAGCTGCGCTCGGCAAGGACGGGCGAGACGCCCGTCCCCGCACGAGCCGAAGATTACTTTTTTATCGACGCTTGGTAGCGCTTGTTGATTTCTTCCCAGTTGATTACGTTCCACCAGGCTTGCAGGTATTCGGGACGGCGGTTGTTGTATTTGAGGTAGTAGGCGTGCTCCCAAACATCGTTGCCGAAGATGGGATGGAGACCTTGCGAGATGGGATTGTCCTGATTCGCAGTGCTTAGGATCTTCACTTCGCCTTTCGCGTCTCCTGCGAGCCAGACCCATCCGCTGCCGAATTGGCCTGCGCCGGCGGCGTTGAATTTTTCCTGGAAGGTTTTGAAGTCTCCGAAGGCTTTCTTGATGGCGTCGGCTATGGGGCCGTTGGGATCGCCTCCGCCCTTGGGCTTCATGATGTTCCAGAACATGGTGTGGTTGACGTGGCCTCCGCCATTGTTGCGGATGGCGCCTCGGATGTCTTCGGGAATTGCGTTCAGGTCGCGGAGCAGATCTTCCGCAGTTTTTTTGTGCAGCTCGGGATGCTTGTCCAGGGCCGCGTTCAGATTCTTGACGTAGGTAGCGTGATGCATGTCGTGATGCAGGTGCATCGTTTTTTCATCGATGGTGGGTTCGAGTGCCGTGTAGTCATACGGCAGAGGGGGTAGTTCATGTGCCATTTTCACTTCCTCCAAAACCTGTGCCATTGTCTTTTCCTCCAAAGTCTTAAAGATGACGGGGTGCGATTGAAAGATTCATGGAGGGCGGGGTGGGTTGTCCCGGCAGCCCCTTATATTTGTAACACTTTTGGAATTTAGCGGCTGCTAAGCAGCATTCGCGAAGTCCTTACCACGGAGGACACAGAGGAACACGAGGGAAGGCCCTCGTTACGCAGATTGTCTTTATAATTGGGAACTATATACATAACTCCCTAACCTGAGTCATGTGTAGATTTTGAGGGCTTACGCCCGCAGCGCTGATCCCCAGCGCAAGTATATTCCGACCCGCGTTGTGGTCCCCCCTAGAACGAG
>JGI12635J15846_10000349_pt1 | contig 38350 bp, 32 predicted proteins | sample BlaSpr_A8_OM2_M2_FD_15846 | JGI IMG/M metagenome (IMG submission 15846)
GTCAGTCGCTTGCCCGCCGATCTGAAAGCCTACGCTCCCACCCTCAAGGGCCATCATTGAGGGCGCGCCCCAGGAGCCGTTGAAATATTCGCCCGTTCGGCAGCTCATCGCACCGCGGCCATAACTGCCACCGACCACAAACGCGGCCTTGAGGACCGATGGAAAAACAACCACGCAGTCGGCCTTATCGAGGAGATCTTGAGGAATGTCGTCTGGAATAACGCGCGCGGTCCCGTGCCCGTAACTATCACCGAATTCCAATGAGGAGGCCACCGCTGATACCGATGGATTGCTGGTGGCTGCCGGCAAAACTGTAGTCGTAAGCCGGCTCCAGGAACCAGCCGAAACGGTGTTTGCCGGTCGGCCAGAACATGAAGTCTCCCGCTATCTCCCCAGAGATGGAGTTGGTCACTTTCCCGTTCTGTCTGAGGTGGACCCATTCGGGACCGACGCCCAGCATGAACTCTGCCTTCCGTGATATGGTCCACGGCTTCTTGAAAAGTAGGTCGGTGTCCCATTCCGTTGACTTACGAGTGTAGAAGGGCGACACGCCTGCCTCAAGCTCCAGCCAGTTCTCTATGGGTGTAACCTCCGCTGCAAGATTCGGCGCGAACGTTGCTGCGCCTCCATTGAGGTTCCAGCTAGTTGCTGCGCCAAGTTCAACAATGGCTGTGGGGTCTTTGTCCCCAGCGGCCTTTTGGGGATCGCCACAGGACGCCTTTGAGGAAGTTTGGCCGTGAGCAGACTGACACAAAAACAGAAACAGCCACGCTCCAGTGAGTGTGAACACGTATAGACGCATTGATGTCTCCAGAGTGAGTTATGCGTTCCAGCATCCGCGCTAAAGGCACGGAAAAGCCAAGCTGAGACAGGCAGCACAGTCAACGCTGCGATAGTGGGAAAACCCCATACCACCTAACATGACAGTGGCGAATCGGGCTGGGGCTCCAGACCTGGCTCTGATCAGTGCCGCGGGAAGGACGATCACGAACGAACAAACCCCGACGACGAAGACCCCTCGAAATTTAGCTTGAGTTCCTCGGAAGCAGGCGTTTCGAACGTTCCTGTTGAGCCTGCGAGCTTCGTCGATCCCGGACGCAATCATGCACGCATGGAGGATTGCCAACGCAGAAACGAAGCAGAAGCCTACTGCAGGCTAGGCAATCAATTTCCAGGGACTCCTTCTCTTCAGATTTGCGCACTTTGGGCACCATGAACCACGTTTAACCCTACCAGGCTGAGCACGCCATCGATGTCCTTCGGCGCACTGCCACTCCAAGGTGGTCGCCTTGTTCGTATATCGCCGGGATAAGCACCTACCGCCCCTACCGGCCGCTAACGAGCGTAATTCTTGCAAAGTGAGTCTCCGATTCTGCGCACAAACGGGACACCAAGTGCCGCTCGTAACCGCAACGGGCACAGCGCGCCACTGATGCCCTTTCTCACATTGCCATAGGAGCTTGCTCTTTGAGTTCAGGTACTTCGCTGAGAGGCAATGTCCCCCTCGCGCGCGGGCGATAATTTTCATTCTCTCGATGGTATCTCTTGGACGAAACCGCCTCCGCAAGTCATAACACTTCTGACACCATGTCCCTCGTTTGCGTGCTCCGCCTCTCACATTGCAGGGCGCGGCTTTCCACCTGTGACTGCGCCCGCATTCCCATAACAATGGAGAGCGATTGTTGATATACCTATTCGAGAGACATCTGCCTCCGCGCTTCCGGGCAAGCGCGTGCATCTCTTTGAGTTCGAGCTTCTGATTCCGAACGCAATAAGGACACCAACTTCGGGCCCTAACGGAAGCGGGTGTCGCGATCCACCGATGCCCTGCCCCACATTTCCACAGTAGAGGCGTCTCCACGTTGATGTACTCGGTCGACAAGCGCCTTCCACCTCGCGACGTGGCGATGGCTGTCATTGCGTTCAGAGACAGGCGGGCTACACGGGCACAGTGTGGACACCAACGTCCTGCCTTTACCAATCCTGGAGCGGCTTCCCACTGATGTCCTGCCGCACATCTCCAGCGCAGCTTCGTCTCGTTGCTCACGTACTGGTCAGAGACGCACTCGCCTCCACGACGAGCAGCCAATGCTCGCATTTCAGTGAGCGTTAGTGGTTGTGTGTTCGCGCAAATTGGACACCAGCTGCCTTTGCGAACATTCGTCGGCAGTGCTTTCCACAGATGTCGGTACTCGCACCTCCACCACAATGCCACTCTCAAGTTGGTGTATCGCGTCGAAACGCACTTGCCACCTCGCCGCTTGGCGAGGCGACGCATCTCTTCAAGAGTTGACTTTCCCATAAAGTAACGATGCGCGACTTGCGGACGAAACGATGCCGATGCTTCGGGTGGGTCAGGCCAGCGATTTCCAAGGGTTCAAGAAGGGCAGTACGGTTTCGACCGTACCGCCCTTAACGACGGGGAATCATTCTAGAAGTGAAAACCGATCCCCGCTGTCAACGCCCGTGGTGTGACATAATGCGTGCCGCTGAAGGTTGAAAGGAAGTTGTAGAGCGCGAACTTGTTCGCCAGGTTGATGGCTGTCAATTGCACACTCCACTTATATTTGTCGCCGTGAAAGATGTTGTCATGGCCCACCGACAGATCGAAGAGGCTCCGGTGTGCGATGCGCGGCGGCTTATGGTCGTCGTTCTCAGTGCCTGGTGGAGGTACGTTTATGAGCGCAGATCCGAACGCTGATGCGGGGCAGTTGTAAGGCAGTGGGACCGTCGGGGTCGCGCGGACTCCGCTACACGTGAACCCGGCTTCAGCCTCTTGATCGGCTGAAAGTGGCACCTGGCCCACGTTGGCAGCCATCATGCTCACGTTCGGCACGCCCCCGATGAGGACTGATTGCGGGCAATCGTTGCTCGCACTGACCCCGTAGCACGGGGTTGCGCCTGCCACCAGTCCGGTATCATACCGCCAGTTGAAGCCCATCCAAGGTCCGCGTTTCCAGGGTTGGTACTGAAAGTGAGTCGTCTGGTTGAACCTCTCATCGTGGTCAATACGGAAGGGAGTGCCTGGCGCTCCCACAGTCGCGCCCGCACCGGCGATTTGCGGGGGGAAGAAACGTGCCGCCACGCTGGAGAAGACCATGAGTGCCGAGAATCCGTGGACCTCAGGCACGCTTATGCGGCCGGCATACCCGGGGATTTTCGAGTTGTGCCACTCAATGGGGTAAGTGATCGGCGTGTTGCCAAGCACGCTGAAGTCGAAGCCGTTGTGCGTGTACTTCGAGATCCACTCGCCGGAAAAGACCAGGTACTTCCCGAAAGCTTGCTCCAGGCCAGCATGGAATTCGTTGCGAAAGCCAACGCTCAAAGGATTTGTGGCCGACGAAGAACAAAGAAGCAGAGGGTTTAGGACAGCGTTGGCGCATCCGAGGCTGGAGAGGATCAGGTTCTCGTTGAAGGGAGATTCCAGGGTGCGGGCGTAGGAAACCCGCAGAATCGTATTGGTCTTCTTGACGTTGTAAGCCACCCCAACCCGAGGCTCGACTTGGTTCCCGCTGGTGATCCCGTTGTAGAGATCGCCGCGTAAACCGAGGTTCAAGGACCAGTTTCCTTTCGTGATGTTGTCGCGGACGTACAAGGCGAGTTCCTTGATATCGGTGTGGCCACTGAAAACGTACGAGACTCCGCCACGGGTCAAGTCGTACGGAGCCAGGGTCGTACTGTAATAAGGGTATAGAGCGTTGCCTGGCGCGTTGGGATTGGTTGCAATGTTTGCCTGTAACGGCCCGGTAACGCCGGGGCAGGCCGCAGGAGTGAGCCCCGGTACCGCAACCCACGGGTATATGTTCACCGCAGACGTTCCATAAACGTTCGTGATGCAGGGTGCGTTGTAAGTGGGATCGACGATCCCGATAGGCTCGGATTCATCGAGAAAGGTTTGCTGGTAGGTGGCTCCAGCCTTGATTTGGTGAATCCCTTTCACATAGGAGAGATCGGTCCGCAGTCCCGTGTTCGTAAGGGTGCGGTTCTGTCCTACGGACTGTCTTTGAAGACTTGGCGGTCCAAGATCGGCGAAAGGATCGCTGCTGCCGTAGTAGTTGTAATCGTCGCGGCGCACGAAAGCGCCCAAAGTGTATACGGCGTTCGTGTTGAGCACATGGGTCCAGGAAGGAGCAATGTTGAACGAGCCAATCTTGGAGCGCTGATCCGTCTTTCCCACGACATTCCCATCCGGGCCAATGCCATTGAGTGCCATTTGCGGCATAATCCCGTCCAGTCCATACCAGGGTGTCGTATTCTGAGCGTCGAGCGAATTCGGCGTCTGGAACCAACTCCGGCTGTAGCCCAAGTTCAGGTGAATGGAGTCGCCGGGCGTGAGTTGATAGTCCACACGGTCGAACAGGTTCTGCTCGTTGCCCTTGTCGTGGTATACCGCAAATTCCGGCGGATCGAGGAAGCGGCCAGTGTCCAAACCGTTTGCGGAGATGAAGTTCCCCCAGTTCTTGCCCCCGTAAGCCAGTTCGGCTTCCACATTCGATGTTCCAAATGAACCATACGTAGCGGTCGCGCTACCATGGGGTGTGGTCACGCCCTGTCCCGAGCGCGTGGTCGCTACAATCACAACACTGGTCTTGCCTCCATATTCCGCCGGGGGCGCACCCGAGATCACTTCCATAGATTCGATCGCATCGACGGGAAGCTGGTTGGAAAAGACTTTACTTTGCTGGTCAGTAATCGGCTGGCCGTCGATGCTGAACGAATTCGAGGCGTGGTCTCCGATCCCGTGGAAGAGACCATTGGAATCGGCCGCGATTCCCGGCGTGGAGAGAGTAACCAGCGAACTCAGTGACGACGTCGTGCTTTCGAGAGGAAGTTTGTCGAACAAGTTCTTGTCAATATCGGAGTGGAAGGTCGGATCATTCTCCAGCAAATCAGCCGCCGGAGCCTCGACTGTCACCGAGGTTCTTGAACCCGAAACTTGCAGACTGACCTGGAGGCTAAGAGGCACAATCGAGCGAACGTCCAAGTCCTGCCCACTCTGGGCGAACGCGGTCGCCGTCACGGTCATGTGATAGTTATTGAAGGGCACATTCGGGATGTTGAAATTTCCGGACTTGTCCGTGGTGGTTGAGCGGTCGAAGTGACTCACCGGGTTGTGGATTTCAACCGTGGCATCGGGAACCACGGCCCCTGAGGGGTCCAGCACGGTGCCGTTGACGGAGCCGGAATTGCTACTCGACTGCGCGTAAGCCTGAACGCCGAGCGCTAAAAGGAAAACCGCCACAAAAGTCGCACGAAGCGACTTCTCGCAAGAAGCCAGCATGATTCCTCCATAGAATTGGTCGAAAAAGATCAAAGAAACGATTCGTCGAAACGAACCGGGCCTGCACAGGGCTGGGAATTTGATCTTTAGACGCTAGGAGGCGGGCGGACAGAGAGGGCGAAGGCTATCAGGCGTTGTTTGGACGCTACCGGCTCCGGCCGAAAGACAGCCACGGAGACGAGCCTCACGCTTGACAAGGTGGTGGTGATGGTTTCAGGCGAAGCTGAATGGGCGGCGATACAGACCGTGCACGTTGCCGAATCGTCAGCACTCGAATGCTGATGCGTAGCAAATGCGACTGCTGACCAGATGGTCAGCAGCAGGCATAGACACGCTATCCGCTTCGAAATCGACCGCATCACGGCTGCCCGATGGAAAGTTCGTTTCAATTTATACCAAAGTGCCAAACAAACGCAACGATGAGATGCCTAGCCTGCCTAGCCAAGTAGGTACACACAGCCTGCCGATGTTTTGTGTTTACTGGCCGCCAGTGCTCATACAATCAAGAACAAACAGAAGCTGATTTTGCGGAGCAAACGCATCCGCGGGCAGTTTGAAGCTCTTGAGCGGCTCTTGGACGAGGGACGCGATTGCTCGGAAGTGTTGCAGATCATCAGCGCAGCAAGGGGTGCAGTCAATAGCCTAATGACTGAGCTCCTGGAAGGCCACATCCGGCATCACGTGCTTGACCCAAAGCGGAGACCGAATTCGGAGCAGACGCACGCGGCTGATGAGGTTATCGATATGGTGAAGACCTACCTTAGATAGCGCTTATGAGGGCGTAACCCCGGGCCGAGAGAGGTTGCGATGGCTCGCGTTACAATCGGATCTCATGCTGGCCGCGCGGACCCTAAGCCTGATCTTGCTTGCCGTAACGGTGCTCTTGGCGCAGGGCGTCGGGAAAAAATCAGTCTCGGGCGAACCCGCTGTAACTAGATCCACGGGTCCCGTTCCCGTTTTTCGCGACATTGCCGCCGAAGCGGGCCTGACTGCCTCCCACATTTCCTCCGCCGAAAAACACTATGTCATCGAATCCATGAGCGGTGGCATCGGTCTGTTCGACTGCGACAATGACGGCAAACTCGATATCGTGATGGTGAATGGATCCACCGTGGAGCGCTACAAGCAGGGAGGCGATCTTCTGGTAACGCTGTGGCATCAGGATGCTGATCTCAAGTTCACCGACATCACCGCGAAGGCCGGACTCACGCGCAAAGGTTGGGGCATGGGTGTCGCAGTCGCCGACTTCGACAACGATGGCAACCTCGATCTCTTCGTGACCGGATATGGCGGTAACGCGCTCTACCGCAACAAAGGCAATTGCACTTTCGAAGATGTAACCGACAAAGCCGGAGTGCGCGGCGGCGGCTTTTCCACGGGCGCGGCGTGGGCCGACTACGACCGCGACGGCAAAGTCGATTTGTTCGTCTCACGATATGTGCACGTGGACATGAACGACTTGCCGGTTTTTGGTTCGACCAAGTTCTGCCAGTTCAAAGGCGCGCCAGTCCAGTGCGGCCCGTGGGGCATGGAGGGCGAAACCGACCTGCTCTACCACAACCGCGGCGACGGCACATTTGAAGAAGTATCCAAAAAAGCGGGAGTTAACGATCCCGAAAAATATTACGGACTGGGCGTGACCTGGGGCGACTACGACAACGACGGCTGGCCCGATTTGTTCGTTGCCGATGACGCCACTCCCAATCATCTCTATCACAATAATCACGACGGCACGTTCACCGATGACGCGATGGTTGGCGGTATCGCAATGAATAGCGAAGGTCAGGCGCTCGGTTCGATGGGCGTGACCTGGGGCGACTACGATCACAGCGGACGTCTCTCGATGTTCATCACCGAGTTTGCCGATCAGCCCAACACGCTTTATCACAATCTAGGGCCGCACGGATTCGAGGATGTTGCCATGCAGTCGCGTCTCGGCCAGCCCAGTTTGCCGCTGGTCGGCTGGGGCACAACATTTTTCGATATGGACAATGATGGCTGGCTCGATCTGTTCGTGGCCAATGGCCATACCTACCCCCAAATGGATACGGTGAAGGGAAGCGCGGCCTACGCCGAGCCGATGCTCCTTCATCGCAACTTGCATAATGGAACATTCGAAGAGGTTTCGAAGGCCGTCGGTTTGGCAGACATGCCGCTGCGATCCAGGCGGGGCGCGGCTTTTGGCGACATCGCCAACAATGGCAATATCGACATCGTTGTCCTCAATGTTGGAGAGCCGCCCTCACTGCTGCTCAACACAAACAAGACCTCGAACCACCGCGTGCTCCTTCATTTGGTGGGAACAAAAAGCAACCGCGCTGCGATCGGCGCTCGCGTCACCATTCACGCTGGAGGGGTGATGCAGTTCGACGAGGTACGCGGCGGTGGCAGTTATCTTTCGCAGAACGATCTGCGGCTTCATTTCGGTTTAGGATCGGCGACGACGATCGATGTGCTCGAAGTGCGATGGCCGACCGGCAAGACGGAAACCTTCAAAGACGTGGCTGCCGACAAGATCTACACGATCGTGGAAGAACAGGGAATCAAAGATTCCGCGCTGTTCAGTGATCTCCCCGCACCGTTGCATTAGTTCAGGGTTTTCGTTCAAAGCTTCAGTTCGTACTCTGTTTTGAGCTGTAGTTGTTCGGCAACGCCTTCGCTAGCTCTTTCCAGCCCACCAGCACAAATCCTTGCTCTCTTAGAAACTGGCCGAACGCCGGACTCTTTACCATATCCAGATCGCGCTGCCGCCAGGTAGCGCCCCAATCGGGATGATCATAAGTCGCGCCTCGCATCTCGTCGTCGTCGTAAGCCAAGTGCACAATGATCTGGTAAACGCCTGGACCAAGAGGTTCGAGTTGTTTTCGATACCACGAGTCCCAGTCCCCGGGACTGACCCCGGGATCGATCTCGATTACCTTCTCAACCAGAACTTCTTCCGCGGGGGGTGAAACTCCCTCGGGAGCATGAGTTCCCGTGCGCGCCTCGAGGATCGGCAGACCATACGCATGGCCCATCTTCTGGTAGAGCTTGTACAAATCCGTCGAACCAAACAGTGCGCCCATATGAGTGTCCAGGTGGGTCAGGTGAATGCCCGCAGATTGGGCGCGATCGATTTGTGCGCGCAATTCGATTTCAACCTGAGAGAGTTTCGCATTTTGCGTAACGGCCGGTGTCTCGAGTGGAAGATAACCGTCGGAATCGAGCAGAGTGGGCACCTGATCTTTCGAGCTCACCGGTCCCCAGCGAAGGCCTGTCCATTCGCTATTGAGGTCTTGGTGAATACCGACATCGGCGTCGGGGTGCTCTTTCGCCCACTTCACAACCTCAGGGAACCAAGGGCAGGGAACGAGGATGCTGGCCGAAGTGACCCACCTGTTTTCGAGGGCTTCAAAGATGGCCCGGTTAACCGAATGGTTCATGCCCAAGTCGTCGGCGTGAATCACCAGCAGGCGGGCAGAGGCAGGATACCCTAGCCGCTCCTGCACCGTCTTTTCGGTTGCGGGTTTCGCTTGCCCAGCCGTTTTTCCAGCGTCTTGCGCCAGGCTCGGCAGCAAAGTAACGAGAGGAAACAAAAGTAGAAGACGAATTTTGCGGTTCATGAGCTGTATTCCCGTTCCATCCAATTGTGAAATCGCGCCTAATTTTGCCGAATTTCAGAGTTTCGCCAACACTCGGCAAGAATCGTTTTAATGAGAGTGTTTTTTCATTGACAGAATATCCCTTCCGTATAGAATTCGAGAGGAATTTTGTGAAACTGCGGCAGGGGCGCTCTATCTGCGACCTGCGTACGATTGCCCTTTCCCGAGCCCCGTTATCTTTGCAGGATAATGGGGTTTTGTTTTTGAGGTGTGAATGAGTTCTGCTTCGAACCCGCCCGCTAACGCCCCGCGCCTGAGGCGCTCGCTCACACTCTGGGACCTGATTCTGTACGGCATCATCGTGATTCAGCCGGTTGCGCCGATGTCGGTGTTTGGCGTGCTCAGCGACCGCGGACACGGGCACGTGGTTACGACCATCCTGATCGCTATGGTGGCAATGCTATTTACCGCCATCAGCTATGGCCGCATGGCGCGCGCCTATCCGAGCGCGGGTTCGGCGTTCACTTACGTCGGCCAGGAAATTAATCCCGCTCTCGGTTACGTCACCGGCTGGAGCATGGTGATGGACTACATGCTCAATCCGATTATTTGCACGATCTGGTGCAGTCAGCAGGCGCACGTGTTTGCTCCCGGCGTGCCGTACTGGGCGTGGGCCGTCTTCTTTGCGCTGGTATTCACTCTCTTGAACGTTCAGGGAGTCAAAACTTCTGCGCATGTGAACTCGGCACTGGCGGCGGGGATGGGTGTGGTGATCGCGATTTTCTTTGTGGTTGCGGCACGTTATATTTTCGGACATCCGCACGACAGCGCAGGCTTCTATACCCGGCCCTTTTATGACCCGAGCCTGTGGAATACGAAGGCCGTTCTCGGCGGAACGTCGATTGCGGTTCTCACCTACATCGGATTCGACGGCATCTCCACGCTCTCCGAAGAAGCAGAAAATCCGCGCCGCAATATTTTGCTTGCCACGGTGTTCACCTGCCTGGCTATCGGCATTCTGTCGGCCTTTGAGGTCTATGCAGCGCAATTGATCTGGCCGGCGTCGCAGCCTTTTCCCGATGTCGATACCGCCTTCGTTCACGTTGCTGGCCGGGCCTGGAAGCCGATGTTTGGCATTATCGGATTCACCCTGCTGGTCGCCAACTTCGGATCTGGCATGGGGGCGCAGATCGGCGCCGCGCGCCTTCTCTACGGCATGGGACGAAGTAACGCGCTACCGAAATCCTTCTTTGGGGTCGTCGACGCGAAGCATCGAGTGCCGCGCAATAATGTGCTGTTTGTCGGCGCCGTCGCGCTGATCGGTGCCTTCGTGATGAGTTACGGCCTGGGTGCCGAGATGCTCAATTTCGGCGCACTCATCGCTTTCATGGGTGTGAACGCGGCTGCTTTTGTACGCTACGTCATGCGCGACAAAAAATGGACCCCATCATTTGTCCTGCCACCCGTCCTGGGCTTTTTGATCTGCTTCCTGCTCTGGCTGAGTCTTAGCCGCAAAGCGATGATCGCAGGCACGATCTGGATGGCAGTTGGAGTCGCCTTCGGTTTCTGGAAGACGCGAGGCTTCCGCGGAGATCTGGTGAACTTCGACCTGCCCGCCGAAGAGTAAGAGCTATTCCACGTTCCAACCGCTGACCTCGACATCGGGTTTCGCCTTGCCCAAGGCGCTCGCTCGATAGGTAGCCGTGATCTCGCGCTTTTCGCCGGGCAGCAGCGAAACATAGTTGTCCTGCCAGACAACCGGCAGAATTTCATCGCCTCCTTTGCCCTTTTCGAGCTTCAGCCGAACGAAAAACGCCAGAGTCTTACTAGAATTTTCGATCGTTACCTGTGTTACAGCCTCTTCACCCTGCGCTTCGCTGCGGCTCGAGACATTCAGCTTTACCTTCGGCAACTGCGTGAGTCCGGTGTAATCCGCGTAGGACGCGGTCGGTGTCGTATACCAATTCGATTTTGCCCAGTCGAGCGTCTCCGCTTTGGTTGACAGCCAGTAGAAGTTTGATCCAACCAGCTTGCCATCGCCGTCAGTAACACGAAGATCGAGGAAATACGTTGTAGACAGGCCTGCGATCTGCGGGATCTCAAAAACTTTCGCCGTGCTGTCGGCGAGCGCATCGAGAGACACTTCTTTTGAAAGCTTCTGCGTTCCATCGAGATTAAATACCCGTGCCGCAAGCTTCAGCTCCTTGGCATCGACATACTGGCTGCTCACCAGCCACACCGAGTGATCGTCATATCCATAAATGGGGTCAAACGCCTGCAGCGCTTTCTTCGCGCCGAAATATCCGCCACCCGGCCGCAAATAATAGTCGTAAAGATGCCAGATCATCGAGGGCCACGCATTATTCAGCATCCACTGGATCACGCCCGTCGAATTGTATTTATTGCGGCTATATGCCTCATACATGGCGCGGACGCCTTCGTAAGTCATGAGCTGCGACTTGTATGTGAAGTCCTCGGCGCTGACCGCCTTTCCGTAGCGCGCGTTCAGCGCATCGGCAAACACGTGTATGTTCTTGAACGCCCCACCGCCCGCGTGAAAATTCCAATACTCGCCCGTCGGTCCATGTGCCGTCCAGAGATGGTCCTTGGGAATCATGCGCGCAACGCTCTCGATGGGCGGAACTGCCGGTCCCATGCTGGTTTCGGAGTTGAACCCGTAAGCACCCCCACAACCGCCGGCATTGCAGTGTTGCTCGTCCGCCGGACGATGGGGGTCTGTCTCCCAATACGAAGGCGCGACATATTCATAAGGCCCGCTCATCTTCACGCCGCTGCCATTGGTTACCGTGGTCGGCTTGGCCGTGGCCGAAGACACGATGGGATTCGGCCATTGCAGGTCAGACTCGATCTTCAGATACATTTCTTCAACGTCCGGCGGAGGAGGATTGTCGCTGCCGTTCAGCCACATCACCATGCTGGGATGGCTCCTCAGGCGAAGCATCTGGTCGCGTAAGGAGGCCTTTGCGATCTCAAAGTCCTGGTCGGTCCAACTCCCCCAGTGTTCCCAGAAATCGCAGCAGCACCAGCCGGCCATCACTAAGATGCCCTCACGGTCGGCCGTCTCAAAAAATTCATCCGTCTCGAGTTTGCCTTCCAGACGAACGGTGTTGAGTCCCATATCACGCACGTAACGAAACTCATCCGCAAGCCGCTCCGAACTCTGGCGCATCATCATGTCGGGCGTCCAGCCGCCGCCGCGAATCAGGATGTTCTTGCCGTTGATCTTGAACAGGCGCTTGAGCCGATCTGGCGCTTGTTCGGTGACTTCGGAGGTGATTTCGCGGATGCCGAACTTAGTGTGGGACGAATCAGAAATCGCTCCGTCCATGTCGAACGAAAGAGTCAGATCGTACAGGTTCGGAGTCCCCATCTGCGCCGGCCACCACAGCCGCGGGTTGTTCAGGTTGAGTTGTGGATACTGAGCGGGTGAGAAGACAATGTCTTTCGACTCTCCGGCGCCTAATTCCACCGGTTGCGTGAACTCGATGTTTTCGATTCTGCCCTGCAGCGTCCCTTTTACCGGTTGATCGCTGGCATTTTTCAACTGCGCGGTCACCGTCAAGTGAGAGACCTGGTTCGCGGGAGAATCCACTTTCGAGAAGATCGCGGGATGACGAAGTGCAACCGGTCCGCTGGTGGTCAAATACACTTCCCGCCACAGCCCCATATTCTTGTCCGGCGGCGCAGGATTCCAGTCCACGAAAGTGATCGCCAGGCTATTCTCGCTAGGAGCCCAGACCTGAACGGCGAGCACGTTCGTGCCTTGCTTAACCGCAGAAGTAACATTGAATTCGTAGGTCCGCCACGCGCCCGCGACATCGTTCGAATCGGCAATCCGTTTTCCATTCAGAAAAATGTTGGCGCGATAGTTGATGCCACGAAAGTTGAGCCAGACAGTTTTTCCGCTGAAGACATTGGGCAGCGCGAATTCCTTGCGGTACCACCACGAAACCGCGTAGGGGCTATCGGGCGGCATCGGAATATTCGAAAAATTGGAGCCAATCGGATAGCTCAACCCCGGGTACTGGCGCAGGTTCATGGCATAAAAAGGATCGGGAAGCAGTCCACTCTTGATTTGCGCCGCTACGACCGTTGTGGGGACGTCGGCCGCGATCCAGTCACTGGCCTTAAATGCTCCTCCGGAAATATCTTCACCGGTTCCTGATATTTTCGTCGAAGACTGGAGCACCCACCCTTCCCGCAAGGGCAACGTCACCGCCGCGGTTGGCTGGGAGCTGGGCTGAGCGAATGCAATGGCGAACGAAAAAAACGGGAGCAGGAGGCGAATTGTCTTCATGAAAGTATCCTTCGATACTAAACAGAATGAAAATTGAAAAGCTGACAACTCGTTCCGCCGAGTTGCCCTACTGTTCATAGCACTTTCATTAATTCGTTTCAATGGCTCATTTATGCGACTTTCTTATCGGCTTTCCGGTTGGGTGGAGTTCAGTCTTTTTTCGCTCGCTCAGCCATCTCGCTTGCTAGTTTATAATCAAAGATTCTCGCATCCAGCGTGGAATCATCTGATTTAACCTCTTTGGAGTTATAAAAATTATGATCCGAACGCTTCAAAATGCCGGGCCAACCTTGAAAATTGTCCTCGGCGCCTTGCTCGTCATCATCTGCGCTTCGATGGCAATTACGTTGATTCCAGGTTTCGGATCGAACGTCGGTATTGGTGGCCCCCCGGCTGGCGTTCTGGCCACGATCGGCGACCAATCCGTGACTGTGCCGGAGGTGCAGCGTGAGGCCCGGGCCATGATCCGGCAGCAGTTTCCGCGCGGCGGACCGCAGGCCAGCATGTTGCTTCCTTATTTTGAGAGTCAGGCTGCCGAGCAACTCATCAGCGAGAAGACGCTGGTGGCCGAGGCGCATCAGATGGGCTTGCGGGTGAGCGACGACGAGCTCCGGGATGAACTCCAGCACGGGCAGCTGGGTTCTATGCTCTTTCCCGATGGAAAGTTTGTCGGGCAGGAACAGTATGAAGACTTCGTTCAGCGCAACGACATGACCGTTCCTCAGTTTGAAGCCCTGGAAAAAGACTATATTCTTGTCCGCAAATTACGTGCCTTGGTTTCAAGCAGTGCCTTCGTGGGCAACCCCGAAGTTCGCGACGAATTCAATCGCCGCAATACCAAAGTGAAATTCGAATACGCCGTGATCACGCAAGCCGACATCCTCCGGGGACTACATCCTACCGACGAGGAACTCAAGGCTTATTACGAGCGCAACAAAGCGACTTACAACAACTCCATTCCCGAGAAGCGACAGATCAAGTACGTTGTGGTTGACAGCGCGAAAATTGCGGCTGCGACAACGGTAAGCGACCAAGACCTGCAGGCTTATTACGATGAACATCGCGACGAGTTCCGTGTGGCGGAACAGGTAAAGGTCAGCCACATACTGATCAAGACTCCCTTGCCTACACCGGGCGCGAAGGAAGATGAGAAAGCCGTCGCCGATGCCCGGGCAAAAGCCGAAGATGTATTGAAACAGGTCAAGGCGGGTGGCGACTTTGCCAAACTCGCCGAAAAGTATTCCGACGATCCCGGCAGCGCCAAGAGCGGAGGCGAACTGGGCTGGATCGGTCGTGGCCGCACCGTCCCGGAATTTGAGAAAGCTGCTTTTTCACTGGGCAAAGGACAGACCAGTGACTTGGTCAAGAGCAGTTATGGCTTCCATATCATCCGCGTCGAAGACAAGCAGGAGGCTCATCTCAAGACCCTCGCCGAGGTGAAGAGTGAGATCGAAGAGAAAGTGAAGCAGGAAAAAGCGGCGCGTGCGGCCGAAGCGGCAGCGAATGCGCTTCTCAGCCAGGCTCGAACCGAGGGATTGGACGCGGCGGCTGCTGCCAAGGGGCAAACACCGATCAATACGGAATTCTTTAGCCGAACGGATGCTTTGCCCGGATTGGCCGCGAATCCGCAATTCATGGACGCCGTGTTCAACGAAGCCGAGAAGGCTCCGCCTGATGAGGTACAGATTCCGCAGGGTTATGTGGTTTTCCAGCTGCTTGGGATAAAACCTCCAGCTACGCCCACCTTCGAGGAGGTTCGCGCAAAGGTCGAGAGTGAGTTCAAGAACGAGCGCGCCGGTTTCCTGCTGCACCAGAAGACACAGGAACTCTCCGATCGCGCCAAGGCGGGACACGATTTGAAAAAAGCCGCCCAGGAGCTGGGGGCGACGGTGAAGACGAGCGATCTGGTTCTGCCCGATGGACAGGTCCCGGACATAGGCTCAATGACGAGCGCGAGTGCGATCTTCTCGCTAAACCCCGGCGACATTAGCGGGCCGATCACCGCGAATGGTAATGGGGTGGTCGCACAACTTCTCGAAAAACAGGCACCCACGGATGCGGAATTCGCTGCCAAGAAAGACGAGATCCGCCAGTCGCTCCTCGAAGCCAAACAGAACGATTTGTTTGCTCTCTTTGTTACGAACCTGCGCAAGGACATGGAAAAGTCGAAGCGGCTTAAGGTCAACGAGGAAGAGATGAAAAACCTGACTCGGCAAGCTGGACAAGAAGGTTCGTAGCGAAATGCAGTCTTCCGTGCCGGGTTCCGGTCGGGCTGCGAGCTAATAAACCACTGACACCGAGGACTGACGACAGAGAACTGATTTGGAATGCCATTCCCGCGCGCCAGCGGAATTCTGCTTCATCCGAGCTCGCTGCCTTCGCACGGCGGGGTCGGAGATTTTGGTCCGGCGGCATATGCTTTCGCCGATTTTCTCGCCGCTGCCAAGCAAGGTCTATGGCAGGTGTTGCCTCTTGGGCCGCTCGGTCACGGAGATTCGCCGTATTCTTCGACTTCGGCCTTTGCTGGAAATCCGCTGCTGATAAGCCTGGAGCGGCTCGCCGATCGTGGCTGGATTGACCGCGCTCGGGTACGCAGGCTAACGGACGAGGTCGCAGCCGTCGACTACGCAACGGTTTTCCATCAGAAACTACCCTTGCTGTTCGAGGCGGCACGCAATTTCGTACGCTCCGCCGCACCGAACGCCCGTTCTCGCTATGAGGCTTTTTGCCACAAAAATCAATGGTGGCTGGATGACTTTGTTCTCTTTGACGGCTTGCGAGCACGCTTCAAGCTCGAAAGTTGGAACCGCTGGCCCCGTGAGCTGGCGCATCGCGCGCCGTCGGCGCTCGAAAAAGCGCGCGCGGAATTGCTCGATGAGCTCGAGCTGCGGCGCACCGTACAGTTTTTCTTTTTCGAACAGTGGCAGGCGCTTCGCGCCTATTGTGCGGGAAACTCGATTCGAATGATTGGCGACATCGCAATCTTCGTTAATCTCGATAGCGCCGATGTTTGGACTTGTCCCGATCTGTTTCACCTGAACCCCGAACTCGATCCGGAGGTCATCGCAGGCGTGCCTCCAGATTTTTTCAGCAAGGACGGACAACGCTGGGGCAATCCTCTTTATCGCTGGGACGTAATGAAAGAGCAGGGATATTCCTGGTGGATCAATCGCATGCGCTGGGTCACGTCGAATTTTGACTACGTGCGCCTCGATCACTTCCGCGGGTTCTCGCAGTTTTGGGAAATTCCGGCTCACGAACCGACCGCGATTCATGGCCGCTGGGTCGATGGTCCGAAGGATGATTTATTCGCCAAGCTGCGCGAAGCACTGGGCGGCTTACCATTTTTTGCCGAAGATCTTGGACACATTACTCCCGACGTGCACGCCCTCCGTGAACGCCTTAAGATTCCGGGCATGGCGGTGCTGCAATTCGGCTTTGGCGATGTCGGCGCCCACGCCCACCTGCCCCACACTTTCACGGCCGACAAGGTCGTTTACACCGGCACGCACGACAACGACACGCTCTTCGGCTGGTGGGCCTCGGGAGCCACGGAATTTGAACGCCAGCAAGTGCAAGCCTACTTGGGCCGATGCGAAGACGGCATGAACTGGGCCATGATTCGCGCCGCTTCTACTTCTGTCGCCAGTCTCTGCGTAGTGCCGATGCAGGATGCGCTCGGTTTGGGCAGCGATGCGCGCATGAATATCCCGAGCCGCGAACGGGGAAACTGGCGTTGGCGCTTCGACGCCGAGTTGCTACGTCCCGAGTTGGCAAAAAAACTCGCTCTGCTTGCCGAAGTCTCCGACCGTTTACCGCAGCCCTTGTCCGGGACAGACCATGCCAACGACAGTGCAGAGTGGGCGGCCTGAGTAGTGTATTCTCGTTTTCGAAGCAAAGTGACCCAATATTCTGGAGTACGATTCCGTGACCGAGCCCATCATTCGCGCCCAGGCTGTCGAAAAGTTCTACCTGCAGCCGGATGGGAATCGCATTGAAGTTATCGCGCCCGTCGATCTCGATGTAGAACCTGGAAAGATTATTACTCTGCTCGGTCCGTCGGGCTGTGGCAAATCAACGCTGTTGCGGATTCTCACCGGACTCAGTAAACCTTCCTCGGGCGAGGTTCTGTGGCACGGGCAGCCCATCACGTCGCAAAATGCAGGCGTGGCCATCGTCTTCCAGAGCTTTGCGCTGTTCCCCTGGCTGACCGTGCTCGACAACGTTGAAGCCCCTCTCGAGGCCCAGGGAGTGCCCGCCATGGAGCGCCACAAACGAGCATTACGCATTCTCGATACTGTCGGCCTCGATGGATTCGAGAGCGCCTATCCGAAAGAGCTCTCCGGTGGCATGAAACAGCGTGTCGGCTTCGCGCGCGCCCTCGTGGTAGAGCCTGAAGTCTTATTCATGGATGAGCCTTTTTCTGCACTCGACGTGCTGACCGCGGAAAATCTGCGCAACGAATTGCTCGAGCTCTGGATTAGCAAGAAGATGCCGACCAGCGCCATTTTCATCGTCACGCACAATATCGAAGAGGCGGTACTGCTGGCAGACCGAGTCATCGTGCTGGGAAGAAATCCCGCGCGGGTGCGTGCCGATTTTCCCATCGAACTGCCTCACCTCCGCGATCGCAAGTCGCCGCGCTTTGTCGAACTGGTGGACTACATCTACAAGATCATGACCCAGCCCGACTTGGCATTGGCCGCTCCCGGCGCTCATGCCACCGCACAGAAGCCCGCTCGCCAGAAATATCAGATGATTCCACACGCGCGGGTGGGGGGGATCGCCGGATTGCTCGAATTGCTGCAAGATCGCGGCGGGAAAGAAGACCTGTATCGTCTCGCGGCAGACCTCATTATGGACGCGGAAGACCTTCTGCCCATCGTCGAGGCTTCGGTGTTACTCGGTTTTGCCGTGCTGCAGGAAGGCGACGTCGAAATTAGCGCTGAGGGTATTCATTTTGCCGAAGCCGACATCCTCAGTCGCAAGACCCTTTTTCGCCAGGCTGCGCTCAAACACATCGTGATCCTGCAGCAGATCGACAGCGTCCTGCACGCCAAGACAGATCACTCGATTTCAGAAGAATTTTTCTACGATATCCTCGACGAGCACTTCAGCCAAGATGAAGTAGAACGGCAATTCGATACTGCCATGAACTGGGGCCGTTACGCTGAGATCTTTGATTTCGATCGCGAATCGCACCGGCTGATCCTTGCCGAACCCGTCGGGGAGCCGCATCCGCCAACTACGACCCCGGTGCCGTTGTGAAGCGTTCCGAGGGAATCGGGTTCCGGCCACTGGTTCGCATCTGGTCGGTATTGCCCCGCCCCGGCGCAAGTTTGCCCGACCTCTTCATGTTTTCCGCTGGGCTCGCGCTCTTTTATGGCGTCATTCAGGTTGGACGCAACTGGCTCGGCCCCTTCACCCCGCATGTTGAGATCAGTCGCAGCCTGGGCGCGCTGCCCGTCTATGCCGGGTACTCATTGCTCCGCATCGCGCTGGCTTATGTGCTGAGTCTGCTCTTCGCCGTTACCTATGGATACATTGCGGCCTACCGTCCGCGCGCGGAACGGTTCATGATTCCGCTTCTCGACGTTCTGCAATCCATCCCGGTATTGAGTTTTCTTCCCGGCGTGATGCTCGCCATGGCCGCGCTCTTTCCGGGACGGCAATTAGGCGTCGAGATGGGCGCAGTCTTGCTCATTTTTACCGGGCAGGTCTGGAACATGGCCTTTAGTTTTTATGCGTCACTGAAAAGTATTCCGCGCGAGATGCGGGAAGCGGCCACAATCTACCGCTTCAATTGGTGGCAGCGCTTTATTCAGATCGAACTGCCGTTTGCAACCATCGGCCTGGTTTGGAATTCGATGATGTCGGTTGCCGGAGCCTGGTTCTTTTTAATGGCCTGCGAGCAGTTCGGCGACTTCCGCCTGCCCGGACTGGGCTCGTATCTTCAGGCCGCTGCCGATAATGGCGATACGCGCTCTATTTTGCTTGGCATCATCACCATGGTCGCGGTGATTGTTTTGATTGATCAGTTTGTGTGGCGTCCGGTGATTGCCTGGGCAGAAAAATTCAAAATCGAGCAAGTTGAGAGCTCAAGCCTTCCCACTTCGTGGGTCCTCGAGTTTCTGCAGCGCTCGCGCGGGGTTGCGCTCTTTCGCAAGCGGGCAATCCGCCCTCTGCGCGAGCAGATGATTCACTATTTTGCCCGCAAGCAGAAGGTTCGTGCCGAATCGGCAGGCGAGAACGCGCCAATTTTGTGGCTCTGGCGAATCGTCGGGACTGCGGTGCTCGGTGCGATCGGCTATGCCGTTGTGCGCGTTGTCATGATCTTGACCGGACTCCACAGCTCCGAATTCCGCCAAATCGGCATCGGCTTAGCGGCGACTTTTCTGCGCGTGAATCTCACGCTCGTGCTCGGTGCGCTCTGGACGATTCCGGTGGGGGTTGCCATCGGTTTCAATCCGCGAATGGCCCGCATCGCGCAGCCGCTGGCGCAGATTGCAGCGTCGGTGCCGGCCACGGCGTTATTTCCCGTCGTGTTGTTGGTCTTGATCCGCCTCGGCGGAGGTCTGGGGTTAGGTTCGATCGTCCTGCTGCTGCTGGGAACGCAGTGGTACATTCTGTTCAACGTGATCGCTGGCGCCATCGCAATCCCCACCGACCTGAAAGAGGCGGCCAGCGTTTTCGGCATACACGGCTGGGAGCGTTGGCGCAAACTGATCCTGCCCGGGATCTTCCCCTTTCTAGTCACCGGCATGATCACGGCCTCCGGCGGCGCCTGGAATGCCAGCATCGTCGCCGAATATTTCCACTTCAAAGGACAGATCTATTCGACCGTGGGAGTCGGAGCCCTGATTTCCGCCGCTACCGACAATAAGGATTTCAATCTCCTTCTCGCCAGCACGATTGCATTGGCGGCTGTCGTAGTTACCACCAACCGCTTGCTCTGGAGGCGGCTCTATCGTCTGGCTGGGACGCGCTTCAAACTGGAAGGCTAACTTCCCGTGCCATCCCACGTAAGGTTCGAGCTGCGCAATTTCAGCGGAACAATTCCGCCCTATCGCGCGTACCTCGGAATAACGGCTGTGCCTCGTCGACGGATGCCCTTATGCCCAGATTGATGCTTGTGCTGCTTGTCTTTGCCGGTGCACTCAGTTTCGGCGAAGAGCCCATCCGGGTGAACGTCAAGCTGGTGAACGTGGCTTTCTCTGCGCGCGATTCTCGCGGCGCGCTCGTAAACAGTCTCTCGAAGGACGATGTCGAAGTTTTCGAGGATGCGGTCCCGCAGAAGATTTCTTTCTTTGCGCACAGTGTCGATGTCCCACTGACGCTCGGATTGATTGTCGATTTCAGCGGCAGCCAGGATCATTTTTCGAAGCAGCATCAGCACGATCTGGAAGTCTTTCTCAAGGACGTTCTCGGGCCGAAAGATCGGGCGTTTCTGATCTGTTTTGGCAACCATCTCCGGCTGGTCAGTGACTTTTCGCAGTCTGGCCCGGAGATCATGGACCGGCTGAAGGTGTATCAGCATAGCGACAAGCACTTTCCGGAACTGGGGCCGCGGCAGGAGCGCGAGTTGGGCACCGCTTTCTATGATTCCATTTATTACTCGGTCACCGAAAAGCTCGCGAGCGAGAGTGGCCGGCGTGCGCTGCTTGTTTTTAGCGACGGAGAAGATAACTCCAGTTCGCACGACATGATGACTGCAATCGAGGCCGCGCAGGCCGCCAACGTGCTCGTCTATACGATTCGCTACACCGAGAAAAAACACGGGGATCTGACGGCGCGCAACCAGTACGGCATACGGGTTATGGACCGCATCGCGAAAGAAACTGGTGGCGATGCAATCGACGCCGCGACCACAGACCCAAAGACTTACTTTCAGCAAATCGCAGAGGAACTGCGCACGTCCTACGAACTGGCCTACTATCCCACGAACCCTTTACCCGACGATACTTTCCGCAAGATCGTGATCCGATCCAAACAGCCCGCCCTGACCGTCCGTTCAAAGACCGGATATTTTTCCAGGCCAGTCGGCCACGACTCTCCGAGTACGCCCAATTGATCAATTGACCGAAGACCGCCTTTGCTAAATCCGTCCGCCTGTTGAACAATGAATCATTACCCTGGCCGCGACGGACGCTTCCGGATCCGCATGTTGCCAGAGAAAATGCAAGGAGCCATCATGCCCGCTACTGGAGAATTAATCCGCCACATGAATTACATTGACGACATTGCTACTACCCTGCGCCGCATCAGCGCCAGTATCCCCGCGATGACCAAGGAGGAATGCGCCCGCCTTGGCGACTACATACGCAAGTCCGAACCGAGCTACGAGAGTGTAGTGCAGCGCCTGGAGACGGCGGGCCGAGAGAAAGAGCCGGCGGGCAAAGAGTAATGGAAGTCCGCACGGTGGCTGTGATCGGTGCCGGCATCATGGGCCGTGGTATCGCACACGCTGCCGCTCTCGGCGGCTATCGCACCATTCTCGAAGACCTGCTTCCGAACGCACTGCGCAAGGCGGAGACGGAGATTCGCGCGAATCTCGACAAGGCGGTTGAACTGGGCAAGGTCGATTCGAGCGACGCCAATGCAGCTTTTTCGCGGGTAGAATATGCGGGCTCGGTCGATCAGGCGGCGCGCGATGCCGATCTTGTGATCGAAGCTGTTCCCGAGGAACTGGAATCCAAGGTCGAGATTTTCACCATGCTCGACAAGATCTGCCGGCCTACTACCATTCTTGCTTCAAACACCTCTTCGCTCAGCGTTACCGAGATTGCGAGCGTTACCTATCGCGCGAAGAAGTGCGTGGGCATGCACTTCTTCAATCCGGTACACAAGATGAAGCTGCTGGAGATTGTGCGCGCACTGGAGACTGACGATGAGACTTTGGCTGCCGTGGTCGCGGTCGGGAAGCGCATGGGCAAGGAAGTTGTTGTAATCAAAGAAGCTCCGGGTTTCATCACCAGCCGCATCAACGCCATGATTGGCAATGAGGCTTTCTACATGCTGCAGGAAGGCATCGCCAGCGCCGAGGATATCGACAAGGCTCTGAAGCTGGGGCTCAATCATCCGATGGGGCCGTTTGAACTTGTTGATTTGGTGGGACTTGACACTCGTCTCTCCATCCTCGAATACCTGCACAAGTCGCTCGGCGAGAAGTTTCGTCCCTGCCCGCTGCTGGTGCAGTATGTGAAAGCTGGAAGGCTTGGACGCAAGTCGGGACGGGGAGTGTTTGAGTACCCGGAATTACAGCTTCGGTAAAGCTTCAAGGCACCGAGAATCCATCCACGCCGGCTGGCCGTCCGAGGGCAAGCGGGCTGAATGAATCAGGTCACTTCTTCGAGGGGTCGGGTGGGTTCGGAGCATTTGCGAGAAGCTTCAACTCTAATCCCGTGAGCGTACCGAGCGAGTACGCCGCGGATTCGCGTTCTTGAACGCGATTATTGAAATCCAACAATTCACGAAGGCGTGCGGTGACGATATGTTTGACGTCTCGGATCCTTTCGGCAAATTCTTCGAGGCGTATTTCTACCAGGCCCGCTTCGGAGAGCACTCTCCAGACCTGTTGCTCTTCGGTTTCTTCCTCGGGACCGGGATTGGAATTAGACCGGCTCACAGCTTCAATCCTCGTTGTTCTATCCACTTTTTGCGTCCTAATCCTCCGAGCTCGATTCCTATGAGCGGAGAGTGCTACTCCGGGTCAGTTCGCGTGTCTTGGCCTCTGGCGCTTACCTGCTTGAACCTGAGGTAGGTGTATGCCAGATACTGGTTCAGCTCTGCCCAGAAGCGCTGGTCACGTTTGCGGGGATCCAGCCCGGCTCCGGCCATCGAGAACAGTCGCTCCTCGCATTCCTCGCGCTCCTGGTCAGTGACCTCACTAATTTTGCGCCACACCTGCGGCTGAGGACAACCCGAGATTCTATGTTCCGGTACTACCCGTCCGTCGGCGAGAACGAAATCTCGCCACACCAGGCCCCAGCGCACCTCCTGGAGAATCGTGGTTTCGAGGCCGGTAGAAGACTGGAACGAGATGGTCTGACCCTCTTCCGGAGGCCAGGTGGCGTCGGTACGTAGTTGCTGAGCCTGTGACTTCATCGTGGGGGATCCGGTGGGACTCAGGTTAATTGCCGTATTTTTTAATGACCCTAGGTTTATTACCGTCTTTTGCTAATTACCTTCTTCCGGCTTGGGTTTGCGGCCGATGATGCGCGATCCATCCACCGCTGGTCTGGGCCAATCGCTGCGCGAAAGAACACGGTCCACGGCCTGCTCTACGCGCAACATAAAGCCGGCATCCGGATCCGGGACATCGTCGGAGGTGGCCAACATCATCCCGAGAGGGCTGGCAGTTGCCTCAACCGCTGGTATCGATTGGGGCTGCTGTCTCAGATAGCCGATCCAGAGAAGGGTGACCGCGTTGTAGGCGGTACTCTTTAGCAGACTGATGAGCGCGGCTTGACCCGTGCCATTCCATATCACAAAACTCACCAGGATCAGCTCCACGCCGGCAAAAAGTCCGAATCCCAGGGCTATGCCGAATACCTGTTGCCGCGAGAAGTTCTTGAGAAAACGGCAAAGAAGCATCAAGAGCAGGAACAGTCCAACCTGCATCAGGCGCACGCTGCGATCAAACGACAGGACGGCCTCGACCACACGGTCTCCACCTGATTCGGTGCTCGACAGCGCACCGATGACAGCGAGCAAAAACAGTAGGCCGCAAGACCATCGGAAGATGGTTGTTCCCAAAAGCTGAATGCCTCCGTACTCGCTGAAGAGGCTGCGCAATATTTCATCCATCACCACGACCGCAAAGATCACACTGAGAGCGTTTCCGGTCCAGTAGGCGTCGAAGTAGCTGTCGGGGAAATACCGGTACACCACGAACAGACATGCCGACTTGAGGGTCTGAAAAAGGATGTAGGAAAAGAACCTAGGAAACACGACGCGGTAGTCGCGCCGGATCATGAAGATCACCAGGGTGATCTGCAACAGGGGGCCCGCGATCCAGTTCAAATACATTAACCAGTTCATCGCATTCCATACACGCAACGATCGAAAGCATACCTATCCCTCCGCCGCTCTGCAAGGTCAATTTTGAGCAGTCCAAATCGGTACTATGAATTCAGCTTCTACCCGGGGCTATTTGGTGCAGTTTTTCCCTCGGCACAAGGGCATGGGGTCGCTGCCGTCGGCAACGACCACAGCCTGTTGTGCTCGAACGACCGAATTGACGGGCCGCGAGTTGCTCGTCGTGATTGCGCAGTACAACCCAACCAGTGCCACAACAGTGAGCAGAACTTCCATTACTTTGTTCATCGGGGGAGGTCTCCTTTGCGCAAACTTCTGCGCGTGGCGAAGTATATTCCAGCCGATGCTTCTTGCACAGTACAACTCTAAATAATTCGTTCCACGAGAATCCGTGCCCATCAAGGGATCCCGGGTATCGGAGGCGAGGGTACGCCCCTGCGCCCGGGGTTGGCTGGAGGGTTCTGCGGACACTAGCGGGTCCATGGTCGGACCCGACCGTTTCGTATTAAGATTCGAGCGGTGTGGAGGTAGAATTACTGGCTTCACACTAAAAAATTTGGAGGGATTCTCATGATCAAGACACGTGCAGCGATTCTCTTTGCGATCGTGATGTCGTTACTTCTGCCGGGCACGATCCTAGCGGCTCGCGGTCAGTATCTGATTCTCAGTGCGCAGTACGGAAACCGGGGGCGGCATATCGATGTCACCGGTCAATTGAAGCAAATGGCGGCCACAAACCGGATGTACCGGGTCGATTACAAGACGTTCGGCGATCCGGCTCGGGGCCAGGCGAAGGAGCTGCGGGTTTACGCGCGTGGTCCAAACGGGAACGTGCGCGTTTTTAAGTATCACGATGGCAGCGTGATTGACGGCTCGCAGTTTCGGGGTTGGGGCACAGGCCAGTGGGGTGGTCCGAACGATCGATGGAATGGGAATTGGTGACGCGACCCTGGGTCACGGGAGCGAGAACCATAGACAGAGCAGGATACAAACAAACGATGAAAGCGTGGACCGAGAGCACCGGGCCACGCTTTCTGAAATTCTACGACGATGGTTTGCGCGGCGCGGGCGGCAAAACGGGCCGCAGGTCAACCATCTCCTGCGGCCCCCTTCCCGCGAGTGACTGACTCCCGGTTCGGATTCGCTAATTGATGTCCTGCTTGGCCTCCAGCCGCTTCTCCAGCCCGTCTAAATAACTCTTCTGGATTTCAGGAGCGACTGCCAGGGAGAGTTTCATCTCTTTTGCGGCCTCGTCAAACTTGCCTTCCGAGCTGTAGACGCGGGCTAATCCCGTATGCACGAACCACAAGTCGGGATGTTTCTTTGCGTTTTCGCGGAAGATCACAAACGCTTCTGGGTTGCGCTTTTCGGCCTGCAACTGACGCGCATATAAATGGATCTGCAGCGGGGTCGCGAAGTCTAGCGCCTTTTTCTGCGCGACTTCGGCCTCGTCTTTACGATTGAGTGCGGTCAGAACCTTTGCCTTCGTCGTCTCGTTGTCGTAGCGATCTTCACTCTCGATCGATTTGTTGGCATAGGTCAGAGCGCCATCCAGGTCGATTTTTTCGGTGAGCAGATAATTGGCGGCGTCGTCCCAGCTTTGCCAATTAAAACCCGAAAGGTCACGAAGCTGCTTTTTCAGGCTGGCTTCGACGATGTCGTGTACATCGACGGAGACCTTGAACGGCACCGCAACCTTTTCCCACTCCAGTTCGACGACCGCGGAATCGGGCTGTAGTTGATCGAATTCGTAGGTCAGCGCGTTATGCATGTCTGCAGCCTTGGGCTTTACCGTCACGCGGAGCGCATCTTCTTTTTCGTCGTATGTGAAAGATCCCCAGGAAGTGGAGTTCTTGGAAAATATGATCGTCCATTCCTCTGCATTCGGGATCATGTGCAATCCATAGCTTCCCTTGTCGAGTGGCTTGCCTTCGATCTGGACGGGATCGCTGAAGGTGATCGTCGTGTTGAAATTTGCTCCCGCGCGCCACACCTGGCCGTAGGGAACCAGGGCGGTCGCTCCCCAAACCTTGCGATCATTGACCAATGGCCGGTGATAGTTGATCGTGATGTCGGTGATGCCGACGCGTTGTGAAATCTCCGCCTGTTGGCTCTGCAAGGGCAGGTTGAGCACTAACGATTGCGCCGGGCTCACGCCCGACATGGCTGCCAGCAGCAGGCAGAAGAGAAATCCTCGTAGAGTTGTTTGAAACGAGCTTCGAAACATAAAGAGATGCCTCCATCGAAAGTGCGCAATGTGCACTGCACGCAAATCTTGTTGAAAACAGGGCGCAGTTCGCGGCCCCAGGCCCCTAGACGGCCTGTTAGACGTACCGCGCTCGGGGCGGTGAGCAAGAGTAGGAAGCTTACCTCGAGGCCTGCGCATGTTCACCGCTCCGAGCGAAGCGCTCTCGGCTTACGGCATGCAGCTAACCCATGAGGTGCTTCGAGCGTCTAAATACATCGGGGAAGTGTGTTTTTTGGGGAACCACGCGGCACCCGACCCCGTACTACACAGCAGAGTCGAGGCGGGTTTCGTTGATACATAGGGAAATCTGCCCCGAATCTTTGTAGATCCAATTTTGTACATCAACCATCAGCCATGCGGATGCTTATTGAAATCATGCGCCAGTCGCTCGCGACGCTCTGGGCGCATAAACTGCGTTCGTTTCTTACCATGTTTGGCATTGCCTGGGGCGTCGGATCGCTGCTTCTGCTGGTTGGCTTAGGCGAGGGCTTTCGTAGTGGCCAGGCCAGGCAATTGAAGAATCTTGGCCAGGACATTATGTTCACCTTCCCGGGAAGGATTCCCGCCGTCGAAGGCAGCACGCAGTCTGGCCGGACTTATCACTTTACGTATGGCGATTACCTTGCGGTTCAGAGCGAGGCGCGATCGCTGAAGTATGTGTCGCCTGTGCTCAACCGCGAGGACATTCGCGCCGTAAGCGATTATGGTTCCACCAATGGCCAAGTTTTTGGCATTGCGCCGGAGTACAACCAGATCCGCAATGTTCCCGTCGGTCCGGGGCGCTGGTTCAACGATGAGGATAATGCCGAAACGCGGCGAGTGGCCGTTGTCGGCTGGGAGTTATTGAAAAACATATTTCCTGGGCGCCCAGCCGTAGGCTCCTCCATCTTGCTCAATGACATCCGCTTTGAAATCATCGGCGTGCTCAGCAAGGTTGGGCAGGATGGCAACAACGGTACCAACGCGCGGATCTTTATTCCGATCGAGACGATGCGCAATCTGTTCCGGTTGAAAGAACAGAACAGCGAAGACGCAATCTCGTTTTTGAATTACCGTCCTCTGACGCCTTCGGGGAATGTGGAGGCAAAGCAGGAAATCCACGACATTATCGCGCGTCGTCACGGGTTTGATCCGAAGCTTACGGAATCATTTGAAGACTGGGACACGATTGAAGACAACAAGCGCGTCGCGAAGATATTCGATGGGATGGATTATTTCCTCGGGGTGGTTGGTGTGATCACGCTTGCCTTGGGCGCCATCGGCATCATCAATATCATGCTGGTTTCGGTCACCGAACGCACGCGAGAGATCGGGCTACGCAAAGCGCTGGGCGCTACTCATCGCGCCATTTTGACGCAGTTTTTCGTCGAAGGAGCATTCTTGACCGCGCTTAGCGGCGGGATTGGGCTGGCCATTACCACTGCTTTGGTTACGGTTTTAGCCGCCTTGCCCGCGCCGGAAGGCTTCGACACGCCGCGGATTGTGCCGTCGTCTGCGGCGATCGCTATTCTCGCGCTGGCCTTTGCCGGCATCGCCGCCGGGCTTTACCCGGCGCGCCAGGCGGCGCTGCTGCAACCGGTGGAGGCTCTGCGGCAGGAATAGCGGCAGGGACACTCAACTATGGTTCTCGAACTCGGTCGTCAGGCATACAACGCGCTGAAGCATAATCGCCGGCGCAGCATTCTCACCATGCTTGGCATGGCTTGGGGGATCGCGACGGTTGTGCTGCTGCTCGCCTATGGTGCCGGTTTCGAGCGGGGGCTCTGGGTCGCGTTCCGGTCCTTTGGGACAAATCTGATTTTCGTTTTTCCCGGACGCACATCGTTGCAGGCTGGTGGCACCAAAGCGGGCAGCGAAATTAAGCTTAACGTCAACGATCTCGACTACATTTCGGCGGAAGTGCCTCTGCTCAAGCGCATTTCGCCCGAAGCCTTCAAACAAAGTACCGTGGCCTACGGAACGCGCAGCGCCAGTTACGGAATCAGCGGAGTGTATCCCTACTATTCGCGCATGCGCCGTATCGAAGTCGAGGACGGGACTTTCTTCACCGAACTCGACGAAAACACGCATAGCCACGTAGCGATTCTCGGCGCGGACGTTAAGAAAAAATTGTTTTCTGGGCAGAACGCACTTGGCGAAAAGGTGCGGGTCGACGGTATTTCCTACGAGGTGATCGGCGTTCTCAAACACGTCATACAGAATGGCGACGACAATATGAACGGCAAGGTCTATATCCCGTTCAGCTCGATGAGCGACCTCACGAATACTTATTACCTCAACGCCATCGCCATGGAATATGAAGGCGATCACGCAAAAGTGTCCGATGCGGTGCGGCGGTCGATGGCTTTTCACCATGAATTCGATCCCAAGGATAAACGCGCCATTTTTATCTTCGACGTCTTCGCCGATCTGCTCGACCTGCGCGTCATTACTACGGGCATCAAGATTCTGCTCGGTTTCATCGGACTGCTTACCCTCGGCATTGGCGGCGTGGGTCTGATGAATATCATGCTGGTTTCGGTTACCCAGCGCACGCGCGAGATTGGCGTCGAGAAGGCTCTCGGGGCGCGGGGCTGGCACATTTTGGTCCAGTTTCTCGCCGAGGCCCTCGCGATTACGCTTCTCGGTGGGATCGCCGGAGTGCTTCTCGCATACCTGGTTTCGTGGGCGGTGGGGTCGATGACGCTCTGGAGTGCTTTCGCTGAAAATGGCACCGATGGCGACATTCGGCTGACCATCGATTCGACTACGCTGCTGGCGTCTACTGTAATCCTGGGATTTGTGGGCGTGATCAGTGGAATGCTGCCTGCCATCAAAGCCTCGCGCCTGGATCCGATCGAGGCACTTCGCTACGAATAACGAATAGAGGCTGGTGTGGGTGGGTGACTCGCGCGTCCTGAGCGAGCCGGGCCGAAAACTCGATCGAGCCCATCGGCTCCCCGTGTGTTATATTTCTCCCCATTTCCACAGGAGGATTTATGCGCCCACTCGGTGTCACTTTAGTCGGCTTCTACCAGATTCTGCGCGGTCTACTGGGACTGCTGTTCGGACTGTCGATCCTAGTCTTTACCGGACTGGCCGCTAAACTCAGCTCTCTCGCTGCGGAAGGCAACGCGCTCGCAAATTTTCTGCGCAGCTTTGGCCATATCGCCGGTCTTGTAATCATCGTATTTGCAATCGTGCACATGATCGCTGGCTATGGCGTGCTGCAGATGCAGAACTGGGGACGTCTGCTAACGTTGCTGTTCTCGGCGATCGGACTGGTGCTGGTTCTCCCGGGAGTGGTGCATGCGAATATCTTCTCTTTGCTGTTCGGGGCGATTAACGCGGTTTGCATCTTCTATCTAGCCATGCCTCCGATCAAGCGCGCCTTTCATGCTGAAGGGAATCCGCTACGAATGGCGGCGTAGGATGGAAGGACGGATCCATTGTCTTGAACGTGCCGGAGGATGGTTATGAAGCGCTGGCGTGCCGTTATTTCGCTGTTCTTCTTGTTGAGCTGGACCTGTATCGCGCAGACAGACCCCAACTCTCCCGCCAGCGCGGCGGATGTGGAAAGATATTTTCAGGTCGTCAAGTCTCACGACATGATGAAGACGATGCTCGCGACCATGTTACAAGGTATTCATCAGTTGCTCCACGAGCAATATTTGGAACACAAAGATGAACTGCCCGCCAATTACGAATCGAAGCTCACAGCGATGGTGGACGCCATGCTGGATAAAATACCCATGGATGAAATCATGCAGGCCATGATCCCGGCATATCAAAAGCACCTTACCAAAGGCGACATCGACAATCTGGTTGCGTTTTATTCCACGCCCACCGGCTCAAAGTTGTTGAAGGAGATGCCTTCGATGACTGGGGAGGCGACGCAGGCCGCGATGCCGATTATGTCGAAGTACATGGACACGATCGAGAAGCGGGTGCAGAAAGAGACCGACGACCTGATTGCCCAGTCCAAAAAGCAGCCGAGTGCCGGCACTCCGACCTCCAACAATTGAACTTGGGCAAATGGTTCGCTCCTCTGGCCCGGCCCGCACTAAAGAACTGTGTACCAAAGGTTGCACCATTTTCGCTGCATTTAACATTCCTGAAATATCTTTGCGGTAAACTGCGAATCATGAGCTCACCTCGGGTCTCTCGGTTTGCGCTGCCTTTGCAGGTCGCGGCCGTCTGCTACCGGCGAGTGAATTCCCATGTCGAGTTTCTGCTGGTCCATACCAATGGCGGCAGTAAGTGGACGTTTCCCAAGGGAGCTCCGGAACCACGCCTGTCCCACAGTCAGGCCGCCGAACGCGAAGCGAAGGAAGAGGCCGGTGCCTGGGGCATTATCGAGCCCCGCCATTTCCATATTTACGTTCATTCGAAGGGCGTATTCTGGCAGCCGGGCGGCGTGCAGGAATATGTGGTCAAGGCTTTCTTGATGGAAGTCCGCCAGACTCGTGCTCCCGAGGAAGATAATCGCAATCCTACCTGGTTCGATGCGGAAAAGGCACGCGTGGTCTTGGCGAAAGGACGCGAGGTCAAGTACGCCCATGAGCTCCAGACGGTGATCGACCGGGCACTAGAACATATTGGTGCGGCGCGGATGGCGGCGGCTCGTTAGCTGTCTTAGGGCGCCCGGGCGGGTCCTCCGGCCTGGCGGGGCGAAGCTCGGCAACGCGAACAGCAGTGTCCGCTTCACGCCCTCTCGTGAGACGATAAACCTACATCCATGATCCAACTTTCCGGCGCCGGCAAGCGCTATGGTCACAAGCTCTTGTTCGAGAACGCCGATTGGCTGATCACGCCAGAATCCCGTATTGGTCTGGTCGGAGCGAATGGCACCGGCAAGTCCACGATCATGAAGATACTCGCCGGGAGCGAGTCGCTCGACTACGGCACGATCTCGCGGACGAAGGGTATCTCCACCGGATACCTTCCACAGGACGGCCTGACCATGACGGGCCGGACAATTTTCGCCGAGTGCATGTCGGTGTTTGCCGAACTCCATGCCATCGAAAAAGAAATGGAAGCGCTTACCCGCGCCATGTCGGAACTCGACCACGAAGGGGCCGAATATGCGAACGTGGCCGATCGTTACCAGAAGCTGGAACACGAATTTGTCTCCCGCGACGGCTATACCCTTGAAATGCAGGTTGGTCAGGTTCTTACCGGTCTTGGTTTTCACCGCAATGACTGGATGCGACAGGCCGAAGAATTCTCCGGCGGCTGGCAGATGCGGATTGCTCTTGCCAAGCTTCTGCTCCAGAAACCCAATCTGCTGCTGCTCGACGAGCCTACCAATCACCTCGATCTCGAAGCGCGCAACTGGCTTGAGGAGTATCTGACCACCTATCCTCACGCTTTCGTGCTTATCTCGCACGATCGCTATTTTCTTGACATCACTGTTAAACGCATCGTGGAAATCTGGAACAAGCAGATGCATTTCTATGCCGGAAATTACGATCGGTATTTGACTGGAAAAGCTGCGCGCAAGGAGCAGCTCGAATCCGCTTACAAGACGCAGCATGACCGCATCGAGCAGCTTGAGGTTTTTATCAACCGCTTCCGTTATACGGCCACCAAGGCAAAGCAGGTGCAGAGTCGCATTAAAGAGCTGGAGAAAATGGAGCGGATCGAGATTCCAGAAGAAGAGAAGACGGTCCATTTTTCGTTTCCGCAACCGAAGCCGAGCGGGCGCATCGTCGCCGAGTTTGCGAATGTCGCCAAGAGCTATGGCGCGGGCGGGGCTGGTGAACACAAGGTTTTTGAGAAAGTAAATTTCCTGATCGAGCGCGGGGAGCGCATCGCGCTGGTCGGAGTCAACGGAGCAGGGAAGTCGACGCTCATTAAACTGCTGGCTCAACAGGAGAAGCTAAGCGCGGGCGAATACAAGCTTGGGCACGAGGTTCATCTCGATTACTTCGCGCAGGATCAATATAAAGAGCTGGATCCCGAAGCGCGCATCCTGGACGATCTCGGCGAAGTCTCCGGTGTTTCGACTCAGACTGAACTGCGCAGCCTGCTCGGATGTTTTCTTTTTTCGGGCGACGATGTGTTTAAGCGCATTGGCGTCCTTTCTGGAGGCGAGCGCAATCGCTACGCGCTGCTCAAAATGCTGCTGCACCCCGCCAACTTTCTGCTCCTCGACGAACCTACCAACCATCTTGATCTGCGCGCGAAAGATGTCCTGCTGGAAGCGCTGATGAAGTACACGGGCACGGTGGTCTTCGTCTCGCACGACCGCTATTTCATCGACAAGTTGGCCACGCGGGTGTTCGAAATTGGCGAAGGGAAGGTGGAAATTTATCCGGGAAATTATGAAGACTATCTCTGGCGCAAGCAGGGAAGGGCTGCGGCTGAAACCCCAAGATCGCCGAGTATTCCATCGATACCTCACTCTGCGCCTGCGAACGGAGACCCCCCCTCCTCTGCGGAGGCGACCGAATCGAAAGGGAAGCGCCTGAATCCGATCAAGCGCCAGCAGATGAAAGATCGTCTGCGCGAAGTGGAACAGGAGATTGCTCGCACCGAGTCCGCGATTGAGCTGTGCGAAACCGGGCTGCAGAGTTTTGTGAGTGCGGAGGAGACCCAGCGGCAATCGCAAGACCTCGCTCGGCGAAAAACCGATCTGCAGGAATTGATGGCGGAATGGGAAGAGCTTTCGGAGACACTCGAAATTTCGGGCTAGCGGGATTTGCGATCGGCTCGGGACCGCTCAGAAATTTGTGGGGGGGGCCTCGGAACGGATCGCCTTATCCGCCTTGCTTCAACTCTTGCAGCACCTGACGCGCGATTTCCTTGAGCGTCTCGAATACGCCCACGCCCTGGAAGGCCACTGCTTCCACTACTGGCTCGTTTTTCTTGCGCAGTTCCTTCGAGAGAGCGTCGACCGACAGCACATTCGGCAGGTCGCGCTTGTTCAGTTGCAAAACGTAGGGGATCTTGTTGAAGTCGTAACCGTGTTCTTTCAGGTTCGACATCAGGTTATCGAGCGCTTCGACGTTGGCGTCCATGCGCTCTTGCTGGGAATCGGCTACGAATACGATGCCGTCCACGCCGCGCAGAATCAGTTTGCGGCTGGCGTCATAAAAGACCTGGCCCGGAACGGTGTAAAGGTGAATGCGCGTCTTGAAGCCCCGCACCGAACCCAGGTCCAGCGGCAGAAAATCGAAGAACAGGGTTCGATCGGTCTCGGTGGCGAGCGAGATCATCTTGCCCTTTTGCTGTTCGGCTGTTTTTTGGAAGATGAACTGTAGATTCGTCGTCTTGCCGCCCAATCCGGCGCCATAGTAGACGATCTTGCAATTGATCTCGCGCGCTGCGAAGTTGATGAAACTCAAAAGGTTTCCTCAGAAACTCAAACGAAAAGGACTCTCACGAACCACTCCCTCGACGCGCGAGCCCCTCGCCAAAAACCCACCTGACTCCACGATCGGTTACTGCTGGTTTTTATATCACACCGGGAGGCTCTGGCGCAGGTTACCCATGTTACTGATCCAAGACTTTAAACCATCGCGGGCTCAAACGCTTAGCCGTTCCCGCGTGATTAGGGCGCCGTTTGTGGCACGTGCAGCGGCGTTGGCAGCGGATAGTATCCGGCTTTGGCGAACACTTTCACATCCGCCCGCTTCACCTGCACGTTGATCTCGCGATACCCTCCGATGCTCGACTTCGGTGCATAACCCAGGGTGTACTGGTAGCGCGCCTCTCCAATGGCGGCGGCATAGGCTTTTTCAATCGTGGCTTCGGACAACTCGCTAAACACCGAACCTCCACCCGTGGCGCTGACATATTTCGGCAGAATGTCGCCGTAGCCCATGGCGGCTGTCGTCTTCGGAAGGTGGACCCGCTCCAGCCGATCGTATACCGGGATCGCTCCGCCTTCCACGGCGACGGCGTACACGGTAATATTCTGCGTCAGCAATACTTTCAGAGTGTCTTTATAGCTGGCGACGGAGCCTTGCTCGCGGCCGTCGCTGATAATGAAGATAATCTTGCGCCGCGTCCGGTCGCGCTTCGACAGATCGCGAGCCGCTAGTAAGATGGCGTCGTTCAATACGTGGGCGACCTTCGGTGGTGTCGAAACGGGGTCTACCGGAGAGCCAATGGGAATGCCATTGATGACCGGTCCCTGCGGACCGAGCGGGCCACTGGTTACAGGAATGCCATTGTTCGCTCCGCTGTAACCCTTAACCTGATTCAGAGCCACGGTCAGTTCCCTGCCCGCGTTATTGAAATCGGTCAGACGTCCCACCGTACTGCTGTAGGTATAGATCGCGACCTCATCGAACTGGCTGAAGGCTCCCTGCAACGCCGATAACGTGTCCTGTATCTTCTTCAAACCTATATCTGGCATGCCGGTATCGAAGATCACTGCAGCTGAAAGCGCAAAGGGATCACTGGTGAACCACGTCAAGGTTTGCGTCTTCCCATTTTCCTGAACGGCAAAATCCTTGGACTGCAAGCCTTCGACCAACCGGCCGTTAGGATCCTTTACTGTGACCGGAACCAGCACCAGGGTTGGGTTCACCCTGAATACATAGCCGGTATCTTCCCCGGTTTCTGGATCCTTCGGAACGCTGCCGGCCTGTACGGTTTTGACCGGAGGCATTGGCGGTGGCACGGCCGATTTGTCGTAGACAATATCGGAGTCGCTGGAGGAAGCCGAGTTTGACCTAGTCGTGCTTCCTGCGCCAGAATTGTCGGCGGGTGGTGTACTCGGGAAGGTCTGGTCATCCGCACCGGGCCGCGGACTGGTATCCGCAGGCGGCGGTACTGGGCGGGTCGCCGATGGAGCGTCCGGAATGTCGTTCGGCTGCTGCTGTGCCCCAAGAGCGCCGGTGATCAACAATGCCAGTCCCAGAATCAGTAGTGCGCTAGTTTTCGTGGCCATCCCGGAATCCCCTATCTTCCCCGTCTTTATTACTTTGTTGCTTGTCTTTACTATTGTCTCGCTACTTCGTCGTCTTGTCTTTTTCGCTGCGTACTTCTTAGCCAACACGCGGCTGGACGATGCGGTTTTTTCACTCATTCAGATGCTCAATCGTACCCCTTTGGTGCATCTAACCGTTACAGCCATTTACAGGATAGACTAGCAAAGTCCCAGGATAAAAACGCCGATGCCCAAACTACATTGCAAACCGTGCCTGATGGCAGTTTTCCTCGTTTTCGGCGTTGCGCTATCGCTTCCCGTTGCTGGCCAAAATGTGCCTCCTCCGCCTTCGGAGCCACCGGCCGCTTCCTCAACCGGCCCGACCTCCAATACCGATATACCCCGCACCCCTGAGTCAAGCGACCAGTCGCAAGATCAGTCCGTCGAAACCCTGAAGGTCAACGTCGAAGTCGTCCAGTTGTTTTTCAATGTCAAAGATAAGCACGGTGCGCTGATTCCCAATCTCAACAAGGATAATTTTGATCTTTTCGAGGATAGCCAGACCCAGACTATCAAGTATTTCAAGGCTGAAACAGATCTTCCGCTGACTCTTGGTATTCTGATCGATTCCAGCGGCAGCCAGATGCGTGTGCTCGATATGGAAAAAGAAGTTGGAGCTTCTTTTCTCGAGAGTACGCTGCGCCAAAAAGACGAGGCCTTCGTCATCAGCTTCGACATCGACATCACCCTTCTGCAAGACTTCACCAACTCCATCAGTCGGCTCAGGCACGCGTTGAATGAGGCGAAGATCAACACCGGTGGAGTCAGTTGTTCCGGCGGTCCGGTTGGGCCGCAGGGTCCGATCCCGTGTTCCTCCACTGGGCCGCGAGGCACGGCGCTCTATGATGCGGTTTATCTCGCCTCGCATGACGAGTTCAGCCACGAGGTCGGTCGCAAGGCGATGATTCTGCTGACCGACGGAGAAGACGAAGGCAGCCGGCTCAAGATTAAAGATGCCATCGAAGCAGCCCAGAAGGCCGACGCGATCTGTTATGTGCTCCTCATTGCTGACCGCGGTTTCTACGGCATGGGCGGCCTCGGCTATTCCGGCGATACAGAAATGAAAAAGCTCACCGAGGAGACCGGGGGTCGCATGATCAACGTCGGCAACAAGATCGACAAGCTCCGTGACGCCTTTAACCAAATTTCAGAGGAACTACGGAGCCAGTACAACATTGGTTATGTGCCCACCAATGCCACCCGTGATGGCTCGTTCCGTAAAGTCGAGATCAAGCCGAAAAAAGGCGATTACAAAGTCCAGGCGCGCAGCGGTTATTACGCTACAGCGCGGCACGAAGACTAGAGTTGATTGCGCCCACAATTTACGCCTCGCGATCTCGTTGCATTCTGAAGTTCGATTGATATTCGATCGATAAAAGACCTTACCGATTCCATTCGGAGTGGCGTGCCGAAGACTAATGTATTAAGCTTAGGCTATTAGCCGAAAGTGCTTAACCTACCCAGAAAGTGGAATTGAGCCCAGCTTTTTACCGGGCTATTGTGAACGCCTGAGTTTGATTTTCACCCTTTAATTAACCCCCCACCCCACCCTAAACATTCGGAGGAATTTTCATGGACCCTGCTCGTAGATTCGCATATTGTTGTCTTGCTCTCATCGCGCTCGCCGCATTCGGCGGACAAGCCTTTGCCACCACCAACGCTTCCGTCGGCCTCTGCGCGGGACCCGGAACTCACTACACCACTATCCAGGCAGCGGTCAACGCTGTTCCTGCGGGAAGCAAAATCGAAGTATGTCCCGGCACTTACCCCGAACAGGTCAGCATCGCCAAGAGTTTGACATTGCTTGGAATTGTGACGAGCTCAGGGAGCGACGCCGCCGTGATCGTGTCCCCATCGAACGGTCTGGCTCAAACCGGTACTGACATTTATGGCGGAGCTGTAGCCGCGCAGATTCTTGTTACCGGTGCGTCGGCTGTTACCATTTCCCATCTCACCGTAGATGGCAGTAATAATGGGCTCTCCGGCTGCTTGGTGAATCCCATCGGTATCTATTACCAGAATTCCGCCGGAACCATCACTTACAATGCCGTGCGTGATCAGCTGATGGATCCCGCCGATCAGGGTTGCCAAATCGGTTTGGGGATCAATGTGGAAAGCAGCACTGGCTCCCCGGCAGTCACGATTTCCGACAATTCCGTTCGCAACTACGACAAAAATGGAATTACCGCAGGTGGACCCCAAATCAGCGGCGGCGGCGGTGGCGGCCCAGTCGTAGCGGTCTCCAACAACACCGTCATCGGTATCGGAGCCACTCCAGCCACCGCTCAGAACGGAATTCAGATTGGATATGGCGCGAGCGGTTCGGTCACATCGAACGACGTGGCTGACGACATTTACGTTAACCCTCCAAACTGTGGAGCGAGCGGCTCATGTTATGGTTCCTCCGGGATTCTGATTTATGCATCTACCAGCGTGAGCGTCACGAACAACACGGTTGAAAGCACGCAGCTTGCAATCGTCCCCGCCACCGACAACACTTACGGAACCGCCGACGACACGGTCATTACCTCCAATCGCATCGGTGGAACACAGAACTATGATTCCATCGATCTCTGCAGCGATGGGAACAAGGCGGAATCGAACGTCATATATGGCAGCGCGCAGTCCGGTGTTCACATAGATGATGAATGCCCGCCTTCCACCGGCAGCAATAACATGGTTACCAAAAACATCATCAACGAAGCTTGTGCCGGAGTTCTTCTCGGTTCAGGCTCAGGCAATACGTACAGCCCGAATACTTTTGCCAACGTGACCAACACCACCCTGGCCGGAGATGCATGCTCGCCGCTTGCTGAGGTGAAAACGGGAGAGAAACATTCCTCGTTCCGTCCATCGCCACGCAAGCCAAGCCGGGAGTAGACGAAGATTTCTTCCTCTTGGTGGCCGAGGTGCACGGTTTTGTCGAACCAGCGCCTCGGCCATTTTTACTTGGATTGACACCTGC
>JGI12635J15846_10000350_pt1 | contig 38311 bp, 35 predicted proteins | sample BlaSpr_A8_OM2_M2_FD_15846 | JGI IMG/M metagenome (IMG submission 15846)
GATCCGGTCTTCGCCGCGGGTGCCCCCGCGGCTGGCGGCGCGGCGGTCTTCTCGACGGGCGGGGGAGGCGGCGGCGGCGCGGCGGCCGGTTCGGCGGCGGCATCGGTGCCGCACTGCGCCTTGCGGAATTCGTTCCACTTCAGGCCGTTAAGCGTGCCGGCTTCCTTCGCCGCCTTGTACTTGGCGCTGCACTCTTTGCTTGACAGCGCTTGCGCCGAATTTGCCGCCAAGGCGGTGACGCCGAGCAGCATGGCGGCGCAGATGGTCAAATGACGTATCAGCATGACAGGTTCCGATCCTTCGTTCGATGAAAACGGTTAGCTGGCGGTTGCGTCAGAGAGGCACTTCTTGGTGAAGCTTGTTTGTGCGGCGCCGTGCAAGTTCTGCGCGGTGGCTTGATCATTGCAGCACTTCTTGGCGAAGCTTGTCAGCGCAGCACCATGCAGGTTCTTGGTGTCGGCCTGCACCTTGCAGCTATCGTCGGCGAGCGCGGCGGTGACCACAAAAAACGAGGCGAGAACAATTGCGATGTGTTTCATTTTCCTTCCCCTCAAGATGCGGCTGTGCCGCCAGCAAAAATTGCTGAACGCGGATTCGGCCTAGGACGTTTTCAACACGCCGTTCGGCGAAGCCTTGTCGATGATTTCGGGTAGAAATTTCGCCAGCATCGCCAGGGTCTGATCGACCGGCAATCCGAGGTGACGGGCGAATTCCTGCACCTGAGTATTGCCGAGCACCGCTTTCAACTGATCCTCGGTGATCGGAAGATTGGCGCCTGGGCCGAGCCACGATTGAACCTGGGTGCTGAGGCCGCCGCTCTGCAGCGCGGTGACGAGGCCGTTGAGGTCGTGATACTGCGTTTTCGCCAGCACGCCGTTGATGAGAGCCGGAAGCGCGGCCCCTTCGACTTGCCCCAATGCGCCCTTCAGCGCGTCACCGAGGCCTAAACTGTCCAACAAACCCATGACTATTCTCCTTAACTTTGCGGAATTCCGCAGCCCAGGCGGAAGTCATGTCAGCCCTGCGACGGAACCCTACTCGAACATTGCGCGCGGCGAAAGAGGCGGGCGCGGCGTTTCCTGAATAAGTGTCAAGTTCAGCATTGGAAAAAATCATCGCATTTTAATTGGCGCGGTTACGCAGCGCGAGCCCGGAGGCGGCGACCGCCGCGAGAGCAAGCGAGATCAGAACGTTGTAGCCGGCGAGCGAGATGCCGAGAAATCGCCAGGCCGCTTCATCACAACGCACAACGCGGATCGAACGCAATTGATCGAGCAGCGGGCCCTGGGCGGTGAAATCTGTCATCGGCCCCGAACAGTCGGTCGGTCCGGCCCAAAAGTGCCACTCGACGCCGGCGTGATAGGCGCCGAGCGCCGCGCTGCACAGCATGGCTATAAGGACGGCGGCATAGCCCGCCGCAACAACACTGCGCGGCGCGTGCAGGAGCGCGGCGACGGCGACCAGGAGCGAAAGCGGAATGACGACGTAATACGGAATGCGCTGTTCCAGGCAAAGCGGGCAGGGCGGCAGTTTGAGCACGAATTGGAAAAACCAGGCGCCGAGGAGTGTCGCCAAACTGACGGCGAAAATAGCCAGTGCCGCGATCGCGGCCGGGTTGCGGCGCAGATACTCGCTCCAGGTCGCTTGCATTATTACTGCGGGTCAAAAAGCGGAAGAGACGCCAGCAATGTGCCGATCTTAAGGGCGGAAGCAAGACCAGTCGACTGCGTGTCCGGCGTTCAGCTGTGTCTGCCGATACGAATGCGGCAGCGCGAATAGCTGGCCGGGCTCTGGAGCATGATCGGAAAAAGTGATACGCGGTTTGCCGCTAGTGGACCGAATTTGACATTCGCTAACCACCGGGCCGCGAACTCGTGAAGCGAATGTCAAATCCAAAGCTCCATCAGTGCAGGGGCCCGTGTGGCGGAATTGGTAGACGCGCACGACTCAAAATCGTGTTCCGCAAGGAGTGGGGGTTCGATTCCCTCCACGGGCACCACCTCATAAATGATAGGCGCTACTGCGCTTCCTTTAATTTGGGATCGGCGTTGAGCCGCGCGGTGTTGAGCGCGTGGATGGCAAAGCAGACAATCGCGCCGGCAGCGAACGGCAGCGCCGACCAGATGTAGAGCTTCTCCACCGCGAGCCCGACGAACAAGGCGCCGAGGAGTGGGCCGATGATCGATCCCAGGCGGCCGATGCCGAGTTCCCAGCCGGAGCCGTTGGCGCGCAGCGAGGTCGGATAAACCAGCGCACCGGATACGTTGATGCCCGACTGGATGCCCAACACCAGGAAGCCGCCGAGGAACGTCGCCGCCAGCAAAGCCGTCGCCGAAGTCAATCCCGCGTAGCCGATCGACGCGACCGCCGGCACCGCGAGCACAAACAAGATCGAGATGGCGAGGAAACGGTGACGCTGTAGCCACCAGCACAGCACCAAGGCGCCGATAGTGCCGCCGATCTGCAACGCCGCGCCGGCGAGTGCCGCTGTCGCCTGCGGCAGTTTGGCGGTAGCGAGCAAAGTCGGCGTCCAGCTGATGAGGAAAAAATAGCCCATGAGGTTGAGCGCGAAGAGGAGCCACAGCAGCGGCGTGATCAGCCCCATTCCGTTGCGGAACAAATAGATCGGATTGGAGGAGGGCGCCTGTAGCTCATCCTCGATGACGAAGCGCGCGTTCGCCGGGACGTCGAAGCCTGGGCGGATCGCGGCGATCAGTTTTGCCATCCTTCGCTGCCCGCTTTTATGCAGCGCCATGTATTTGATCGATTCCGAAAGCCCGATGGTCCCGCCGAGCGCCGCGATCACCGGAATGATGCCGCCGATATAAAACAGCACCGGCCAGCCGTAACGCGGGATCAATGCGGCGCTGGCGAAACCGGCGAGCGCGCCGCCGGCCGGAACAAATCCGACGGCGATAATCGCGAGGGTCGCGCGCAAGCGGCGTGGCGCCGACTCCGCGTTGATCGCCACGATATTGGGAATGACCCCGCCGATGCCGAAGCCGGCAAAAAACCGCAGCCAGAACATTTGCGTCAGATCGGTCGAATACGCGGCGGCGAAGGTCAGCACGCCGAATATCAGGTTCGATAAAATCAGCGCCGTCTTGCGGCCATATCGATCGCCGACAAAGCCCATGAGCTGCGAGCCGAACAGAACACCGATATTGCTGGCGGTGAGCACCCATTTGAGATCGCTGGGTTGCAGATGCCAATCGCGGACGAGATGCGGCGCCGCAAAGGCGATCGCGCCGATATCGTACCCGTCGATCATGCCCAGGATGATGGTCCAGATCAGCATCCTGATCTGAAACGGGCCGAATCCGCGCTCATCCAAAAGGCGCGAGACCTCAATCTCCGGATTGTCGGTCACCGCTTCCTCCTGAAATGATGTTTTGTGAAATGATGTTGCGTTTCGTTGTTTAGAGCGCGGCCGGGAAACTAGGGGAGTCTTCACAGGAAGAAAAGCCTTCGCTCGTCGGAACGCGCCCCGCGCCGCATCGAGATGCTGGCCGGCCTGGAGCTCCCGCATCGGCGGATACCCCCCTAGATAGGGGGGCATCGCTGAAGCCAGTCGCCTTATTGACGTTAAACCCAGGCGCACTTGGTCGCCGCTTGCAAAAACACGCGGCGCGAAAAGCGCTTAGCCGCGGCGCGATACCCCCCTATCTCGCGCTGCCCTGATTTCGTCACACAAGCTTCGCGCGAAAGCTTGTTGATGACTACGCGGGGAAGCACCGCCCGCCTTGCGGGACCCTACGAAAGGGGCAACTATTTGGTTTTCCTCCGGGCTTGGACCTTTAATAATGACATCGGCTGCGGCCAGGCTTTTAGCACCGAGCGCCGAGGACGGTCCGCTTTTGGTCAACGGCACGTCGCACATCAACGGTTCCGTTTTCAACGACGCCATTGTCAAACGGAACTGCTATCTGCACGTGCGGGGGAATATCAAAGGCAGCTTGACCATTGAGCCGGGCGCCCAAGTCGTTGTCGAAGGCTCGGTCGACGGCAAGGTTTTCAACAAAGGCGGCAGGCTGGTCGTCAACAATCGGGGCGTTGCCGAATTTGCCCGGACCGAGGGCCCCCCCGAAGCCGAAGCCGGCGGCATCCTCAAGATAGATTTGACGACGATCGCGTCGAATTGGGAGTCATTGGCAAAGCGGACGGACGCCGAGTGCGCCGCGGTTGTCAAGGCCGATGCCTATGGCTGCGGTGTCGATCCGGTGACGGCGACGCTAAAGGAAGTCGGCTGCAAGACTTTCTTCGTCTCCAATCTCGCGGAAGCCAAGCGTGTGCGAGCGGCCGCGCCACAGTCCGTCATTTACGTTCTCAATGGTTTCTACGCCGACACCGGGCCAGTCTTCGCCGAGATCGATGCCCGGCCGGTTATCAATAACCTCATCGAGATGGCGGCGTGGGATGCTTTCGCCGCCGGCGCCAACTGGGCGGGCGGCTTTGCGGTCAATGTCGACACCGGTGCGGACCGGCTCGGGCTTACCTTGGATGAAGCGGCCGGGATTGCGCAACGCATCCGCTCGTCAAATCACGGCGTCAAGCTGCTCATGAGCCGGCTCGAGAACGCGGCGCAACCCGATCATCCGCTCAACCATCGCCAGATCGGTCACTTTCATGAGCTGCGCCGGCTGTATACCGATGTTCCGGCTTCGCTGGCCGATTGCGACGGCATCTTTCTCGGATCCAAAGTGCATTACGACCTCGTGCGCGCGGGGCCGGCATTGTACGGCGCCAATCCGACGCCGAAGCTCGAGAATCCCATGCTTCCGGTTATCGATCTGCAAGCGCGCATTATGAATGTCTTTAACTTTCTGCCCGGCCAAGCGCTCGGCGAGGCCGGCTGGACGGCGACACGGCCGACGCGGCTTGCTTTCGTTGCGGTCGGCTATGCCGACGGCTTTGCCCGCGCGGCAGGGTTGGAGCATAATTTGCGGGCGGCGATCGGCGGCAGNCTTTGCCGAGTGGTCGGCCGCCCTACAATGGATCTGTTGGCGATTGATGTGACCGGCCTTTCGGACCAAAGAAATGCGCGGCACGGAGAAATGGTGACATTGATCGGCGGCCAAATCAGCATCGACGATGTCGCAAGCGATGGGAACTCGACGAGCGGTGAAGTGCTCTGCGATCTGGGCCACCGCTTTCACCGCATCTACTATGCAAGCTGAGAAACGGAGAATTTCAATCTCGTTTGAGCAAACAGGAGAAGTACATGTTCAGTAAAAATAACACCTCGACCGCCGATCAAGAGCCGACAACGCCATCCGCGCCGAAGCCGCAGGTGCAACGTCCGACCATCGTGCAACCCGCCGCCGCGGCGGGACAACAAGACATGAGCTCTTCGCTGAGCCCCGGCATGACCGTTATCGGAAAATTGGTCGGCGAGGGCGCCGTGAAAATCTATGGCCGGATCGAAGGCGAATTGCAGGCGTCCAGCATCGTCATCTGCGAAGGCGCCCAGATCGACGGTGATGTGGTCGCCAAAGAACTGACCATTGCCGGCCGCGTCAAAGGCACGATCCACGCCGGCAAGGTCAAGCTGCAGAGCAGCGCCGTGGTCGAAGGCGATATCTTTCACCGGTCGCTCGCGATCGAAGAGAACGCCCGGTTCGAAGGCATGTCGCGCCGCGAGGAGGGCCAAGCCGAAAGGCCGTCCGCTTCGGCGCCTGCTGCGGAAAAGCCATACAGTGCAGCGACTAACGGCACGAAGACGCCAAACGGCGGCTCGGCGCACGCCTCGTATGCTCCGCCCGCGGCATAGAGGTTCTGCCGGAAATTAAAGCTCTAGGCCGGGCGAACGCGCGGACGGCTCGACGCTGACCGCGCGTCTATGGCGTTTTTGACTCATATGCCAGCGCGTCCGATGTCGCCGCGCCGGCGACGGCCGGTTCGCCGTGCGCCTCCAGGACGGGATAGGCGACCGAGCAGATGTGGGAGTGAATGCGCTTAAGGTCGCTGAGGATGTCGAGGTGCAGCGAGGTCGTCTCCAGGCTTTCCTGGCGGCCTTCGCGGAGGCGCTCAAGGTGACGATCCGCAGCTTCAAGTTCGGCCTTACGCAAATCACTCTTTTCGCGCAACAGCCGGCGCGCCGCCTCGACGTCCGACGTCATGAAAACTCCGAATGCGGCCTGAAGGCTGTCGCATACCCTTTTATGGAAGGCGGTCAACTCGGCCGCGCCCTCGGCGGAAAATTCGCAGCGCCGCTTGATCTTCTTCACGGCGAGCTCGCATAAATTCTTGTCGATGATGTCGCCGACATGCTCGAGGTTGATGGCGAAGGACACGATCTCCATGGCGCGATGGCCTTCGCGTTCATCGAGGCTGCCGCGTGTCAGCTTGGTCAGATAGAGCTTGATGGCTTCGTCCAAACGATCGACGACGTTGTCCATGCGCTGCACATCGGCAACAAGCTTGCGATCGTTGGTCATGATTGCGGTCATGACCTGACGCAACATGACTTCGACAAAGTCGCCCATGCGCAAGGTTTCGCGCGCCGCGTTGGCGAGCGCCAGCCGCGGCGTCTCCAGAGCCGCCTCGTCGAGATAGCGCGGTAGCGAAGGATCGGTCGGCTGCTTGCGCTCAGGCAGGACGCGCACCAGCAACGCGGCGATGGCGTCGAGCGGCACAATGAACACGATTGCCAGCACGGCGTTAAACGCCATGTGAAATTCCGCCGTCATCTTGGCGGCGTCCGGCTGCAACGCGGGCAATTCGCGCGCCAGGAACGGCAACAACGGCAGCGCGATCAAGATACCCACGAGGCGGTTGAGGAGATTGCCCAGCGGCAAGCGCCGGCTCGCCGGATCGCCGCGAACGCCGCCCTCAATCAACGGATTGATCGCGCTGCCGAGATTGGCGCCAAGCACCAAAGCCAGTGCGGCTTCCGGCGTCACGAAATGCGAATACGCAAGCGACATCACCAGCAGCACCACGGCGGCACTTGAATGCGCCGCCCAGGTGAGCGCGGCAGCGATCAGAATGCACAGCATCGGATCTTGCGTAATGGCGGCGAGGATGACGCGCGCCGCCGGCGCCTGTTCGGCTGGGGCCAGCGTGTCGACGAGAATGTGCAGGGCGAGCAGGATCAGGCCAAGCCCGATGAAGATGCGGCCAATTGCGCGGGTGAGGCTCTGATTGCCGACCCGGAAGGTGACGAGCCCGATGACGAACAAGACCGGGGCAAACGCGTAGATATCGAAAGAGAGAACCTGCACGATGAGCGTCGTGCCGACATTGGCGCCGAGCATGATGGCGAGCCCCGTCGCCAGACCGACCGTGCCGTCGGCGGCAAGCGATGTCGTCATCAATCCGGTCGCCGTGCTGCTTTGCAGGATCGCGGTCAGCACGAGGCCGGCGCCGAACGCAGAAAAGCGGTTACCGAGAGCCTTGCCGAGAAAGCGCCGCAGGTCCGGGCCGAAGGCGCGCAGCACCCCGGTTAGCACCATATGCAGACCCCAGAGCAGCAGCGCCACTCCGCCCATGAGATCGAGCACGACCAGGCTTCCCATTCACCGGCGCTCCGAACTATCCATCAAGTGCCAAGCGTCGCAAAGCCAAAGCGCGCATTTAGGTCCGTCAACGAACGGGCGCAACCCTTGCGCAGTTCCCGCGGACCGGGCGATCGGTGCGTGGAATATAAGAGAAGTGATCGGACCCGCGCGTCCTGGCGCTATCAGGGATCGAGCTCGGTATCCCAGTAGAGATAGTCGAGCCAGCTCTCGTGCAAATAGTTCGGCGGAAACAGCCGGCCGTTGCGGTGCAGTTGCTGCACCGAAGGCTGGAACGGCCGCTGCGACGGCCACATCTTTGATTCGTCGGGCGTCAGGCTGCCCTTCCTGAGATTGCAGGGCGAGCAGGCGGCGACCACGTTGATCCAGGTCGTATGCCCGCCGCGTGACCGCGGCACGAGGTGATCGAACGTCAGGTCGTCGCGGTTGCCGCAATATTGGCAGGAAAAACGGTCGCGCAGGAAAACGTTGAACCTGGTGAATGCCGGATGTGTCGAAGGTTTGACGAAAGTTTTCAGCGAGACGACGCTCGGCAGTTTCATCTCCAGGCTGGGACTGTGAACCGCGCGATCGTAATTGGCGACGATGTTGACGCGATCGAGGAACACCGCCTTGATGGCGTCCTGCCAGGACCAGAGCGATAGCGGATAATAGCTCAGCGGCCGAAAATCCGCGTTGAGAACAAGCGCCGGAAAGCCGGATGGCGACACGTGAGCGTTCAAGACGATATCCTACCTCGACTCAAGATGCCCAGCTACGGTTTCGCACGCTAGTTTATAGGCAGGCGTGACAGGATTGTGAAGCCTGCCCCGTGGGTTATGAGAGGGTGGGGCTGCGGCGGTCCTCCGGGTGGCAAGTCGAAACCACCATCACTGAGAACGCGGCTCTTGGCCTGCGCCGCGAAGACCGCATGGGATTTACGTCTTGCCGCGAAAATTTCGCGCCAAAAATTCGCCGCCGTGACGCAAACCCTCGGGATCGATGCCGTGGCCGACGCCGGCGGATAAATGCCACTCCACCGGTACCCCGAGCTCCGCCAGTCCTTGCGTCGCCTGAAACAGCGCTTCCGCCGGAATGAGATCGTCCTGGTCGCCGTGCACCAAGAGCACCGGCGGCCGCGACTTGATCTCGGCGGCAAGCGCGTCAGGCTTGCCTTGCGGCGGCACGACCAGCAGCCCCGAATATCCGACGATTGCCGCCGGCGCTGCGGCGCGGCGCAAGCCGACGTGCAGCGCCATCATCGTGCCCTGGCTGAAGCCGACGAGCGCAAGCGCTTGCGGCGGCAGCCGATGACGCGCCAGCTCGGCGTCGATGAAACGCTCCAGTACCGGCGCCGCTTTGTTGACACCGACCCAGCGCTCGTTCGGATCGCGAAAGGTCAAGGCGAACCACTGGCGTCCGACTGGAGCTTGGCCGCACGGCTCCGGAGCATGCGGCGAGACGAACGCCGCCTGCGGCAACAGCGGCTGCCAGGCGCGGCCGATCTCGATCAGATCGTTACCGTCGGCACCGTAGCCATGCAGAAAAATGACGAGCTGCCGCGCGGTCCCCGATCGCGGGCTAAGCCGCGGTCCGTCAAGCTCGGCCGCCATCGACGCTCTCCACCGCGCCGCCGGGCGGATGGGACGCCGAGGAGGCAGTCCGCCAGCTTGAACGCACCTTGCTTTAGCTAACGGACCCGCGGCGTGTCTACGCCACGATTATCAGAACGTCGCGTGCCAACGGCCGGCGAAAACGCTTACCGGACCGCGATCGGCGTTGTAGGCGGGATTGGCGATGAACTGATAGTCGAAGCTGACCTTCATGGAAGATGTGATCGCATAGCTGTAATAGGTTTCCAGAATCTGCTCGACGCCGTAATTGGTCAGCGCGCCGTCGCCGATGAGAATCCCCAAGCCCCCCGCCGCGAAATAAGCTTCGTGAGCCGGATCAAGCCCGTTGACAATGCCGGCAATGCCGATCGTATCGTCCGGCCGGTTCCATGATTTGCCGTTGATGGAAACACCGGCTTGGACGGTGCGGTCGATATCAGTGAAGTCCCACGGCTCCTGCTTGCCGTCCGCCCAACCGGCGCGGGCGAACACACCGACCGTCTCATTGATCTGCTGTTCAAGATTGAGGCTCACGCCCGGCCGGCTCTGATAGTGGCGCACCGCCGCCAACGCGTCAGTCGGATCGCCGAACAGTGGCCCCGGCATTTGGGAAAGCAGAATGGCGTCCGAGAAGGTCCCCATATTGCCGCGTTCGAGGTAGCCGGTGACCTTGAGCTTGCCGGGCTGTCCCCACAATTCGTGCCGCTCTTCGATTTCGCCGACCAATTCGAATTGCTGGAACGTTGGGTCGAGGCCGTAGCCGAGAGCGCTATTCCCCCCGCCGCCGGCCGGAGTTTGCGATAAGTCGAAGACGCCGCCGCGCAGCGTCCAGTGCCCTTGATACCACTCGGCGGCTGCGCCGTAGGTGTAGCCCCAGGCATCGCCGGCGTAGTCGAACGTGCCGGCATTGATGAGCGCCCAGTTCATGAAGTCGGTCTTCGGATTGTTGGCGTATTTGTTGGTGTCGAAAATATCGACAATGGAGAATTTGCCGACCGTAAACACCAAGCGGTTTTCCGTCGTCGACTGGGCGAATTGATTGACGTCGGCGTCGATCTTCTGTTTGTCGCCGCCGAGATCGATGGTCTGCCGGATGAAATAGCGCTGTACGCGCGCATAGGGGTAATCGAAGCCTTCCTTATAAGCTTCGCCACTGGGAAAGCCGGCGACGCCGTGCGTGTCTTCGAGGCCGTGGCCTTGATCGATTTCCGGATCTACCCACAGCTCGGCGCCGCGCCACAGCCGCGCGCCGGCAAAAAGCGTCAAATCAAAGGTCTCGCGGCCTTCGCCGCCGATCGGCAAGCTGTCGCCGCCCTGAAACGGCGAACGGATCGCGGGATAACCCTGCCAGATAAACGTGCTCTGGCCGCTGAAGCTAAACTCATCGGCGCTCGGCGCCGCCTTGGTCACGACGCTTGGCTTCGCCACAGCATCGGGTGCATTGAACTGGTAGTTCAAACCAACGCTGAGCTCGTGAAGCATAAAATCCGAACTGATCGGCTGGGCGCCGGAGAAAAAGGGCGTGGTATGATTGCCATAATCGGTGAACAAATATTGGAAACGCGCCGTCCAGTGCGGCGCGATCGGCACTTCGGCGCCGGCGCCGGCGGCCCAGCCCAGCCGCCAGAGAAACGGCGTATCGGTTGCGCCGCTGGCGACTTGCGTCAGCGACTGCCGATTGTAGGTCCAGGCGAATCCGCCGGTTGCATAAAACAGCCAATGCCCGGGCGCGTAGCCGATGCGGCCGCGCACCGTGCCGGACGCCAGCATGGTCTCGGCAAAATCCACCGGGCCGAGGGCGGCCGATGTGAACGCTGAGATGCCGCCGACGGTAACGGCGAACGGATTGACACCCGATGGGACGCCTTGGAAAGACGGGAACGTCGCATCGACTTCGGCGCCGAGCACGATGCGGTTCGGCAACATGTAGTTGTAGCCACCCTGCACGCCCGCGAAGAAGCTGCCGGCTTCGTCGAACGAGTCTATGGTTTGAAACAGATTGGTGGTGCCGCTGATGCCGGGGCCGGCCGTCCAATTCGAGCTTCCCCAGGCGACGCCGAGATTGCCGCCCGCATAAAATCCGGTCCAGTTGTAGGGAGCGCCGCTGGCAAACGGCAGCACGGGAGCCTTCGTCACCAGAGGCTCGTCGGCGAACGCGTTACTCGTGGACGAGATCGCCAGCGCAGCGCATGCGGCGCGAATCGCAACGGGCGCCGGCAAACGAAAAGAATTCGCAAAACTGTCAAACATCCGGCCCCCGCCAAATCACTCATGGCAACAAATAGGGGCGTGGCGACACCGTCAACATTTATGTTTTAGAATTAAAGTAGATCAAAAGTACGAATCGACGGCGCATTGGGCGGACAGACAGACTCATTTATGTTTGTCGTCGCTCATCGAACATCCGCTGGATACAAGATTCCAACGACTTTCGCTGCCGCTCAGTAGTGTGCACGACAGCGGCGCTACATCGATTCGCCAAAACGATTGCGGCGTTGCCTCGATCGCATGAATGATGGCGGCGCGGATGACGGCGGCGTGCGTGACCACAATCGATCGACGGTGTTGGCTTAACTCGCCGGCGAGCCAAGTTGCTACGCGCTGCATGAACGCACGAAGCGATTCGCCGCCATGCGGCGCCGCGGCAGGATCGCGCAACCACGCCGCAACGGCGTCCGGCTCCTTCGCGCTGATGTCGTCAAAGTTCTGGCCACTCCAGCTCCCGTAATCGCAATCGCGTAGCGCCGGCTCGACGGCGGCATTCAGCCCGAGGACTCGCGCAGTCTGTCGCGCCCGCAATTCTGGACTTGACCGGATTTGGTCGGCGTGTGGCACCGATCCAGCCAGCGCGGCCGCCTCCCGCTTGCCGATACTGTCCAGCGGTTCGTCGGCGGGAAAGGCTGACTGGCGTACGGCATCGGTTGACGCGTGGCAGATAAAGATCACCCGCGCGGTCATGCTCGAAACGGTCTCGCAGGCATCCGCCCGCTACGCCGGAGCGCGGCTGTGAACGTATGCACGTTGGGTGAGGGCGCCGAACAACAGGCCCAGTGTCGCCCACAGGATGACCTGCGCCCCTAACGAAGCGACACGGAATTTCCACAGAACGACGGCTGGAAACTCGTCCGGCACCTCGTTGATGCCCGGGAGCAGCAACGCGGCGATGATCATCACAACGATGTAGTAAGCGCCCACCATGAGAGTTGCGTTCCAGCCGCCATAACGCGCCCCGAGGATCCGCCGCAACGCGATTCCCCCGACCATGGCCGCAAGCGAAATCGCCATCACGCCGAAGTAAAGCCCAGTCCGTATGCCGATGGTGTCCGGATTGCCTATCGACGGCGGATTGGCCGGATATTTGAGGTTCGGCACGGCGTAGAGGGCGACGAAGCCGATCAGGGCCAACAGCGCCGACAAAGCACGCGGGCTTAAGTCACCAGGGATGCGGCCCAGCGCGATCGCAAATGCCAGGCCGAATAGCCCCCCGAACGCTGCGCTATAGACCATGACCGCAACGAACAGGCCGAGGCCGGCTTGCACCGGCCGGCTGACCAGTTCGGCCTGTTCTTCCGGCATTGGCATACTGTGATGTTTTGCGAACTCGGCTTTGGCCTCGTCCATCAGCTCCTCGAAGGCGATGGCGCGGTCGACTTGCGGCTCGCCGTAGACTTTCAAGAAGCCGAAGGAGAGGAGCCCCGCGAAAATGCCGACGAGCATGCCGCGGACAAGAAACGTCCTGACCATGGGAGGCTCCTGTCAGTGACAGGGGAAGCCGAGAAGATGCCGCCCGTCGTGCACGAATTCGTGGACGTACATGCCGCTGATGAGCGACGTCGCGCCTTCTTCCGCGCCGACGAAATAGATCGCTAGCATGAAAATAAGCCCGGCGAAAACGGCCCACGGCAACCATTCGCGCAACGGAATGGTCGTTACCGGATATGCCGGTGCAAATGTCGCGTTTGTCATGTCATCCTCCTGGGATTGCGCGTCCCGTTAGAGCTGGCTTATCGCGACGAGGGTCTGACTCTCGGTCCGTTGTCGTGCGGCCCGAATACAGTGGCGCGACCGTGCCGGATTTTCACCGGCTTCCTCGCTTCGCGATAACAATTGCAGGATAGGGAGGGGGGTGGCGCGGTGTCAACGGGGACCGGTTGCCGTCGGACACGGCGCAGGACCGCTCGCCCCCGGCCACGTTAGCGGACGATTCACCGCCATAGGCACCGTCGGCAATCAGTGGCACCCTCTACGGGCCGCTTTGCTTGTTTTTTACCTCTCGTCCACTACCTAAATTGCGCGCCGCTCATGCTGCGAGGCCGCGATGGCGAACACCTTCTCAGGCAATCATTCTCACGTCTTTCTTGGCGAGGGCCACGAGCGCAACGAACGCCGTACTTGGATGGTGATCGCGCTCTGCACCGCGATGATGATTGTGGAGATCGTCGGCGGGCTCTTCTTCGGCTCGATCGCGCTTATCGCCGACGGTCTGCACATGTCGACGCATGCGAGCGCGCTGTTGCTCGCGGCTCTAGCCTATAGCTATGCGCGGACGCATACCGAGGACGAGCGCTTCAGCTTCGGCACCGGCAAACTCGGCGACCTGGCGGGCTTCACCAGTGCCGTCGTGCTGGCCATGATCGCTCTTTTTATCGGGTATGAGGCGATCTCGCGCCTCATCTGGCCGGTCCATATCGATTTNAACGAGGCCATACCGATTGCCGTGCTCGGATTGGCGGTGAATGTCGCGAGCGTGCTGCTGCTCAGCGGCGGACGCCACGGCCATGGTCACGATCACGGCCAATCTCATGCCGCGAACGGACATGACCACGCGCATGACGAGGGGCAGGCGCCGCAGATCGACTCAAAGGAGCACGAGCACGCGCGCGGCGCGGCGGTGCGCGATAACAACATGCGCTCCGCGGTCGTCCATGTCCTGGCGGATGCTGGCGTTTCGGTGCTCGTGATCGTCGGGCTCCTGTTCGGCCGCTTCCTCGGCTGGTCGTGGATGGACCCTGTCGTTGGCCTGGCCGGCGCGATTGTCATTGCCGCTTGGTCCTACACTCTCATTCGAGATACCGGCGCCGTCCTGCTCGACATGAATCCGGATCGGAGCATGGCGGCGCGGATGCGCGAAATGATCGAGATCGACGGCGACCGCTTAACCGATTTACATCTGTGGCGGCTCGGGCCCGGGCATTTGGGCGCCATCCTTTGCGTCGCGACGGAGCGTCAACGCGGACCGGAATATTATCAGTCGCTGCTGCGCCGCTTTCGCACGCTCTCGCACGTCACGGTGCAAGTGCAAAAGCAATAAGCGTAGAGCCGGGCGCCTCGGCCGCCGCGCGCGCGATTGCTTCTTCGCTCACCGCATAGATGAGAATTGGAATAGTTCTATTCTTTCAGTTTTGCGAACTTTTCTTGACGGCATTATTGCAAGTGGCGCATTCCATGCCATGTGTTGGGCTGTGGTGCGAACTACGAGAGACGAAAATGAAGACGAAATTCTTAGCGATGGCCAGCGCAATCGCCGCGGCCGCGATCTGCACCGGAGGCTTGTCCGCGGAGGAATCGGCTGCGGTCGCGATTTCGGTCAAGGCTCATCAATTCGATCCGGCCGAACTGCATGCGCCAGCCAATAAGCCGCTGGCCATAAAGGTGAAGAATCTCGACGGCGGACCCATGGAATTCGAGAGCAAAGCGCTCAGAGTGGAAAAGGTCATCACTGCCGGCGGCGAAGGCGTGGTCAACGTCCGCGCGCTGGCGCCCGGCCGCTACGAGTTTTTCGACGACTTCCACCAGCAGACGCGCGGGTTTTTGGTGGTGCAGTAAGGCGCGCCGTCGGATTCGCCGTTGTCGCCGGCCTGACCGCACCATCTGGCTCAGCCCGCTTCGCGGTGGCCGTCCGGTAATAGCTCCACAAGATGCGGGCGGCCATCGCGCGCCACGGCCGCCACGACTCCGCCAGCGCCAGCATCTCCTTGGCGCTCGGCCGCGACGGTAGCGCGAACGCGAGCTTCGCCGCTTCCTGCAACGCCAGATCGCCGGCCGGCCACGCATCGGCGTGACCGAGACACGACAAGAGATAAATGTCCGCAGTCCATGGGCCGATGCCGTGGATCGCGGTCAGCGCGGCGTGCGCATCGTCAGCCGCGCCATCGGCGAGCGCGGCGAGAGCGAGCTCCCCGCCGGCCACCGCGCGCGCGATCGCTTTCAGCGCCCGGATTTTCGGAGCCGACAGGCCAATTCGCGCCAAGCGCGCCGGACGGGCGCGCAGAATAGCTGCCGGGTCAAGGGGATCGAAAGCGGCGGACAGCCGGCCCCAGATCGCCGCGGCGCTGGCCGTCGATAATTGCTGCGCCACAATGATGGCGGCAAGACCGGCATATCCGCCGTCGCGCCGCCGCAACGGCGGCCGTCCGGCAGCCGCGATCAGTTTGGCGAATCGCGGGTCAGCCGCCACGAGCGCTGCAAGTGCGGTTTCGAGGTCGGCTTCGGTATGGATATGTGTCGGCTTCATTGTTCGATCCAGGCTGGCCTGAGAAAAGCCGCAGCCGCGCTTACTTCATTGCCGAAGCAAATTCGGTTTCGTCAACCCGCTGCTGCGATGAGTTAGGCGTCATGCATACCCGGATCTTTCGCTTCGCGCCGAGCCCCAACGGCTACCTGCACCTGGGCCATGCTTACTCGGCGCTGCTCAACGCGGATATGGCGCGCCAATGCGGCGGGCGGCTCCTTGTCCGCATTGAGGATATCGACACGGCACGCTGCCGGACCGAATACGAGACGGCGATCTATGAAGATTTGCAGTGGCTCGGGCTATCGTGGGAAGCGGCGGTGCGGCGGCAGAGCGAGCATTTCGACGATTACCGGGCGGCGCTGGCAAACCTCGAAAAACAGGGTTTGATCTATCCAAGTTTTGAAAGCCGCAGCGAGATCAAGGCGCTTGTCGCCCAACGCGAGCGCGACGGTCCTTGGCCGAGCGATCCGGACGGCGTGCCGCTTTATCCGGGAAATGCGCGCAAGCTCTCAGCGGCGGAGCGAGCAGGGCGGCATGGAAGCGGGGCGCCCTACGCGTTACGGCTTGCTGTAGACGCCGCCCTGGCACGCGCAGGGGCGCTCCGCTGGACCGAGACGGGAAGCGGGCCAAAAGCCGAATCGGGTGCGGTCACCGCGGCCCCGCAAATGTGGGGCGACGTCGTGCTCGCGCGCAAGGAAATGCCCACCAGCTATCACCTGGCCGTTGTGATCGATGACGCGCTGAGCGGCGTGACCGACGTTGTGCGCGGCCTGGATCTGTTCTGGTCGACCAGCGTCCACCGGCTGTTGCAGGCTTTGCTCGGCCTGCCCGAGCCGGCTTATCACCACCATCGCCTGATGCTCGATGCCGGTGGTCGCAAGCTTTCCAAATCGACTTTGGCGACGAGCTTGCGGGATTTGCGCGCCGGCGGGGCTACGCCACCAGATATCAGGCGCATGGTCGGGTTAACGATCTGACGGCTCGGCGGAAATGAGCCAGCACCACCGAGGTCGCGGCACTGAAATCCGCGGCGAGGCCGGTTTTCCGACACGATTCTGTTCCATATTGGCGGGTGCAGGGGACTATGGCGCGAATGAGGGCCAAAAAGCCGAGCCGCAAACCGAAGCGAGTTCGCGGCCGGCTAAAACGCCGCACGCGGGAGCGCGGCACCGCGCTCGCGGCCTATGCGCACGACGTCCGCACCGCGCTCACCGGCATTCTCGCGCTCAGCGAACTACTGGCGAGTTCCGATTTCGGCGAACGCGAACGGCAATGGGCGCTGACAATCAAGAGCAGCGCCGAGCATCTTGTCGCGCTATCGACCTCGATCATCGAGACCGCCAAGGTTGAGGCGAGCACGCTGACGCTGGCCGCGGCAGCTTTCGAGCCACGCCGCTTGATCGAGGACCTGGCGGAGTTGCTTTCAGCGCGCGCACAGACCAAAGGCTTGTCCTCTGAGGTGACGATTGCCGATGATTTGCCGGAGACTCTTATTGGCGACGCCGTGCGGCTGCGCGCCGCGCTCGAAAACCTCCTCGATAATGCGGTGAAGTTCACCGAACACGGCGTCGTACGCTTGGATGTGCGCGCCGAACGCGCGGCGGGCCGTCGCGCCCGCCTTACCTTCAGCGTGGTCGACAGCGGCATCGGACTTACACCTGCTGAGATCAAGCTTCTGTTCCGTCCTTTCCGGCAGCCGAATGCTGCGGTGGCGCGGCGCTTCGGCGGGACCGGGCTTGGGCTTGCGCTGGTCAAGCGCCTGGCGAAGCTCATGGGTGGCGACGTTGCCGTCAGTAGCGGCCGTGGCCGCGGCGCGACTTTCCGTTTTTCGGTCGTGCTGCCGCTTGCGCCCGCCCAAGCGCTGGCCGGCGGCGATCGGCCGCGCAAGGGCAAATCAACGCGACCGCTTGCGATCCTGTGCGCGGAACACAATCCTTATGGCCGCGTCATTTTGAACACGATTCTGGGCGAGCTTGGTCACCGTGCCGATTTCGTCGGCTCCGGCGAGGAAGCCGTTACCGCCGTAGCGCGCGGCTACGATGCAGTGTTGATGGATGTAGGTCTTGCCGACACCAATGGTGCGCACACTGTCCGCCGCATTCGCGCGCTCCCTGGCGTCGCGGCACGCACGCCAATTATTGCGCTGTCTGGCCATCCGGACGCGAATGACGAACAAATAGCGCGCGCCGCGGGCATGGACTTCTATGTGCGCAAACCGGTCAGTCCGAGCGGGCTGGCGGCTGCGCTCGCCGCGGTCGTCGCCAAATAGCGGTCCAGCACGGACGCTATCGACCTACGCCAGCCGAAACCCGACGCGTTGTTGCTTGCCACTAAAACTCTATTTTGCCCGGCAGTCGGCGTGCGACGCTCCCGCGATCGCGAGTCGTAAGGAAACCTTCCATCGATGTGTGGAATTGCAGGTGAGTGGGATTTTGACGGGACGCCAAGCGTCGCCAACGTCACCGCGATGATTGACGCGATCGCGCACCGGGGTCCGGAAGGCCGGACCTGTTGGGTTAGCCCGAACGGGAAGCTCGCGTTCGCTCACGCCCAACTGTCGTTCTTCAAGGGCGCAGAGACCCAGCCTGTCAGCAATACCGACGGTACGATATTCGCGGTGTGCAACGGCGAGATCTACAACTACCAGGATCTCGCGCGGATCGTGCGCCACGCCGGAATCGATTGCGACATTCGGTCGGATGTCCAGATTATCCCTTATCTCTACCAAGTGCGCCGCGCAGCCGCCTTTGCATTATTACGCGGCGAGTTTGCGCTCGCACTTTTCGACGCCGAAAGGCAGACGCTTTTCCTCGTGCGGGATCGATTTGGGATCAAGCCGATCTTTTATCGCGCGGCGGACGATGCGGCTTCGTTCGCCTCCGAGATCAAAGGATTGTTGGCCAACCCGGGGGCGCCGCGCCGCCTCGATTACCCCGCGATTGCCACGACCTTGTTCGGCCTCACCGTTCCCGGAACGAGCGCCTTTTCGTCCATTCAAGAGGTCAAGCCCGGGTGTTACGTGGAAATTCGTGGCGGCAGCGTAACGGAGAAACCGTATTGGTCGCTAGAATTCGAGCCAGCCGCAGGTTCGGTCGATCCGGACGCATTGGCGCAAAATTTTCTCGACGTTTTTGACGAGGCCGTGCGCGTTCGGCTGCATGGCGACTATCCGATCGGTGTCTACCTTTCCGGCGGCATCGATTCGTCGGCGGTGCTCGCGCCCATCGTCCACTCTGGCACCCGTTCGATCAAAGCCTTCACCATCGGCTTCAACGACAAGCTTCTTGACGAACGTCAGGCGGCGGTCACGACGACATCTCGCCTTAGCGTTGAGCATCACGTTGTGCCGGTCCGCGACAAGGACATTACCGACAATTTTTTAAATTCGATCTGGCATAGCGAGATTCCGGGCATCATACCCACGGTACCGCCAAATTCCTGCTGTCGCGGGCGGTGCGCAGCCACGTGAAGGCCGTCATGACCGGGGAGGGCGCCGACGAGCTGTTCGCCGGCTATCCTTACTTTACCGCCGGCGTTCTTGGCGGTCGTCGCGCCGGTATCGCGCAACAGCTCGCCAATTGGTCGCAGTTGCTCGGCTCGCGCCAGTTCGTTTCCGGTTTTCTCGCCGTGCCGCGCGAGAAGGATGTCAACCGTCTCGTCGCGTTGTTTGGCTGCGTACCCTATCGCTGTTCTATGGCCGCTTTATTCGCGCGCATTTGAGCCGCGACTTCCTCCGGTTTTATTCGCCGCTCGGGGCGCTTGCCGCAGTGGCGGAACAAGTTGCGCCGGCAAAGTTAAGCGCCATGCCTCAGGTTAATGTGGATCGGTTCATGGCGACGATTTACGATTTGCCGGCGTATCAGCTGAATTTTCTCGCTGACCGCCAAGAGATGACCCACTCGATCGAAGGTCGCGTGCCGTTTCTTGACAATAACGTTGCGGCGTTCGCGGCAGCGCTTCCGAGCGCGTTGCTTACCGGAGACTGGGCGGGGAAGTCCCTCATCAGAAAGGCGTTTGCCCGGCGGCTGCCGTCCGCAACGCTTGCTTCGCAAAAAAAGATCTTTCTTTCGCCGCCGACCGCCATAGACGACGTCCTTCGCTCGGACTGGGGGCATCATCTGATGTCGCGCGCGGTGACGGATGCAGTCGGCGTGTTCGATTGGAGAAAACTCGCATTGCTTCGAACCGTCGCGAAGGCCGTGCCGGCGCGCTCCGGATTGGGAACGTGGTTGCGCACGGCGTTGACCATGATGATCTCGCTGCACGCGCTGCATCATCTGTTCATTGCCGGAGGCAGCCGCGCCTAGCAGCGCGGCGCGAAGGTCGATTTTCCGCCGATGTCCGCGGTCGGGCAAGGGACGCAAGGCATTCAGCGCCAAGCGTTGACTTCGGCGACCATCGTTTCGGTCAGAATTGTTTCGAATAAACGCAAAGCGCGCGCGATCACGGCGCCGTCCGTTACCCGATGATCATAAACGAAGCGGACATCCACGGTGCCGTCGGCGGCAAACGGGCCATAATTGAGCACCACGGTACTCGGAAACAGCGGACGCAATGACTCGACGCCCAGCGCCGAATAAACCGACAATGCGAACGTGCCGAAGAAATTGGCGCGCTGACGGCCGATATTGAGCCCGACCCACATCAGCAGCCGGCGCATTGGTCCGGGCAACCGGCCGACGACGAGAACGCGCCGGAACTCCTTGATGTCAGCAAGTGGCGCTTCATTGAAGCGCCGCACCAGCTTAACAAGTTCGGGAAGTGGAAGATTCGCAGGCTCTTTTATTTTTCCGGCGAATACCGCCGGCCCCTCATCGGTCTGTCGCTCGACTGAAATAATCCCGACGCTTTCGGGATACTCGTAAAGGTGGGGGACTGGAAAGCCGATATAGACGCGCCGCAACTCTGGGACTTTCTGCGCCAAGATCGCAAACCCTTTGACGAACAGCGCGGTCCACGGTGGACGATGTGGACAGGATGCGCGCGCTTCAATCAGGGCGCCGAGCGCCATGCGACGGTGCACCGGCAGGAGCGGTGCCCTGTTGGCAAAATAGAGCATGTCGTTTCGGACCCGGCTCGACGGCGTGAGTTTGATTGAACGACCCCGCATGGCGAACCCGGTTGATTGCCCTACTTGTTCGGTCGCCACCGCGTGACGACCGCCGTCGCGGTGAGATCGTATATCGCATCCGGCATGGGCATGGCCAAAAGCGCGGCAGGAACCTTATTGCGAGAGCGTGCCTACTACGTCCGCCGCATTTGCACCTGCCTAACCGCGGTCGCCGGTGGCGCCGCGTCTTCGACGATGCGCACCAGGTCGCTCATGATGCGGTTTAATTCAAAATCCTTCGGCGTGTAGACAGCGGCAACGCCCGCATCCTTCAGGGCACTGGCGTCCTCCGGCGGGATGATGCCGCCGACCACCACCGGAATGTCGACGTCGGTCGCCTCGCGCAGCCGGCTCACCACGTCCTTTACCAGCGGAAGGTGGCTTCCTGAGAGGATCGATAGTCCGACGACATGCGCTTTCTTCTCAAGCGCCGCTTCGACAATCTCCTCAGGGGTGAGCCTAATCCCCTCGTAAACCACCTGCATGCCGGCGTCGCGGGCGCGCACCGCGATCTGCTCCGCGCCATTAGAGTGGCCGTCGAGCCCGGGCTTACCCACCAGGAATGTCAGCCGGCGTCCGAGCTTGCGCGACACGCGGTCGACTTCGCCGCGAATGTCGTCGAGCCCTTCGACGTCGTTACGCATGGCTTGGCCGACGCCGGTCGGCGCGCGGTATTCGCCGAACGCTTGGCGCAGCGTCCAGCCCCATTCGCCGGTAGTGACGCCGGCCTTGGCGCACTCGATCGAGGCGGGCATGATGTTGCCCCGGCCGGTGGCGGCACGTTTGAGTTCAGTCAGCGCTGCCTTGACTTTGGCGTCATCGCGCTGCGAGCGCCAGGCTTCGAGCTGCGCGATCTGGTCTCGCTCGGCCTCCGCCGATACCGTCATGATGGCGTCGATGCCGCCGGTCAGCGGCGAGGGTTCGGTCTCGATATATTTGTTGACGCCGACGACGATCTGCTCGGCCCGCTCGATCGCTTCGAAACGAGCGCTGGCCGAGGCCACGAGTTGCTGTTTCATGTAACCGGTTTCTACCGCTTCGATCGCGCCGCCCATCTCCTCAATGCGCTTGAGCTCCTGTTTCGCCTCACGCTTGAGTTCCTCGACCTTGGCGTCAATCGCCTTGGATCCGTCAAACAAGTCGCCGTATTCGAGAAGATCCGTCTCGTAAGCAAGAATTTGCTGCATGCGCAGCGACCATTGCTGGTCCCACGGCCGCGGCAGCCCGAGCGCCTCGTTCCAGGCCGGAAGCTGGACCGCCCTGGCGCGCGCTTTCTTTGACAGCGTCACCGCCAGCATCTCGATCAGGATGCGGGCGACGTTGTTCTCCGGTTGCGGCTCGGTCAATCCCAGCGAATTGACCTGCACGCCATAGCGGAACAGCCGCTGCTTCGGATCGGTGATGCCGTAGCGCTCGCGTGTGATCTCGTCCCAAAGATCGACGAAGGCGCGCATCTTGCAAATTTCCGTGACGAACCGCATGCCGGCGTTGACGAAGAACGAAATGCGCCCGACGACTTCGCCGAATTTTGCTTGCGTCACCTCGCCGGAGTTCTTCACCGTGTCGAGTACGGCGATTGCGGTGGCGAGCGCATAGGCGAGCTCTTGCACCGGCGTCGCCCCCGCCTCCTGAAGGTGATACGAGCAAATGTTCATCGGATTCCACTTCGGCAGTTCGCTCGTCGTGAAGATCGCGATGTCCTTGATCAGGCGCATCGAGGGCGCCGGCGGAAACACGTAAGTGCCGCGCGACAGATATTCCTTGATGATGTCGTTCTGGATTGTGCCCTGGAGCGCCTCGCGCGGCACACCCTGCTCGTCAGCCACCGCGATGTAGAGCGCCATCAACCACGCCGCGGTGGCATTGATGGTCATCGAGGTGTTCATTTTGGCGAGCGGAATGCCGTCGAACAGCGCGCGCATGTCGCCGAGGTGGTTAATCGGCACGCCGACCTTGCCGACTTCGCCGCGCGCCAGGACGTGGTCGCTGTCGTAGCCGGTTTGTGTCGGCAGATCGAATGCGACGGAAAGGCCGGTCTGGCCCTTGCTCAGATTTCTTCGGTAGAGCTCATTCGAGGCCGCCGCCGTCGAATGCCCGGCATAGGTGCGGAAAATCCAAGGCTTGTCGCGTCGCGGCGCTTGGCCAGTTGGCAGTTCGCTGGATTGCTGGTCGCGGTGCGACGCGTCATTCATCGGTGTAACCCGCATTCCGGCGCAAGCAATGTGCCGCGATTTCTATTGCGGCGCAATGACTGTTCCAGCCTTGGCAGGTCTTGCGAACGGCGTTCAATGCGTGGTGTCGCCCTCGGCCGCTCCGCCTTTTTGCAAATACATCTCGCCGAGATGCGCGATAGTATGGGCGAGCACGTTCGCCTGGTCGTCTTCAGGCACAAAGGTCAGGATCATGTCCGCGAGGCTCTCGGCCATGCGGGCGGCTATATCCGCGGCGTCCGCTGTATCGGCTTTATCAATGTATTTTTGCACGATTTCATTGATATCGCAGTGAAGACAGTCCGACATCTGGCCGCTCTTTCCTGGTGGCAAACCGCGAATATGGGGGTTCTAGCGGCAAAATCAGCATCCCGGTTACGTGACGGCGCCGCAATTGGCGGTATCGTCCGAACGAATTTAACGCCCAGTCGCGTCGTTTAACTGCGAGTTCCCTTCTGGCGCGGCCGTGGCCGACCGCAGGCGCGGTCTTGCATTACGCCGCCGCCCGGTGACGGGCGTTGCGATTTGCTCACCTGCATCCACGCAATTGTCGGCATCCATAGGCGGGGTCGTTTATGACCCGCGCCGATTATTTGCTTGGGAAGGCGTGGTCACGCCCGGCAGGAGCGGCATTGGGGCGTTAGCAATGTTCGGCACGGCGCCGGTTGGATGCAAAGAATGACGCTGGATCTTCCGACCCTGATGGTGATGCAAAGTTTCGCGATGGCTAGCGCCGGCGCGGTGCTGCTGTTCGCCTGGACGCAGAACCGGGTGGTGTCGTCGCTGGCTCTCTGGGGCATTGCCGATTTTTCTGCCGCCGCGGGAATCCTGTTGTTGATGTTCGCGGTCGAGCTCGAACAACCGGGGTTGTCCGCGCTTGGCGGCGCGCTACTGTGCGCACAGGCGGGTTTGATCTGGAAAGCGGCGCGCAATATCGACGGCAAGCCGGCGCCGCTCGTCCTTGCGTTTCTCGGCGGTGGTCTGATTGTCGCCGCCGGCGCGGTCCCGGTGGTTCGCGAGTATGACGGTTCCGTCGCGTTGGCCGGCGGTGCCGTCTACACCGCCATTACCGCGATAAGCCTATGGCGCGGCCGCGGCGACCGATTGATTGCCCGCTGGGCGCTTTTCAGCTTCGCGACCATTCATGCGCTGGCCTTGTTAGTCGGAACGCTGTCGACATTCATCGGCACGACCGGGCAGGATTCGGTTCCACAGCTCGCCAGCCTTTTCGGCTTCATCTATTTCGAAAGCGTCGTGTTTGCACTCGGCACCGCGGTGTTTGCGCTCGCTCTGATCAAGGAGCGCAATGAGGCGGCAAGTCTTGTTGCCGCCAGCACCGATGGGCTGACCGGTGTCGCCAATCGCGCGACTTTGCTCGACAGCGCCGAACGGGCCATGCAGCGCTGCCGCCGGAACGGCGCGCCGATCGCGGTGGTGATGTTCGATCTCGATCGTTTCAAGCGCATCAACGATCTGCACGGCCACGCCATCGGCGACGCCGTGCTGCAGAAATTTTGCGAGATTGCGACCGCGGCGCTGCGGCCACACGATCTGTTCGGCCGCCTTGGCGGCGAGGAGTTCGCCGCGGTCATGCCGGGATGCGGCCTCGAGGCGGCCTGCGCGCGTGCCGAGCGCATTCGCGTCGCCTTTGTCGAAGCCTCAAAGTTCATCCGTGGTCGTCAGGTCAAAGCGAGTGTCAGCGGCGGTGTGTCGGCAAGCGAGGCGGCCGACGAAATATTCGACGTTCTGCTCGAGCGAGCCGATGCCGCGTTGTATGCGGCCAAAGCGGAAGGACGAAACCGCGTCAAGCGTGCCGGGAACGCCGCCCCGTCCGAGGAAAAGTCGAATATTTTCCGCGTCGCCTGAACGACCGATGGGGCGACCGTGAACAGCGCACGCTTCGCGCGTTAGCCGCGCTGCCCGCGCTCGCCGGCAAGGATCAGCGCCCAGAACACCTTGTACTTGGAGGTCGGCGAATAGACCGCGGCAATGCCGATGCGGGTGACCGCGGCATTGAGCATATTGGCGCGGTGCGGCGGTGAATCGCGCCAGCCGGAAAACGCTTCCGCCAGCGTGTGGTAGCCGGCCGAAATGTTCTCGACCGCGACGCTGCCGCGGAAGGCTGAGTCTTTGATGCGTTCCTGAAACGGCCGGCCGATATCGTGATCCATTCGATCATGCGCCGCCATGGCGTGCGCCTGCTCGTTCGCCAGCCGCATTAGTTCAGGATCGACAGTCAGCGGACCGAGACTGTTGTTGCCGCGATACCCGGAAATCATGGAGGCAGCTGCCGCCGCGTCGACCTTCACGTCGGTTTGCGCGAGATCTTGATAAAACGTTGGCTGTTCAGGCGGAGCTTTGTCGGCGCATGCGGCAAGTGCTGCGCTCGCAATGATGACGCAAAAGCAGAGCAAATCGGACGGGCGTTTCATCTATTTCGGGTAAGCGGTTGGCGATTTTCGGAGAGCGTAAAAGCGCGCAGTGTCGGCGCCGTTCTACGCGCTCACGCTTCTATCCGCAAATGACTGGAGCGCCCGCCGCGCGATCAATGCGGCGATTACCAGAATCGCCGCGAAGCCGACCGGAGCTTTCACGAAGGGAAAGATCAAAATCAAGAAGCAGGCGAAGGCTATGCCGGCCCATTCATGCGGCAAGAATCCGCGTGCATGGCCGAGCCGGAAGAGAAAAGCGAGCGGAACGGCCAAGACCACAAGATCGTAAGTATAGAGATAAGGCGTCGCCAGCATGGCAGCGGTGCCGAGCGCGGCCGCCTTAATGTCTTCGCCGGCTCGGCTTCGCCACAACGCGGCGACCGCAATTGCCGCCGCGAGCGCGACCGCCGCCTGGACGTACCAGGCCAAAGCCTCGCTGCCGCCGAGCGTGCGGACCGTGCCGAACGCGGTTTGCATCTTGCCGAGATCCGCCGCGCCTTCCGACAGGAACGCCTGCTCGGTGTGGCCGATATTGGCAAAGAACGCGAGCCAGGTGTCAGTGCCGAAGGCAAGCCAGCTCGCGGCCGCCATCAGCGCTGCCGTCACGGTCGCGGCGGCAAAAGTTCGCCAATGCCCGCCGGCCGCGAGCGCGATCGGAAACAGAAAACCGAGATGCGGCTTGTAGCTCAGTAGCCCGATGAGAATGCCGGCGGCGATCGGCCGCCGGTCGAGCAGAAAAAGCGCGCCGCCGAAAAGCCCCGCAGTCAAGAATCCATTTTGGCCGACGATGAAGTTGCTGAGTATCGCGGGAAAGGCGGCCGCGAGCAGATAGCCGGTGCGATCGCCGATGATGGCGCGAATTGCGGCGAGGTAGATCGGGAAGGTACCGAAGACCCAAACGGCATAAGCGGTGGCAAAGGACAAAAAAGCCAAACCCGCGGCGACGAACAGAAACGGCGGCGGATAATGCCAGCCGAAATAGCCGGCGAACGGATGGCCGACCGCCGCTTCCTCGACGATCTTGTGCGTCGGCCAGTCGTAGGCGGAGGCGGGATGGCCTTCGAGCACCAGCCGACCCGCGGCCCAGACGTTGACGAAATCAGACTGCACGCCGGTGCCGTCGGGCGCGACGATCCAAATGCCTTGTAGATAACAAGCGGCGAGATAGACCGCGTGCGCAACCACGAGCGCAAAAGCTATGAGCTCCAGCGGACGCGAAAGCTTGGCGTCGCCGACGTGTCCCGGCGAAGACGCGTACAGCGCCATGGGCTTTCGGCCTTCTCTTTGTAGGCATGATCCGGAAGGCTCAAAGCCTCGACTTCCGGAAACATCATGCGCCGCGAAGGCGCGAAGCTAGGCCGGACGGTCTTGAAGAACCTTTAATCGTTGCGCGAGGCGAACGCGTCTAGGCGCGCCGGACCAGGCGCACGATGAGCAGCAGAATGACCGCGCCGATGAAGGCATCGATGATGGCCGCGATAAAGCCGCCGCCGATAAAAATGCCGAGCCGCGGCAACAACCACCCGGCGATGACGGCGCCGACGATGCCAACGACAATGTCGCCGATCAGTCCGAAGCCGCCGCCCCTGACAACCATGCCGGCGAGCCAACCGGCAATCGCGCCGACGATAAGCCAAATAATGATGCTCTCTATGCCCATTGCATCCCCCCGATTACCGATGACCTCTGCGAAAAAAGACTCGGCGAATGCCGACTCCCGAACCTTAAGGGCTGCGGCTTGTTCTGTCAGCCCTTCGCGGTGTCGCCTGTTGATGGAACACCCGCTCTCCGAAGTGCTTATTGCACTGCAACATGAACTGCGGCACACTCGCGCCGCTTGTAAGTGTGGAGATCAGCCGGAGCCCGCCATGGCCGTCGCCCAGCAAAAGAGGCCTTCAGCCGCGCCGCTTAAGGACCTTTACGACATCGGCGAGATTCCACCACTTGGGCACGTGCCGCCACAAATGCACGCCTGGGCCATCCGCAAGGAGCGCCACGGGCCGCCAGAAAAATCCATGCAGCAAGAAGTGCTGCCAACGTGGCCGATCGGCGAAGACGAAGCGCTGGTCTACGTCATGGCCGCCGGCGTCAACTATAACGGCGTGTGGGCCGGGCTCGGCGTGCCCGTTTCCCCGCTCGACGGACATAAGCATCCATTCCACATTGCCGGTTCCGACGCCTCCGGCGTGGTTTGGGCCGTTGGCCCCAAGGTGAACCGCTGGAAAGTCGGCGACGAAGTCATCGTTCACTGCAATCAAGACGACGGCGACGACGAGGACTGCAACGGTGGCGACCCGCTGCTGTCGCCGTCACAGCGCATCTGGGGCTACGAGACGCCTGACGGCTCGTTCGCGCAGTTCTGCCGCGTGCAGTCGCGCCAGCTCATGCAGAAGCCGCCGCATCTGACCTGGGAAGAAGCGGCGTGCTACACGCTGACGCTTGCCACTGCTTACCGCATGCTGTTCGGCCATGCGCCGCACACGTTGAAGCCCGGCGACAACGTTCTGGTGTGGGGCGCCTCCGGCGGCCTCGGCGTTTTCGGCGTGCAGCTCGTCGCTGCCTCCGGCGCCAATGCCATCGGCATCGTCTCCGACGAATCAAAATCCGAATATGTTTTCAATCTCGGCGCCAAGGGCGTCATCAACCGCAGCAAATTCAAATGCTGGGGCGCGATGCCGAAAGTCGGCACGCCGGAATACGACGTCTGGGTGAAAGAGGCGCGGAGCTTCGGCAAGGCAATCTGGGAAATAACCGGCAAACGCGACGTCGACATCGTGTTCGAGCACCCGGGCGAAGCGACTTTCCCGGTATCGTGTCTGGTGGTCAAGCGCGGCGGTATGGTGGTGTTTTGCGCAGGCACCTCGGGCTACAACATCACGTTCGATGCCCGCTACGTGTGGATGCGGCAGAAGCGCGTGCAGGGCTCGCACTTCGCGCATCTGAAACAGGCGAGCGCCGCCAACCGTTTCGTCATGGACCGCCGCATCGATCCGTGCATGAGCGACGTGTTTCCGTGGACCAAGATCCCATACGCGCACGAACTGATGCGCACCAACAAGCACAAGCCGGGCAACATGTCGGTGCTGGTCAATGCGCCGCGCCCGGGCTTGCGCAATTTCGACGACGCGCTGGAAGCGGCGTCATTGCCGGAATTGGCCGGCCAGGTCATCCGCGCCTGAATGCGCGGTTAGACGGGCAGCAGTGCGGTCGCGAGAGCACTCTGCACAGCACGCGCCTTGCGCCAGCGGATGTAACTTAACGTCGCGCGTTCGGTGGCCGCTTTGCATGACGAGGCAAAGCCGAGCAGCAGAAACGCCGCCCACAAAACCCAATTCGCCAATTCAAGGGCGCCGGCGGCAAGCACGATGGCGCCGCGCCCGAGCAATTTGATGACGGCGCGGGTTTTGCCGCCTTTGGCCGCCGCGAGCCGCGCGAAGCGCGACACGTCCTCCGGCGTCTCGGCCATCTTCAGACTATCGAGCGCGGCATTCGCGCCGGCTTTACTTTCGACACGGCCGACATTCCCGGCGAGATCGGCGAGGCCTCCCGCCTCTTCCACCTTCACGACATCGCGCGCGACCCGGGTCACAAGCGCTGGGTTGAGCCGGCCGGTGCGGCGCGCAACCTTGAACAGCGTGGCACCGGCTCGTGCCGGAACTCCCGCGCCGAGCGAGGCATAAGTTCCCGCGGTGATCGCAAGCCCGACGCCGGCAAGACCTAGGATCCACGGATCGGCGTGCTGGCCGGTGAGATAGCGTGTGCCTTCGCGGGCGGCGTCGCGGATATCGCCGAAGACGAAAAGGTCGCCGAACGCCGTACCGGCCAAGCTCGTGACATCGACGGGCTCGCCGGTCCATAAGCCTTGGACGAAGCGGCCCGCGGTGTGGCTGACCGATGCGTCGCTGACTTGCGCGGCCTTCACCTGATCGGCCAGTGCCGGGTCGACGGCGACGCCGCGGTCGGCGGCGAGATCAACGAAACTCCGCGCGAGATCGCTGTCGTCCGCCGCGAGGGCCGCCCCGATTTCGCGCTCGGCAACGCCTTGGTTGAAGCTTCGGCTCAGCGCCTGGTCGGCGATGGCGACCGGATCGTCCGCGGTGACAGTGTCGTACGCGCCGGCGCCCTCGTGAATGGCCAAGATTGCGGCCGCTGCGAAAACCGCGACGCCCGCAAAAGCGAAGAGTGGATGTTGCGCGAGGCGAATGATGTTCACTTGCCGTCCCCGAACTTCTTTGGCGCCGCTTCGGCGCATTGTGTCCAAGGACGAAGCCTAAATTCGTGGCTTTTTGGCAGCGGGTCAGCTTCCCTTGCCCTCGCGCACGCGGTCGATCGCGGCGTTAAGCTCGCCGCCAAAGATGAAGATCCAGGCGCTGTAATAGAGAAACACCAGGGCGACCATCGCCGAGGCGAGGCCGGCGTAATAGGTGACGTAAGTGTAAGCGAAGCTCGCGAGGTAGCGGCCGAAGGCGGTACCGCAGACGAGCCAGAGCACGAGCGTGGCCATAATCCCGGGCCATACGCGGCCGATGCGGCGGCGTCCCGCGGGCAACCACATGTGCAGGAGAAAGAGGGCGAAGGCGATTACCAAGGCACCGATGCCGAAACGCGCAAAGTCGTAATGGGATTCGAGCGGCGCGATCCACGGCGCATATTTGATCGCCGTTTGGAAAATCAGCGGCCCCAGCACTACCAGGAAGGCAAGCGCCAACATTGAGAAAGCGCTGACCAGAACGTAGCCGATCGACTCAAGCCGCAACAACCACCAGCCGCGGGTCTCCTGCAAGCCATAGGCGCGATTGAGCCCGATGCGCAGGCTCTCCACGCCGCTTGAGGCAAAATAGACCGAGAACACGGCGCCGAGCGTCAGGACGCCGCCGTGCGCCGTGGTGAGTACATTGTGGATCTGGGCGGCGATCGGCGTCGCCACCTGTTGCGGCCAGACGGCGAACATGAGCCGTGCCACTTCGTCGGCGAGATTGGAGGAGCCGACGAAACCGGCGATCGCCGTTACCACAATGAGAAACGGGAACACCGCCAGCAGCACCGAGAGCGAAATGTGGCTGGCGATTGCCCAACCGTCGTCGCGGTTGAAGCGATAAAAAGCGTCGACAATGACGCGTAAGCTTTGGCGGAGCGTGTGCAAGGCGTTCATTGGCGGGAACGGCGAAATCCGGTTGCCCTCAGATATGCCATTCCTGCGGTTCTGCGAAGCCATCACGCCTGCTGTAGATGCCAGCTTCGCGACAGATTTATGCGCGCAGGGGGCACCCTCAAGTAGGGGAGGGCCGGCGCATTAAGCCGCCTGAACGTCGGCGAGAAAGTGCCGCACTTCGTTTTCCAGGCTTTCCGCCTCGACGGCAAGCGCATCCGCCAGCGCCTTGACGTCGGTGGCGGTCACGCGTGCGCCCATTGTGGCGCCGGCGACGCGGCTGATTGAACTTGCTCCGGCCTTGGCCTCGGAGGCGGCTTGATTGACGCCTTTAGCGATCGCCGCAACCGCGGTGGTCTGTTGCTCGACCGTGGCGGCGACTGCTGTCGCGATGGTCGACATGTCGTCGATGACCGAAGACACCTGCTCGATGGCTTGGGCCGCGTCCGAGGTGGCCGACTGGATGGCGCCGATCTGTGCGGCGATATCCTCGGTCGCCCGCGCGGTCTGCGCGGCCAGCGTTTTGACTTCGGAAGCGACGACGGCAAACCCTCGTCCGGAATCTCCGGCGCGCGCGGCTTCTATGGTGGCGTTCAGCGCCAACAAATTGGTTTGGCCGGCGATCGCCTTGATGAGCCCGATCACCTCGCCGATACGCTCGGCGGCGTCGCCGAGCTGCGACATGGTGTTGGCGGTGCGTTTGGATTCGGCAACAGCGCGGGCGGCAACGTCGCTCGATTTCATGGCGTGCGAAGCGATTTCCTCGATCGACACGGCAAGTTCTTCAATCGAGCTGGCGACCGTGGCGACATTGGTCGAAGCGGCGCCGACGCTTTGCTCGGCGTCGCGCGCCTGCGACGAAACAGAATCCGCGGCGCTGTTAAGTCCGTGCGACGCGCCGCCCAGCCGGTCGCCGGAGGCGCGCAACCGGGCCAGCACCTGTTCGACCGATGCCCGGAACTGGCCGATCATTGCGGCGACCGCTTCGACACGCCGCTCGCGCGTGGCGTTAGCCTTCATCTCGACGGCTGCCAGCCGCCCGCGCTCGATCATGTTGTCGCGAAACACGATGACGGTGCGCGCCATCGCGCCGATTTCGTCGCCGGCGCTGATCGACGGTATGGCCGCGGACGTGTCGCCGCCGGCGAGCCGCTTCATCGCCGAGCGCAGACCCGCAAGCGGTGTTGTGATGCTGCGGCCGATGAGCCAGCTCAACACGATGCTTATCAAGATGGCTACCGACGCAATCAATAAAATGAGATGCCGTATCTGCGTTCGCGACACGGTGAGCGTGGTCACGGCATTGTTGGCGCTGAATTCGGCCGTTTCAATGATGCGGTCCGCCTCCGGCAGCACGCGCTCGGTCTCGGCGCCGATCTTGCGCACCACCGGCTCAATCGCGTCGGTGCTTGCCGCCCATCGTGTGAAAGCCCGATCGTACGCGCGAACCGTCGTGCTCAGGCGCTGCTTCATCGCCGAGTCGCCGTCGACCGCGTCCAGGATATCGCTAAATTTCTTGGCCTCCTCGACGAAGCCCTGTCGCGCGGCAACGCCCTGCGAATCGGGCGTCACTTCCATGGAGAAACGCAGCCGATTGAGCCGATACTCGATCTCATAGCGACGCATGCGCAGTAACGACATCGACAAGTCAGCGGCATCCGCGCCCGCCAGAAACAAATCATCGTGAATGAGTCTGGCGGCGGCATCGCTCGCCGCAACGAGTTCGCCGGTCAAGCCTTCGTTTTCACGAAAACCCAGCGCTTTCTCCTCCTGCACAAGGACGCCAAAGTGCGTATTGAGGTCCTCTACGGTGGTGCGCAGCGGAGCAATGGCGTCCCGTTCGGAGGCAGCACGGGTCGCCGCTATGTTGTCGAGCGCTTGCAAGGCCACTTCCTGCCCCTCGGCGAAATCGCGGATTTCGCGATCGGAGGGATGGGCCACGAAGCGCGTGGTGGCGGCGCGCATCAGCAACAGGCCGGCTTTGAGATCGCGGCTGGCGTCGGCCGCGGCCGTATCCCGGTGCACGCTGGCGAAGGCGCGCCCCACTTCGTTGTCGCCGATCATGAAAGCTATTCCGATGGCGAGAAATGCCACTACCGGAATGGCGACGAGGGCAATGACGCGGGAGCGTACTGACAGTCTTGGCAACATGCGAAAAGAACCTGAGGCGACACCATCAGGGGTCGCACCTTCCCCACGCTATGCAATAAGCAAGTAATCGCAGATGGTTAAAAAATACCCGAGGGAAGGCGACGAACTTCCCCAGGGTGATGCCTCGACCATCGACCTAAGCGCTTGTCACATCTGTCGTTTGCGCGGCCCGAAGGACGCGGCACCGGACGGCTCGCCCGCGGGCATATAAATGCTTGATAGCGAGCGGGAGCCCTTTACCCCGCCCGCGCGACAATCGACGGTTATTATTTCGCCTTCTCGTAGGGGTAGATCGCGGCGCCGGTCGACTGGTCAGGGGGATAAACCACGGTCTGGTAGCTCATGCCCCGCCAGGTTTCGAGGTTCGCGGCGTCGGTAAGGTCGTGGTACTGAACCTGGAAGAGCCCGGGTTTGGTCCATTCGCCTTCCGGACCAAAGCTGATGTCGCCAATGATGGTGTGGACCTCATTATGGTGCAGCCAGTCGGCGATCTTCGCATCGTCGAGGCTCTGTGCGCCTTCGACGCCGGCGGCGAGCACCTGGAAGTCGGCATAGCCCCATCCGCCGAGATAATAGCCGAGCGGATCGACTCCGGCTTCCTTGGCGCGCGCTTGGTATTTGTCGAAAAACGGTTTGGCCCGTGCCAACAGCTTCGGTGACGGCACCCATGTTTCGTAATTGATAAAGCCGTTGAGCTTCGACTTGAGCCGGTCCTTGAACACGGTCGCCTGCAGGCCGACCATTTCGCCGCCGATCATTTTTGGTTTGTAACCAATCTCGTTGACCGACTGCACAATTCCGACCGAGCTGAGCGGGTAACAGGCCACGACCACAATATCGGGATTGGCTGCGGCGAGGGCGCGGATAACCGGCGCGAAGTCGGTCGTGCCGGGGGGAAAGCTTTTGTTGTAGACGACGTTCATGCCGCGCTTCTTGGCATTGATTTCGGCGCTGTCGGCGCCGTTGTGGCCGAATTCAGAATCCTCCCAAATGATGCCGACCGTTTGTGGCTTTGGGTTTTGTGCCGCTGCTACTTCGAAAAAGCCCTCGGCGGAAGAAACCTTGGGATCCGGCCCGTACGGCACCATCGAGAAATAATTCGGATAGTGAAAGTGACTGTTCACCTCGAGCGCGAACAGACCGATCATGACTTTACCCTTGGGCATGATCACCGGAAATGCCGGCGCCACGAGATTGGTGCCGTAGGGGCCGATGATGAGATCGACTTTGTCGACGTCGAGGAGCTTGGCGTAGATGCCGGGCACGTTCGATGCATTCGACTGATCGTCATAGACGACCAGTTCGACCTTGCGGCCGAGGAGGCCGCCTTTGGCGTTCACCTCCTCTTCCCAGATCCTGGCGCCAAGAAGGGCCTGCTTGCCGTTGGGGGCGAGCGGGCCGGTTTGCGAGAAGCCGAAGCCGATTTTGATCGGCTCGTCGGCGTAAGCGGGACCGGCTGCCAAAAGTCCGGCGAGCAGAACGGCGCTCAATCCGCCGCGGCCATAGGCCGAAAATCCCCACAATCTCTCTCTCATGGTGCGCTCCCTCGATGTTTATGGCCGGCGCGAGCCGCCGCACGCGGCATTGAAATTTCCTTCGACTACTCCGCGAGTTTCGAGTTCACCGTAATCCGGCCTGCACCAGGAGGGGATAGGTGACTGTCTTGAATTCCCGCATGCCGTCTTCGAAGCGCGGCCACGATAACAGTACGCCATCTATCCCCATGGCCGACAGCGTCTTAAGTCCGTCGACCACTTGTTCCTTGGTGCCGATCAGCGGGTAGCCGCCCCAGCCGGCAATGAAAAGTTCTTTCAGATGTTTGATGGCGTCCGATGAGAACGTCTTGGCGTTTAAACCCAGCGTATCCAGCGCAAAAGTCACGGCGTCCCAGTCGCCGCGCTCGTGCACGATGTAATCCGAATAGCGGCGCGCTTCTGCTTCGGTCTCGGCCTGAATGATGTTTGCCGACGTCCAGATGGCAATCTCGCGGCCGTATTCTTCGCGCGCCAATGTGCGATAGGCCTCGACCTGCGCCTTGTTCTGCTCGAAGCTCGGTGCGCCGAGCGCGGTAAAAGCAAGATCGCAATGTTTGCAGGCGAAGTGACGTCCACGCTCGGAACCGCCGGCGTTCATGATCGCCGGATAAGGTTTTTGGATCGGCTTCGGCTGCAGATAGCCCTTGACGATTTTGTAATATTTGCCGTCGTGATCGAGTTCGTCGTCCTCGGTCCATAACCTTTTGACGATAGTCAGCCACTCCTCGGCCATATCGTAGCGTTCATCATGCGGCAGCATCGCGGCGCCGAACATGTCGATTTCCGGCTTGTTCCAGCCGGTGACGATGTTGAGGATGAAGCGGCCGTTGGCGATGTGGTCGATCACCGTTCCCTGTTTGGCGGCAACGATCGGATGATTGATCGAGCAATGCGAAGTAGCGACTACGCCGGCATTCTCAGTCGATGCGGCGATGCCCGACGCCCAGGTATAAGTCTCGAAACCCGGACCTTGCGGATTGAGCCGGCCGCCGAAGCCGCGCCAGCGCGCCACCGGCACGAGGGCCTCGAATCCCATGTCATCGGCGAGCCTGGCCAGCGCCTTTGTGTTCGGCCAGGAGATTTCCAGCCGGCCTTCGACGTCCGACATCACGCAGCCGTAGTCGAGATTGCTTTGGAACGTTCCGAGCTTGAGCTTGCGTTCGTTAAAGGTGGGGTTGATTAAGCGCCGGTCGTCGTGCGTCGCGGCCGCGTTCGGCATCGGCACCTCCTTGTCCCCCGGACGTCTGCTTCGCTACCGGTGCGTTGCAAGCCGATGAAACGCTTTCGCGGATCAAAAGGCTTCTGCCGATCAGGGTCAAGAACTTCGACCGGACGTGCGCTCAGATTGAAGGAAAAGGGCGCTCCGGCTTGATGACGTGTTGCGATGGTCCGAAACGCGCCGGGAAGCGCCGAGCAACGCCTCATCTCTTCGTTTCATTTCGACGCCGCCGCGAGCGAGGACGTGTCGCGCACGTAGCGCGATTCATCGACGCGAAGTTCGGGCTGCGTCCGGTCAGCTTCGGCGTCCGTTGGCGGCTGTGTCGGCCGTTAGCGGCTGTGGGGACGATTGGCTTTTGTGCACTGCACGCGTAAGCTTGATGGATCGCCGGGGTAACGCTGACACATCTTGCCGGAGCCATCATGTCGCTTGCCGAACCCGCGCCCCTGGCGCGCCACGGTAATGTGTTGATTTCCACGTTGGGCCAAGCCGTTAGCACAATGGACGCGCTGTTCGCCGACGCCCGGCGCGCGGTCGCGGGGCGCTTGATGACCGATGGCGCCTCCGCCAGCCGCGCACTCGATCGGGAGCAGCGCGCGGCGCACGGGCTCGCTTGGCTTGCGACCTACGTTGAGGCGCTCCGCCAGATGCACGCGCTCGCCGAGCGGCTGACAAGTGCGGGCCAATTCGGCGAGACCGAAGAGCTGCTGGTCCGCATCGGCTGCGGCGAGTATCTGGCGCAGATCGCCGGCGGCATTCCGATGAGCCAAGGCGAGATTGTGCGACTCTCCGATCTAGGCCTTTCCTCGGCGGCGGTGGCCGCGCGCATCGATTCGACAGTCGAGCAATTGATCGCGGAGGGTAATACGGCGCGCCACCGCGCCCGGCTGGTCGAACTGATGCGCGACGGACGACAGGCGACCGTCGGCATCTGCGGTCTTGATGACACGCTCGAAACGATTCGCGACGAGATGCGCAAATTCGCCGACGATCGCGTCGTGCCGCATGCACACGACTGGCATCGCCGCAATAGCTACATCCCGTTGGACGTGATCGCGCAAATGTCCGAACTGGGCGTGTTCTCGCTGACCATCCCCGAGGAATACGGCGGTATGGGGCTCGGCAAGGAATCGATGTGTGTCGTGTCAGAGGAGCTTTCGCGCGGCTATATCGGCGTCGGCTCGCTCGGGACGCGCTCCGAAATCGCCGCCGAGCTCATTCTCGGCAGTGGTACCGAAGAGCAGAAGCGTAAATGGCTGCCGAAAATCGCGTCGGGCGAAGTGCTGCCGACGGCGGTCTTTACCGAGCCCAATACCGGCTCTGACCTGGCGTCGCTAAAGACCCGCGCGGTGCGCGAGGGCGACACTTATAAAGTTTTCGGCAACAAAACCTGGATCACCCACCCGGTGCGCGCCGACCTGATGACGCTTTTGGTGCGCACCAATCCGGCGGAGAAAGGCTATCGCGGCCTTTCCATGCTGCTTGCGGAAAAGCCGCGCGGCAGCGACGCCGATCCGTTCCCCGCGGCCGGCATGTCCGGCACCGAGATCGAAGTGCTCGGCTATCGGGGCATGAAGGAATATGAGATCGCGTTCGATGGCTTCGAGGTCAAAGCCGAAAATCTTCTCGGCGGCGCCGAAGGCCAGGGCTTCAAGCAGCTGATGGCGACTTTCGAATCGGCGCGCATTCAAACCGCGGCGCGCTCGATCGGCGTGGCGCAATCCGCGCTCGAACATGCGCTCGGCTACGCGGTGAGCCGCGTCCAGTTCGCGGGGCCGATTGCCGATTTCCCGCGCGTTGCCGACAAGCTCGCCATGATGGCGGCCGAAATCATGATCGCCCGCCAGCTCACCTACTACGCGGCGCGGCAGAAGGATTCCGGGCGCCGCTGCGATCTCGAGGCCGGCATGGCCAAGCTGCTGGCGGCGCGTGTAGCCTGGGCGGCTGCCGACAACGCCGTGCAAATCCATGGCGGCAACGGCTTCGCGCTCGAATTCCCCATTTCGCGGATTCTCTGCGATGCCCGCATCCTCAGCATTTTCGAGGGCGCCGCCGAAATCCAGGCGCACGTCATTGCACGCCGCCTATTGGACGGCAGCAACTGATCCGACGAGGTGGCGTGCCGGGGCTAAGCGCCCGTGGCGGCTCGACCGCCACCGCCTTATGTGCGAGACTTCCCGGATGTTCGCGCTCTTTATTCTCATAATTGTCGTCTTGGTCTATCTGCTCGGCTCGGTCCGCGTATTGCGGCAATACGAGCGCGGAGTGGTATTTTTTCTCGGAAAGTTCGAGGGCGTTCGCGGGGCAGGCCTCACTCTCGTCTTCACCCCGTTCCAGCAGATGGTGCGGGTCTCGTTGCGCACCGTCACCATGCTCATTCCCTCGCAAAAGATAATCACCAAGGACAACGTGTCGATTGATATCGCAGCGGTCGCCTACTATCACATCTCCGATCCGGAAAAGGCGGTGATCGCCATCGAGAATGTCTACAACGCGATCAATCAAATCAGCCAGACGACCGTGCGCAATGTCGTTGGACGTTTCAGCCTCGATCAGCTCCTGTCGGATACCGCGAGCATCAACGAGCAGATCAAGAATGTGATCGACGGGCACACCGAGCCGTGGGGCACGCAGGTCACGGCGGTGGAGATCAAGGACATTACGCTTCCGGACAACATGCAGCGCGCCATGGCAAAGGAAGCCGAAGCCGAGCGCGAGCGCCGGGCGAAGATCGTGGCCGCGGAAGGCGAATATCAAGCCTCGGTGAAGCTCGGGGAAGCCGCCGACATCATCACGCAGCATCCCGTGGCGCTTCAGCTGCGCACGCTGCAGACCATGGCGGAAATTGCGACCGAGAAGAACTCGACTATTATCTTCCCGGC
>JGI12635J15846_10000352_pt1 | contig 38289 bp, 25 predicted proteins | sample BlaSpr_A8_OM2_M2_FD_15846 | JGI IMG/M metagenome (IMG submission 15846)
AAATCAGGAAAATCGCCCGCAACTGCAACTGCAACTGCAACTGCAACTGCTTCAAAACACTTAGACTTGAAGCCGCTCTTTCGCATTGTTATTGGGTTTCAAATTACCCTTGACGGGTTCTTTCGTAACCTCGTGGCGAAACCGGCTTGGTGCCATAATTCCGCAAGATGTCTACAACCCCAGAACCGGCAGCGCTAGAGGACGCGAAGAAAACCGCGCCGAACCTTGCTCCACGCCCCTTTCGCGTCAAGTTGCGTGGCTCCATCCTGGCACTCGTTCGTCTGCCCAACCGTCGTGAATTGCGCGGCAAGCTTCATCAGATTTCCACCACCGGTGGACTGCTGAACCTGGAGAAGCCGCTCGACGAAAAGCTGCGCGTCGAGTTGATCTTTCATCTGGGCGAAACCACCATCCGAGAAACAGTGGAGATGCTGTTTCCCATGTGGGCCACCCAGGGATGGTTGCAACCCTTCCGCTTTATCGATTTGCCCGAAGCCAACAAAAATATTCTCGAAACAAACCTTCAGGCGCTCGTCCAGCGGACACAGGAAACCAGGTAAGACAGAAAACCTCGCGCACGGCATCATGGTATGGAACAGAGGGCCGTACGATTTGCATCGTGCCGCCCTCCTGTACGACCTAGGGACAAGAAAAATATCCTCCCCACAATTTTTCTCAGAAGTGGAAACCGATCTGACCGGCCAGCGTGCGCGGTGTGACATAGTGCGTGCCGCTGAAGGTTGACAGAAAGTTGTAGAGCGCGAAGTTGTTCGCCAGGTTGATGACGGTCAATTGGGCGCTCCATTTGTATTTGTCGCCATGGAAGATGTTGTCATGGCCCAGGGAGAGATCGAAGAGACTCCGGGGTGCGATACGCGGTGGATTTTTGTCGTCGTTCTCGGCGTTTATCCCTGGAACCTTTACGAGGGGGGAGGTAAATGTCGATGCCGCGCAATTGTAAGGAAGTGGGGCGGTTGGCGTTGCACGGACCCCGTTACAAATAAATCCGGCCTCGGCCTCCTGATCGGCTGAAAGTGGTACCTGGCCCACGTTGGCAGCCATCATGCTCACGTTCGGCACACCGCCGATGATGACTGATTGCGGGCAATTGTTGCTTGCACTCAACCCGAAACACGGCGTCGCGCCTGCCACGAGTCCACTGTCATACCGCCAGTTGAAGCCCATCCAGGGACCACGCTTCCAGGGCTGGTACTGGAAGTGGGTGGTCTCATTGAAATGTTCGTCGTGGTCGATTCGGAATGGCGACCCTACCGGAGTCGACGGTGTAGCGCCCGCTCCGCCGATCTGGGGAGTGAAGAAGCGGGCCGATACGCTGGAGAAGACCATGAGCGCTGAAAAGCCATGGATCTCAGGGACGCTTAACCGTCCCGCGTATCCGGGAATCTTCGAGTTATGCCATTCAATCGGGAAAGTGATCGGCGTATTGCCGAGCACGCTGAAGTCGTATCCGTTGTGCGTGTATTTCGAAATCCACTCCCCGGAAAAGACCAAGTATTTTCCGAAAGCCTGCTCAAGGCCGGCGTGAAATTCGTTGCGAAGGCCCGGGCTCAAAGGGGTTAGCGCAGAGGAAGAACAGAGCAGAAGCGGGTTCAAGACAGGGTTGCTGCATCCGGTGCTGGAAAGTATCAGATTTTCATTGAAGGGAGATTCCAGGGTGCGAGCGTAGGAAATGCGGAGGATCGTGTTGGTTTTCTTGATGTTGTATGCGATCCCAACCCGCGGCTCGGCTTGCCGCCCGATGGTGATCCCATTGTAGAGATCGCCGCGTATACCGAGGTTCAAAGACCAGTTTCCCTTGATGATGTTGTCGCGCACGTACAGGGCGAGTTCTTTCACGTCGGTGTGGCCATTGAAGGTGAACCGGCTTCCGCCACGGGTCAGATCGTAAGGAGCCAGAAGCGGATTGAAGTTAGGGTAAAAAGCGGCGTTGGGGACGGGGTCGATCGAGTTAGGGGAGCCTGGCGCATTCGGGTTAGACGCAAGGTTGGGCTGGTAGATGCCGGTGCACTGCGAGGGATTGGTAATCCCTGGCGCGGGCGCCGCGACAAATGGGTACACGTTCATTGTACTCGTGGGCACGGCCATTATGCAGGGTGCGTTGAAGGTTGGATCGACGATCCCCAGAGTGTCGTTTTCGTTGAGGAACGTTTGTCCGTAAGTGACGCCAGCCTTGATTTGATTAATCCCTTTCACGTACGAGATATCGGACCGAACACCTGCATTGGTGAGGGTGCGATTCTGGCCGACCGACTGTCTCTGCAAACTTGGTGGCCCGAGGTCCGCAAAAGGATCGTTGCTGGGATAGTAGTTATAGTCATCGCGCCGTACGAATGCGCCCAAGGTATATACGGCGTTCGCACTCAATACATGGGTCCAGGAAGGAGCAATGTTGAACGTGCCAATTTTGGAGCGCTGGTCCGTCGGTCCAACGACATTTCCGTTCGGGTCTCTGCCGTTGAAGGCCGCCATCTGCGGCTCAATCCCTTCCAGTCCACTCCAGGGAGTCGCGTTTTCGGCATCCAACGAATTCGGTGTCTGGAACCAGCTCCGGCTGTAGCCGACGTTCAGGTGAATCGAATCGGCGGTTGTGAGTTGATAGTCCACGCGGTCGAACACGTTCTGCTCATTCCCCTTGTCGTGGAATACCGTGAACTCCGGCGGATCCAGGAAACGCCCCGTGTTCAAGCCGCCAACCGAGATAAAGTTCCCCCAGTTCTTGCCCCCATAAGCGAGATCGGCCGCCACGGTCGACGTTCCAAACGATCCGTAGGACGTGCTCACGCTGCCGTGAGGCGTGGTCACGCCCTGGCCCGAGCGTGTGGTCGCCACGATCACAACGCTGGTCTTGCCGCCGTATTCCGCCGGCGGCGCGCCCGAAATCACTTCCATCGATTCGATCGACTCGACGGGAAGCTGGTTGGAGAATACTTTGCTTTGCTGGTCCGTAATCGGCTGTCCGTCGACGGAGAACGAATTCTCCGCGTGATCTCCGATCCCGTGGAACAAACCATTGGAATCGGCAGCGATTCCCGGCGTGGAGAGGGTTACCAGCGAGCTCAAACCGGAGGATGAGCTCTCCAGGGGAAGTTTGTCGAACAGGTTCTTGTCTATGTCGGAGTGGAATGTTGGATCGTTCTCGACCAAGTCCCCTCCCGCCTCGACCGTCACCGAAGTGGTGGACCCCGACACTTGGAGGCTGACCTTGACGCTGAGAGGCACAACGGAGCGGACATCCACGTCCTGCGCGGTCTGGGCGAATCCGGTTGCGGCCACCGACAGGTGATACGGATTGAACGGAATATTAGGGAAGCTGAAACTTCCGGACTTATCGGTGGTGGTTGATCGGTCGAAGTGGCTGACCGGGTTGTGAATCTCAACCGTCGCATTGGGCACGACGGCGCCCGTAGGGTCTAAGACGGTGCCACTGACTGAGCCGGAATTGCTGCCTGACTGCGCATAAGTGTGAAGGCTGAGAGCCAAAAAGAAAACCGCCACAAAAGTCGCGGAAAGCGACCTGCTGTAAGAAGCCAACATGATTCCTCCATAAAATTCGGTCGAAAAAGATCGAGGGAACGGTTCACGGAAAACGACCCGAGACCGTACTTGGCTGAAAATCTGATCTTTATTCAGGAGGCAGGAGGGGGGCGGACGTACAGCGCAAAAGCTACCAGTTCTTGCTTGGCCGCAATCTCTTGCGGACGAAAGGGAACCACGCGGCGGAATACGGGCCTGGGCGTGGGAGAAGCGCTGGTTGGCGACGCCGACTGCGCCGCAACGCAAACTTGGCACGTGCTGGACTCATCCTGGCTCGAATGTTGATGCAACGCAAACGCCATTGCTGACCAGATCGTCAGCAACAGCGAGAGCCACGCGATTCGCCTCATGATCGACTGCATGGAAGCCTGGAGTCCTATGCTCGAATCTACAACCAAAATCAGACCGGCGCAACAAAAGTAGCCGTAACAAAAAAGGGGTAACGAAATTGGATGCTGGGATCATCAGAAAGAAGCACGAATCTCGCTTTTTTCATGAAAGACCGGTGCTACCCCCCACGCCCCAGCGGCTAGATCGAAGGCATTAGCCGATAAATAGCCAATAAATAGCAGTTGACTATTAACCTTCGAGCAAATAGCCTGTCGCAGGTCCCCCCCCAATCAAAAACTTGAATCCTGTTGAGAACTTTCCCTTTAGCTCCAACCGGATCATTCCAGTTTTTCCTTGTTCATCTTGCCGGAATTGCAGCAAGGCGTTTGCGCTGAATCCGAGTTGCGGGCCGGCAAAATCATTGTTGATTCCATTGTCTACTTCGATTGTTCGATTCAAGGAGGATTTATGATCTCAGGCGTCACCAAATTCGTCCTCATCGCCGCGGTTGCATCCCTGCTAATCATTGCGGGAAGCACCCCCGCGCAGGCGCAGGCAAGCTGTCCCACTTCGCCGAACTTTACTCCCGATTTCACCTCCAACCAGAGCTGTCTTACGCGGAACGGCACCAACCCCGGCTTTCCCGGTTTCTACCCAGCGGTCGCGCCCCCGCCGCCAGGCGTCGCGACGGTATTGCGGATCACTCCGAATGCCAATCAGACGGCGGGCTCTGCCTGGTACGTTTCCCAGCAGCCGGTCGCCAACGCTTTTTCCACCACGTTCACCTTTCAGGTAAGCGGAACCAGCACCTATAACGCCGACGGTTTTGCCTTCGTAATTCAAAATTCCGCTGCGGGCACCACTGCATTGGGCCCGAACGGTTGCGGCATCGGATTCGGCGATAGCGCTAGCGGTTGCGTGCCCGCCACCGGAGGCATCCCGAACAGTCTTGCGATCGAGTTCAATACCTTCCTGAACGCCGGCGTCGACCCGAATGCCAACGACGTTACCATTCAAAATTGCACCCCAGCCGGCGCACCGACTGGCCCCAACAGCGTTGATCCCACCTGCACCATTGCCGTCAATTCCAATCTCTTGAGCACACTGGCCGACGGAACCGTCCACACTGTGACCATCAACTACTCCGGCCCCAGCACCACGTTGCTCGACGTGATCCTCGACAACAACGATTTATTTCCCGGCGGCGTTACTTTCAATTTGGCCACGATCGGCCTGAATAGCGGCAACGCCTGGGTAGGGTTCACTGGTGGAACCGGCGGTGGAGACGATAATCAGGACATTCTGAGCTGGACATTCACGCCTCAGGCCCAGACCGCTGTGGTTTCCACGGCCACTCCCGCCGTACTCTCTTTTCCAAATGCCGCCGGAGTCATCGCCTACGACTACACGGCGCAGTTGACCACGTCATATCCGAATCCAGTCGTCCAGGTCCAGCCGATCCTCATGACGCAAGCCGCCTGCGACGCGCTGGTCCAGAAAAGCTTTCGCACGGCCCGCTGCTTTGTCTACGCCAATGCCGAGAATTCAGGACTCAACGCGGCCGTAATGTTCTCGGTTACCTGCCCGCAATCTCCCGGCGGAACCTGCGGCTCCAACACCGATCAGAATTTCTTCGCGCAGCTCGGCACCGACTTCCAGTTCCAGCAATCGCAAAATCCCTTGTTCGTCTACCCGGGGATTCTCGGTCTTTTGAACCCATTCCCCGGATTCCTCAAAGGCGCCGGACCCAGTCCGCTGAACCCCTGCACGCCGCCCACCAGCGGTCCACTGTTCCAGAGCAATCAGATCAGCAGCTTCTTTATCGATGAAGCTACCACGAAGGGCAAAAGCGGCGGCGGAGCATCCTGCTGGGTCGCCACGTACGATACGCCGGGCGAGCTTTGGCCGGGCATTTCCATCGCTTCTCCGGCCTTTACTACGTACACTCTGAACCAACCGGTCACGGCGAACTACAGCTGCACCAATCCGCCCACTACCCAACCCGCAACCAGTGCAACGGGTCCGTACCTGACAGTGGCAACCTGCACCCAGGGAACGGGCACCCAGGCTTCGTGCTCCACCAACACAACCACAGGCGCAATAAGCTGCACCGGCACTGTGGCCACGTCTCCGAAAGGACTGCACTTGTTCGAGGTGACGTCGGTCGACTCAGGCGGAAACCAGAACGCGAATATTGTGATCTACAACGTCAAGTAATCACTGCGATAATTCGCGAGGGCTGCCGCAACCCGGCAGCCCCTTTTCGGTAGGGTGCCGAGCATGTTCGATAGCTTGAAGGTGTAAGTCCTTTACCCAACCTGATAGAGGTGAAGGGTTAGCAAAACGCAAGGGGGAGCGGCCGACAAGGCGGCGAGTCTAGCGAGGTGAAAGTCCTCGCGCCGTCAATTGCCTGGTTTGGACGGCTAGTATCTCCGATGCATGCGAAGGCAACGACGCATGTTCTGCTCGGAGTTAAATTTCACAGACTGCCCTGCTGGAAACATCTGTGCGGGGGGCAGCCGAGCAATCGTTGTCCCTATCGCGACCGGGCCCACTCGGCGGAGGACAGGCGACTGTCCCCCCTATCCCGATTGTGATGTCATCCGAACGTAGCCGTTTTTCAGGCGGAGCAAAGAGCCTGCCCTGAGCGAAAGTCGAAGGGATCTCAGCAGGCTGAACGCCTGGGCGTGTTTCTGGAAGGCGCCTATAAACCAAGGGCGAACCGAGGTGCTAGTTCTTAACCGCCAGTGTCGCCCGCTTCGCCTCCTCGTTGATGCTCTTGAAGTCGGCCCGCTGGAGCGCCTTCTCTGCCCCCGGGTCCTTCTTCATCGCATCCAGAAGACGCAAAGCCTCTCGATAATGATCCTGCGCATCGCTTGCATTCCCGGAGTCTCTCGCAATCGTGGCCAGCAAGAAATGGGCCTGTGCGCTGAGCGGCTGCATTCCCAACTTGTTCGAGAGCAGTGAGGCGCGCCCCAGCTCCTGCCGCGCATCGGTGGAATTGTGATTCAGCATCAACCCTTGCGCCATCAGTATGGAACACTCCACCGACGTGTATTTCAGCCCCAGATCGTCAGCCTGCTGAATCAGTTGCCGCAGGCTCGCAATAGCTTCCTGCGCGTGCTTCTCCTGCACTTGCACCTTGGCCACGTTGACCTTTGCAATCAGAATGGCTCCCGGTTCTTTGCTGCGCGTGGCGGCCTGCAAGGCTTGCGCATACAAGGCAGACGCAGACTTGAAATCTCCCCGGTAGAAAAATCCATCGCCCTGAAATCCCAATGTTTCCGCCGTCATTTCGTCATTCTTCAACTCGCGCGACAAGCTGAGCGCCTCGTCCAGAGAACTCTTCGCCTCGTCTCCGCGTCCTGCCAGGATGAGCGCTTCCGCATAACCACCCAACACCTCCGCCATCCAAGGGGTCCTATCCTTGATATCGCGAAAAGTATTCAGCGCTTCCTGCTTCGAGTTGATGGCCGCTCCAAACCGCCCCTGGTAGTCAAACATCTTGCCCAGGCTGTAAGACTCAATCGCCGCGCCCCGCGGATCGTTCATGCCGCGCCGCAAATCCAGCGCTCGCAGGTAATAAGCGATCGCCTGATCATACTGCCCCATATCGGCCGACGTTACGCCGAGATTGTGTACCGCCTCCACAATATCCTGCGGAACCTTCGATTTTTCGCGCAACTGTAGCGCCTGCTGGAAGTAAGTAAGCGCGTCCTCGTACTGGCCTTTATTCGAGTACGAGCTTCCAATATTGTTCAGGCAGATCGCCTGCAAACTTTCATTGCCCAGGTCGCGCTGCAATTGCAACGCTTCCTTATACATCTTCAGCGCCTGATCATGGTCGCCCCGGTCATCATAGAAATTGCCCAGGTCGATCAGGCTATCTCCCAGGCCGCGTTTATCTCCGATGTCGCGTCGAACCTGCAGCGCCTCCTGAAAATTTGCCAGCGCTTCTTTCGTTTTTCCCAGCGAGGCCTGCGCATTCGCCATCTGATTCAAGCTGAGGGCAAGCCCCCGCTTCTGCCCGATGTTCCGCCAGATGGCCAGCGCTTCCTCTTCGTAGCGCAGAGTTTCCTCGGGCTTGCTCAACATCCCGTAGGCGACGCCCATAAAATGCAGGCTCGCCGCCTTCTGCTCCTGATTGTCAATTTGAATTGCCAGAGTGTAAGCCCGGTTCAGCGGATCGAGGCTGGCTTGCGCATCGCCGCTCTTAAGCGCGATGCGCCCCAACTCGATCGTTGCCGTTACATCTTTCGGATTCGTCTTCAACAGTTTCTGGTAGTACTCCCGCGACTTCGTCAGATCCCCGGAATCTTTGTAGAGGCTCGCCAGCGCCGATTGCACATCTGAGTTATCCGGAGAAGCCTTGGCCAGCGCTTCATATGCCTTGATGGCCTCCGGATAATTCTTTGACACCTGCGAAAGCGTCGCGGAGATCAAATACTTCTCCGCCTCCGGCAAATCCTGGCTGAGCGTCACAGCTTTCTGCGCGGACTGCTCCGCTTCGCCGTCATAGCCCAGTATGCTGTAAGCCTGCGCCAGCTTCGAAAACGCCAGCGCGAAGTTGGGATCTGCCTTGGCCGCGGCCGCGAATTGCTTCTGCGCCTCCAGATTTTTCCCGTCCCGCTGAAAGCCAATGCCCAGGTCATAATCGCGCAGCGCTTCCACCGAACTGGAATTCGGCTGGAACGAACTCGCTTTCAGTTCCTTAAGTACATTCCGCGGCAACGCAAGTTTCTCGCGGATGGATTCCGCCAACTTGTCCACCGCGCCAGGAATCTCTTTTTCGCTTGGCACCTCGATTTTCAGCGGCACGCTGCGATCGTTCTTGATGTCCTGCAGAGTGACGTCGATGCGGATCTGATCTCCGAACCTGGCATACTGCCCCCAAACCACGCGGTCCGCATTGCTGAAGTCAGCCACACGGCGGATCGTCGCCGGGTCCAGTACGGTCGCGGAAGATATGCGCAGGTCGGTAAAAATTTGGTGCAGGCTGCTCGGGCTGATCGTGCGCAATTGCGCCGACTGCCCAACGTCGGTGCTCAGCATGTCGGCCACGCTCGATCCCAACCAATCCAGGCTCGCATCTCCCGACGCATTACGAAACGGCAGAATGGCCAGCGACTCCAGCGGACCCTGCTGCGCTGTCGCGGCGCCAGCCCCAGGAAATCTGTTGCGCACAAAAATGCCGGCAACCGCCAGCAACACAACCAACGCTCCCACCCCAATCCACTTCCACGGCAGCACTCGTGGACCCTGCTGCGCCGCCCCCGTCACTGCCGGGGTCACAATCGCCACCGTCGAAATCATGGACGCGCTAATCGGCCGCTTGCCCTGCCACGCTTCCAGATCGGCCATCAGTTCAGCCGCACTCTGATAACGCAAGGTGGTATCGCGCTCCAGGCACTTGCTCACAATGTTGCTCAGCGGCCCGGGAATTGTTCCATCATGGGTCGTGACCGGAATGGCCCGTTCCTGGTTGCGCTTGATCAAGCTGGCCAGCGCGCTCTCCGCCTTGTAGGGCATCTTGCCGCTCAGCAGCTCGTAAAGAATCAATCCCACGGCAAAAAGATCGGAGCGCTGGTCCAGTTCTCCCGCCAGCGCCTGCTCGGGAGACATATACTCCATCGTCCCCACCAGGGCCCCGGTCTGGGTCATGCCGTCGCCTTCGAGCGTGCGCGCCATGCCAAAGTCCATCACCAAGATGCGCCCGGTCTTATCCCGCATAACATTCTGCGGTTTAAGATCGCGGTGAATCACGCCCACGCTGTGCGCTGCTTCAAGAGCGCGGCAAACCTGCAAAATGATCTCCACCGCCTCTTCGGGTGGAAATTTTTTCCGTTCCAGGATCAGCGCCCGTAGATCCCGCCCCTCCACAAACTCCATGCTGATGAACTTCACGCCATCGGAATCGCCCAGGTCGTAAATCCGTATGACGTTCTTGTGCGTGACCTGGTGGGAAAGCAGCAGCTCCTGCTTGAACCGGGCAACGATCGCCGGATTGGCGGCCAGCTCCCCACGAATCAATTTCAAAGCCACGAAGCGGTCGAGTTCCCGGTCCCGCGCCTTGTACACTGCGCCCATTCCGCCCTCACCCAGCATTTGCAGGATCTCGTATCGCTCGCCCAGCACATCCCCCTCTTGCAGCAGGGGAACGCTGACCCGCACACGGTTGCCTTTGGGGCGAAAAGATGGCGATGGCGACGGAGATGGCAGGGGCAAAATTCCCTCCGCCATCGTGGCATCCACATCCACAAGCGTAGCGTCGGAATCTAAACCAGGACGGGGAAGATCGATCGGCGTCGCATCGAGGTCAACCGCAGGGTTCGTCTCAGAACTCTCCCCTTTGACGGGAACTCCCACGCCTTGGTTCTGAGTCTTCCCTCGAAGATCGGATCGCGGATTCCGGTTGTCCATGTCCATCCCGGCTGGGAGCCAGTTTGAGAGGTCCCAAAAAAAAGTGCCGCGCACTACAAAGCCTAGTCAGCTCTTGGGGGGCCGAGCAATAAAAGATTGAGTCGGAAAGACGCAAGATCCGAACGCCCTTTTTCAATCTCCGCACAGCGTCCGGTTGCTCAAAAGATAACAGATTCACGCCTTCGAACAAAGCAGAAAACCCAGGTTTTCGTTGGCCGACAAGGAGCGCCGGGAATTACGATCTGACCCGAGGGGTGGTGGTGCAGTTCGGTTTGCCGCACTTGCGGATCGATCTCGACGTGCTCACGTTTTTTCGCAAGCACGGTAGCGGCTATCAGAGCACGATCCACGCAGTTCTGCGTAAGGATTATGGAAGCCAGAAGAGTACGCCAGAGAGCCTAGTCGCCGAATTCAATTTCCATACTTCCTCGGCACCCGTTTGGAAATATTGCACAGGATCTCGTAAGGTGAGCTGTTGGCCAGCCGTGCATGTTCGAGCGCATCCACGCTCAGCCCGTCGCTGGTCCCGAGCAGAATCACCTCATCCGCAACCGCCACTCCCGGAATGCCGGTCACATCCACCAGCGTGAGATCCATCGAAATGCTGCCGATGATCGGCGCATAATGGTCGCGGACAATCACCCGTCCGCGATTGGAGAGTTGCCGGTTATATCCGTCGGCGTATCCCACGGGTAGCACCGCAACATGCGCCGGTGCTTTGGTCACGTAAGTTCCGCCATAGCCAAGCGCCTGGTTTGCCGCGAAGTTTCGCATCGAAAGAATACGCGTCTTCCAGGTCAGCACCGGCTTCACTGAAAGCCTCAAAGTGCCTCCGCTCACTTCCCGTCCCGCGCGCTGGAAGGGCAAATAATAACCATAGAGGGCAATGCCGGGACGAACCATGTTGTTCCAGGTTTCGCGCCGCGAGATCAGCGCGCTGGTGTTGGCGATGTGGATCAAACTCGGCTCGAATCCTGCCCCACGCACCACCCGCTGCGCCTCTTCAAAACGACGCTCCTGCTCCGCCACCGAAGGCGCATCCATAATTTCCGACGAAGCTAGGTGGGTGGAAAGTCCTTCGAGAACCAGGTGCGGCGCCGCTTGCAAGACCTTCAGCACGACCGGAAGTTCGTCGAGCGAAACTCCTAGCCGCCCCATCCCGGTATCCACTTTCAAATGCACCGCATGGCGGCCCACTCCGGATGCCGCCGCCTTCTCCAGAAATTCGATGTGCCACGGCTCCCACACCGTAGGCGTGAGCCGCAGCCGAACGATCTCGCATTCTTCTCCCCGCCAGAAACCCGTCATCAACAAAATTCGCGAATCGACTCCCGCATCGCGCAACGGAATTGCCTCATCCAGTGACGTGACGCCCTGCCACTTCGCGCCCTCTGACTCCAGCGCCCGGGCGCACTCCACCGCTCCGTGGCCATAAGCGTCCGCCTTCACCACCGCGCACGTAGTTACACCCGCGCCTGCGTGATTCACCACCGTCCGGAAGTTTTGCCGCAAAGTAGCGAGGGAAACCTCCGCCCATGTCGGACGGGTCGCCACGCGGCTCATGATTTCTACAGTTGTCGCCACTGGCCTCGATTATAGCGGGAGCGGCGCGCGTACTCAGGTTACGCTCGGGCTACTCCCGTCCGATCTTTTTTGCCGATTCGGTGCAGCCCGCAATCAATTACCCGTCAGCGAGAAGTTCACCGTGATCTGAGTTTCCACTTCGACCGGTTCATTATTCAGGACGTATGGCCGGTAGCGCCATTGCCGCACCGCCGCAATGGCCGCCGGAGCTAGCATCGGATGCCCGCTCAGCACCTTCAAATTCTCAATCGTCCCTTGCTGGCTGATCATCGCCTGCAACACCACAACTCCCTGAATGCGGGCGCTGCGTGCCAGCGCAGGATAAGTCGGCTGCACCTTGTGGGTCAGATCTCCTTCTCTCATATGCGAGAGCCGGATCGAATGACCGATCGTCGTCGGCGCTGCCGGCAAAACCGCCCGCGTACCGCTCTCGAACAAATTTGGGAGGCCCTGCCCGTTACCGCTTACCGGCCCGCCGGGAATGTAAGGACCAAAACCCGTGACCTGCGGCGGACCATCCTCGATAGGCATGCCTCCCCGGATCGGCATCGCTGACGGCCGCCTGAAAATAATCTGTGTGGGATTACTTGGAGCCAGGTTCGACCCCGCGTGCGCCGGCATCCTCCCAAAATCCCCCGGCAGCGCCAAACTGATGGGCGTCGAGAGTTGGTGGAACGACGGCAGTCCGGTTGTCCGCAGCAGAGGAATGATCAGCAACACGCTGGTCGCCAGAGCCTGCAATCCGAATGACGCTAAAGTGGTCCATCCGCGGCGCGTCCGCTCCGCCCATGACGAATCGACCGTCTCGGCAAACATCCTTGTGTCAAGCATGCTTCCGTCAAACCTACGGGCGTCAAACATTGGTGTCCTCCTGAAATCCTGTTGCTGATAAGGACACCGCTTGCTCGTTGGCTGGCTCTCGTCCGGAAAATAAAAAGGCCGCGCGGGGCGCGGCCTTTTCGGAACTTTCACGGCACTCGTGGTGTCGTAAAAATTATTTGTTGGGCGGTGCGGTTGATTTAGGCGTAGCCGGCTTGGGCGCTGCTGGCCGGGGCGCTGCCGCTCCACTCGCGGCGGGCGCGGGCACGCCGGACTGCGTGTTGTAGATGTCCACCACGGCCTTCGTGATGTCCCCTTGCTCGCCAAACCACAGCACCGGACTCTGCGGCCACGGATTCGAGGTGTCCATCACCATGGCAAAGCCGCCTTCCTGCGCGTGCTTCACAATCACCGGCGCCATCTTCTGCAGAATGCGCTGGAAGATTTCTTTCTGCTGGTTCTGGAAGTCCTCCTGTGCGTCCTGCACTGAGCGGTCGAAGGATTTTTTCTTGCTCTCGATCTGCTTCTGCAGCGTGGCGCGGGCGTCGTCATTCAGCTTGTCGCCCTGGGCCTGCATCTGCTTCTGCAAACTCTCGAGTTCGTCGTTCTGAGCTTTCAGTTCGTTCTGTTTCGGCTCCAGCTTTTTGCGCAAAGCCTCGAAGTCGCGCTGACCTTCGTTGCTGCCCATCACGGCCTGCTCAATGTTGATGGTCCCCAGCTTGGAGCCGCTGCCAGTCGCAATCGGCGCAGAGGTTGCCGGGCTTGCAGGAGAAGTAGCCGCACCCGCGGGCGCAGCCATGCTTCCGGTTTGGGCCCAGGCGGAAGTCGTCGACATGGAGATCATCGAGAGAACCGCAATGGCCAGGAAAGAATGCAGAAACTTGCTTGTCATTGGATCGCTTAAACTCCTTGGAACCGCAGTTCCGTAAATCATGCTTCCGTAAATCACAGTTCCGGTAAATAAGGTGCCGGTAAATTCGCTTCCGGGATAGAACTCAGAATGACCCTTTTTCACGCAAACGCTGGGCCGTAGTCACGAGGTCTTCGTCTTGCCTTCTGTCTCGCTTTTCAAACGGCCGCCATCAGGCGTTTATTGGAACAAGGCACACTAGATTGCCAGCGTCACACGCCGCGGTTAATGACGTGTTGTCCACCCTTGGTCAGCTTTCTGCAATGGGGTGGATCGATGCAATTATAGATAGCCCTCTCAGCCCCGTCAAACCCACCAACGACCTTCTTAGAACGTCGTCGCCACCGTGAACCTGAAGGTCTTCCTCGGCTCGCGCAACAGGAAGCTCGGCGCAAAAGTATTCACCGCCAAGTGAAACGTATAGTCTCCAGCCGCCGTGTTGGGGAACATCGCGCGTGTGATTGGAATCGGCGGCGTCGCCGTGCTATCCACCCGCAGCGGATTATAGGCCCAGTAGATGCGGAACGGAGCGTTAATCACCGGCAGGAACATCTGGAGCTCGAGGCCCGTGGATATCCTGGGCCTCCAGTTGGTCGTTCCTAACACCTCGAGTTGCTGTTTCGGCAGAGGGTTCAAGAAACTGCCCGGAGTGCAGCCGGTGCCAGTCGCCGTGGCCGTAGCCTGGTCTTGTGCCGGACATCCGAACTGCTGGCCGATCACCTGATCGAATTGCTGCACCGCAATCTCCAATTGCGATGGCCGCACGATTGGATCAATTCCCGCATCCATAAACGGCGCAAGGGCTACGGGTCCATAGATGGTGATGCGGTATTCAAAGTTGGTGATCACACTCAGGTCGCCGCCCGGGAAGGTAATCTGGTCCACCGGAATCGGAATCGTCAGATTTCCCAGCAGAGGATTCTGCGCGTTCTTCAGCACGGGGGTTCCGTCCGGATTGGTCAGCGTTATGGATCCTACGCTGGGCAGAAATGCCACCGGCGAAACGGAACGGATATCGAAACCGCGCAGGTCGTTCTCGCCGCCCAGGTAAGCGCGCTGGAACGGCGGAGCCACTAATCCTGCGTAGCCAGTGATGAAAGATCCCTGGACATTGAAGCCCAAAGCATTGCGGCGGTTCTGGACCGGAATAAACTTTTTATACTGCACGATCGGCCGAATGGAACGCACCGTGCCGCCGACCCCCGCGATCTCCGCGCCCAGCGTGAACTGGTGTCCGTGGTGCGGCGAAATCGGGCTGTCAATCGTATTGAAGGAGAAGTTCGGGAAGATCTTGCTGGTAATAATTCCTTCCAGCGCGTTGGGCCCGGAAATTCCACGGAACGCCAAAAACTCGAACAGGTTTCTCGATGCCGAACTTACCGCCAGCAACGAGGATCGATCGAACGAATAGGTAATACCCACGCGCTTGAAAGAACGCCGCAGGGGATAGCTCAACGATGTGGTAAATCCCGCGCTCGACTGCGTGTAATTCTGCAGGTTCTGCAAAACCGTGTTCGGCAGGCTCAGGGTTTGTCCCCGGAAGATGGAAAGCTGCCGCGCCTGGTCATAGCTCACTTTGTTCAAATAAACGTTAAAGCCAAACTGCAATGGCCGGTCGAAGAGATAAGGCTGGGTGAAGCCGAAACGCACGCTCCGCGCCAGGTTTCCTAGGCTGGCCTGCACCGAAAGCGTTTCGCCCAAGCCGAGGAAGTTGTTGGTCGCATAGTTGATGCCGACGAAGGCGCCTTCGAGTCCGCTCACGCCGCCATTCAGCCCGATGCTGTTCTTGCCCTTTTCCTTCACCTTCAGCGTCAGGTCGACCAGTCCGTCTTTCTCATCCAGCTTTCGGTCGGTAACGTTGGGGTCGTCAGGCTTCAACTGGTCGAAATATCCCAGCTGATTCAAGCGCAGCAAGCTTAACTCCCAGAGCCGCGAATTGTAGATGTTGCCTTCCTCCAGCGCGATCTCGCGCCGAATCACTTTATCGCGGGTCGTGGTATTGCCCTGGAATTCGATGCGCCGGACGTAGAACTGCTTGCCTTCGTCTACGTCAATCTCGAGGAAGATCTGCTTCTTGTCGTCATCGAAATGGGTATCGGGCACCGAAGTGAAGTTGATATAGCCCTGCTCGCCATAGGCCTTGCGCAGATTTTCCAACCCCTTCGCCACTTTATCTTTGCTGAAGATGTCTCCATCTTTGATAGGGAAGAGATTGCGCAGCGCCTTCACATTCGATACCGCCTTATTGTTCTTGAAGGTGATCGAACCCAGCGTATAACGGTCACCCTCTTCAATCGGCAGGGTGATGTCGACCGCCTTGCCCGGTCCACCCTGCAAGAGCGGAATGTGCGCTCCCTGATGTCCGGTGTCGTGAATTTCCGCCTTGGGCTCGTTCACGATGACTTTGAAATACCCGCGATTCTGGTATTCATTCCGGACGCGCTCCGTGTCTTCGTCCAGCTTGGTGGCGTCGTAAGTTCTGGCAAAGATATTTTCCAGGAAAATCGAGTGCGGCACCCCGATGGGCCGCAGGTTCTTCATGGCGTAGCGCAGCACCCGAGTCTTAACGTTTTTGTTGCCCGCGAACTTGATCTTGCCCACCTTGACCTTGGGGCCTTCTTTGATCACGAACGTAATCCCAATCGCGGCAGGAGGAATCTGCCGGATCTCCGTCCGGATGGTCGAGAACTGCCGTCCGTGCTCCGCCAGCAGCCCCTTGATCGCCACTTCCGCCTTCTTCAACTTCGTCGGATCGTACTGGCTCTCCACCGACAGGCCGACTTTGGCTTCTTTGAAGCGGTCCAGCACGTCGCTGGTGGAAACCGAACTCAGACCCACATAGTTGATCTCGCGGATGGTGGGTTTTTCCTTGACCTGGAGAATCAGCCGCCAGCCCTTAGGCGTCTGTTCGCGGGTGAACCGGATATCTTCGAAGTATCCCGTATTCCACAGCGCGTTGAAATCGCGCTCCAGCGCGGCGGGATCGTAAATATCCCCAGGATGAGTAAAGATCCGCGCCTTGATGGTCTCCGCCGGAATTCGGCGATTGCCCTGAACGTCGATCTCCGAAATGACGTCGCTCTGCGCCCAGGCGGCCGAGCTGAAAAGAAGCGAGCTAAGAAGCGCCAGCACAATGCCCAGCGCCCACCCGCAAACCTTCATTCCGCGACAAAACCGTCCGAATGGAGAGGATGGAGTACCAGTGACTCCGGAAGGGCCGCAGCCGTTCTCGGGCACAACAATGTCCGTATGAAAGCGAAGATGAATCGCTACGACCTCAGCCTCAGGGATGTGGGAAAACGACCATTATACGGTAGAGAGAGAGAAAGCGTCCAAGCCGCCACTCTTGCTGGGGGCTTAATTTGCAGTCATCCCGAGCACGCGTTCTTCACGCAGGTTGACTCCACATCAACCAAGACGGAATAAACCGCGGCGGAGTTGCCCGGCCGCGAAAGTTTTTCTCCGGCCTAAGGCGTTTATCTTGCGCAATCGCGGGATTCAACCTCGCCCAATCCAGCTTGGCTAACACCACGCCAGCCCCAATCGTGCCGTTCGATTTTCTCCGCCTTCAGAAAGATTTCTCCCCGAGGGTTGAATCACTACTCACGTCCAAAGGCTACTCCTTCGTCCCAATGTAGAGATCGGCCTGGGAGTTCTGCGGATCGGCGGCTCGTTGATCGTAAAGCTCATAGTCGGTTTTGTAGGCTCGCGGGCCAAGTTCGTGCTTATCCTCCATCGCCCACACCCTCTGCCACGCCGCAACCACAACCTTCGCCACCGGGCCCTTTTCACTGGTCACCACAGTGTAGTTCCCGGCAGTCACGGCTTTCAGAACAAGGCCAGGAGGGACCTGCGAACCGACGGGGACTTTCGCTCCAATGGTGAGCGAATACTCCCCATTTTTATCGCTGGCGTAATCGCTATAAACTGCATAGATGCTGCCGTCGACTTTGTTGGGGATCTTCTCGAGCACGCCATCCTGAAAAAACTTCTGCCATTGCTTGCCGATGACGCCATCGGCGGTGACCTCTTTGGCATTACTGGTGCGCACTTCAATACCGGCGACAGAAAATGCCGCTTGGCGCACGGTCTTGGGCGCGGAGAGTTCCCCCGCCACAATCGCCGAAATCATAATGACCGCCAACGGAGCAATGGCAGAGTCCATGGAGAATCGCTTCCGCGTTCGAATACCGCGGGCAATTATAAAATACGCGGACGAACGCTTTGACGCAAAACAAATCGGGCGGCCGCGAGGCTGCCCGATCCGTCCCCGCAAGCGCAAGCCTCCGGGTCTACTTGATCTCCAGAACTTCCTTTTCTTTCGCTTTGCTCATCTCTTCCATCTTCTTGATTTCGTCGTCGGTCAGTTTCTGAATCTCATCCAGCGAGCGCTTCTCGTCGTCCTCGGTAATTTTCTTATCCTTCATCGCCTTCTTGATTGCGTCGTTGCCGTCGCGGCGAATATTCCGCACCGCGGTGCGATGTTCTTCGAGAACTTTGTGCAGATGTTTCACCATGTCCTGGCGGCGCTCGGCGGTGAGCGCCGGAACCGGAACCCGGACCATTTTGCCGTCGTTCATGGGGTTAAGTCCCAATTCGGCGGAGCGAATGGCCTTCTCGATGGCTCCAATTTGCGACGGATCGAACGGCTGCACCGTGATCATCTGCGGCTCCGGCGCATGCACCTGTGCGATCTGGTTCAGCGGCATCTGCGAGCCGTAATAGTCCACGCTCACGCTATCCAGCATGTGCACCGAGGCCCGCCCCGTGCGCGTGGCCGCCATCGCCTTGCGAAAATCCTCAACCGCCTTATCCATCCGCGTCTTGAGTTGTGATCGAATTTCTTTCAGTGGCCCGCTATCAGCCATGGGTGAGCTCCCTTAAAACTTCAGCAATCAAAACGTTGAATTATAACCCCACGAAAAAAGTCGCCACTGCTCAGCGATTAGACAAGAAATCTTGCAGCAGAAACGCTACCTCATCACTGAGGGAGCGACTTCGATACCTATACGGACTGACTTCGTCTCACCATCGCAGGGAGACGGCGTAAATCGTCAAGTCAGCACCGCAAGCGATGCGTCTTGATCGAACCCTTTACTCCCCGACGAGCTTACAACTTTCGGATCGAGGACGTGCCCTTTTTCATCCACTTGGGATACTAAGCACTGCCGGCACCAAATCCCTTCGCGGGTAAGGCCAGGGCGGCGGACCAGGACTGTAAATCGCTTGAGGCATTGGTACACCTCTGCAGGCTCTCCAATACCAGCCGTTTGGGCACAAACACTCCAGAAGATGGAAACCGTTAGCAAACCTTTCGCGGCGAACGACTTGAACCCAACGTTCATAACACGCCGTCCCTACGCGCTGACCCTCGACCCAATCTTCTCCCCACTAAGCACCCGTCGAATGTTCCCATGCTGGTTCAGGTTGAAGACGATGATGGGGAGATTGTTGTCCTTGCACAGGCTGATCGCCGTCGAATCCATGACCTTCAGTCCCAACTTCAGCACGTCCATGTAGGTAATGTCGGAAAACTTCTTGGCATCCTTCACCTTCATGGGGTCGGCGTCATAGATGCCATCCACCTTGGTGGCCTTCAAAATCGCGTCGGCCTTGATCTCCATGGCGCGCAAGGATGCCGCCGTGTCGGTCGAGAAGTAAGGATTCCCGGTCCCGCCAGCGAAGATCACCACGCGCCCTTTTTCGAGATGCCGGATGGCGCGCCGCCGGATGAACGGCTCCGCCACCTGATTCATCTCAATCGCCGTTTGCACTCGGGTGTACACGTTCTGTTTTTCCAGGGCATCCTGCAAGGCCAGCGAGTTGATCACCGTGGCCAGCATCCCCATATGATCGGCGGATACGCGGTCCATATCCTTCGCCTGATCCGCCACGCCTCGAAAGAAATTCCCGCCTCCCACCACAATTGCCAGCTGCACGCCCAGCTTGTGTACATCGGCCAGCTCGGCCGCGACCTCGTGAATGCGTTTCGTGTCCACCCCGAAGCCTTGGTCGGCCGCCAGGGCTTCTCCGGAAATCTTCAGCAGAACGCGTTTGAAGGCAGGGGCAGTCATAGGTAGCGCCGGCGTCACACCGGCAGTCGCGAGCGCATCTGGCGCTCGCATCAAGCACCAAAAAAGGGCGCCCAAAGGCGCCCGAATCACTCCGCTTTCTGTTCCGTAGGCTTGGTAACCGCGACCGTCTCGCCCGCATCGCCCACCTTGAACCTCGCGAAGCGCCGCACGCTGATGTTCTCGCCCAGCTTGCCGATCTTTGCCGCGATCAGCTGCGCAATCGACATGGTCTGGTCCTTGATGAAAGGCTGCTCCAGCAGACAGACCTCCTCATAGAACTTTTCCATCTTGCCGGCCACCATCTTCTCGGCAATATTCGGCGGTTTTCCAGAGGCGACGGCCTGCGCGAGAAAAATATCTTTCTCCCGGTCGAAGTCAGCCTTGGTCACGTCTTCCTTGCGCACGAACTTCGGATCGCTGGCCGCGATGTGCATGGCGATATCATGCACCAGCTCCTTGAAGTCGTCGGTGCGCGCCACGAAATCGCTCTCGCAGTTGACCTCAACCAGCACGCCAATCTTGCCGCCGGCATGAATGTAGCTCGTGACCGCTCCTTCGCTGGTCACGCGCGTCGCTTTCTTGGCAGCAACCGAAACGCCCTTCTTGCGCAGGATTACAATCGCCTGCTCCATATCGCCCTTGGCCTCGGTCAGCGCCTGTTTACAATCCATCATCGGTGCTCCGGTTTTTTCCCGGAGATCTTTTACTTGTGCCGCAGAAATGTTCGCCATAGTAGTGCTCATGACTAAGAATCTCCACTTCAGGTCTCAATGTTTCAGGGTTTGAACGTTTCAAAATCTCGCTGGTTCAGGACAATTTCAAGCTGCCGAAACCTGTGAAACATTGAAACCTTGCCTATACAAACTTTGACCCGCGCCGGACGACCCGCGCGGGTCTGATTTCAAATGCCCGGTTTTTAGGAGAGCCCTCTTGTCAGCCTGAGGCTCCCTCAGGGGCTAAAGCCCAAATCGTTGTTCGGTTCAGCGGGGCACCAGTAAACCTTGTGCCCTTCCCAAAATCAAACCGTTTGGCTTTCCACGTGTGGAATATCGGCCTCTTCATTGGCCACCGGCTTCTTGTGCGTCCCCGGACCCAGCACTTCCTCCATGCTGATGTCCTCGCCAATGTCCGCCAGATCAGACGCCGCAGCCGCTTCCTGCGACCGCAACTCGAGCGCCGCAGCCGCATCCTCGGCCTGCTGGGCCTCCCGAGCCTGTGCCTGTTCTGTAGCCGCGGTCATATCGGCAACCTGCTTGTCGCTCATCAACTGCGAGCCCTCAGCAATCGACTCCGAAATCTTCGAAGTAAATAGCCGGATCGCCCGCAGCGCGTCGTCATTGCCCGGAATCACGTAATCCACTTCGCTAGGATCGCAATTCGTATCCACCACCGCAACCACCGGAATGCCCAGCTTGCGTGCCTCGCGCACCGCAATCTGTTCTTTGTTGGAGTCGATCACGAACACCGCATCCGGCAACCGGCTCATGTTCTTGATGCCCGCCAGGTTGGCCTGCAGGTGCTTGCGCTCGCGCTCCAGCTTGATCACTTCTTTTTTCGGCAGCAGCTCATAGCGGCCGTCGGTGGCCATCTCGTCGAGCTCCTTCAGCCGCTTCACCGACTTCTGCACGGTAACCCAATTGGTGAGCAGTCCGCCCAGCCAGCGCTGGTTGATGTAGAAGCCGCCGCACTTCGTCGCCTCTTCGGCAATCGCGTCCTGCGCCTGGCGCTTGGTTCCCACGAACAGCACAATCTTGCCGTCGGCCGCCAGCTCCTGGACAAATTTCGACGCCTCTTTGAACATCTTCAGCGTCTTCTGTAAATCGATGATGTAGATCCCATTGCGCTCTCCGAAGATGTATTCCTTCATCTTGGGATTCCAGCGCTTCGTCTGATGCCCGAAGTGAACACCCGCTTCGAGCAGCTCCTTCATGGTGATAGTAGCCAATGAACCTCCTTGTTTAGTCTGCATCGGAAACTCAGTTGCCAGTACCTAGTTGCCAGTACCCAGTAAAACCCCGCTGAATGCTAACAACTGGCGACCGTCAACTTACTTTTCCGATTGCCATTCCCGTCCCCGCGCCGCGGGGCACAGGAAGAATTGAACACCTTAAAATCAGTTGTCAGTCCCTGGTTGCCAGTACCAAGCGAATTCCACTTGGTATTGGGTACCAGGTACTCGGTACTGCAATTAGCGCTTGCTGAACTGGAATCTCTTTCGCGCGCCCTTCTGGCCGTACTTCTTTCGTTCCTTACCGCGCGAGTCGCGGGAGACCATTCCATCCGACTTCAACTTGCCGCGCAGCTCAGCGTTAAACTGCATCAACGCCCGCGCCACGCCAAGCTTCACTGCATCGGCCTGACCGCGCACTCCGCCGCCCAGCACACTGGCGACAATGTTAAATGCCGCCACAGTATCGGTGGAAGCCAAAGGCGCCTTCGCCGCCGAGCGCTGTGCCGGGGTCACGAAGTACTCCTCAAACTCGCGCCCGTTCACTTTGAACTCACCGCTGCCCGGACGCAGATACACCCGCGCAATCGCCCGCTTCCGCCGTCCCGTTCCGTAGTATTGAACCAATTCAGCCATGTAGCTCCTAGCTCCTAAACTTGAATCTCTATCTCGGCGTCATCCTGCGCGCAGCCGCTTTTTCAGGCGGAGAGAAGCATCTCGAGCATTTCAGGCCTGTCGCGAGAGCTCGAACATCCTACGCCCTTACTTCCAACTGCAACACCTGCGGCTTCTGCGCCTCGTGCGGATGCTTGTCGCCCTTATAAACATTCAGCTTCGACAACATATGATCCGCCAGCTTGTTCTTCGGTAACATGCGCTTCACCGCATCTTCAATAATCTTTTCCGGCTTGCGCGCCAAACGCTTGCGGTAATCCTCGGTGCGCAGACCACCCGGGTAACCCGTGTAGTGGTGATACTGCTTCTGCTCCGACTTCACCCCGGTCGTCTTCACTTTCTCGGCGTTGATCACGATCACATGATCGCCCGTATCGAGAAAGGGGGTGTACTGCGGATTTTCTTTGCCCATGAGGATGCGCGCTACTTGCGAGGCCATACGCCCGAGCGTCTGCCCATCCGCATCCACGACATACCACTTGCGCACAATCTCCCCGGGGGAGGGGAAATAGGTTGACATCGGAACTCTCCCAGAATGAAAAAATATTGCGAAACGCGATTGAAACTAACAAAGAAGACCGCTCTTTGATTCCCCGGCGAGGACGCCAGACCATCAGGCGGGCAACCGCGAGACTTCCCAAAGCTTTAAAGATACCGCAGCCCGCAAGAGATTGTCAACGCTGAGTTACACAACTGAGTTACATAACTGAGTTACATAACATGGACTCATCCGGCCTGAGGCAGAACAACGAAGCAGCAGCCCAACCCATCAGGCCTGAAACTCTGACGCTTCCGGGAAGCGCAGCTTGCACTTGGCGAGCGCCAGCGCGAGCAGTTCCTCAATCTTGGTCTCTTCACAGTTACGGGACATGGCCAGTTCGCTGACCAGAAGGTAACGGGCGCGTTCCAGCATCTTCTTCTCGCGGAAGGAAAGCGGCTTAGCCTGATGGAGGGCGATCAGGCTTTTCAGTACGCCCGCAACCTCAAACAGAGACCCGGTCCGCATGCGGTCGGAATTTTCCTTGAAGCGGTCTTTCCAGTCGGCGGTGCTCAGGTCGTCGGCAATCGAGAGAAAGTCCAGGATCTTCTGCACCTCGCCGTTGCGCACCACCCGGCGAATTCCTACGCTCCCCACGTTGCTGCATGGCACCATGACCTTGAGGCTGCTGGCCTTGATATTGAGAAGATAGAACTTCTCGACCGTGCTCCCCACCGACCGGCTGCTGATTTGTTCGATTACACCGACACCGTGGTTGGGATAGACGACCTTGTCGCCGATGTGAAAATTCAAATCACCGCTCATATATAAAGTACCCGGGGCAGGAAGAGGGTCGAGTGAGGAAAATCAGTTACCTTACTATAAACATTCTATCCCGAAATAGAACGAAAAGCAAGGCTCGGGAGTGTCCATAACGTCTCAATCTGCAAGGTACCCAAGTAGGACGGGTGGCCAACTCAAGCCTGCTTTTGGCTTGACTGGACCAGTCCCGGATTACGATGGATATAGCGCAGCATGCTGCGGTTCGCTGAGCGGGAGGTGGACATGCTCCGGCATGACCACGTATCCGTAAACCCAGAATCTGTAACTATGGCGCACTCGCTCCAAGTCTTGATTCGAAGATTCGGCGGTTTTCGTCGGTAGTAACAGCAGAATGTCCCGAAATGATTTTGACCACTCTGGTGAAAACGTGTCAGCCCCAAGGCATAGGACAATCCAGTTTGTCAGCCGGGCCGTGTCTGTGACCTAGGAACATCCCCAATTAAGCCCAAAGCGGGCACCCGCCTTGGAATGTAAGTTATTGTTTCAATTAGTTATCGAGAGTGGCGCGGAATGTGCCGAGCACCGCCCCCGGACTATACCGCTCAACCTTCGCAAACTGAGAATATAATCGCGGCGTGGGCTTCGAAGAGCAGAAATACCGACAAGAATCTTCCCCCCACAAGTCCGCTCCCGTGGACGCGGCGACGACCCAATCATCCCAGATTCCCCATCCCTCCAACGAGCGTCCGCCAGGCAGAACCCTCGGCCTGGACGTCGGCTCCCGGCGCATTGGAATCGCCGTCTCCGACCCGCTCGGCATCACCGCTCAGGGCCTCGAAACCTTACAGCGCCGCAACAAGCGTCACGATCTGGCTGCCCTCGAGCACATCATCCGCGACTATGCCGTAAAGCAGATCGTTATCGGACTTCCCCTGCGCATGAGCGGCGCCGAAGGCACGCAATCCGACAAAATGCTGCTCTTTGCCGAGGACCTACGCAAGCGCTTCCGCCTCCCCGTCCACCTATGGGATGAGCGCCTGACCTCCGCCGAAGCCAACCGCCTCCTCCGCGAAACCGAGTTGTCGATCGAAAAGCGGGCCAAGGCCGTCGACCGGATGGCCGCCGTCCTGATCCTCCAAGGCTGGATGGACGGAAATCCCCCTTCGCCGTCCGCCACCCCGCTTCCCGCAGATCGGGAGTGACGTCGCGCGAATAACGCCGTATCGCGATCTTTACCTGCTACCCGCCCGAACTGCCACTCCTCTCCGCCTCGATCGCCCCGCAGTCTGTGCCCTGGAGGGCCGGCGTCCTCTGTGCGAAAGCTGCCCGACGCTGGCCGTCTTCCGCAGAGTGGATTCCGCCGGTTGCGCATCCAACGCATCCCAGGCGCAGCGCCAGACTGATCTTCGAGCGCAGTATGCGTCGCTCCCATCGCACGTGCTTTTTCTTCCCGAGCTCCACTTTGACCCTAGACGCACCCGCGGCAAACTACCGTGACGGATGTCACATCAACTCCAAATAGTTTTCAACATTTCGATTCAACCATCCTGGCAGGCGGGTCGCCGAGACCGGATGCCGGAGGGTGCTCTTAGTGCCCGAGCATGGCGTGCCGGTACGCAGCCACATTCTTGTTGTGCTCTTCAATCGTGCGCGCAAAGCGATGGTGTCCCGCCGCATCGGCAACGAAATAGTAGTAATCGGACTGCGCCGGATGGATCGCCGCCTCCAGCGCGCTCTTGCCCGGATTCGCGATCGGACCCGGCGGCAAGCCAACATATTTGTAAGTGTTGTAAGGCGAGTCGAACCGCATGTCGTCATGGTGCAGCGCGCCGGTATAGGTACCCGCCAGAAGTTCGGCATAGATGATGCTGGGGTCTGCATCGAGAGCCATGTTCTTCGCCAATCGGTTGTAGTAGACGCTGGCGACCAGCGGACGCTCCTCCGGAACAGCGGTTTCTTTTTCCACAATCGAGGCCATGGTGACCGTGAGCTGCAGCGGGGTCATTGATGTCGAAATCAGCCCAATCTGACCCACCACAACGCGAAACTGCTTGACCATGGCTGCAGCCATCTCCGGCATCGTCTGCATGCGGTTGAATTCGTAGGTGTCGGGGAAAAGGTAACCTTCAAGGGACCGCGCCTCTGGCGCAAGGTCGGCGATGAGTCCAGTATCCGATCGCGCGACCTTCAGGAAATCTTCCGCCGGCCCCAGCCCCGCCGCCTCAACCGCCCGGGCAATATCAAACATCGTGAAGCCTTCCGGAACCACAACCGTGTGGAAATAGACGTCGCCCCGCCTAAGGCGCTTCTGCACGTCGATGATGTTCGCCGGCTTCTCGAACAGATACTCGCCCGCCTTGAGGGACCGGCGGTGGTGCAGGTAATGCCAAACGATGAACGCGTCCTCACTATGAATGACTCCATTCGCCTTCAATTCCGCCGCGATGTGCCGTGTGGAATATCCGGGACGCAGCATCACAAAAGTCTGCCCCGAAGGCTCCGTCGGCATGAGGATCGCCCACCCAAACCATCCCGCCGCGCCCAGCACGCCAATCACAATCAGCCAGAAGATCGTACGCACGATGAAAACAGTGTAGTTGATCGAAGCAATGCGGATTTGGCCGTCTGAGCTAGCCGCCCGTTAGTAGGCAGGTTCTTAGGACCGGTGCTCGTCAGACGGGGAAGCGGGCTACTTTGGTTTATTGGCCCACGAGAGAAGCATGAAAGGCACCCACGAACGACAAGAAAACTGCTAGCCCCGTCAGGCTGAGTGAGTTGATCGAGATGAGCGGTGTCTTCTGGGCTCTGCTGAAAATCGAAAATCCTTTGAACCCTGCCATTGCGTTCAAGAGAGAGAGAGACAGAGAGACAGCTAATCCGCCAACCCCACTCGCGATCCAATGGACGCTTGATTTAGATGCCTCCCTAGCCGTTGGATTCTCAGAGGGTCCAGAGTCTTCCACACTCCACAGCCGATCTGCGACACTAGCGGCCCTCGCCGTGAACGTGCGAAGTGTACGATGAATCTTGATGCAAATGTAGGCGAAACAAAGTTGACACTAGCCCCCCTCAGCCCCCCTCCCTCTAAGTTCTTGCACCCTTTCCCTCGCGCTATACTCAAATGTTCTGGAGACCATCGAGTACTTCATGAGACGTAGCCCGCCCTTTAGCCTTTTGCTATTGCTTCTCGCAGTCATCCCCATCTCGGGTTGTCTATTCCGCACGCGTCCGGTTGAAGAAACCTATTCCAAGGTTCCGCTCAAGCAATCGTCCCAGTCGGACTTGATTGACACCATCAACCAGCAGGCGCAGAAGATCCAGTCGCTCCAAGCCACCGTCGATATCGATACTTCAGTCGGTGGCGCCAAGAAGGGCCACGTTACCGACTACAAGGAAATTCGCGGATACGTCCTCGCCCGCAAACCGGCTCTGCTGCACATGATTGGCCTGCTTCCCATCGTGCGAACCACCGCCTTCGACATGGTGAGCGACGGCGAGCAGTTCAAGCTCTGGATTCCCCCGAAAAATCGTTTCGTCGTCGGGCGCAACGACGTGCAAACCCACGGCACCGACCAGCCCATGGAGAGCATTCGTCCACAGGACATCTACGACGCCCTGCTGATCCGCCCCATCGACCCCGAACACGAGATCGCGGTCCTGGAAGACGGTTACGAGATCCTGCACGATGCCAAAGGCCATCGTGTTCTCCAGGAAGACTACGAACTCATCGTCATCCGCAAGGTCGACGGCAACGAGGGCATCCTGTCGCGCAAAATCGTTTTCAGCCGCACCGATCTTCAGCCCCACCGCCAGTACATCTACGACGACCAGCATAATCTGGTTACTGACGCCCGCTACGCCGACTACAAAGATTACGACGGCATCAGTTTCCCCTCGCGCATCGAAATCTTCCGTCCCCAGGAGGAGTACGACATCACCCTCAATATGTTGAAACTGGACATGAATAAGCCGTTGCGCGATGATCAATTTGCGCTTCAGCAGCCTCCCGGAGCCGAAGTCGTCCACCTCGAGAAGCCGCAATCCAGCGCCGCCGAGCAACCGCTGGCAGATAAAGGGAACAATCGTTAGCGGAAAGCTAACTGCGATTCGTCACTCATGATGAACAAGATGGTTGTCGCCAATCTCGTGCAACGGCCGATCCGTTCATTGATCAGCATCAGCGCGGTTGCTCTGGAGGTGATACTGATCCTGCTGATTGTGTCCTTTTTTTATGGGCAGCTGAATGGCTCGAAGGCGAGCCAGATGGGCGTGGGCGCCGATGTGATGGTGCAGCCGCCAGGATCGTCGAATCTGGTGGGCGTTACAGGAGCGCCCATAGCGGTGAAGGTCGGCGATAAGCTGCGGCAACTGCCGCACGTTATGATAGCCGCCCCGGTGATCTGGAATTTGACCACCAAGCCCACTTTGGAAATTATCTACGGCATCGATATCGACAGCTACAATAGCATTCCGCCGTCATTTCGTTTTCTTTCAGGGGGTGCGTTTCAGGGACCCTTTGACGTAATCGTGGACGATTATTTCGCCGGCGCTAAGCAGTCCAAAGTCGGGGACTCGGTGGAGATTCTCAACCATAATTTTAGGATCTGCGGAATTGTGGAGCATGGAAAAGGAGCGCGCAAGTTTGTGCCGCTCTCCACCATACAGGATTTGATCGGCGCTCCCGGTCACGCCTCAGTCTTTTATGTCAAAGCTGACGATTCTCAGAATGTGGAGACCGTGGTCAATGAGATCAAGCAAGTCCCAGGAATGGAGAGTTATTCCGTGCTCTCGATGCAAGAATGGCAGTCGATGATGACGCCCGAGAACCTGCCGGGGTTCGCCACCTCGATCCGCATCGTGATCGCGATTGCGATGATCATTGGGTTTCTGGTGATTTTTCAATCCATGTATACGGCTGTTATGGAACGAACGCGCGAGATTGGCATTCTGAAATCTCTAGGCGCGTCGAAGCTTTACATCGTGGATCTGGTGCTGCGGGAAACTGCGCTGCTGGCGATTGTGGGTATTGTGGTGGGAGTCCTTGTGAGTCTGTTTACCCGGCGGATGATATTGTTTGAGAAGCCCACGCTACGTCTTTTCTGGAGCAGCGAGTGGGTGGTGCGCACGACCCTGATTGCTGTAACCGGGGCATTGCTGGGCGCCCTGTACCCCGCCTACAAAGCCGCGCAAAAAGATCCGATCGACGCGCTGGCGTACGAATAAGCGGCCCTCCAGCGATAAAGTAAAAAGGCCATCCTCGCAAAACTCAGCAAGGACGGCCTGTAAAAACTAGGTTCGAAAAAGTAAGTTGAGCCCTCTCGCGAGAAACCCGGCCTACCGGCCTACCTCCTGAACGCACTCTTCGAGCACATCCAGCGCAACGTCCGCCTCTTCCTTGGTCACCACCAGCGGCGGACACAGCCGGATCGAGCTCGGCCCGCATCCCAAAAACAACACGCCGTGCTCGAACGCCTTCTCCACAATCAGGTCTCGCTCCGCGGCGCCATACTCCTTCGTCGTCTTGTCCTTCACAATGTCGACGCCAATCATCAGTCCGCGTCCGCGGACATCACCCACCAGCCTCAGCTTTGTCGGCCAGTTCGCCATTCGTTTCATCATGTGCGCGCCCACCTCAGCCGAGTGATCGAGCAGATTCTCTTTCTCGATCACATCCAGCGTGGCCAGCGCCGCCGCCACGCACACCGGATTCCCGCCAAAAGTCGAAGCATGCGAACCCGGCACCCAGTCCATGATTTCAGAGCGCGACAGCGTAATCCCCAGCGGCATCCCGGACGCAATACCCTTTGCAATGCAAATCATATCCGGCTCCACGCCCGTGTGTTCAACCGCCCACCACTTGCCGGTTCGTCCCACGCCGCTCTGCACTTCGTCGAGCACCAAAAGAATTCCATGACGGTCGCAAATCCGCCGCAGCTCCTGCATGAAAATCGTCGGCGCAACTACGTACCCGCCCTCCCCCTGCACCGGCTCCACAAAGATCGCGGCCACTTCCTCGGGAGGCAGCGTGGTCTTGAACAACTTCTCTTCGATAAAACGCGCGCAACTGAGAGCGAACGCATCGGGATCTTGCGCGGCATCTTTGCGGCCGCGATATAAGTCGGGATACTGCACGTGCGTCACTCCCGGCATCAGCGGCGCAAATCGCCGCCGTTGCTGCGGTTTCGAGGCCGTCAGGGACAGCGCGCCCATGGTTCGCCCGTGGAACGCCCCAAAGAACGCAATAATATTCTGGCGCTTGGTGTGGTAGCGTGCCAGCTTCAGCGCGCACTCGATTGCCTCCGCGCCCGAGTTGCCGTAATAAATCTTGTGCGGCCCGCGCATAGGCGCGATCTTCGACAGCCGCTCCGCCAGCTCCACCATGTTCGCGTAATAAAAATCCGTGCCCGACATGTGGATCAACTCTCCCGCCTGCTTCTGCATGGCCGCAACCACATGCGGATGGCAGTGCCCGGTCGATGTCACCGCGATGCCGGCAGAAAAATCAAAAAACTCGTTGCCGTCCACATCGGTCACCACAATGCCGCGCCCGCTCTTGGCCACCAGCGGATAGGATCGCGTATACGACGGCGAAATATATTTCGCATCGTTCGCCAGCACGCGCTTCGCGTTTGGCCCGGGCAGCGCGGTTTTGATCTTGGGACCGATCGCGGCGGTTGTAATGGTCTTCGTAGTCATGGATTGAGTGGACATGGAATCCTCCGTAGCAGCTCTCTGTAGTGAGCCGCGAGTGGTATGGGATGGCATCCGAGAAACACAGTCTTGGTTGAGACACGCGCAGTTCTCGGCGAATCAGGCGAAGGATTTACTAGTCGCTACCGAACAGGCCGGGACGAAGACGGGATGGCAAATTTGCCCGATACCGTCGCGGACACACCAGACAATGCAGCCAGCACTCGGGCAGATGCGACCCAGGCAGATGTGCCTCGGGCAAGCGCGAAGTGGACTGATGCGAATTGCACTGGTGTGACGTGAAATCGTTGCGCAGCATGGCAAATCATGTGTTCCCCGCTATTATACGTGTCCACCGCGCACAGCGTAACCCCCCCAAAAGCAACCGAAGCTCCACGCATTGGGCTACGCGGCAGAACCAGCACCGATCCCCGCCCAGAGAAGGCTTCGGTCCCCGCTCCCGAACCTGTGGCGTCCCGGGTATAGAGTTTGGGTGGGGCAGCGCGTCAGACTCTGTGTCGGAACTCGATTCTGCGAATTAAAGTGGAGTGAGATGGCCGGTTTCAGCCGCGAAGCGGCGTTAGAATGCAGCCCACGGCGCAAGCTGTGGGTGAAAAGTGGTGCAGGCGCCAGCCCCAGCGGGGCGAAAGAATAGTTCGCGCACATCAGTGCGGCGATCAATGGTTCTTGAATTCATTGGCGGCTTAAAAGCCGTTGGGTCAGCCTACGGCGGAGAAATCTGTATCCGCAGCCCGCAGGCCCTCGCGCTTTCTTTGACTTCCCACCCCCCACGCCGTAGCATAGCCGACACCTTCCAAAAGGGCGGAGCGATCTTTTTGATCGAGCAAAACATTTCCCACTATCGAATCATCGAGAAGCTCGGCGGCGGTGGCATGGGCGTCGTCTACAAGGCTGAAGACACGCGCCTCGGACGCTTCGTCGCACTGAAATTCCTTCCCGAAGAACTGGCCCAGGATCGTAAATCCCTCGAACGCTTCCGCCGCGAAGCCAAAGCCGCCTCCGCGCTCAATCATCCCAACATCTGCACCATCTATGACATCGGAGAAGAAAATGGGCGCGCCTTTCTGGTCATGGAGTTCCTCGACGGCTCCACGCTCAAGCACCTGATCGGTGCCCGCCCCATAGAAGTGGAAACGATTCTCGCACTCGGAATCGAAATCGCCGATGCCCTCGATGCCGCGCACACCGAAGGCATCGTCCATCGCGACATCAAACCCGCAAATATCTTCGTGACCAAGCGCGGCCACGCCAAGATTCTCGACTTCGGCCTCGCCAAAGTGAAGGAGGATCCGGCCTCATCCTCGCCCACGCTCGACGTCACCGCCCCCACCGCCGTTGCCGTTGAAGAGCATCTCACCAGCCCCGGTTCCACTCTCGGCACAGTCGCCTACATGTCACCCGAGCAGGCGAAAGGAAAAGAACTTGATACGCGCACGGATCTTTTTTCCTTCGGCGTCGTGCTCTATGAAATGTCCACCGGCACGCTCCCTTTTCGGGGAGAAACCTCCGCACTCATTTTCCAGGCAATCCTCGATCGCGCTCCTGTACCGCTGGTTCGCCTGAATCCCGACCTGCCACCGAAGCTGGAAGATTTAATCAACAAGGCGCTGGAGAAAGACCGCAATCTCCGCTACCAGCACGCCGCCGATATCCGCGCCGACCTGCAACGCCTGAAGCGCGACACCGAAAGCGGCCGCGCGGTCGCTGCGCACTCCGATTCCTATCCCGCCGTTTCCTCGCCAGAGAATCTGGAATCTCGCGGCAGTGCGCCCCCCGCGGGATTGAACCGGCCTATCTCCGTTTCAGCGGTCGTCCCGGCTGCGTCTAGCGCCGTGGCAGTTCCGCCCAGCAGCGCCGTCACGGAAAAGAAATCCAACAAGCTGCTGCTGCCCATCGCGCTCATAATTCTTGCCGCCATAATCGCCGCTGGACTTCGGCTGCGTTCCCGAACTTCCGCCAAGCTAACCGAGAAAGACAGCGTTCTCCTCGCCGATTTCGTCAACACCACCGGCGATCCGGTTTTCGACGGCACTTTGAAACAGGCGCTGGCAGTGCAACTCGAACAGTCACCCTATTTGAATATCGTTCCGGAATCCAAGATAGGAGAAGCTTTGCGCTACATGGGCCGTCCTCCCGACGAGCGCCTCACCAAGGATGTTGCCCGCGAAATTTGCCTGCGTCAGGGCATAAAGGCCATGCTCACCGGGACGATCGCCAGTTTGGGTAATCACTACGTCATCACTCTGACCGCATCGACCGGCCAGACCGGAGACACGCTGGCGCGCGAACAGGAAGAGGCCGACAGCAAGGAGCGGGTGCTGAAATCGCTCGACAAAGCCGCCTCCGCACTTCGCCAAAAGATGGGAGAATCGCTGGCTTCGGTGCAGCAATTTGCCACGCCTCTGGAACAGGCAACGACATCGTCGCTCGAAGCCTTGCAGGCCTTTAGTCTGGGCCAGAGTGAGCATCAAAAGATCAACGACGCAGCCGCAATTCCACATTTGAAGCGGGCGATTCGATTAGATCCGAATTTTGCCATGGCCTATGCCACGCTCGGTGTGGCTTACTCGAATCAAGCGCGGACCACAGAAGGCAACCAGGCCATAGGTAAGGCTTACGAACTGTTGGACCGGACAAGTGAGCGGGAAAAGCTCTATATCCAGGCGCACTACTACTCTGAGATCACCCTGGACCCGGAGAAAGCCCTCGCGGTCTACGCCGAGTGGAGGCAGATCTATCCCCGCGAGACGACTCCCTACGACAATGCCGCCCTCTCTTACGAAGAGATAGGTCAGCACGAAAAAGCCGTTGATTTGGCCAGCCAGGCTTTGCGGCTCGACCCGCATGACCGCTATGGAACTGACAACCTGGCATCTGCCTATGTGGCGCTGAATCGCTTCGATGAGGCCAGGACGATTGCCGACCAGGCTGTAGCCGACAGGCAGGATTCGATCGGCGTGCACTTTGTATTGACGGATCTGGCGTACATCCGCGGCGACCAGGCAGCCTATGAGCACGAACTGCAAAGCGTCCAGGGAAACCCGAACGAGACTTTCGTTCTTTTCTTTAATGGGGCGTGGCAGGAGTCGTTGGGGAAGATCAACGCCTCGCATGCCTTGTGGGAGAAGGCGCGCCAAGCCGCGTTAAACATTGGCGCCAAAGATTTTTCCGGCACCCTTTTGGCATTCGAAGCCAGTACCGACGCCTCTCTTGGATATCAGGCCGATGCGGCCCGAAAGGCTGCACAAGCGCTCGCTCTCGGCAATGATTTCGACACTCGTTTTGTCGCGGCGGAGGTCTGGGCGCTCCTCGGCGACGAGCAGAAATGTGTGGCCCTTGTCTCCATCCTTAAGGGTGACTTTCCAGAGAATCATTTCATTCAGTCGATTGCCCTGCCCATAGTCCGTGCGACCCAGCAATTGCAAAAGAACCAACTCCCGGAAGCGATCGCCACTCTCGAGGCGCTCCGTCCCTACGAATTCGGAATTGGACCTCATAGCGCCGGGGCTACGCCCATCTTCCTGCGAGGCCTCACTTATCTCAAAATGCGGGACGGAGTGAAAGCCGCCGCCGAATTTCAGCGGATCCTCGATCACCGCGGCGCCGCAGGTTTTGACATAGCGTATCCGTTGTCACGCCTGAGCCTCGCCCGGGCATATGAAATTCAGGGCGACACGCCCAAAGCCAAAACCGCCTATCAGGATTTCTTCGCCTTCTGGAAAGACGCCGACCCCGACGTTCCCATCCTGACGCAAGCCAAAGCCGAATACGAAAAACTAAAATAGAACCTGTAGGGCCGGCCGCCCCCGGCTGTCCAGTCGAGCAAAGCTCGACTCGCGGTCAAGTTCGAACGCGTCTGATATCGTAATAACTTCGCTGTTTCTTCACCCACATGCCCCAATCCCGCCCAAGCCGTTTCGCGGTCATCCTCGCCTTCGGACTGGTCTATCTCTTCTGGGGTTCCACTTATCTCGCCATTGATATCGCCGTCCGAAGCATCCCTCCGGCCCTGATGTGCGGAGTACGTTTTTCAATTGCCGGAGTAGTAATGCTGGCAGTCTGCGCCGCAACAGGCCGCAAAATATGGTATTCCCCAAAGCAAATCGCCCTCGCGGCCGTGGTGGGAATTCTTCTTCTGATGGGCGGCAACCTCACGCTCTCATGGGCCGAGCAGACGGTGCCTTCGGGATTGGCGGCGTTGATCATTGCCATCACTCCGTTATGGTTTCTGGTTCTCGATTCGCTGCTTCTCGGCCACCATCGTATTGCATGGCGGGGCAAAGGCGGGCTGGCGTTGGGTATCGTGGGACTATTTGTTTTGTTCTGGCCGGAGTTGCATTCGACAACAGCGATGGGCCGCCGAGAGTTCTGGGCCTCCGTCGGCTTGATTGGCGGATCGTTTTCCTGGGCCCTGGGATCGGTGCTCTCGAAGCGCTGGCAATCGGGCATGGACGTATTCAGCGCCACCGGATGGCAAGTAACCGCGGCCGGAGTGGCGAACTTTTTATTTGCGATCGTGGCGGGAGACTTTTCGCGCGTGGCTTGGACCGCGCGCGGTCTCACCGCAACATGCTATCTCGTAGTCTGCGGCTCCTGGATCGGCTACACCGCATACATCTGGCTGCTGGAGCACGTTCCCACCTCAAAAGTATCTACCTACGCCTACGTGAATCCAGTAGTCGCGGTCTTTCTCGGATGGCTGGTTCTGCACGAACGCGTGGACCGCTTCATTGGGATGGGCAGTATCGTCGTGGTGCTCGCCGTAATCCTGGTAACCAGCGCGAAAGTGAAAGAGACCACCGTCGCCGAGAAATTACCAGCAATTGAAGTAACCGGAGATTAGCCAACGAAGATTGGCCCAGGAAGATTAACCAACGAAGACTAGCTGGCCACGGCGCGCAACTATTTTGCAGCCTCTTCGTCCTCTCCTCTTCCGTCATCAGATCAATCACATGTCCGCGAATAACAAAAGTCTGCTTCACCGCTCCCGCTCCCGATGACGAGCCCGCCGGCTCAAACGCAACCCGGATCGGCGAACGCAGCCACGCCGAGAGCGGACAGGGTGAGTCGGGCGCTGCGCCCGTGGTTTCGCTCGCCGTAATGCTCCCTCCCGCCAAAACCTTCTTCAACACAGCCTTGCGCCGGCTGATCTGCGCCACCACCGCATACACCCTCGTCCCATCATCTGAAACTCCGCCGCGGCGCAGCCGCCGATTCCTGGGGCAAAGTATCGTTCACCCGGAACGCGCGCCGCACCACAAACAGCCGGTCAGTCACGTCATGCGCCGGCCCCAAGGTAAATTCCCTGATTCGCCCATCGACCAGAAGAGGCCGAACTCTCAGCGCCATCGGCTGATGCTCAAGCTTGTCTCGTATCGCTCCCGTGGGAAGCCACGAAACCGTAGTCCACTTACCAAAACACGACAACGTGGGCCTTGGAAGCAGAATAAGCAACCCGATGCAAAGCTGAGATGAAAATAAGCAGGGCAATCTGCACGCGCCATCGACAAATGTAAATGCCGGCCATGGCCGAGATTAAGCAGATACCCATCCTCCCGACAAGCGCAGATGTCACAAATCCCGCGCCCCAATTCAAAACGGGAAAAAATTCGAATTCCACGAGATGAGTAATTTCAGGCGGCAGCAACACGCCAGCTTCTACTTGCAGTAATATTTACTCGCAGCAACTTGCAATTATGAATCTTGCACGCAGTCACCGTCTGGTTTTGAGTGGCGACTCGCGTGCAACTTCCCGGCCAGAAACCGCTTCTGATCAACCAATGAGCGAGGTTTGGACAAGGCGACCCGCGGCGCGAATCCTGGTAGTGGATGACAACGCCAGCGTGGCCGGACTGATGAGCCAGTTGCTCACCATGCGTGGCTATGAAGTAGTCGTCGCGAGCGACGCGAACAAAGCCGAAGCCGAGGTGTTGCGGCAACCGCCCGACTTGATCCTGTCGGACGTGAGAATGCCCGGTAAGTCGGGCTACGACCTATGCCGCGATCTCAAGGGAAATCCGGCAACCAGGCTGATTCCCTTTATCCTGATCACCGGGTTGACTGACGGCGCTGAAAAGTTGCGCGGAATCGAAGCCGGCGCCGATGACTTTTTGAACAAGCCGGTCCTCGCCGAAGAGTTGACCGCGCGCGTGAAGTCCCTCCTGCGAGTGAAAGAATTTACCGACGAACTGGAGACCGCCGAATCTGTCCTCTGCACTCTGGGCCTGATCGTCGAAGGCCGCGATCCTTATACCGAGGGACATTGCGAGCGCCTGGCTTTGCATGCCGCGGACTTAGGCCGCCATTTGGGATTGGACGAGGATTCCATCGTGGCCCTGCGCCGCGGAGGATTTCTGCACGATCTCGGCAAGATCGCCGTGCCCGATGAAATATTGAAAAAAGGCACCGACCTCACTTCCGATGAGTGGAAGATCATGAAGCTGCATCCCATCACGGGGGAGAATATTTGCAAGCCGCTGAAGTCGCTGCGCCTGGTCCTGCCCATCATCCGTCATCATCATGAGCACATGGATGGCTCGGGATATCCCGATGGCTTAGTGGGAAACGAAATTCCACTCCTGCCCCGGATTTTGCAGGTGGTTGACGTCTACGACGCTCTGCGTACGGCGCGCCCCTACAAGCCTGCGATTGCCCACGATCAATCGGTACTGACCATGCGCGAGAAGGCTCGCCAGGGCTTGCTGGATGGCGAACTGGCGGATGAATTCCTCGGCATGTTGCTGGAACAACGCGACGTAGCCTGATCCGCGGATTCCAAGCCTCATCCCGCATGCATTTTTTCCTGAAAGGCCTCATTCCGACGTACAATAAACAAGCATTTTTTTGCGGCAACGGCTGCGAGGAAAACGACATCTCATGCATTCCGGTTTGCCCGGAAAGCAGGCGTCACCAACATGACTTACAGCATCGTCGTTCCGGCCTATAACGAGGGCGGGCGCCTCCGGGCAACCCTCGACAAAGTATTGGCATACCTGCGCCAGCAGGAATGGGATGCGGAAGTGATCGTCGTCAACGACGGATCACGCGATAACACCGCCGAAATCGTCCGTGAATTTGCCCGTCAGAATCCGGGCCAGAACCCCACCGTCCGCCTGGTGGAAAATCCCGGCAATCGCGGCAAGGGTTACAGCGTGCGCAACGGCATCTTGAATTCACGGGGCGATATCGTCCTCTTCACCGACGCTGATTTGTCATCGCCCATCGAAGAGATGCCGAAACTGCTCGCGGCCCTGGCCTCTGGCGCCGATATCGCCATCGGATCGCGCTGGCTGCGCGCCGAGCTCCAGACCAAGCGTCAATCGGCCCATCGCCAGCTTTTTGGCAGAATTTTCAACCTTTTGCTTCGCATCGTTTTAGGCCTGCAATTCAAGGACACGCAGTGCGGGTTTAAAGCCTTCACCCGCCGCGCGGCGCAAACCATTCTTCCGTTGCAGCGTATCCAGCGCTGGGGCTTCGATCCGGAAATTCTTTTTCTCGCGCGCCAGTTCGGCTACCGGGTGGATGAAGTGCCCGTGCTCTGGGGCCACAGTGGCGGAACCCGCATCCATCCGCTCATCGATGGAGCGAAAATGTTTCAGGAAATGTTGCGCATTCGCTGGTACGACCTGACGGGAAAATATGACGGCCAACCCTCGGTCGTGGCGCAACCCGTAAAAAGCCTGCCCGGAAGACCCGCTCCAAGAATCTAGAATTCCCACTCAGGCGGACTTCTATTTCGCCTGCGAAGCCTTCGCTGCTTCCACCACCTTGCATCCCATCTCCGACGTTGTGCTCGCACTCGCTCCCGCGCGAACCAGATCCGTGGTGCGAAATCCCTGATTCAACGCGGCGCTGACCGCATTCTCAATGCACACCGCTTCCTCTTCCAACTTGAACGAATGCCGCAACAGCAATGCAGCAGAAAGAATCGCGCCCAGAGGATTCGCGATTCCCTTGCCGGCAATGTCCGGCGCCGAACCATGGACCGGCTCGTACAATCCAA
>JGI12635J15846_10000353_pt1 | contig 38284 bp, 37 predicted proteins | sample BlaSpr_A8_OM2_M2_FD_15846 | JGI IMG/M metagenome (IMG submission 15846)
TCTGGAGCTGGCGAAGGGAATCGAACCCCCGACCCTCTGATTACAAATCAGATGCTCTACCGACTGAGCTACGCCAGCAGGTGGAAGCAAGTCCCTTCGGGCACAATACTTCCTGATCCCTTCCTGAAGTCCGGGACAATTATTTAAGTTATCACAAGGGCAATTCACCTGCAACCGGACTCCGGAGGCTGAACGGGATTCAACTCATCCCCCCATTGGTCGAGTTGTGCGAGATCCCGAAAACCGCTGCCCCAAGAACCCGGAACCCGGTGCTATCATGAGCAAGCTCACCTCCGCGTTCACGGAGGATGGGCCGAGCATCCCCCAAATTCGATGCGCTTTCGACGACGCCTACCTATCCCCCTGGCCGTGTTGCTGATTGTGGCCGCGATCGCGTTGATCGTAACCCTGCGCAAGCATGCTCCGCCGGAAGCAGCCCGTCTGCTGCCCGGCGCGGACGGTTTCTTCTATATCAATCTGAAGTGGATCCGGACATTCAACGCCACCAGTCAGCTACCGCAAGTTTCGCGCGAGCCCGAATACCAAAAATTCATCGAGGAGACAGGCTTTCAATTCGAGCGCGATCTCGATCAGGCCGCCTTCGCCATCCACTATCCCCAGAGTTGGGGAGACGGCACCGGCGGATCGACGTCAGAGCCCCGGTTCTCCGAGGTTTTCGTTGGCAAAATCGACACCAGCCGGCTGACCGCTTACCTCAAGAAACTCTCCTCCTCGATTGACGACTATCGTGGTTTCGAGATCTACAACATCCCCCTCGAAGGCCGCACGGTTCGCGTAGTGATCCTTTCTTATGACAGCGTAGCAGTCTCAAATCATCCCGACCCCGACGTAATTCGTGGCGTGCTCGACCGCTCGCGCAAACTGGCCTCGCCCTTTGGAGGACCCTGGCTCCTGCGCAGGTTCTACAAAAGAGTTCCTCTCGCGAGCCTGTCCTTCGCGATTCTCCGCATACGGCCCGAAATGACTTCCTTCGGCGGCCTCGGCACCTGGAGCCTGCTGTTTCCCAAGCCGGCAGTAGCCGTGATTTCCGCGCGCTATCTCCGTGCTCTCCATCTCCGCGCGGAAGCGTTCACCGACAGCGACAGCGATGCGCAGGCCATCACGGAAAAGACCGCCGCCTTTCTCAGCATCTTTCACGCCGCCGAAGGGAGCGTGGGCACGCAGGGTACAGATGCGGACGTGAAGATATTCTTCAACAGCCTCAAAGTCGAACAGGCCGGAAATCGTGCGATTCTCACAGCCATCGTCCCCCCAGGATTTATCAAGAAGGCATTGGCCGAGGCTCCGACCGAGATCGAGCCGCCGGCCACAACCGCTGCCCCTCCCAAGGATTCCCCCGCCAAGCACCCGCAAAAAACCGTGCCGCGATAACGACCATCCGATCAGGCCGTCCAATCATTCACAAGGCGGACGCATGAAGTGCTGTAACAATTTCCAAGTTCGCTGCATCTTTACAATGAAGAGTTTGTCCAATGATGAACTGTCATCCCGAGATTATGGATTGTCATCCTGAGCGAAGCGAAGGACCTGGGCCCTTGCTCGCCGAGTCAAAATTTAAACATTCCTCGCGTCACATCAGCGGAGTGCGGCCGGTGCAAACTTCTCCCTGCTCGCTACAATAGAAAGATATGACGAGTTTGCCCTTACCGCTCGCCGCCTTCGTCGCGGGATTGATCTCCTTCCTGTCGCCCTGCGTGCTCCCGCTCGTTCCCGGATACGTCTCCTTAATCTCCGGCGTGGGCGTCGAACAACTGAAGCTGCAAGAAGGCCAACTCTTCCGCAAGGTGATGCTCAACTCCGCCGCCTTCATCATCGGCTTCAGCATCGTCTTCATCACATTGGGCGCGATCTCGACGGAGGTCGGCCAAGTCCTAGCGCAATACAAATCACTTCTAGCGCGCGTCGCCGGAGTGGTCATCATCCTCTTCGGTCTTCATCTGACCGGGCTGTTTCAGATCAAGTGGTTGCTAGCCGATACGCGACTGCACGGCCTCAAAGGTAGTTCGTCCTCCTGGGGCGCATTCGTAATCGGATTTGCCTTTGCCTTTGGCTGGACGCCCTGCGTCGGTCCGATTCTAGCCGTCGTGCTGGGCTTCGCCGCCACGCAAGACACGGTCTGGAAAGGCATCTTTCTTTTGGCCATTTACTCGGCGGGATTAGCTGTGCCTTTTCTGCTCACTTCGCTCGGCATCGAGCGCTTTTTGAAGTTCTACAATCGCTTCAAATTCCACATGCACGCGGTGGAAGTAGCGAGCGGAGGTTTGCTGATCATATTGGGCATTCTGCTTGTGACGAATCACTTTACGCTCATCTCTCGCTATTTTTCGTTCTTGAATCGCTTTGCTCTCTGAGGAAGCGCAAAAGTTTGGGTGCCCGGCGCTTCAGTGTGCGCTGAGAAACCTCGTTGGTTTTGGGCAGCGCAGCGCTTCAGCGCTGCGGTGAGTGCATTCTCTTGAACGCGGCTGTAGCCGCTGAGGTCATCAGTGAAAAGAAATCCTATAGTTCTGTTCTTCGTCGCCGCCATCGTCGCGGCCATGTTATTTGCCGGAGTTCGTGTGGCTCGTCAGAATCGCGCCAACAGCCCCGGCAAGGGACAACTCATCGGCAACTTGGCGCCTGATTTCGATCTTCCGACGCTCGATGGCAAGAACCTCAAGCTCTCCGACCTGCGCGGCAAGGCCGTCCTTCTCAACTTCTGGGCAACCTATTGCGGACCCTGCAAAATCGAGATGCCATGGTTTGTCGAGCTGCAAAAAGAATACGGTCCCCAGGGGTTTCAGATCCTAGGCGTAGCCATGGACGATGCCAGCACTGAAGACATCGCGAAATTCGCCAAGGAAATGGGCGTCAACTACCCCATCCTGATCGGCAAAGATTCCGTCGCCGACAGCTACGGCGGCGTCAACGTTCTGCCCACAACGTTTTTTGTCGATCGCGACGGCAAGCTAATCGCCCGCGAATTCGGCCTCCGCAGCCGCAGCGATTTCGTGGACGACATCAAAAAAGCCCTCAGCCAGGGCCGCGCCGTACAGGCTCAGAAGTAACTTCGATCCGCCCTGTACTTGGAGTAGGCTAAGGCCAATGAAGATCTTTCTCGCGAGCGTGTTTCTCCTATTCTCTGCCTGGGCTTCCGCGCAAGACAACCTCGGCTCGGAAGGTCCCGGGANCAACGTCTTAAAAATGGCGCCCGCTGAGATCGTTACTGCGGTGCAGGGAAAGCCGGCGACCATCTCGCTCGCATTCCGCGTCGCCGGCGGATACCACATCAACTCCAATCAACCGAAAGCGGAGTTCCTCATCCCGACCGTGCTCAAGGTAGAAGCCACCACCGACATCATCATCGGCAAAACCACCTACCCCGATGGCCAAGACATGAGTTTTCCCTTCGCTCCCGACGAAAAGCTCAACGTTTATACAGGAGATTTCAAGATCGATGTGCTGGTGCGGCCCTTGCGCTCCGTGCAACCCGGTAAATATGTTGTCCGCGGAACCCTGAAATACCAGGCCTGTGATAACTCAGCCTGCTATCCACCGAAGCAGCTGCCCATCAGCTTTGACGTGAAGATCGCCAAAGCTCCTCCCCCGCCGCGCAGAAACCCTGCGCAAAGTCCCGACGCCCACCAGTAGCGCCCAAGAAAGGCTCGCACCGGGATTCTTTGTTACCTTTGTCATCCAACCCGGGCCAAATTATGTTTTTTTCCTTGAAATTCCGTTAAATTGCAGGGGTACGGGCACGCCCGTTCGGCAACCACCAAGGAGCCGCCCTCATGACCGAGCGCCGCACAGACCATCTCACCCGCAAGCGCGTCGCCGAAATGTCTCCAGAAGAAATGAAGCGTGCGCTGTTAGTCTCCGAAAAGACTGACTTGCCCAATCGGCGTTCCTTTGACGAAGGGGAATCGAGTCCGTGGATCGCTATGAGCGATGTTAACGGTCTGAAAGCGGTGAACGACGAGTTTGGCTACTCTGCCGGGGACATACTCATACGCAGGTTTGCAGAAGTGCTGGTGAGTGTCGGCTTAGACGCATATCATGACAAAGGTGACGAGTTCCTGTGCAAAGGAAATACCTATCAGGATCTCAACAATAAACTTCGTCAAGCCCAGCAAATTCTGAGTCAACGATCATTTCCTGTGGTCTCTGTGGACAATCGCATCACGATCATACCGGGCGCCGACTTTTGCTTCGGGATCGGAACGGACCTAAAAGAAGCAGAAGTATCCCTGAAGCGGCAGAAGGAGTTGCAGAAGGCGTCGCGCTAATTTTGACCACAAGCCCGCGATTCATTTTTGTCCACGACTCACTTCTTCGGTTCAAATTCGTTCTTGAACACCTTGCCATCCTTCATCACGAATCCGACATTCTCCAAAATTTTGATATTCGCCAACGGATCGCCAGAAACCGCAACCACATCCGCATAAGCTCCCGCCGCAACCACTCCCAGCTGTCCCTTCATATCGAGCAACTCCGCCGCCCGTGAAGTCGCGCTCTGTATCGCCTGCATCGGCGTCATCCCGAATTCGACCATCCGCGGAAACTCCTGCGCGATCGGCTCCGTCCAGGGAATTCCCCCCATGTCCGTTCCGAATGCAATCTTCACTCCCGCCTGCAATGCCTTACGAAACGACACTTCATGCTCGGACGCGCGTTTGCGATCGCGTTGTCCCGCCGCAGTATCGGCCGGCGCCCAATCTCCGTAATAGACACTCAGGGTCGGACACAACCACGTGCCCTGCCGGATCATCTGCGCGATCTGCGCGTCGGTCAGCACCAGCCCGTGCTCGATCGAGTCGCAACCGCCGTCCAGCGCGCGCTGCATGCCCTCGCCGCCATAGACATGGCAAGCCACCTTTTTCCCCCAGCCATGCGTTTCATTCACAATCGCGCGCAGTTCCTCGACTGTTAGCGTCGGCTGCGATACCAGTTCACCATCTTTCCCAACCCAAGACCGATGAGTCATATACACCTTGATCCAGTCCGCGCCGTGATCAAGCTGTTCGCGCGCAGCCTTGCGCGCCTCAACCGGTCCATCGATGATCTGCACACCCTTCGGCACTTCAATCTCCGGCGCATAACCCTCCAGCGGATATCCGCCCGTCGTCGAAATCGCGCGCGTCGAAACAAACAGACGCGGCCCGGGAATGTATCCGCCTTCAATCGCCATCTTGATGCCCACGTCACCATAGCCCGCGCCTTCCGTTTCCATGTCGCGCAGCGTAGTGAATCCTTGTTCGAGCGCACGCCGAGCGGAGACCGTAGCTCGCGCCGCGCGAAACGCGAGCGGATACTTCAGCAACTGAATGTCGTATCCACCCTCGGCCGGATCCTCACCCTGCAAAAAAATATGCGTGTGAGCATCAATGAGTCCCGGCAGCACCGTGGCTTGCGAAAGATCGATGAAAGTGGTGTCCGCGGCAAAGTTGGTTGGCACAACCGTTCCTGCATCGGCAACTTGTGAAATCTTATTTCCGCGGATGGAGATGATAACGTCGCGGCGAGTAGAACCCGACACTCCGTCAATCAACACTCCAGCTTTAATAATTGTGACAGGTGCCGGCGCACTCACCTGAGCCCAGCTCGCGGATATCAGTAACGGTAGAGTGAACAGAGCAACGAGCAGCACAATCGCACGCTTCACACGCCACCTCCGGAAAGGCAGGATTGTACTCCTCAGCCGGTGCCAGAAGAACCTGGGCTTTCGTACCGAAACGTCGCTTAAGCCGGCCGTAAGCGAAATCGGCATTGCGCTTCTTTGGCTGGCGCAGCGCTTGCAGCGCTGCGATCAACGCATGATTAGCTCAGATCCGGGTTTAGCCGCTGCGGTCAGACTGGTGAGTGAAAAGGACTTTGGCGAAGGCTTCAAGCGATGCCGCATATTCCTGGAATTCGACGCCCCCTTCAAGGGCTAGACTCGAAAACCAATAGCGAAGTCAATCATGACCGCCACTCGCACTCGTCCCCGTAAACAAGAGAACCAGCCCGTACAAAGGGACGTATTTCCGAAGCGACGAAGATTTCAAATTAGCGAGGGGTTCGCGTGAAAAGGGGACTGCGGGGTGACGGGGATTTGCCCCTTCCGAGTGAGCGCGGCTCGCCGTTGTCGCAACTTTTCTAAGCTCCCAACGCCGACCGAATCGACTCCACAATCGCTCCCGCCAACCGATCCATCTGCTCCTTCGCCTCCGCTTCAATCATGACGCGCGCCAGGGCTTCCGTACCGGAGTAGCGCACTACGACCCGGCCGTTACCATCCAGTTCCCGCTCAGCCGCCGCAATCGCTTCCTGCACCGCCGGAATCTCCTGGAAAGGAGTCTTTTGCCGCACCCGTACATTCCGAATCGTCTGCGGAAACACTTTCAAATCGCCCACCAGATCAGCCAGCGGCTTGACCGCCCGCGCCTCGCCCGCGCGAACCATGATGTCCAACACGCGGAGCGCCGTCAGCAATCCGTCGCCCGTAGTCGCCTCGCCATCGCGAAACAATATGTGGCCCGACTGTTCGCCGCCAAGTGTCGCACCGACGCTCTGCATCTGTTCGAGCACATACTTGTCACCCACATTGGCCCGCAGCATCTGGATGCCCGAGCGCTGGAGCGCCAACTCCAACCCCATATTCGACATCGTCGTCGCCACCACTGTGGCATGGGCGAGCGTGCCGCGCGCTTTCATTTCACGCGCCGCTAACAAAAGAACGGCGTCGCCGTTTACGACTCGTCCTTGGGCATCGCAAAAAAGCGCGCGGTCGGCATCGCCGTCGAAAGTCACGCCGGCATGGAAAAAATTCTTACCGCCCGCTGCATTGTTTTCGGCCACAAACCCAGCCACCATCTCCGGATGCAGCGCACCGCAATTCTCATTAATGTTCTGTCCATCGGGCGCGGCATTCAGAAAGGTCGCGTCGATCTTAAGCGCGCGAAATAACTCTGGAGCCTCCGCCGCTGCCGCACCATTGGCGCAATCAACGGCCACGCGCAGCGAGCTCAAGTCGGTCGAAACACTGCCGGCAAGCCAGCGCACATAGGCGTGCCGCAAGCTCTCCTCACCCGGGAGACTCGAGATATCCGGAGTGGAATCCGGAGCCGTCGCATCGACCTGGAGCAGCGCAAAGATCTCTTTTTCAATCGACAGTTCGCGCGTATCCGGCAGTTTGTATCCATCGCCGGAAAAGACCTTGATCCCATTATCGGTCCACGGATTATGCGAGGCCGAAATTACTACCCCGGCATCGAATCCTTGCGACCGCGCCAGAAACGCAACACCCGGCGTAGTGATCACGCCCGCGCTGCGTATTTCCACTCCGACCGAAGCCAACCCCTGCAGAAAGCGGTCGGCGATCCACCGGCTCGATACGCGCGTGTCCTGTCCAATCACCACTCGCGCCCTGGAATTCACCCGCACCAGATCGTGCCCCAGTGCTCGCCCAATCCAATAAACGCTGTCCTGCGTCAGCGGAAATTCCCCCGCCACGCCTCGAATCCCGTCCGTACCGAAAAGTTGTCTGACTGCTGTCATCGAAGACTTTGGGAAAGAAAAGCAACCCCTATTTTTTCTCGTCTCCCGAACCTTGCATGATAACCGTCACGCGGATCGAGAAGGGATGCGCAACTTGGATCAGGGGATCGGTAACGTAGGCGTGCGTCACAAATACAGCTCGCGTCATGACTCCACTCGCATCGATCGGATCGGTGAGCGCCGCGTCCACCGCCGCAACTCGGCTCCGAGGCCCGGTGATCATCACGCTGGACGGATCGGCGATCACTTGCGCCACCTGCAGCCCACTCGCGAAATTTCCCGTCACCCGCGGGTGAACCTCGATCCTCCTCGTCGCACGCTCATCGAAAGAAAGTTGGAACTGGCCGGGAATAATCTGGACAACTTCCAGATCTTGCGGCACATGAACCTCCCGGCTGGTCAAATCGAAAGTCCTTTCCCCCGGTCGAACCGTAGCCAGACTAATCTCCGCATGTACATCCGCCACCTGCAGGCGATGGATCACACGTTCGGGCCCTCGTACACGAACCTGCACCTGTGTGTAATTGGCGGAATCGATCTCCAACTGATCAGGCAGGTTTTGGAACTCAATCGGAACACTCACCTCGACTTCGGCAACCGGATCGCGCGCCACTGCCAGCCACAAACCAACCGCCAGCAACAGGGACACGACCTTCAGTCCGATATTATGTACAAAAGCGCGATAGAAAAAGCCGCGCTGCGCCATGGCCGCCATCGTCAGTCGTCCCTCCCTACATCCTGTCTGCGGGATACCTGCGAACTCGGCGGCTCTTCTTCCACAAAACTTTCCTCCACCGCAGTCGGCAACGTGGGTGAAGGCGCGTAGCGGCGCAGCAAAGCACTCAAACGCTCGCGCAGACGGTCCACCGTCAGGTCGCGTTCAATACTCCCTGCTACCGCCATGCTGATCGTGCCCGTCTCCTCCGAAATGATGACCGCGACCGCGTCCGTCTCTTCCGTGATCCCGATCGCCGCGCGATGGCGCGTCCCCAATTGAGTCGAGAGCACAGGATTCATCGACAACGGTAGGAAGCAAGCCGCCGCCGCAATGCGGTCCCGCTGCACAATCACCGCGCCGTCATGCAACGGAGCACTTGGACGAAACACCGTAGCCAGCAGGTCGTAGGAGAGCCGAGCATCGAGGGCCACGCCGCTTTCGATATAGGTGCGCAGACCAATCTCGCGCTCGATCACAATCAGCGCGCCCGTTTGATTCTGCGAAAAAAGATTCGCCGCTAAAACAATATCGTCGTAAACGTCGGCCACCGAACTCGAAGCCCGCATCAGCGAAATGCGGCTCCCAAGATTCGCCAACGCATGCCGGATCTCCGACTGAAAAACAACGATCAGCGCGAAAACAACATACGGCAGAGCCGTGCTGAGCAGCCAGTTCAGTGTTCGCAATTCGCCCAGCCGCGCGAAATAAAAGGCCAGCCCAAGCGTCGCCACTCCAACCAGCATGGGAGCAGCCCGCGTGCCACGCACCAGCACCAGGAATTGATAGATTAGAATCGCGACGAGCAGAATGTCGATGACCGAAATGACCGAGATGTGTGGCCAGGCCAACGACGTTGTCACTCTATCCTCACGTCGAGTTCAATCGAAAGTAGTTAGATCAAAGACTCAGCTGAGTTTTATTCTAGTGCATTCGAAGCGCCTTCAACGAAGCTCGTCAGATTCCCTTTCACCCGGCTCGGTTGCCGTCACCCGGGCACGAACTCGCCCCCGCGCCAGCCGCGCCGACATCTCGTCCCCAGCTCTAAGTTCCGCGGCATCTTTCATCAGCTGACCTTTGGCATCGAATACCAGCGCGTATCCGCGATTCAAAATCGCCACCGGAGAAAGCGCTTCCAAACTAGCGGTGCGGCGATCAAGCGCCCCCCGACTCTCCAACAACCGCCTGTGCGTAGCAGCTGCCAGATTCGCCCCATGTGCCTCCAGTTGCTGCCTCACATGAGCCAACCGCCGTCGCGCGTCATAGTGCTGGACCACCGCAGCAACATTCTCGCAGCGTCGATGACATCGCTCGAGAAGCTGCCGCTCCGCCTTTTCCAGACGAAAACGCTGCTCGTCCAACCTCTGCTGCCGCCGATGAATGCCGTCCATCATGCGCGCAAACGCCCCATGCTGTGCCCGCTCCATCAGCTCTTGGCGAGCCATCAACAGCCGGTAGCGCACCGCTCGCGCCAGCCGCCTGTACAAATCCTCCGCCTGGGCCTCAATCTCCTGTCGCGACCGAATCACCAACTCAGCCGCCGCCGAAGGCGTAGGCGCCCGCAGATCGGCGACAAAATCGATGATCGTAAAATCCGTCTCGTGCCCAATCGCCGAAATCACCGGAATCTTCGAATCAGCGACCGCCCGCGCCAGCCCTTCATGATTGAAACAAGCCAGGTCTTCGACCGACCCTCCACCGCGTGCAATAATGATGACCTCAACCGCGCCACCGCGACGCTGATCTTGCTGAGAGTTCTGCTGAAAGTGTCGCAGCCCAGCCATCACCTCGCCCGCGGCCGAGTCGCCCTGCACCTGCGCCGGATAAATCACCACATTCGCCGAGTGATGTCGCCGCGCCAGAATATTCAGAATGTCCTGCAGCGCCGCTCCCTGCGGAGAAGTAATCAGGCCAATCCGCCGCGGCAACGGTGGAATCGCCTTTTTGTGCGCAGCGTCAAACAGTCCCTCTGCCTGCAATCGCTCCTTCAACTGCTCAAAGGCCAATTGCAGAGCACCCGCGCCCTTCGGCTCCATGAATTCAGCCGAGATCTGCAACTCCCCGCGATCTTCATAAACAGTTATGCGCCCGCGAACCGTGACGTGCAATCCGTTCTCCGGACGAAATCGCAGCAACTTCGCCGCAGATCGAAACATCACCACCCGAATCTGCGCCGCCTCTTCCTTCAATGTGAAATACAAATGTCCGGAGTCGGGAATCCGCAGATTAGAAATCTCCCCTTCCACCCAGCAATCCGAATACTCGCGCTCAAGGTGCGAGCGCACCGCCGAGACCAGCGCCCGTACCGTCCAAACCGGCCGCTCCGGAGGGCGAAAATGAAACCCGAGTTGGTCCGACATTTCCATGAGGTGCGGGTTAACCAGTTCCGTTCGGAACTGTCAGTTTACCTTGTAGCAAAAATCTAGATTGTCATCCCGAGCGGAGCAAAGCAGCGCTGCGCTCGCGGCAGCGGGGTGGAGAGGCCATTCCCGTCGCTTCGAATGACATCGTGTAGGTATTCCGCAAACTTGCAAGGCGCCACGCTACCGCTTCAGCCGCCCTATCAGAAACAGAACAAGCGAAAGCACGACGCTAATTAGAATCGACGTCGCCAGCGGAAAATAAAAAGTAGTGTTCTTGCCACGATACAAGATGTCGCCGGGCAGTCGTCCGAGCGGCAAGCCCGTCCGCCCCAGCAGCATGACGATGCCCCCAATCACCACGAGGGCCACGCCAAGCATCACGAGCATCCGTCCTATCTCCGCCATAGCTCGAGTTTAACTCCAGATGACGGTTGCGAGGCTGGGCATGCGGCAACTACGTGGCGCTCCGAACGGACATCGTGGGTGTAAAAGCAGGAGGGTTGTTGGAAACGCAGAGGTATCGGCGACTGACGCGCTCGCGCTTAATACCGGCGAGGAACTCCCTGCGGCATCAAAATGTCACTGCCTCTGAACCATTTGCGGAACGGGTTTCGAATCAATCCCACGGCTGACCTGAATTATGCCATTTCGCACCGCGAATAGTACCAGTTCAGCGACCGAGTGGAGATCGAGCTTTTGCATTAGGTTGCTGCGGTGAGTTTCCGCCGTCTTGCTGCTGATACCCAACAAATCGGCCACGTCTTTCGACGATTCGCCCTCCGCCAGAAGTTGCAGAACCTCGCGCTCCCGTGGACCTAAGTTGGGTAATGTTGACGCGCCCTTCGTGCTCTGAGCATAGGCGAGAAATCCGGAAAGGACGATTTCTGACACCCGCGATGTGAAAAACGTGTTGCCATATCGCAACGCCTGGATGGCCGCAACCAAGTCGCGCCCAGCGTCGGATTTCAGAACGAAGCCACGAGCCCCGGCTGCAAAAGCGTCGCGCACAACCCGATCTCCATCCGCCATGGTCAAGATCAATACTTTCACTTGCGGGTCGTCTTGCAGAATGAGGCGTGTAGCCTCGAGACCATTCATTACCGGCATTCCAAGGTCAAGAATCACCAGATCCGGCTTCAACTGCTTGGCTTTCTCCACGGCCGCTCGACCGTTGGTCACCTCGGCGCACACCTCCCAGCCGGCATTTAATTGAATCAAGGCAACGATCCCTTTCCGTGCGACTTCATGATCATCGGCCACAACAATACGTAAGTTACTCACAGGGAGGCCCTTCTCGCTGGCTGATTAGCGGCTTCGCAAAAGGCGACCGGAATCGGTCCATAATCGCAGCATTCGACTGACTGATCTTTGGTAGTCAGAGGCGCCGTGGTCAGGGGCATCGCGACAGCTAGAGGCACGATCGCCCGCAGAGTCGTTCCAGAACCATTGGAGTTTATTTCCAGTACTCCATTGAGTTCATCCAATCGCTCGCGCATTCCCGCCAGACCAACTCCAATTTCCGCGCCGCCTTCACTCAGGCTCTTCAACAATTCTTCCGGGATACCGCAGCCGCGATCTGCTATTTCGAGGACCGCAGCTTCCTCCTGATGCTTAAAGCACACGCTTACCTTTGAAGATCCGGAGTAGCGATGCACGTTGGTCAAACCCTCCTGCAGCACGCGAAACAAAGCGGTCTCGATCGCCATCGACAGCCGCTCGGGACTTTTGACAAAGTCCAGGCTTGCCTCAATCCCGCTGCGCTCAGCGAAGCCCTCCACATACCACTGCGCCGCAGCTGTAAAGCCTACCTCGTCGAGCAACGGCGGATGCAGCAGATACGAGGTTGTCCGGATTTCCTTAAGCGCCTGATCAGCCAAGATCCCTATATCACTCAGTAAACCGCTGGGGTCTTCGTTCTGCTGCAGTTTGCACTCCAGAATGGCCACGGCCATTTTTAGCGCCGCCAGGGTTTGTCCCGTAGCATCGTGCAAATCACGCGCTACCTTCCGTCTCTCCTCGTCCTGCACCTTGAGCAGCCGCTGCGAGAGTTTCCGTAAAGCTATAGTCCGTTGTAGAAGCAATGACTCGAGCTGAGCCCGAGACATTCGATTTTCTAGGCGCTTGTTTAAAATCCACATGGACCCTCCTGGGTTGTTGTTCGATGGCCCCGAACCTTGGGAGTCTGGGATGGGCCATCTTTCCACGGAGAGCGTGGCGGAGTCTGTTCAAAATTGCTCATCCGGCAAATAAATGTCTATCAAACTGGTTGACAATTAAATCCGCGCGACATCGATCCGCTAAGGGAAGATAAACTGTCTAAAGTGAAGGGTTTGCATTCGCTGCTGCGCTCGACGCTTCATTTGCTCCGAGCCATAAGTTTTATCAGTTTTATCCATGTTGCCAGCCAAATCTCTTAGTTCGCGGAATCATCCGAAAGCGAGCTCGCGCCGCATGGATTTGCCCACCGCGCTGAAATGCATGACGACTCTGCGAGATGAGCGCATGTATCTGAATTCCGCAGCAACATTTGAAGCATGACCATGCTTAGCTCCCTCACCGGATCGTCCGCGGGTGAAACCTTACACCCTACTTGCTATAACATGCGAATGCGCCTGCACGATTACGCACCCCGGCCCGCCCACCTCAAATGGCTTCTCGATTCTGACCCGGCCATCCGTTGGCAGGTCATGAGGGACCTCACCGGTGAAGCCCCTTACGCAATTGCAGCCGAGCGATCGCGCGTCGCCACCGAAGGCTGGGGAGCCCAACTTCTCGCCCGCCAATCTCCGGCGGGCAACTGGGGAGTGGGCCCCCGTGGTTGGAGAGACGATTTGCCGGAGGAGGACCGAGTTTTACTTATCACCCTCTACAGTCTCACCGTCTTGATGGACCTCGGCCTCGACCCCGCCAGCAAACAGGCTCGCAAAATGATCGACCGCGTCGACCAGCGGCTCGCGTTTAAGCGGCTCGACAACCGGCCTTTCCTTCACGGCGAAACAGAACCCTGTATCAACGGCAGAATCCTCGGCATCGGTTCGTATTTCAGCTCGCATTTCAAAGAACCGAACCACGCGCTGGCCAATCAGCTCCTGGGCGAGCAGCTCGCAGATGGCGGCTGGAACTGCGAAGCACCCAAAAGCCGGCGCTCTTCGTTCCATACCACCATCTGCGTGCTCGAGGGACTGCTCGAATACGAACGAGCAGCGCGCAACCCGTCGATAGCTAAGACCGTCACGAAGGCCCGCAGGCGGGCCGAAAACTATCTGCTCAAGCGCCGCATGTTCCGCTCGCTCCGAACCGGCGAAGTCATCGACAAACGCTGGCTGCGCTTCTCGTTCCCAACGTTTTGGCACTACGACGTCTTGCGCGGACTCGATTATCTGCGAAATGCAGGAATCAAACCCGACGGCCGTGTCCGTGACGCCATCGAAACCGTGATTGAGCGCCGCCATCAGAACGGTCGCTGGCCGCTCAACCTCCTTCATCCCGAACATATTCCATTGGAGATGGAGACCGGTGTCGGCACGGCAAGCCGCTGGAACACACTGCGCGCTCTGCGAGTTCTGCGCTGGCAAAGCTGAACAACGCACTCGCCAAAGGCTGTCAAGCCCCCATCTCCGGGCCTTTCGGCCGGAACAAATGACATGGTTCGAAATACTGAGACCCTGGTTGAAGCTAAGGCCTGATTTCGCAAGATCTTTGCAAAATGATCTCTTTCAACTCAAAGATTTAGCTGGAATTTAGTCTACGATTCCAAGAGCTCGAAAAAATAAACAGTTGCCGCTCACCCAATCCTTCCAAATGAAAATGGAGGCCAGAGGCGGATCTGACAACCAGCGTGACCACGGTCAGTGATCCTACGAACGCGGATCTGCAAACGCTGACGCGCGCACGCAAAGGGTAAACGCCACGTTCACACACATAAGTTAAACTCAAGTCGGAACTTGCCCGACGCATGCGCAAAGCCACAATTCTGTTCAATCCCAACTCTGGCCGCCGTGGAAGAAAGCGCGACGCCGAGCTCGACCATGCCATCGGCATCATCCAGTCTGCCGGAGTTCGCACCGAGCTTACCGTTTGCCGCTCCAGCCAGGAGGCAAACGACAGCGCTCGCTGCGCAGTCGCCGCCGGCAGTGATACGGTCTTTGCCTGCGGAGGCGATGGCACCATCCACGACGTCATTCAAGGATTGGCCGGCACGCCTGTCGCGCTCGCCATCTTGCCCTTCGGCACCGCGAATGCTCTCGCGCATGACCTCGGAATTCCGCTCCGCGCCAGCGCCGCCGCGCACGCCGCCGTCAAAGGCAAAGTCCGGCGCATCCCCGTCGGCCGTATCGAGTATCAAACTTTTTCCGGCCATCCCGCCGCCCGTTACTTCACCGTCGCCGCCGGGATCGGCGTCGACGCGCATCTGTTTTACAAACTGACCGCGCAACTCAAGAAGCGCTCCGGCATGGCCGCCTATTACCTCAAAGCCTGGCAGCTGTGGGCAACCCATCGCATGCGCCGCTTCGAGGTCGAGTACGCCAATGGGAACGGAGTAACCCAACACGCCCTGCTGACCGAACTTTTGGCGGTCAGAATCCGCTTTTTCGGAAACGTTCTGCGCGAACTGGTTCCCGGAGCATCGCTCGACTGCAAAGATCTGCGAACCGTGATGTGCCGCACCGCCAGCCGCAACGCCTACATCCAGTACGTTGCCGGAGCGCTCTTAGGTCGTCAATGGAATATCGACGGCATCGATCTGGTGAGCTGTTCCGAGGTCGCCTGCAAGTTGCCGGAGAAGAGCGCGAGTCATGATAACGAGGGTCGTCACCATAGCCAAGACGAAAACGATAACCTGGAACATAAAGAAGATCGGAGCGAAGACCGCGTCTACGTCGAGGCCGACGGCGAGTTGCTGGGCCGTTTGCCCGTCCGTATGACAATGGTTCCCGACGCCCTGTCACTGGTCGTGCCAACCGTCAACAACTAAGAACCGGAATCTGACCCTTCGAAATCTGTCGCAGCATCGGCCAGCGTCTAGCTATGCAATACTTGTTATAGACCGCATATGCCGAGCTCCCGCCAAGGATCGATTCGCCTCTTTCGTCTGGCAGGAATCGATGTGTTCTTGCATTGGTCCTGGTTTGTCTTGGCGGTCTATGGAATCCAGAGCCGAAGCGGGAGATATTCCTCGATCACCTGGAGCGTGCTGGAGTATCTGGCCTTATTCTTGATCGTACTGCTCCACGAGTTCGGCCACTCCCTAGCCTGCCGTCAAGTCGGAGGACAGGCAAACCAGATCGTTCTCTGGCCTCTGGGCGGGGTCGCTTACGTAGATCCGCCGGCGCGTCCCGGCGCTACCCTGTGGAGCATAGCCGCTGGGCCGTTGGTAAATGTGGCGCTGTTCCCGCTCTTATCGGGACTGATCCTGTTGGGCCGATCGCTCGGATGGCCCGACACCCTGCCCGACCTTTATCGCTTGGTGTATGAGGTGTGGTGGATTGACGTGGGCCTGCTCAGCTTCAACATTCTTCCCATTTATCCGCTGGATGGCGGCCAAATCCTTCGGGCCTTGCTCTGGTTTGTGCTCGGGCGCGCCCGCAGTTTGATGGTAGCGACCATCCTCGGCCTTGTCGGCATTGTCGCCTTTGTCGGTTTCGCCTTCCGGAGCCGATCCGGCTGGCTCGGGGCGATCGCCATCTTCATGCTCTTGAATTGCTGGAGTGGATTGAAACACGCGCAGGCTCTGTTGCGTTTCGCAAAGCTGCCGCGTCGCGAGGGCTTTGCTTGTCCAGCGTGCAAAACCGCGCCCCCAATCGGCGATTTCTGGAAGTGCGGACGTTGTGGACAAGCATTCGACATTTTTCAGACTCAGGGAGTCTGCCCGAATTGTTCAACGCATTTTCCGGAAACAAGATGCTTGGATTGCGACGCAGTGCGCCCCCTGCGCGAGTGGTATGCACCGGCGATGAGCATAAGCTCTACGCTTCCCGCATCCACTCTCTAACTTCAGCGTTGCTCCCAATCGGCTAAACTCGGTTGAGCTCTCTTGGAACCCGTCACTCATTTTCTATTCGGCGCCGCCATGGGCCGCGCCGGACTCAACCGCAAAACGGCGCTCGCCACCGCCACGTTAACTCTGGCTGCCGAAGCTCCCGACCTCGATATTCTCAGCCGCTTCGGAGGCTCGGCGTTCGGCTTGAATCATCACCGCGGCTTCACTCATTCTTTCCTCGGCATCCCGCTGGTAGCCGCCGCAGTCGTCGGTTTCATCTATCTTCTCTGGCGCCTGCGTGGCCGCAAGACGAGCGATCCCAACCTTCCGCCGCGCTGGGGATGGCTGTTCGCCTTCGCCTGCCTGGCAAGCCTCAGCCACATTCTCCTAGACTTCACCAATAACTACGGAGTGCGCCCCTTCTGGCCGTTCTCTGAACGCTGGTATTCGTGGGACATCGTCTTCATCTTCGAGCCTGTGATCTTCGCTATCCTGCTTCTGGGCTTGATCCTCCCGGGATTGTTTTCGCTTATCAATGAAGAGATCGGCGCCCGCAGCAAAAGTGGGCGCGCCGAACCAGCCGGTAGACTGGCCGCGACTCTCGCTATCCTCGGCGTCTGCGCGTGCTGGGGAGTCCGCGACTACGAACATCGCCGCGCCGTAGCCACGCTCGAGTCGCGCAATTACGACGGAGTTGACCCGATTCGCGCTTCCGCCTATCCCTACTGGGCCAATCCATTCCGTTGGCATGGCGTGGTAGAAACTCCCGCTTTCTTCGCCACCATGAATGTCGATTCGCTCGAACCCGAAGTCGACCCCGAAGTCCAAATGCAGATTCACTACAAGCCCGATGAAACGCCGGTCACCCTAGCTGCCAAGAAAACTTACCTCGGACGCGCATACCTGAGTTGGGCTCAGTATCCGATCACAGAAACCGAAGAACTCCAAAACGATCCCATCGAGAACTCCCGCGCTGCCTACTTGGTCCGATTCCGCGATCTTCGCTACAACTATCCGGGAAGCAGCGCCGGGGCCACGCTCGGCGCAACAGTATTGCTAACGCGCGATTTGCAAGTAGTGGAGGAACGCTTCGGAACCCGGAGCGCGGGCCCAGGCGCCAAATAAACGAGCGAGTAGAAAGTCGGTTCGGAAGTCTCTTCAGCCTCTGCCGTCACTTCAGTCCTTCGACTCCCGCGGGAGAAACGCGAGGATGCCCGATCCCATCCGGGAAACCGCGCGGGAAGAGAATGTGTTGGGATCTTCGATGGAGAGCAACGGCCCCAATCTCTTCATTCCACTTTCCGTATGCGCTGGCCGTATGCTCGGGGAATCGACTTACAACGAAAGATCTCAAGGAGCTCGGCGCGCTTTCCGGGCTTGGTTTTATTGGGGCGCATTTCAATGATCAACCTCGGGCCTCCCTCTCAAATACGACGCTTGCCTCAGCGGCGCTTGACCGGCGGCATCCGCCCGGGCAACAATCCTAATGGAGTCTCGACGAGGTGGATCATGCTGGCCTATCTGTTTGTCATTTTTGCGGTCTTGACGCGCATGCCGTTCATGCCGCATCCCTGGAATTTCACTCCGGTAGCGGCAGCGTTACTCTATTTCGGCGCCCGCGGTTCGCGACGACAGCTCTGGTTTCCTTTTGTGTTGCTCGCCGCCTCTGACGTCATCCTTACCAAATTCGTGTACTCGTATCCGCTCACTGCGGATCAACTCATAGTTTGGGCATGGTATGCGGCAATTCTCTTCCTCGGCACGCGGTTAGGCAAAAACTCAAACTGGCTGTGGATCGGCACCGCCGCGCTGGCCAGTTCTGTCTCTTTTTTCCTAGCCAGTAATTTCGCGGTGTGGGCATTTGGGACCATGTATCCCAAAACCGTGTCCGGGCTGATGACGTGCTACGCCGCTGGCGTGCCGTTCTTCCGTCGCGGACTGGCCGGCGATATGCTCTTCACCACGGTGATGTTCGGCATGCCCGCACTCGCCGCGTTGGTCGCGCGCTCTGTTCTCAAGCCTCAGGGAACTGCAGCCGCTTAGAGAGCGTGAATTTTCATCCCTGCCGGATCGAGGGGTTTGACGCTCGTGCGCGGCTGCGTGCGCCCAGCTTCGCTCGCCGCCAGATCAGCCACCCCGCCAGCAGCGCCCCCACTCCCGCCACAATCCACCAGAAGTGGTGCGCAAAGAGGTTCTCAGCCATGGTCGCAATTCCCGGACCGAACCAGAGGGTCAGAATTGCCTCTATTCCAAAGCGCACAAATCGTCCGGCAAAAATCGCCAGCAGAAAATGGCCGAAGTTCATCTCGAACGCCGCCGCTGCCAACACGACAATCTTGAATGGCGTTGGCGGTGGTAACATCGCGGGAAACATTAGCGCCCAGAATTCATGGCGATCGAAGGATTCGTGAATTTTCTCGAAGCGCTCCGGCGACATCCGCTTGCGCAACAGCACCTCGCCGCCGGTATACCCGATGACATAGATAACGATGCTTCCTAGCGCCGAACCGGCCGAGGCAAGGAGCACGTACAGCAGGGACCGCGAGCGATCAGTGTAAACATAGCCCACAAAAATCGCGTCCAGCGGCATGCCCAGGAACGAGCCATCCACCGCTGCGAAGGCAAGCATACCCCAAGGCCCCAGAGGGGCAAGGACATGCTTGATCCACTCGCCATACGCGTGGATAAAATGTTGCAGCTTGCTCAAGTAGCTAGTTTACGTGACAACAGAAGAGAGTCGTTGGTCGATGGTCGTTGGGAAAGCTTCTCTGCGAATGACGGCGAGCCTAAACACTAACGATCCGCGACTAATGTCGTTCATGCTCCGTCTTTCCCGCAATCAACTCCAGCGCATGCGCCAGTAAATCGATGACCGCTTCCAGTGACTCGATTGCCCCGGCCGGATTGCCCGGGAGATTCAGGATCAAACTCGTTCCCCGCACGCCGCAAACGGCACGGCTCAATGCGGCGAAGCGCGTCTTGCGCATTCCCTGTAATCGCATTTGCTCGGCAATTCCTTCCACCAGCCGATCGCACACTGCCAAGGTAGCTTCCGGCGTCACGTCGCGCGGAGCGATTCCCGTCCCGCCGGTCGTTACGACCAGTCGAGCCGACCGGCACAACTCCATCAATTTTTCCTGAATCGCGGTGCACTCGTCTGACACCACGCTGCGCACCACTACTTGAAAATTGCGCCGTCCCAGCGCTTCCGCTACGGCCGGACCGGAGAGATCCACTTTTTCGCCGCGCGAACACGAATCGCTCACTGTCAGTACTGCCGCGGTCGTTCTATTTGCCGTTCTGTTTAACGACGCATCAGGAGTCGAGTAGGACATCTTCACCTTCGGCCGCTGCATCCCGCTGCGCCTCATCCAGTTGTCGCAATCCTTCCATCAGCAGGCCCTGCGTATTCAGCGTCGTCGTTTCCAGCGTCGACTTGCCGTTGAAATCAATCTGGAAATTTCCTTCGGTCCAGCGCAAAACTTTGAACACCGCTTCGTCTCCGGTAACCGATCCATAGGCGGCGTGTTTGGCTTGCCCCTGACTGAAATAGATTTCGCATTTGTCGTCGCCCTTGGTCATCGTCAGCAGACAGCTCTTGCGCCCCATCTCGAGCGATTGCACCAGATCGATCACGTTCATCTGCGACAGGCTGCCGCGCAATATGCCATCGGTCGATTCTGCTTTGCTCAGTTTTTCCAGCGCGATGCGGTCCACCACGCGTTTGATTTTGTGCGTCGCATCTTTCAAGAAGAAGGGTTTTTCCAGATAGTCTTCAATCGGGTCCTGCATCGACAATCGTTCGCTGATGTCGGCCTTGCTGGCCATCAGTATCACGGCGATCCCCGCGGTTGCCGGCCGGCTTTTCAGTTTTTCCAGCAACTGCCGCCCGTCCATCCCCGGCATGCGATAGTCGCTGATCAGCACATCGGGCAAGTCATCGACCGCCTTCAATAACGCATCCGCGGCGTCGCTCGCAACTGTAACCTCGCCCATCGCCGAGAGGGCCTGTTGCAACATCCCCAGCACCATCGGATTGTCGTCCACCAGCAGTATTTTGACGCCGCTCGCCATAAATGAAAGTCAGAAAACCGATGGATCGCTATTTCCGCTTGCCGCCTCTCCGGTAGTCTCCGTTCTTGCCCCCCGACTTCCGCTCCAGCACGACTTCCCGGATTTCGATGCCCTTGTCGAGCGCCTTGCACATGTCGTATACCGTCAGCGCCGCCACGCTGGCCGCAACCAGCGCTTCCATCTCCACGCCGGTCTCCGCCGTAGTCTTTACTTTTGTGGCAACAGAAACGCCATTCTCGCACACGCGTAGGGTCACAGCAATGTGCGACAACGCTACCGGATGGCACATCGGAATCAACTCAGCCGTACGCTTGGCCGCCATGATTCCCGCCGTCCGTGCCACCTCCAGCGGATCACCCTTAGGATTTTTCGGCAGCGCCTGCAGCACTGCCGGCGTCATCGCGACAAAAGCGCTCGCCTCGGCTTCTCGCGCTGTGCGCGTCTTCGAAGACACGTCCACCATGCGGGCCTGGCCCCGGGCGTCATAGTGCGAAAGAGGGCGCGAAATACGGCGCGAAAGATGAGAAGGTTTTTCCGCCATTACCATTAGGTTATCGTACCCTCGCCATGTCGTCGCGTCTTCATCGCATCAGCAAAGACACCCACTCGCCCGAGTCGACCTGCTCCCGATCGGGCGGAATCACCACATAACAATTCGATCGCGCCAGCGCCGCAACGTCACCCGATCCCTGCCACCGCGCCAGTTCTACCTCCGCATTTTCGAACTCTCCCGCAAGTGTGGCGGGAAGAAATCTCTTCAAACCCGTCTTCGTTCGGATCTCCGATTTCAGCCGGGCTCGAAGAAAGACTAGTTGCTGCGGCGTCTGCCCCGCCAACGCTTCGATCATAGGTCTCGCAAACAATGCGAAGGTCACCATTGTCGATACGGGATTCCCCGGCAATCCGAAAAAATACTTTCTCTGTCGGGGGGGCGCCTCCGCTCGCGTGCCAACAGCAGAACCGCCCTGAGCGGAGGTGGCCATGGCCGCGCCACACGAACCAAACACTACCGGCCGTCCCGGTTGAATTTCCGCCCCCGTAAAATAAAACTTCGCCTTCAACTCCGCGAGTACCTGCTCCACCAGATCGTACTTCCCCATTGAGACGCCGCCGGTAAGCAAAAGCAGGTCATAATTCAGCGCCTCTTCAATCAGCGCCCGCAGCCGCCCGCGATCATCCGGCGCGATTTCCAGCCTCACCGCCTCGCCGCCCGCATTGTGAACCTGCGCCGCTAACGAGTATGAATTCGAATTCCGAATCTGCGCCGGCCCCGGCGCCGCATCAATCTCTACCAGTTCGTCTCCGGTCGAAAGCACTGCCACGCGCGGCCTCCGGAACACTTGCACCCAATTCTTTCCGGCCGAAGCTGCAATCGCGATACCTGCATGGTCGAGCCGCTGCCCGCGATCTAGCAATGGTTGTCCCGCGCGCGCCTCTGCCCCTCGGGGAACAAAATTCTCGCCCGCTTTGACGCTACGCTGCACATCCACCGAACGATCCGCGAGTGACGTGTGCTCCACCATCACGACCGCGTCGGCTCCTGCGGGCAGCGGGGCTCCCGTCATGATTCCGACCGCCTGCCCGCGGTCCACCGAGCACGTTCCCGGTTCGGGCCATTCGCCCGCCTTCACTTCGCCAACGACCTCAAGTCGCGCCGGAACCTCCAGCAAGTCTGACGTCCGTACCGCATATCCATCGCGAGTAGCACGGGCAAAAGGAGGAAAATCGCGGTCTGCCAGAATTCCCTCCGCCAGCACCCGGCCCAATCCCGCCAGCAGATCGAGCGTCTCTGTTTCTCCCGGAAACACATCAGCCGCATGCCGCTCAACCAGGTGCCGAGCCTCTTCAAAGCTCAATACCCGAGCCGAGGACGCTACTGGAGCGGAAGGAAACATGGAGGAATCATACGCTGCGGGATTTCTCCGTTGCTCGAAATAAATGCTCGAATAAAATCTCCCGCCACCAACTGTTTCCAAGCCGCGCTCAAAATGTTTGGGCAAACGGTTGTATTGACGACAGGCTGGACGACGGACCAGACAAATGGGGCCGCTTTTGTCCCTCGTCTCTGCCTGAGCCGGACTGCACAAAATGACGAAGGAGTGACTAGTTTCGAGAGATCATATTGGAAACCGAGAAGCTGGCAAATGCTGCTTTACCGCGCCAGTTCCTGCCCCAGTACTGTCGCATTGCTGGCGAAGCAAAGGCCGGTCTCCAGATCCACCAAACCTGAGCGGACAAGTTTCGCGATCTCGCCATCGAAGTGCTGCATGCCCTCGTTTTCGCTGGACTTGATCGCGTCCAAAAGCGTGCGGCCCGGACGCTCCCCTTGTTCGACACAATCGCGGGTGCGCGGATTGGATTTCAGGATTTCGACCACAGCGATCCGGTCGCCCCCGTCAGTGCGCGGAATCAATCTCTGCGCAATGATGTAGCGGAAAGTCTTGGCGAGACGCTCCCGCACCGATTGTTGCTCGCTGGCAGCGAACGTTCCTACGATTCGCTCTACCGACTTCGTACTGTCGACAGTGTTCATGCTGGAGAGCACGAGGTGGCCGTTTTCGGCGGCCTCGAGAAGAATTTCAAGCGTATCCCGGTCACGGATTTCACCGACCATAATCACGCGTGGCGCCTGGCGCAATGCCGCCCGCAACGCCAGCGAGAAATTCGGGGCATCGCTGTGCAACTCGCGCTGGTGCACCGTCGATTTCTTGTGCTTGTGCAGAAACTCAATCGGATCTTCGACCGTCAGAACGTGATAACAATACTCGCCATTGATCCGGTCAATCAGAGCGGCCAGCGTTGAAGACTTGCCCGATCCGGTCCCGCCGGTCACCAGAATAATCCCGTTGCGCACTTTCGCCGCCTCCTCCAACTGGGCAGGCAAACGAAGCGAACCAAAGGTCGGAATGACGGTTGGGATCACGCGCATCACGATCGCACAACTTCCGCGCTGGATAAACACATTCACGCGGAACCGCGCCATTCCGGGCAATCCATACGAAATATCGCACGAACCCTGCTCCCGCAGCGTATTGATCGCTTGCTTGTTTGTGCCGATCAAATCGGCTGCGATGCGGCGCGTGTCATCCGCCGACAAGACGCTGCTGCCGGAGATTTCGACCGCCGTGAGTTGTCCGTGAATCTCGACCTGAGGCGGTCGCCCCGGCGAAAAAATCAGATCGCTAACCTTATCGGAAGCGCGCAACATCCCTGCCAGCAGAACCGACGTCGGTATCGCACTCGTTCCCGTTCCGCTGAGGCCTTCAAGGGCAATTGCAATCGGGGAATTCCCCGGAGCAGCCATTCCATACACTCCCAATTATCGGCATTGACACCACAGGGGAGAAGCGTCGCCTAGCAGGTAAACCTATGCAATCAATGTAACTCGGATGGAGGAAAGAGCGAAGGACAAGGAGGTCAACGACCTCGGTAACTTGGGGACAACCAACAACAGAGAGAGCGGCCACTTCGGCCGCTCTTGCCCTGCTTTAGAGAGGGGAGAACGAAATTGGTTGGTTTGAAGCTATTCTCTTATTTTGTCGGTTTTTTCTTTCCGAAGCCCGTTTCCACGGGCGCGCCGATGCTTGCCAGCAAATCCTTGGCTCCTTGAGCAAACCGGCCATTGGGCTCGAGCTCAAGATATTTCCGGAACGCTTCGGCCGTTCCTTCGGGCGCAATTGCCTTGCCGTCTTTGCCGATGGTTTCTTTCCCGATCAGATTGATACCCTTCTGGTAATAGGCCTCCGCCTTTGTCGGATCGGCGGCAATCACTTTGTCGAATACGGCAATGGCTTCATCGACCTTGCCAGCATTGGTCAATACAGCACCCTCGTTAAACAGGTACCCAGCGGCGTGCGCCGGATCCAATTGAATCGCTTTGTCATAGGCAGCGATGGCTTCACTAACCTTGTGCGCTCTCTGATAGGCGTCCGCCAGGTTGTTATAGTAGGCGGCCGTCTTTACATTATTTTCGGAGTCTTTCTGAGCCTGTTCAGAAGAGGCGCGCAGGTCAATCGCCTTCTGGTAATCGGCCGCTGCAGTCTCGTAACGCTTCTGTTTTTCGGCCGGATCGGTCTGCTTGCTCGCCGACAACCTATAGGCGTCACCGAGTTTGAACCAGATCAGATCGCGTGTGCTATCAATCTGGTTGGCTTCATTCAGGGTGTTAATTGCTGTGTCATAGTCGCCAGCTTCGGAGGCCGCTGCCGCCGCTTTGAGCCTGTCATTGAGTGTGCCGACGGTTTTCGCTTCGTTGGCGGATTTGGCCGCAGCCTCTTCCCTGGCCTTCGCTTGTTCGGGGGTCATTCCCTGCGCCTGAGCTGCGGCGGCCTGCTCTTTCTTCAGATCGATGTCCTGACTGGTTTCGTCGAGACCCACCGGAACACCGTTAAGGTGGAAGAGCTCCTTGCCGTCCTTGGTGAGCTTGACGTTGTACTTGCCGGGTACGATACCAAGCGAGAAATATTCCCCTTTGTTGTTGGTCTTGAGCTTATAGGTGTGTCCCGATTCAACCCCGTACCACTCCACTTCGGCTTGTGCGATCGGCTTCCCGTCGGAGTCTTTGCAAACTCCCTTCACGGTGCCCGTGGTTTGCGCGAGCGCGAGTGAACCAGACAGCCCCACGACGAGCACCAGCAGCAGGGGAAGAATGAAATGTTTCCTCATGATTTTGCCTCCCGGCATTTGCATCTGAATTTACTACCTTCTCTCCATCAACGATTTCCACTTTTCGATCGTCGCGGCGGCGCACAACGCGTCCCGGCGCTGGACAAAAGGAAATCGCTGTCATCAGATCGCTTAATCGGCGGCGGCTTCCGCGTACAGAATGGGATCCTTCGCGCCCGCTTCCCGAAACGCGCGTAAGCGTAACACACAGCTGTCGCAGATGCCGCAGGCACGATCTTCGCGCTGATAGCATGACCACGTTAAATCGAACGGGGCGTTCAGTTCAAGGCCAAGCCTCACAATCTCAGCTTTGTGCATCGCAATCAGCGGCGTCACCACCCGGATTGTTCCATCTTTGGTGCCCGTTTTCACCACCTCATTGAACGCTCGATAATACTCTGGCCGGCAATCGGGATAGCCGGAGCTGTCCGGCTCAACCGCTCCGATATACACCTTCTCCGCCCCCAACACTTCCGCCCAGCTGACCGCAACGGCAAGAAAATGCGCGTTGCGGAAAGGGACATAGGTAACGGGAATGCCAGAAGGCGGGCTGGCACCGCCGTTCGATGGCCCGAGAGTCCCCACTTCCGACAGGCCGGCTTCGGGAACAGCGATCCTCGAATCCGTCAGGGCCGATCCACCGATGGCGCGAAGAGCTTCATTTCGCACCACCAGCCGGTCACAAATTCCCAATCGGTCGCAGATTGCTTCAAACGCTCGCCGCTCGCGCTCTTCGGTGCGCTGTCCATAGCTGACGTGAACGGCCGCCGCCCGGTGATCGCGGGCCGCAAGCGCCGCACACACGCAGGAATCCATGCCGCCACTCAGTAGAACCAGTGCCCGGGTTCGGTTGGGGATGGAATTGGACATTGCATTCGGAGCCATGACCTTCTCGCTAACGATGGCGGTCGGCTCCTCCTAATTTTATGCCAGTTGACGATATCTAACCCGGCCGCAACCGCAAAAGACCATTTTTTCTGCTAACAAGCTGTTGCCCCTTGCCGCCCCTTTCGACTTCCAGCAGCCGGCATTTTCTGATGTATTCTTTTGTATCCATCGAGAAATGGATCATTCCACCCTGAATATCAAACGCATTGCGTGCCTGTTGGTGCTGAGCGCCGTCGCCCTTCTGATTCATGGTTATCACCCGTATGCTGAAGACGCGGAGATTTACCTTCCCGGCGTTCTGAAGATTCTCAACCCCAACCTCTTCCCCTCGAATGCGGAATTTTTTGGCGAGCACGCCGGTCATACGTTGTATCCAGGTGTGATTGCCTTTTCCGTGCGAGCCACGCATCTGCCCTTGTCGTGGGTCGCTTTTCTATGGCACCTGACCTCTATTTTCTTGTTGCTGGCAGCAAGCTGGCGACTGGCATCCGTTCTGTTCGAGTCCGAATCATGCGAGTCAGAATCGTCCGAGGCTGAACTCGCTCATTGGGGCGCAGTCGCGTTGATGACTGCCTTGCTGACCCTCCCCCTTGCCGGGACGTTCCTTTATATCCTCGACCAATTTCTAAATCCGCGGAACCTGGCAGCGTTCGCCGCTTTGTTTGCGGTTGCCGAAGTGCTGGACAAGAAGTATGTGCGTGCCACATCTTGGCTGGCTTTTGCCGCCGCGATGCATCCGTTCATGGCAAGTTTCGCGATTTTGTTTTGTGTGTGGCTTATCTTGCTCGATCAATTTCGTCCCCGGTTCTTAGGATTTGCCGTCGCGCTTCCTTTCGGCATTACATTCGAGCCTCCGCCAGCCGCCTATCATGAGGTCGCATTGCGCCAGCGTTCGCACTACGTTCTGCGGTGGGAATGGTACGAGTGGCTGGGCGTGATCGCCCCACTGCTCTTATTCTGGTGGTTCGGAGGTTGGGCGCGACGCCAAGGCATGAAGAATCTGGAGCTCGTGTCAAGGGCGATGGTACCGTTCGTGCTGATAGCGTCGCTCGCCGCGATTGGGCTCGGCATTTCGCCACGATTTGAGGCACTGGCGCGGCTGCAGCCCATGCGCTGCCTGGCATTGTGTTACATGGTCTTGGTGGTGGCTGGCGGCGGAGTGTTAGGCCAATATGTGCTGCAGCGCCGTGTATGGCGTTGGCTGGCGTTGTTCCTCCCGCTCAGCTTAGGAATGTATCTTGCGCAACGGCAAGTTTTTCCTGCCAGCCAGCACATCGAGTGGCCGTGGGCCCAGCCACGCAACCAGTGGGCGCAGGCCTTTGCCTGGATTCGGGACAATACGCCGGTGAACGCGCTGTTTGCGCTCAATCCCGCGCACATGGAACTGCCGGGCGAAGACGAGAACGGATTTCGAGCGCGTGCCGAACGCAGCATGTTGGCAGACCTGATCAAAGACAAGGGAGCAGCTTCGATGTTTCCACCACTCTCGGTGGAGTGGGCGAGGCAGATCGAAGATCAGAAGAACTGGAAGCAATTCGGCAAAGATGATTTCGAACGCTTGCGCCAGAAATACGGAGTGAGTTGGGTGCTGGTCGAGCAACCCGGCCCGGCCGGGCTGGACTGTCCTTATGAGAATTCAGCGGTTCGTGTCTGTCGCTTGGACTGATATGCCGATATTCGTTCGCTTGGTGTAAGGCTCCCCTCACAGGCGTGCCCGATGAAGAGTGGATCATTCAGAACTTCCGTGAGCGGGCGCTTAGCGCCCTGTGTTAGCCTTATTAAATACGGCGCATGGCGACACCCATTGTAATTCCAGAAACTCGGCTGCTGTTTCCGTATGTGAAATGGTCGGCGGAGTTGCCCACCCTGCGGCGCCAGTTTCGCGAGAACCGGCCTTATCCTCATATACACCTCAAAGAGTTTCTGGACCCGGATGTGGCCGCCGAAATGGCCGGCGAGTTTCCGGACATGGCAACGGATGCTTGGACGCGCTACAAACACCCCAACGAAAATAAACTGGGGCTCGCGAAACGATCGCTCTTCCCCTCCCAGTTGGGCGAGGTCGTTGACGAGCTGAATTCACCCGCCTTTGTGCATTGGCTTTCGCAGCTGACAGGCATTCCCGACCTGGTATCGGACGACATGCTGGAAGGCGGCGGTTTGCACCAGTCGGGCACGGGTGGATTCCTGAACGTGCATACCGACTTCAGCAATCATCACTATCACAAGCATTGGCGGCGGCAAGTGAATCTGATTCTTTATCTCAATCCCAATTGGGACGAGAAATGGGGAGGCGCATTGGAACTCTGGGACCGCGAGATGCGCCATTGCGTGACGAAAATACCGCCGCTATTCAATGAAGCGCTGATCTTTCGCACCGACGAAATTTCCTATCATGGATTTCCCGACCCCCTGCGCTGTCCTCAGACTGAATCGCGCAAGAGCCTGGCTCTGTATTACTACACCATCGAGTCGGGCGCAGAATTCAAGACGCGTTCCACAAATTATCGTCCGCGACCCGAAGATGGTCTGCTGAAATCCGGACTGATCTGGCTGGATAAAAAAGCCGTCGACCTCTATTCCCAGGCCAAAACGCGCTTCGGCTTTTCCGACGAATTTGCCAGCAAGATTCTAGGCTTCCTGTCGCGGAAGCGTTGAACCTGCTTGGTCTTTCTCAACGCCGCTCGGAAACCGTCGGCAATCTTCCTTCGTAGTAATCCTCAGAACCGTCCTCAAGAGTCCTTCCTTTTTCGTTGAAGATAGGGCTGTGCATGATTCCCGCCCGCTGCAGCGCGAACTGAATTGTAGTTTGCAGAACTTCGAGTCCATATCGCACGCTGCGGCGGAAATTGATGGAAGATGCTTCCTTGAAATATTTCGTCGGACAAGACACCTCGCCAATCCGGAAGCCGAAATAAACACATTGGGCGAGCATCTGATTGTCGAAGACGAAATCGTCGCTGTTTTCCCCAAGCGGCAGACCCCTGAGCACTTCGCGACTAAACGCTCGGTAGCCGGTGTGATATTCCGACAGTTTGACGCGTAGAAACAGATTTTCAAAGGCGGTAAGCAGCCGGTTGGCGATGTACTTGTAAAGCGGCATACCTCCACGGAGCGCGGAGCCACCGAGGATGCGCGATCCCAGCACCACGTCATAAACGCCATAAGCAATCATGCTCGCCATGGCGGTAACCAGCAGCGGCGTGTATTGATAATCGGGATGAACCATGATCACCACATCGGCGCCGGCGGCTAGAGCTTCGCGGTAACACGTCTGCTGATTGCGCCCATACCCGTAGTTGCGGTTGTGGACGAACGACTGCAAGCCGAGACTGTGCGCGATTTCAACGGTACGATCGGAACTATGGTCGTCGACCAGAATGCGTATATCGACCAGTTCGGACAATTCCCGCACCGTAGCTTCCAGCGTCTTTTCCGCGTTATAAGCGGGAAATACCACGGCAATCCTCTTGCCGTTGATCATGCAGTCTTTTCCTCGGTGAGCTACTTGAATCATAAACGGAAACCCAGACTTCTGCAGTGTTGGTAAACTATCGAAAGAAACCTGCTCCCGCCCCGAAACTTCGCGCTCTTGAACCATCGGAGCGCTATGGGCGAAACTGAAAATATGCCTCCTCGTACTCTGTTTGAGAAAATCTGGGATGCGCACGTAGTCGCCGCTCCCGAAGGGCAGTCGGTCCTGCTCTATATCGACCTGCACCTGGTGCATGAAGTGACTTCGCCCCAGGCCTTTGACGGCCTACGTGCCAATGGACGACGTCTGCGGCAACCTCTGCGGACGGTGGCCACCGTCGACCACAACATCCCGACCACTCCACGCGGCTTCGCGATCGCCGACCCGATTGCGGCCAAGCAAATTGAAGCTCTGCAGAAAAACTGCCGCGAGTTCGGAGTTCCGCTATTCGACATGGACTCGGCCGAGCAGGGAATCGTTCACGTCATCGGCCCCGAACTGGGTATCACCTTGCCCGGAATGACCATCGTCTGCGGTGATAGCCATACCTCGACCCACGGCGCTTTCGGGTCGCTGGCATTCGGCATCGGAACATCGGAAGTGGAGCACGTGCTGGCGACCCAATGTCTGCCGCAGAAAAAGCCGAAGACTATGCAGATCCACGTCAGTGGAAAGCTGCCCGAGGGTGTAACGGCGAAAGATCTGGCGCTCGGAATCATTGGCCAAATCGGCACCGACGGCGCCACCGGATATGTAATCGAGTATGCGGGCGATACCGTGCGAGCCTTGTCGATGGAAGGCCGCATGACGCTCTGCAATATGAGTATCGAAGCCGGAGCAAGAGCCGGACTGATTGCGCCCGATGAAACGACATTCGCCTACGTCAGCGGCCGACGCTTTGCGCCCAAAGGAAAAGCCTGGGAAGAGGCGGTTGCAAACTGGCGAACGCTGGCCAGCGATCCTGGAGCCAAATTCGATCGCAAGATCGAAATCGATGCCGCATCGCTTGCGCCATTCGTGACATGGGGAACGAATCCCGGAATGGTAGTCGCCGTGACCGCGCGTGTTCCCGAACTACAGAGCTTCGCGCAAGAATCCGATCGCCGCGCGGCCGAGCAGGCCCTGGCCTACATGGGCCTAAACCCCGGAACACCCATCGAAACCATTGCGGTCGACCGAGTGTTCATAGGATCTTGTACCAACTCGCGCATCGAAGACCTGCGCGCAGCGGCGCGGGTGGCGAAAGGTCAACACGTGAATCCAAAGGTTCGGGCCATGGTGGTGCCCGGCTCGCAAGCCATCAAGCGCGCGGCGGAACAGGAAGGATTGCACAAAATTTTTCTCGAGGCGGGATTCGAATGGCGTGAGTCGGGATGCTCCATGTGTCTCGGCATGAATCCCGACATCCTGCAACCGGGCGAACGCTGCGCTTCAACCAGCAATCGTAATTTCGAAGGTCGCCAGGGTCGCGGCGGACGCACCCACCTCGTCAGTCCCATGATGGCAGCAGCGGCCGCAATCGCCGGGCATTTTACCGACATTCGCAATTGGCAATTTCAGTAGGCTCGATACGGGCTGGGCGGGCAGAAGGATTGAAATTATGAAACCGTTTCGCAAACATACCGGCGTCGCTGTCCCGCTCGACAAAGTCAACGTGGATACCGATCAAATCATCCCCAAACAGTTTCTGAAGCGCATCGAGCGCACCGGATTCGGCGAATTCCTCTTCTACGATTGGCGTTTTTCGGGAGACGAAAAGCAGAACGGGAAAGAGTTAAGAAAGAAGATCGACGACTTTGTGCTGCACGCGCCACGCTACGCCAAGGCGTCGGTCCTCGTCGCAGGAAGAAATTTCGGTTGCGGTTCTTCACGCGAACACGCCGTCTGGGCACTCGCGGATTACGGCTTTCGCGTGGTCATCGCCTCGTCATTCGCCGACATCTTCGCCAACAACAGCCTGAAGAACGGCCTCCTGACGGTGCTCCTCAAGGAGGAGGAGATCGCGGAAATTATACGCCGCGCGCAGGCGATCGACGATTACGAGTTAACGGTCGATCTCGAAGCGTTGCTGGTGAAAGACGAAAAAGGATTCGCAGCGACCTTCGCGATGGACGAATTCTCGCGCCATTGCTTGCTGAACGGCTTGGACGACATCGGGCTTACCCTGCAACACGAAGCGGAAATCGCGGCGTATGAAACAAAGCATCTGGTGGGCCCGGAGATGCGGACAATTCTGACCAAGTGAACGAACCTCCGGATCTGACAGTCGAGCAGTGGGTGCCCCCGCGCCCGTCTCCAGGCCGCTCGCGCCTCCTGCGCAAATCCCTCCCAGGTTGTACACTTTTGAGTTTCACTGTCAGCATAGGGGGATCAGACCTCATGCTGCATCGGAGCAGGTTCGTGAAAAGAAATCTTCTTGTCTTCTCTTCTCTCAATTTACTAATCCTGTTATTAATCCTGCTTTCTGCCGCTAGCGCTCAGACCTCCGCAGCAAAGCAACTCACCATTGAACAAATTTTTCGCGAAGGCGGAATCGCAGGACGCGCACCGGAGACGATCAAATGGAGTCCCGACGGCACCAAAGTATCTTTCGTGCAGCGCGATGAAGCGGGCGAGCATGGCGAACTCTGGTATGTCGACGCGACAACAGGCGAGAAGAAGATACTGGTCAGCGATATCAAACTTTCGCAGCTGGCCCCTCCTGCCAGCAAGATCAAGGACGAACGCGAAAGGGAGCGCGTGAACCGGTATCACGTCGCCGCCTATCTGTGGTCGCCCGACTCCAAACACCTGCTCTTCGATTCGCAGGGGCAGCTCTGGTATTACAGCCTCGACACGGGTACGGCCGTGCAGCTCACATCCTCTCCTGACGCGAGCGAAGACCCGAAATTTTCGCCGGATGGCAAGCGGCTCGCCTACGTGCGCAAACATAATCTTTACGTGCATCCGGTCTCGGATGACGAAGGTGAACATCCGCTGACGCGCGATGACAAAGAGAAAGATAAGGACAAGGATGTAGTCCCGGACAAAGACAAAGAGGATAACATCCTGAATGGCGAAGTCGATTGGGTCTACGCCGAAGAGCTCGCCGTGCGCAGCAACTACTTCTGGTCGCCGGAAGGGAAAGAAATCATTTTCCTGCAGATGGATGAGACCCGCGTGCCCACCTATCCCATCACCGACTGGTTGCCGACCCACCCGCGCCTGGAGCAGGAAAAATATCCGAAGGCGGGAGATCCGAACCCGGTCGTGCGTCTGGGGGTGGTCGGCAGCAATGGCGGCAAGGCGCATTGGATCAAACTCACCGATGACGATCAGACCTACGTCCCGCGCTTCGGATGGATTCGCGAAGGCTGGGCTTGGGCAGAGGTCCTGAATCGCAAGCAAGATGTGATGGATCTTTATTTCATCGACGCTAAGTCGGGCAAATCGCGAAAAGTGCTCACCGAATCGGCGCCGGACGCGTGGGTCAATGTCAACGACGACTTTCGCATCCTGAAGTCTGGCGACCGGTTTCTGTGGAGCAGCTGGCGCGACGGACATACCCACATTTATCTCTACAGCTTCAACACGCCCGATCCAATCGCAGGCGATGCCAAGCTCGAGCGTCAGCTTGAAGGTGGAGACTATGAGGTAATCGAAATTAGCAGTGTGAATGAGGCCGCGGGCAGGGTTTTTTTCATTGCCAATAAAGGGGATCCGCGAGAGGAAAAGCTTTTTTCCGTGAAGCTGGATGGCTCGGACGTGCAAGTCGCTTCGCCGGCAGATGGCAACTACGCCGCCAACTTCTCCGATGACGGCAGATATTTTGTGGAAACATATTCGGCAACGCTGACGCCGCCGCGAATCTCGGTGTGCGCGGCGGGCGGCCCCTGTCAAAAGATTTGGGAGGGACGCAGCATAGCCGATTATGACCTAATCATGCCGAAGATGATGGAATTCAAAGCTGACGACGGCACGGTGTTGTATGGCTACCTGATTCTGCCGCGCAACGCGGATACGAACCAGAAAGCCTCCCTTCCATTGATCGTGAACATCTATGGTGGTCCCGCGGCACAGACGGTGCAAAATGAGTGGGGCGGAACGACGGCGCTGTTCCACCAGATCCTGGCCAATCAAGGGTTTGCGATCTTCTCCGTTGATAATCGCGGAACCCCGAATCGAGGAAAGAGATTTTCGGCCGCGATCCGGCTGCAGTCGGGTGGAGTCGAACTGAAAGATCAGCTCACCTCGCTCGACCAGTTATATTCGCAGTTTCCGCAACTCGACCGTTCGCGCACCGCGATTTGGGGATGGTCAAATGGCGGATCGATGACGCTCTATGCGCTGACACACTCCGACCGCTTCAAGGCGGGCATATCGGTCGCTCCCGTGACCAACTGGCGTGACTACGATTCGATTTACACCGAGCGCTATATGAGTCTGCCGAAAGATAACGCCAACGCCTACGACGACTCGGTCGTCAGCGCAGCCGGCAGTCTGCATGGGTCGTTATTGCTGGTGCACGGCACGAGTGACGACAATGTTCACTTCCAAAACACGATCCAGATGACCGATGCGCTGATCAAGTCGGGGAAACAATTCCGGCTGATGGTGTATCCCGACAAGACGCACGGCATTTCGGGATCGGGCACACGCATACAGCTATTCCACATGATGGAAGATTTCTGGAACAAGGAGTTGAAGTAGTTTTCGGCCTCAGCGATCAGTTCTCAGCTCTAAAGCCGCTCTTATGCACCGCACAACTCTTGGTGATTTCGAGCTCACCGTCGTCTCGGATGGAACGTACTTCCTCGATGGCGGAGCGTTTTTCGGCGTGGTTCCTAAGACCATGTGGTCGAAGAAGGTCACGCCGGACGAGCAGAACCGGCTCGACGCAGGACTCAATTCGTTGCTCGTGCGCACCGGCAAGAAGAACATCCTGATCGAGACCGGCATCGGCAATAAACTGCCGGAAAAATTAGTGCAGATCTACAAACAGCCGGCCAAGTTGCTCGACAACCTGCATGCCGCCGGGATCGCGCCCGAAGACATCAACATCGTCATCAATACGCATTTGCATTTTGATCACTGCGGCTGGAATACGGTTCGGCGCGGAGATCAAATGGTTGGGACATTCCCGAACGCCCGATATTACGTGCAACGGCGCGAGTGGGAACACGGCCGACTGCAACTGGAGCGCGATGCAATCAGCTACATGAGTCCGAATTACGATCCGCTGATCGAGAGCGGTCAGATGGTGCTGCTCGACGGCGATCAGGAACTTGCGCCCGGCGTGTCGGTCAAAATTTATCCCGGGCACACGGCGCATATGCAGGCGGTGATCATCGATGGCGGGGGCGGGGGCAACGAGAGTAAGAAGGCGTGCTATATCTCCGACCTCATTCCGACCTCGGCCCATCTGGATCTGACCTGGGTGATGGCCTTCGATGTCCTTCCCCTGCAAAGCATCGAGAGCCGCAAGAAGTATTATGCGCAGGCGATCCCGGAGAGATGGCTGACCGTGTTCACGCACGATGAGGCCACGCCCTGGGGATATGTGGAACGCGCGGAGCGGGGGAAGCTGGGTTTAAAGACGCTTCCCTAGAGACGCCGCAATACCGCCGTGCTTTGGGCCGAGTGGGCGGCCGAGAAAGGCTACCTCTACGTGGTCTGCGCGGGCAGCCTCGCTTCGAAGAACTCTTCCACCCGCCCCAGTATCTCCGCGCCGCTCTTCGCCTCGTAGATCGCCTTTCTGAGCGCCGCGCCCCCCGGCACTCCATGGGTGAACCACGACGCGAACTGCTTCATCTTGCCTTCCGCTCCGGGCATTTCTTCTTCGAGCAGCATTTGGAAGTATGTACGGATCATCTGGTAGCGATCGGCTTCGGTGGGCTCGTCGTAGAGCGAGCTTGGGTGGTGGCGAGGCTCTGCCCCGTCCAAATCAAGTCTGACGCGACCCACATACTGCTCAATTTGGCGGAAGATCCATGGATTTGCGGGAGCCATGCGACCTATCATCACGGCGTCGCACCCGGTTTGGGCCACGATCGCGCAGGCGTCTTCGGGCGACCGGACATCGCCATTGCCAATTACGGGAATCTTGACGGCTTGCTTGGCTGAGGCGATCCATTCCCAGTGCGCGTTTCCGCTGTAGCCTTGCTCGCGTGTACGGGCGTGCAGTGCGACAGCCGCGAGGCCACAGCTTTCGGCCATGCGTGCCAGCTCTACGCAGACGATTTCATCGTCGTTCCATCCCGCGCGGAATTTCACGGTGAAGGGAATCTTCACCGCAGCTCGCACCGCTTCGAAAATTTGCCGGATCAGCGGCAGATCGCGCAGCAGTCCAGACCCGCCGTTGCACTTCACGACTTTCTTCGCCGGACAGCCGAGGTTCAGGTCGACCAGATCGAAGCCGAGATCCTCCACCAGGCGCGCGGCATCCGCCAGAACGCTCGGACTACTGCCGAAGAGCTGAGCCGAGATGGGATGCTCGTCCTGATAGAAATGAAGGTAGCGGCCTCGGACGCGCTGATCGCGCAGCACGCCATCCGCCGAAGTGAACTCGGTCATGATCAGCCCGCATCCGCCGAGGTTCTTGATGAAGCGCCGGAATACCGTGTCAGTCACACCAGCCATGGGGGCTAGCACTGTGGCAGGAGCCACGCGGACGTTGCCAATCTTCAGCGCCGCGGGAAACATTTCAGCCCGTGTGGTGACGGGCGTCCCGCCCGTCCGATCCACCGCCGCATCCGTGTTGTCCCAGAATTTTTGCACGCCTTTTATTCTACGTCCTTTCGAGCCCTCGCCGAATATGCGTGGCAGAAGGCTTCGTGCCAATCCTGCTACCCCCTTTTGTCGGTTGGCAGGCCGCACGCAGGAAGCGACAATCGCTCGGACAGCCTGGTTGGGATAGCAAAAGTTAAAGCCTCCCGGACCGGGAGGCTTTCGAAAGCTGCGTTCCGCGCGAACTTACTTCTTCGCAGTCTCAGCGGCTTTTGCGGCGTCGGCTTTGCCGGCATCGCTCTTCGCATATTTTCTGCGGAAGCGCTCGACGCGGCCAGCGGTGTCCATGAGCTTCTGCTTGCCGGTGAAAAAGGGATGGCAGGCGGCGCAGATTTCTACACTGATATTGCCCTTATGCGTAGAACGGGTGGTAAACGTGTTGCCGCACGCGCAATGCACGTTAATTTCACTATAGCTGGGATGTATGGCTGCTTTCATGGCTGTTCCTAATCCTCGATTCAGACATTTGATTCTACCGAAGATAGGAAGGATTCAGCAACCGAGAGGTCAGGTTCAAAGCCTAAGGTCTTAGAAAAACGCCGCATCCAAATCTGAGAACTGACCCAGGAATCCTGACATACATGCTAAGAACTGCGACCTGAAAAACGCAACGGCAGGACCGACCTCCTGCCGTCTCGTTCACATCCAAACACTTCTGGGGCCCTCACTTACCTTTGTTGACTACCTTCTTCAGTTCGTTTCCGGGAGTAAATTTGGCGACTCTACGGGCAGCTATCTTGATTGTGGCACCTGTCTGCGGGTTTCGGCCATTGCGGGCCTTTCGCTGCGAGACAGAAAACGTGCCGAACCCGATCAAGGCTACCCGGTCCCCTTTGCGAAGGGCAGCGGTAACGCTGTCCACGGTGGTGTCGATCGCGGTTGTCGCCTGGGCCTTTGAAATACTGCAGGCTCCGGCGATCCGGTCAACCAGATCAGCTTTGTTCATGCTCTCTCCTGACACAAGTCGTTTCGGTTCCCGCGCATTCAGCCGGGGAGGAAAGCTCAAGGCGCGAGCACCGGCGATGGCCATTCTCGCCCATGTGAAGGGATTGTCAATGGGAAACACGTGCCAGTTGCCGGTTTTGACACCTTAGCGTGCCGCACTGTGTAGTGATTGGAGAATGAGACGAAAGTGCCAAGCGCCGGTTTGTTCTTGTCTTCAAATCGAAGTTTTCCGCGATTCCGCGCTGTTCTCCACAACTCGCCACTCGTCTGCACAGGATGTGCACAGGAAGGAAACGGTTTCGAGTTGCGGCAAAGGCAGGTTCGGGTGCAGAGTCTAAGTACGCAATCGAGTAGCAAATTATCGCCTCGCTGACTATGAAGACAGGAACCGAAGTTTGCCCCTTGTGCGCGGGGTCGGGATGGAAGCCGGTTCCGGGAACACCGGAGCGCGGCGTCACCCGCTGCAATTGCCAGATGCAGGCCCGGGGCAGCGCCATGATCGCAGCGGCGCGCATTCCGAAAAGATATGAGCATTGCGAGCTGTCGAACTTTACGATCGATTTCCCGGGAGCCGATCGCTCGGTTTCGCTGGCCCAGATCAGCGCGTCGCGCTTCGTGCAGGAGTTTGATCCGCGCGATGGCAAGGGATTGCTGCTGGTCGGCGGAATCGGGACAGGCAAGACCCATCTCGCAGTGGGGATTCTTAAGGAGCTCATTGCCGCCCGCAGCAGCACTTGCCTTTTTTGCGATTATCGCGAACTACTAAAACAGATCCAGAATTGCTACAACGATTCTGTAAAGGCAACCGAGTTGCAAGTGCTAAGGCCTGTGTTTGACGCCGAGGTGCTGCTGCTCGATGAACTGGGCGCTGTAAAACCGAG
>JGI12635J15846_10000354_pt1 | contig 38262 bp, 29 predicted proteins | sample BlaSpr_A8_OM2_M2_FD_15846 | JGI IMG/M metagenome (IMG submission 15846)
ATCTGTTATTCATCGCCTTAATCTGCGCGACCAGCGTGTCGATTTCCTCCGCCGACAGCTTGCCGGCATACTTCGGCATTCTTCCCTTGCCGTTGCTGATTACGTCGCGCAGTTCGTCGCTCGATGCCTTGCTGGTCTTATCGGAGATCAGCGATGGACCTCCGAAGTGGCGCCCCTCTGCGGTCTTCCCGTGACACTTCGCGCAGTTTTTTTGAAAAACCGGATTCGCCGTCAAAGTAGAGGGGGGCGAACTCTGCGCTAACATGGATCCATAAGAGAACACTAAGTAAGAAAGGAAGGTGACGAATAATCGATACGCATTCATGCTCAAACCTCCAAGGTTGTGCCGGATAAGTGCTTTTGATGCTGACTGCCATTCAATCGGTCTCTATAAAGTTCACGTCGTCACAACGTGACCCAACCACTCCCTCTGGCAACCACTCCTTCGAGCCGCGGCATCCAATTCAACAAACCGGCCAAGACGCCCGTTCGATAGGCTGTTTCGCACCACACAAAACTTTACGAAAAGCCAGAGTCCAGCCAAGGCTTTATCGACTCTATAAGTGGGACCTATGCCAATCGCCGAACCGCGTGCCACCGCCGCTTATGCCGATCACGTAAATCCGCAGTGGGTAAAGCTGCTGAACCTCCTCGAGATGAACGTTTCCTACGAACGATGTGACGGCGCGGAGTTGTTCACCGTCGATGGCCGCCGCATCCTCGATTTTCTCTCCGGCTACTGTGTCCACAACACGGGCCACAATCATCCCACAATCATTGACGCGGTCAAAAACGAATTAGATCGTTCCGGTCCGGTCATGCTGCAAAGCAACGTCGCAGAACTCGCGGGCGAACTCGCGGGCCGGCTCTGCCAGCTTGCCGGTGGCAATCTCAGCAAAGTTTTCTTTGCGAGTTCCGGCAGCGAAGGTGTGGAAACGGCGATTAAGTTTGCCCGCGCCCACACTGCCCGCACCGGCCTGCTCTCCTGCGAACGCGCCTTCCACGGCCTTACTTGCGGCGCATTATCGCTGATGGACGGCGATTACTGGCGCGGAGGTTTCGGACCTCTGCTTCCTAACATTGCCTTTGTACCCTTCAGCGATCTAGTAGCGCTTGAGAAAGAATTGTCGACCCGGCGTTATGCGGCTTTTTTTGTTGAACCGATCCAGGCGGAGGGCGGTATTCGTGTGCCCGCGTTACCCTATCTGAACGCAGCGCAAGCCCTGTGTCGTCGTTACGGAACGCTTCTGGTTGCCGACGAAGTGCAGACTGGCATGTTTCGTACTGGCCCATTTCTGGCTTCGCATCATTTCGGCATTTCACCTGACATCGTCGTGCTGGCGAAAGCCCTGAGCGGTGGCCTGGTTCCGGTAAGTGCCGTACTGATGTCGGACGAAATCCACAAGTCGGTTTTCAGTTCTTTTAAGCGCTCCATTGTTCACGCATCCACGTTCAGCGAAAACAGCCTGTCGATGCGCGCCGGGCTGGCAACCCTCGATGTGCTCGAGGACGAAAGACTTGGCAACCGTGCCACTGAGATTGGTCTTGAGCTGCAACAAAAATTGACTGAAGCACTCAGCGACTACGAGATGGTCAAACAAATTCGCGGCAAAGGCCTGCTGCTCGGCATCGAGTTCACCGCTCCCGCGCGATTGGCCCTGCGAGTCCCCTTCGAAGCCTTTGCGCGGATCCATCCGGCGATGTTCGGGCAGATTCTGGTGATGCGCCTATTCCGCGAAGGAAACATTCTTACCCAAATTTGCGGAAACGATTTCATGGTGTTGAAAGTAGCGCCTCCTCTGGTGGTTACCTCGTCGCAAGCCTCTGAATTCGTCTCAGCGGTTCGAGATGTCGTCGATTTTGCGCATCATCCCGGGGCTTTCTGGTCGGAAGCTTTGGGTTTGGCGCGCAGAGCTGTCGCGGTTTGAACTCAAGGAGTGATTGTTGATGTATGAGAATTAAAAGCCGCGCAGCAGCGCGGACAGGTGCTCATTGATGCAACGCGCAACAGACATTTTCGTAATTGGTGGCGGGCCCGCTGGCTTAGCGGCCGCCATCGCGGCGCGGCAGCGCGGCTTCAATGTGGTCGTGGCCGACGGCTCGCGGCCGCCCATTGATAAGCCGTGCGGCGAAGGCCTGATACCCGACTCCCGGGCAGCGCTCGCCCAGTTGGGGCTTTCCGTCCCTGAGAAAGACTGCCACCCGTTTCGTGGTATCAGCTTTATTAGCGGCCGCCTGCGCGCCGGGGCGAATTTTCCAAACGGCGCCGCCGGCATCGGAGTGCGCCGCACGGTTTTGCATAGCCTCATGATTGAAAGGGCGCAGGCTCTGGGCGTTTCGCTTCTCTGGAAGACTCCCGTAACTGGGTTGAACGCCGATGGTGTTCTCCTGGGCAAGGAGCTCTTCCGCTCCCGCTGGGTCGTAGGCGCTGACGGAGGTCAGTCCCTCGTCCGCCGGTGGTCTGGCCTTGAGTCTTTCCGCTGCGACCGCAACCGCTTCGCCTTCCGACGGCACTATCGCGTGGCTCCCTGGAGTGATCACATGGAATTGCACTGGGGACCGAAGTGCCAGATCTATGTCACACCAGTAGCGGCTGACGAAATCTGCATGGCGCTGGTTTCGCGTGATCCGCACTTGCGTCTCAATGCCGCGCTCCCTTCATTTCCACAATTTGCATCCCTGCTGCGACATGCCGTGCCATCTTCCGCCGAGCGCGGCGCCACTTCCTCTACTCGCAGGCTGCGTAGAGTATTTCAGGGCCGAGTGGTGCTGGTAGGTGATGCCTCTGGCTCAGTCGACTCCATCACCGGCGAAGGCTTATGCCTGACTTTTCGCCAGGCGCAGGTTCTGGCGGAATGCTTCGCCGCCGGCGATTTGCGCCGCTATCAGCGGGAGCACACAAAACTGGCGAGGCGACCTGCCATGATGGCTCGTCTGATGCTTACCCTTGAGAAAACCTCTCTGCGGAGGCACGTCATGCGGGCCTTTGATTCCGACCCCAGGATCTTTAACCGCATGCTTGCCATGCACGTTGGTGCGCTCTCGCCATTCGACTTCGCCGCCAACGCGATTTGCCTTGGCTGGAGCATGTTGGACTCGGCATTCGAGGACCTTGCCTCCGTAAAAGACGTCCCAGTTTCCAGCGTAACCATCGAACCTTCTTAAGGCGAAGGCTTTGCGAAACTCCGGGCTTCGAATACAATGACAGAATGCTGTCCGTTCTACCCTCCCTGGCCTGGGCTCACCCTCTCGTGGCGGAGTGGTTTGTCCAGCGATTTTCCACTCCTACCGAACCGCAAGAGCAGGGCTGGCCGCACATTCTTGCCGGTCGCACAACGCTGATTTCTGCGCCCACGGGCTCGGGCAAAACTCTGGCTGCATTCCTCGCCTGCATCGACCGCCTGGTTCGAAAAGCATTGGCGGGCGAGCTTTCCGATCGAACGGAAGTTCTCTACGTTTCGCCGCTGAAGGCCTTAGGCAACGACATCCAGAAAAACCTGGAAATACCTTTGGGGGAAATCCTCGCCATGGCTGGCGAGCGCGGAATGCTCATGCCGGAGATTCGTACCGCGGTGCGAACTGGCGACACGCTGATGCATGAGAGGCGCGCCATGCTGAAGCGGCCTCCGCACATTCTGGTTACAACTCCGGAGTCACTTTACATATTGCTCACCGCCGAGAAGAGCCGGGCGATTCTGCGCGATGTCGAAACCGTCATTGTTGATGAAATCCATGCGGTTGCGGACGACAAGCGCGGCGCGCATTTGACCTTGTCACTGGAACGACTGGAGGCGTTGACTCATAAACGGCCGGATCGCATCGGGCTTTCGGCGACGCAGAAGCCGATTGAAGACGTTGCGCACTTTTTGACTGGCAGTTCCGATTCCACTCAGTCGCGGCCTGATCCCGTCATCGTCAACGTCGGTCACAAACGCAAACTCGACATGGCAGTCGAAGTTCCGCCCATGCCACTCGGGCCGGTTGCGTCAAATGAAATGTGGGACGAGGTGTACAACCGGCTGGTCACCCTGGTAGAGCAGCATCGCTCCACACTAGTCTTCGTGAACACTCGTCGTATGGCCGAGCGTGTGGCGCATCACCTAGGCGAACGCATTGGAGAAGAACACGTCGCGGCGCATCACGGAAGTCTGTCACGCAAGTTGCGTTTGGCTGCGGAGAAGAAATTAAAAGAAGGCCAGGTCCGGGTGTTGGTGGCGACCGCATCGCTGGAACTTGGAATCGATGTCGGTACCATCGATTTGGTGGTGCAGATCAATTCGCCGCGTGCGATTGCGGTGACGTTGCAACGCGTGGGACGATCCGGCCACTGGCGCGGCGCCGTTCCCAAGGGACGCCTGTTTGCGACCACGCGCGATGATCTGTTGGAGTGTGCAGCTTTGGTACGCGCCATTCGCGAGGGTGATCTAGACCGGCTGATGATTCCAGACTCGCCAATGGACGTGCTGGCACAGCAGATTGTGGCCGCTTGTTCCGCTGAAGAGTGGGACGAAGACGAACTGTTCGCGCTCGTGCGGCGGGCATATCCGTATCGTAATCTGGCGCGGCCGGCGTTCGAAGCAATTTTAGAAATGCTGTCTGAGGGCATCGCTGCAAAGCGCGGCCGTTATGGAGCGTACATTCATCGCGACCGCGTGAACCGGAAGTTGCGGGCGCGACGCGGTGCCAGACTGGCAGCCATCACTAGCGGCGGCGCGATTCCCGATAACTCCCTCTATGCCGTAGTTGCAGAACCGGATGGCCTGGTCGTGGGGACGGTCGACGAGGATTTTGCCGTCGAGAGCAATCGCGGCGACATCATGCTCCTGGGCAANACTTCGTGGATGATTCGCCGCATCGAAACTAACGCGGGCCGGGTGCTGGTGCAGGATGCGCACGGTGCACCGCCAAGCGTGCCGTTTTGGCGAGGCGAAGCGCCTGCGCGAACTCAGGAACTTTCAGAGCACATTGGAAATCTGCGGCAACACATCAGTGAGATGTTGCCGCATACTTCCCCGGTGGGTTTCTCTGCGACGCAACCCGAGGTTGCGGCCGCCGTGAGCTGGCTTAAGCAAGAATGCGGGGTTGATGATTCCGGCGCGGAGCAGGCAATCGAGTACGTCTTGCAGGGCCGCGCAGTTCTGGGCGCGGTACCAACGCAGAAGATCGTGATCGCTGAGCGCTTCTTCGATGAAGGCGGCGGTATGCAGTTGGTGATCCACGCACCGTTTGGTGGACGCATCAACAAGGCGTGGGGCCTCGCGCTGCGGAAGCGATTTTGCGTTGGCTTCAACTTCGAGTTGCAGGCCGCTGCGACCGACAACGGGCTGAATATCGCCCTTGCCGAACAGCACAGTTTTCCGCTGGCGGATGTTTTCAATTTTCTGCAGGCGGGCACGGTGCAGCCGATTCTGGAGCAGGCCGCGCTCGACTCTCCAATTTTCGCCACCCGCTGGCGATGGGACGCGAATCGTGCGCTGGCACTGCTGCGTTTTCAAAACGGCAAGAAAGTACCTCCGCAGATTCAGCGCATGCGATCCGATGATCTGCTCGCCTCTGTTTTCCCGGACGCGGCCGCATGCTTCGAAAACATTCAGGGCGAGCGCCAGATTCCAGATCATCCGCTCGTGAGCGAAGTGATGAAAGATGTGCTCACCGAGGCGATGGACATCGACGGCCTGAAGTCGCTGTTGAGTGGACTGGCGAACGGGAGCATTCGGTGTATTGCTGTGGACACGCCGGTGCCATCGCAGTTTTCGCACGAGATTCTAAATGCCAATCCCTATGCTTATCTGGACGACGCACCTCTCGAAGAACGCCGCGCTCGCGCTGTGCAGATGCGGCGCATGCTGCCGGAATCGGTGCTGGAAGAAGTGGGTGGCCTCGATCCGGCGGCGATTGCCCAGGTCCGCGAAGAGGCTTGGCCGGATGTGCGCGATGCGGATGAACTGCACGACGTGCTGCACACTTTGGTGGCGCTTCCGGAAGCGAGTGTTAATTTCGGCAACGGACAGTGGAAGTTCTATTTTGACCGGTTGATTGCGGAAGGCCGCGCTGCAGCGGCAATCTCGGGTGGACGGATTTACTGGGTAGCTGCGGAACGCGCCAAGACTTTTTCGGTATTGTTTCCCGAGGCGCGATTCGAGCCGGTGTTAACCGATGTTGAAGCAACCGCTCCTACTCGTGATGACGCATTATTGACCCTGGTTACGGGATGGATGTCGCACTCGGGTCCAGCCACTGCGAGTGCACTCGAAGAGTCGCTTGGGCTTCCTGCCTCCGAAATTTCGAGTGCTCTCGTGCGCATGGAAGCCAGTGGGACTGTATTGCGAGGAAACTTCACCGGCAGCGCGGCAGAGCGGCGCCCGGCCGGACAGCCGGAGGCGGCTGTCCTCACACAAGCACCTGAGATCGAGTGGTGTGAGCGCCGGCTGCTGGCGCGCATCCATCGGCTCACGGTCGCGACCTTGCGGAAGCAGATCGAGCCGGTCACGGCGGCGCAGTTTATGCAATGGCTGCTGCAGTGGCAGCACGTCGCCCCGGGGACGCAGGTCTCTGGCGAGCGCGGCACGCTCGAAATTCTGCGGCAGTTGCAAGGGTTCGAAATTCCTGCCAATGCCTGGGAGCGCCAGGTGCTTGCTCGCCGCATTGTGGATTACGATCCGAAGTGGCTGGACCAACTTTGCCTCACCGGCGCGGCAGGTTGGGGAAGGTTATCGCCGCATCCGGCGACGCTGGATTATTCGAACACAAGCCGCGCATCGGAAACAGAGTCCGGCGCCGCCCCGCGACAGCGCCGTGTGATTCCTACGAGCGTCGCACCCATTACATTTTTCATTCGTGAAGATGCCGACTGGATGATACCGCGACATCCTGGCGCCGAGCTTGCCGAAAACAATGGCTTGAGCCACGGCGCACAGAAGGTGCTCAATTTTCTGCGGCAGCGGGGCGCATCTTTTTTCGCCGATATCGTGCGCGGCACGGAAAAGCTGAAGGCGGAAATCGAAACCGCGCTTTGGGAACTGGTTGCCGCCGGGCTCGTCACCGCCGACGGCTTCGACAATCTGCGCTCGCTCATCGATCCCAAACGCCGCGCCGGGCAAGGAAGTGGCCGCATGACACGCCCGCGGCACAACGCCGGGCGCTGGGCTTTGCTGCACGCCGATGAAGTGGTCGAGCGCCCTCGCACCGTCGAAGCCGCATGCTGGATGGTTTTGCGGCGTTACGGCATCGTGGTTCGTGATGTCCTCGCGCGCGAAGCGAACTTGCCTCCTTGGCGCGAGCTGCTGGTGGGCTTCCGGCGGCTTGAGGACCGGGGCGAAATTCGCGGCGGCCGTTTCGTCGACGGATTTATCGGCGAGCAGTTCGCGTTGCCGGTCGCGGTTGAATCAGTGCGCGCCATGCGCAAGCTCGACTCATCGCAAGCGGCCATTACGCTCTCGGCCGCCGATCCGCTGAACTTAGTCGGAATTTTGGTTCCAGGCGAACGGGTGCCCGCAATCTCCGGAAACAGTATTACTTATCGAGATGGGGTATCATCCCCGCTCCCTGAGGTCGCGGCGTTAAAGGCAATTGAAGCTTTTGCGAGCTGAGGTCGGTAGGCGAGCTCTCATCCACAAAAATCAAGGGATCCGATGAGGGGGCCCCTCGNATCCCTGATTGCGCAAGCTCGGCAAGAACTATTTCAAAAAAGCGCTTCCCCCATCGCTTTTTGCCAAGCACTGCGACGTCTTCTCATGTGCATGCCAAATGCCACTCGGCCGGGCACAGCAAGAAACTGAATAATCCTTCCAACTGCATGAAAGTGCATGATTTATCTCTCGAGTTGGAATTCGATTCGGGAGCCTCCATTCTCCTCCAACCGAACTTTGCTATCTGATCGGATAGTCGATCTATCTGTTCGGATATTGGAACAACTTCGATTCAGGAATGAATTCGCCCGCAATCTGTGATATGAAGGGCGCTCGAGGTGAGGTCGCTTGCGCCCCAGACTCCTGGTACTTTCCGGGCCCTTGAAAGACTCGACAATTCCTCTCTCGGAGAGGGAGGTTACGATTGGGCGTGAAGGCTCGAATGCAATTCCCGTCACCGACCCTTCAGTTTCGCGAAAGCATTGTCTGCTGAGTTGGCATGAGGGAAGGTTTCGCGTCCGCGACCTCGACAGCCGTAACGGAACACTGGTAAACGGAAGCGCAGTGGAAGAACAATGGCTGCAACACGGCGACGAAATTGCCGCCGGCGACTCTTCCTTTTTATTCCTGCTCGATGAAGATATTTCCCCGCCCGAAGGACGCGTGGAATTCGAAGACGCCCACGGGACCACGGAAACCACGATCATCCATCCACGCGATGCTGTGTACCTGCAACCCGACCGGTTGTCAAAGGAACTGCCCGCGGGTTCGAGCGTGGCGCGCAATCTGAACGCCCTCCTCAAAATCAGCCGGATCGTTCACGCTATCCGGGATCTCAACGAACTGCAAGGGCAGTTGCTGGATCTCATTTTTGAAGTCGTTCCCGCGGGACGCGGCGCCATTCTTCTGGCGGATCGGGAAAGCCATCAATTCAATTCCATGTTCGCTCGCATGCGGCAGCCTGGCCGGTCACCATTAGTAAAGGTGAGCCGCACCGTCGCGCGGCAGGTTCTTGAGCAAGGGATTGCAATGCTGGGCAGCGATGTGGCTGGCAACGACGATCTTCGCGAGGTCGAAAGCCTGGCCGCGTCGCAGGTGCGGTCGCTGCTATGCGTGCCCTTGACGGTCTTTCAGCGCGTCATCGGATGCGTCTATCTGGACAGTGACACCCTCAGCAATCGTCTCACGGAAGAACATCTGCAACTGGTAACCGCAATCGCCGGTATCTCCGCGATGGCCTTGGAGAATGCTCGCCGGCTCCAATGGCTCGAGGAGGAGAACGAACGCCTCACCGTGGAGATCAGCCAGGAGCGCAGTTTGGTGGGCGAGGGCGAGCGGATGAAAGATGTTTACCAATTCCTGAAGCGCGTCGCCCCAACCGAATCAACGGTGCTGATCGAGGGCGAGAGTGGCACCGGCAAAGAACTGGCGGCAAGGGCCGTGCACCGCAACAGTCCGCGGGCAAGCAAACCTTTCGTGGCCATCAACTGCGCCGCCATTCCCGAAACGCTTCTGGAAAGCGAATTGTTTGGCCACGAGCGCGGGGCGTTTACCGGAGCCGCGTCGCAGAAAAAGGGCCGCCTCGAAATGGCCGATGGAGGTGTCGTTTTCCTCGACGAGATCGGAGAACTGGCGTTTGCCCTGCAGGTTAAATTGCTTCGTGTGCTCCAGGAGCGCGAGTTCGAACGTGTGGGCGGAACACAACCCATCAAGGTGGATATTCGCGTGATTGCCGCCACCAACTGCAATCTCGAGCAGGCGGTGCGCGAACTCAGGTTCCGGCAGGATTTGTATTATCGCCTGGCCGTTTTGAAAATCACCATGCCCACGCTGCGCGANCGCCGTGACGACATTCCCATGCTGGCGCGCCATTTCGTCCAGAAATATGCCAAGCGCTGCAAGGTGAAGCCCCGGCCAATTTCCCGCGAAGCCCTCTCCGCTCTGGTGAACTACGACTGGCCTGGCAATGTGCGCGAATTGGAAAATGCCATCGAGCGCGCACTGGTTCTCGGAAGCTCGGACCTGATCCTGCCCGAAGATCTTCCGGAGTCGTTACTGGAGCGTCCTCCCGCGCCGGAGATGATCGAGGCGAAATATCACGCCGCCGTCAAGGAATTGAAGAAACAGTTGATTCTCGACGCGGTCGAGCAAACTCAAGGCAGTTATGCCGACGCGGCCCGCATTCTGGGAGTGCACCCCAATTATCTGCATCGGCTGATTCGCAACCTCGAGTTGAAAGAAAGTCTTAACAGTGCATTGCGGGATCTTCACGGCCGCGGACTGAGCGGCATGCCGGGCGGGAACGCGTAGGGGAGTAAGCGGTCAGTACTCAGCAATCAGCGCTCAGCGAAGACAGACCTCGAACGGCCGAATGCTGACTACTGAGTGCCTACTGCGAGTTGCGGGAGTCGCAGCTGTAGCATCCTCGCAGGATCAAGAGGGGTCCCCTGCCATCGCACCGCGACGTGAAGGTGCGGACCGGTGGCCCGTCCCGTGCCGCCACTCAGCCCAATCTCCTGCCCGCGTTTTACCTGCTCCCCTTCCTTCACTTTGAACTCGGAAAGATGCAGATACAGGGTCAGCAAACCCTGCCCATGATCAATCACCACGAAGTCGCCCTCGAAATATAACGGCCGGGCCAGCAGTACCGTGCCGTCGCCCATCGCACTAACGGGAGTTCCACTCGGAACACGGAAGTCGAGACCCAAGTGCGGACTCGAGGTCTTGCCATTGAAGACGCGCACAGAACCGAAAACGTCAGAAATCTCAGCCTGAGCGGGTGCGGTGAATGGTCCCGACCACTCACGCTCTGGGGTCACACGATTCAAATAATCTTTTTTTACCAGTTGAGCCTCTTGAATCTGTTTTTGCTGCTCGGGACTGGGCTCGGTAAATTTTCCCTCGACGCTGAGCTTTACCAAAATCTTGGGGTACTTGCCACGACTCACCGCGAACTTGCGTGCAAATGAAATTTTCTGTGTGGCGGTCTTCCCAGCTACAGTCTCACCGCTCAGGTCCAGAGAATAAACACCGGGTGCGGTTTCCAGACTGACGCCCGCCAATGCGTACCAGGTTTTGCTGGTCGCATCGAAACTGAACGCTATCTCGTGGCCGAGCCATGATCCGCTTAGCGAGTCGAGTCGTACTGGAGTCTTCACTTGAAATAAGATGGGCCCACCATTTACCAGCCGAGTGGGCTGCGCGCGCACGGTCCAGCCTGCCGCGGAGGCCTTGAAAGAGGAAATAGAAAATAACCAGACGAGAAAAAGGACGCCGATAACTCTTGTTGAGCGACAGCTCATGCTAACAGCCTAGCATTGCTTTGCATTGCATAAGTACCGTCGAGGACAAGGTCGCATTGACCCGAAGGTCGCTATCGCAGCCATTCCGTTCCCATATTGTCGTCCGTGATGATACGCGCACCCGCGGTACGAGCCCGAATGTGGTCGGCCGATTCCAAACTCATCTCCTGCGGCACATCGCGGTCCATTGTCGTTGTCATACCCATCACCTCGACAAGGCGGCGACGATGTTCTTGCTTCGACAAATCNAACACAGGTTGGCCNTCGANTTTGTAATCCANTAAAACNTCGAGCCAACGCTTTGCATTGAGNTGNAGNGGCGCGTCGCTGANCAACAGAAAACCCGCCACACGCATCCCGTATGGGAANACTTTGAGGCCGGTCGCCAGGACTTCCTTCGAACCCGTGGTGTTGTACAANTCCACCCCGCCTGGATTCANATGCTTGCGAATAAGCTCCAGAAATTCTACGGAGAGCAGATTGGAGACATTAGAACGCCAATTGTAAGTCGTGTTCATTATGATCGCGTCGAACTTGCGCCCAGGGTTTCGCACCAGCCAGCGGCGGCCATCATCGATATCGATATGAACCTTGGGGTTGTGAAGAAGGCTGGCTACTTCCGGATTCTGCTGGATCAGCCGCAAATACCCAGAATTGATCTCGACTATCGTCAAGTGCTCGAGTTGGGGATGACTGGCAATGACCTGGGCCCACGATCCGGAAGACAGGCCGATCACCAGCACTTCTTTGGGATTCGGATGAAAGTAGCTCAAAGCAAACGCGCGTTGAATCCCGTTCGAATCGTTCACCAGGCTTACATTGAAACAGCCATCGTAGATTCCCCCGCCATAAACCATGCCCATCTGGTTCACGGTGACGACTCCACCCTTTGTCTCTACCACGGCACGGAGCTTCGCCCCGCGACTGATCGGAGGATAAGAACCCTTCAGCAGCATCTTCTCGTACATGTCGCGAAAAAGAGGATTGGCAGTCTGCAGTACAAATAGAGAAACGATTAAGCCCCCCAGTGCCAAGCAGAAAAAGACGCTCCTACGGAACCTTGCCGTCATTAGCAGCACAGTACCCAGCCCAAGACCGAGCATGGCGAGGATTGCGCTGATGTGATTCAAGGGAAGAATGTCCATCCATACGGAACCAGTCAAATAGCTCCCCAGCGCCGAACCAATAATGTTGCTGAGATACAGGTAGCTCATACGAGTACCGGCACGCTCGTCCGGGGAAATGGAAATGTGGCAAAGCAGAGGAAACACGGCGCCTAAGCAAGCCGCAGCAAGACCAATCGGCACGAGCGTCCATAGCAGGGAGGCGCGCACCACTAGAGCAAACAGAATGGGACCAACCAAGAAACCAAGCAGGTTCGCGCCAAAGACGGTGCCCACCAGGAACCGCGTGAAGCTTTGCGGATTTGTGATCTTCTCGCAAATGCGGTTGCATGCCAGCGATCCGAAACCGATACCCGCAAGGTAGGCTCCGAGGAGAAAGGCGAAACTCTTCGCCGCTCCGCCCGTAGTAAACGAGAAAAGCCGATACCACACTATTTCGTAACCTAGAGAAATGAATCCCGCGATAGCGGCCACAACGATAGCCAGGGCAAAGCCGATTCTGGCAGTCCCATCCCGCGCAGTCCCGGAATCGCATGTCGCGGGCTCATCGTGAAAACTTCCAGATACCAAGCTACTGCCTGCCGGCCGCTGCCCCTGAGCCAGAAAGTGCCAGGCGAGAACCGTCGTACCCACTAGAGCGTTCAAACCAGCCGCCAGAGCGACCGTCTTCGATTCACCCAGCCATCGCATCAGAAACAGTCCCGCGCAGAAACATGCTGAGGCGGAACCCAATGTGTTTGCCGCATACAGCGCGCCCACCGACGTACCAACATTGCGCGAAACCCGAACCGCATAAGACACCAGTATGGGAAGCGTCGACCCCATGAGTACCGTCGGAATCACTACAAGCGTAAGGGCAATGAGTCCCGTCTGCAGTGGGGGGGATCCGGCTGTGAACTCAGCTGCCCAATGGAACACCTTCAGCGAGAAGAAGCCGTACGAGGCAATCAGCAGTTCCACCATGCCGAATATCGGCAGAAGAGGAACTTGCCGAGATCGCGAGACGATTCCGCCCAGAAGACTCCCTAGACCCAGTCCCAGCATGAAAGCCGTGACCACCATCGTCACTGACTCGATGTTGACGCCATAAAGTGTGAAGAGAGCTCGCTGCCACACGATCTGGTATAAAAGCGCCGGGAACCCGGACACGAAGAAAAACAAATAAGGCCACGGCACCGACCGGAGCGAAGAGGCGATTACCGGCTCGGGCTTAACGAGCGCTCGTGCCGCGGCAGTCGCCATGTATCCACTCACGCTTTCCTCCAACATCCAGGGAACTGCCGCCATCAAGTTGTTATCAGTGGAACGGACGCCTGGTGTCCAGAGTTTAGCTTCTGGGTCTCCGTATCGGGTCTTAAGACGGGAACGAAGCAAAACGAAAGTAACGACGCTGTAATATGCAGGAAAGGCTGCGAAAGGGCAGGATTTATGGTGGACCTGGTCGGGATCGAACCGACGACCTCTTCCATGCCATGGAATTGGGAAAAGTGTAAGTTATTGACGGCAAAAGTTCAAAAAATTGATTCGGTTTGAAAAAACCGGAAAAATTGCCGGTCTTGACACCAAATTTGACACCAACTTTGGGCCAAAGGGCTGATAGTGGCGGATCAGCCCACTTCCTTCCAAATGAGACGGCTTGTAGGATCGTGAACGGTTGCAACCTCCAGAACAAGAGCTGATCCTTTTTTGTTACATCTTTTGTTACATCGTGAATGATTTTATGTCCCCCCACCCCCGAAGAGATTCGGAATGCTCGTCCGCCCGCAGACGGTCCTACCTCAAAATGGGATGAACTCGTGCCACTCTGGCAGCGAACACCATCTTCGCAGGTGCTGAGGATGATCGTGCTGCATAGTGAAGTCCTGCTGCGCAAGCTATGGGGGCAATACAAATCGAGTGCGAACGATCTCAACCGGGGGTTCAAAGGCGCGTCGACGGACTTCCGAAGAAAGTCTCGAGCTGCGTACATATTGCCGGTGAATTCTGGCTCTTCGTCAACGAGTCTCTCGGCAAGTCTCTTTGCGAGACCAGCAGTGTGAAATATTTCACCGGGGGCGACGTGCTAGTGGGCGCGGCGATGCGGCAAAACGAAGTGCATCGAAAGCCGAGCCATAAGCTGGTCACAATCACCAATCATCTGCCGATCATCTCGGCAGATCCGGCGGTGCTTGGCCGTGTCCAGGTCGTTCCCTTCCGCGCCAGCTTTCTCGGACGTGAGGATCCGACGGTCGAGCCGGAAATGCGAACAGAAACGGCCGGAATTCTCTATCGATGGATGATCGCGGCGCGGGAGTTCCTAGAGATAGGGCTGAAGCCGCCGCAATGTGTCCTGGACGCCATTGCCGAAGGGGACGTCGTGGATCCGCTTTATCCGAGAGCGTCTCAACTTTTCCCCGTCAGGATATACCACGAGCGAACAGCTGCAGTTGGCATATAGCCTATTCGTTCACGACATTGGCCAGCCGGACTCGTACATACATATGAACCCGCTGCAGAGAAGGCTGAAGACATATCCAGGGGTGACCTCTGCCCCGAAGAGGATCTATGGTGCGGTCCGTCGTGTGTGGACTGGGATCATCGTAAAGGAGGATGTAACGCTGTAACGGCACTTTCATTGAAGAAAAAATATTCTGATTGACTGCTTTCACGGAGAAATAAAAGTTGAATGCTTGTCCAGAAATCCCCGTTACGGCGTTACAGTGTTACGGGCAGCACAGCCGAGGAAGCGCGTGCCAAGTATCGCCTTCTTTGGGGAGATACCCATCGCAACCCAGTTCCTCTGTAATTTCCATCAGACGAAATCGTCGTGACTCATTCGCCTTAGCTTAGTAGCGGGTTGCGAATGGTGCGACTGAGTTCTCCGCACTTATGGATCGCCGCCTTGCGGGAGTTAGCGGTCCATTCACTTCTGTTCCTAGCTTCAGGGAAAGCCACGAGGAGGAAGTGGCAACGGAATGAAAAATCCGTCGGCTTGGGAATCCTGCTCGCGAGTTGCAAGGAAAACTACACGTGCGCGCTTGTGGATGACAATGACTAAATGTGTTCAGTTCCGTTGGAAAATGGACTGTGACATTTTGGCGCTCACTAACGAGTGGACTAGGAAGCAGGGGTGCATAATCCATCCCGTCATGTTCTCACCCCCGTCAAACGGCTTGGGGGTAGGATACAGCAGCTCGCGAAAGTGCACCCCCTCCCGCCCCAGACCCCGCTGCCGGGTTGGCCATCCTTAGTAGATCGCCTTGACCAAATCAGTTCAGGTTCATTGGAGAACAGATGCGCCCTTTGCTCTCACGAGTTTGGCGAGAACTCGCAACTGTGAAAGCTCGGAGACTCTCTTCCCAAGTTTTAACCGTTTGTCATCCCTCTGGACCACGGAACAGCTGGACTTCGCGACGCTTGGCACCAGGTAGAATTCTTGGAAAGCGTCGTTGGTTTCATTGCATAGGCATAATAAAGTCACTTGACTCTGCCCCGCACGAAGCGGGGGTATGCGCCATCGCTGGAACCCCAAGGGAGTTCTTGTGGATGGGCATATCAGCACGGAGATTCGTAATCCATCTCGGAAGGATAGTACCGGCCGGTCAATGGGCCCTTTCTTAATCACTCTTACCTCTCGGCGAAACAGCTCGCAGGTATCCCGCAAAAATCTCAGACGAAGCCGCTCACGGCGAAACCGCGACCTCCACATGACCTTGCGCATTTTGGGATGAGTAAGAATATGTCCGGAATAGTCGTAGCCAATAAGTTCATAGACTCGTTTTATACTTCCGAAACGTGCTACGTACGTACGCACCGAAGGAAGCTCCCGAGAACTGTCAATCATGTGCTGCGAAAGTATCCCCTCTCGCGACAAAAACGCGCGCAGTCGAACCAGCAAGTCTTCGTCCGACCTGTAAAATGTCCGATCGTGACGAACCCTTTGTGCGGCGGCGAACGTCTCAGGCTCAACTATCGGCGCGAAAGCTTCATTCTTAACGGTCCATTTGTCGGAAGACTGCGTGACGACTTGGGTATGGAGCCGACAGACGGTCCGACCCAGAACTGCTTGCCCCATGTATTTTGGGTTTGTAAGAATTTCCACGACATGTTCGTAGCACCACGAAGATTGTTTCCCTGGGTTCTTAATGTGCCTACGATTAAGTTCTCGGGCTATCGCTTTCGCTCCTTTCTTCGCGTCAACGCAAAGACGATATATTTCACGCACGACCGCCACTTCTCTGACCGGCCCATGAACGAGAACTACCCTCGCATTGTCAACGTACTCCCCTTTTTCCAATAGCCTCTTAGGCTTGCCTTGCTGCGAAAGGAGCATGCGGCGAAGTCCGTAACCAGCCGAACCGCCAGCTCGGAACCCTTTTTCCGTTGCCAACCTCTTCGCGCGAGCGACTCTCACTGACAATTCCCGGCTGTATTCGCCAGCCATCGCTCGTTTCAGAGCTTTCATAATGGTGTTTGGCAAAGTCCCATCGTTCGCAAACGTTTCCGCACAGTAGTGCACAGGAGCGCCCGCAGCCTTGCAGACAAACTCGTAGTGTGCCGCTTCATCTGAATCTTGAAATCTACCCCAGCGGCTGACATCATAAACAAGGATAGCCTTGAACGGCGCATCACCGCTGATGACATCGTGAAGCAGCTGGGCCAAACCAACTCTGCCTTTGAGGGAAAGGCCGCTTCTTCCGGGATCTTCGTAACTCCGAACTATGGTGAATCCGTGAACGTCAGCGTATCGCTGATTTGCGGTAGTCTGACTTAGCATTGAGTATTGCTGGTGATCGGTTGACATTCTGGCGTACTGAGCAGCAGGGATTGAAGATAGGTTATGCATATTGAATTCCCCTTCCGAATGCGTATTTTCTTGCTGAAGATGGCAGCAAATCCTTCTGGGAAATCATCCGCGATTTGGAACCTTTATGTTTTCCGTCTCGTTTTCGACAAATCTTTTTTCCAGTCATAGCCGATCAACTCATACGCTCGGCGGAGCCTTCCGAACCGCCACCTCAATTTGTGCGAAGAAACCAACCTGGGTGCAGCGTCAATGATTGGTACGCTGAGTCGGCCGTGTGAGGCTAACAACGAACGCAGATGCTGCAACATTTCCTCATCCGTTTTTCGCCCATTCTTCCTCCAGTCGTAGCCGATTAGTTCAAAAGCACGACGGAGACCTCCGAATCGGTGAGCAAAAGTACGGGAGCTTAGCATTTCGACGCTCTCATCGATGATCTTGTTGCTCAGCTTACCCTTTACGGCTAACAAAGAACGCAGCCCTTCCAAGAGTTGCTCGTTGGTTTTGCGAGCTGTTTGGCCCTGAATCTCCTGAGCCAGTGCGAAAGTCTTGGTATCTACAATCGCTTCATGGGACCCCGGACAGATGACCCAATCTGATGTTGGTACTGTTACAGGGGCGGACCCCAGTCTCATCGTCGTGCGATTAAACACATTGCAGCCAATATACTTCGGATGCGAGATCAGGCTTGCGACGACCGAGTGAGTCCAACGCTTGTTCTTAATGCTTGGCACTCCCCGCTGATTGAGGTCGCGGGCTATCGCCTTGAAGCCCATTCCGTCAACGGTGAATTTCCGAAAAATCTCTCGTACTTCCTCAATCTCGCGAGCGGGTCCCGGAACGAGAATCACGCGATCTGTACTTATGCTCTTCATCTCGCCTTGCGCCAAGAGTNGTTTTGGCGAACGGTTCTCGGAAACCAAGAGACGCCGGAATCCGTATCCGGGAATACCGCCTTGCTTAAAGCCAAGAGCAGCCAAACGCTTCTGACCCGCAATGACCTTGACGCCGAGTTCTCGGCTGTACTCTCCCGCCATCACTCTCTTCAACGTCTTCATTATCGAACTGGACAAGCTCCCATCGTTGACAAAGGTCTCGGCACAGTAGTGAATCGGGACACCAGCCGATTTGCACAAGAATTCGTAATGTGCGGCCTCATCGGTGTCCTGGAATCTTCCCCACCTGCTTACGTCATAAACCAAAATGGCCTTGTACTCGGTATTTCCGCCGGTCACGTCCTGTAGCAAATCACGCAGTCCACGGCGGTTCTTGAGGAAGAGACCGCTCTTTGCTGGATCTGAGTAGGTCCGAACCACTGTGGATCCGTGGGTCTCTGCGTACTTATGAATAGAGGCGGACTGGTTTTCGAGCGAGTACTGCTGGTGCTCGGTTGACATTCTAAGGTATTCAGAAACGAGCAGTGTGTCGGCCATTCAGTGGACTCCTTTTTGGGTTTAGGCACTTTTCGCGGAACTCAAAGCGATAGCAATCTGGGACAGGGCTTATTGGCGCTGCCCGCGTCATGAGTTGTGGGAAACCATTGCGCTAGTAAGCAGGTGCCGACGCGGTATCGAAATTCTTTCGGAACTAGGTCCTTACGACGCCAAGCTCTGCCGTCTAACTGCAAGAAAGTGCGCACGATTACCTGCATTAAAAACGCTTCAGTGTTACGCTACCTTAGCCAACATGCTGGGTTTTACCCGCTCACCCCTGCTAAGCATTCTGGTCTTGCTATCAGTCTTTGTTGCGCGGGCCGTCTTCCTGATTCCAATGTTCACGATTCGTTTTGTTAGTGATTGCTCGGCAACTGTCTTGCCGTCGCTGTATTCCTTGCATCTAAACCCACCAATGGTCAATCGTTGCCTTGTTCCCAGCGACGCGATGTTTCTTTCCCGCAATGTGCCGGTGAGGGTACCGCCGTCTGTTGTGGTATATAGGCAATCGGGCCGGTATGCAGTCCTCTGGAGATAGGGCCATGAAATTGCTCTGCATCCTGTTCTTGTGTGCGAGCGCACAGGCTCAGCTAAAAACCAGCGTTAGAGAAACGAGCTGTAGCGAACCAGCATCGTGTTACGACGCCAGCGACCCAACGTCGTGCGTTGCCAACAATCACAGAACGTGTAATGCCAGCGCGTACACGGTGAGGAAGAACGGCAAACTTGTTAACTGGATACTCACTTGCAACGCGGAGAAAGCCACTTAAAGTCGTTCAAAACCTACACCTTTGACATTGTTGAGCACCCAATTCCCGAGTGTCCAGCGCCTCATGCACTGCCAAAAGCAAAGGCGTGCATCGTGATACACGGGCGACCATTCGACCTGAACTAGACCGGAATCACGCTGCAGGCCGTCTATGGTAGCAATACCAAGGATTGCACGACGGGCAGAGTTTACCCAGAGGGAGACCAAGTAGGCCGCTAGCATCCTAGCCGCCCCGAAACTGGCACAGTTCGATGGCGGGAAGCGCGTACGGCAACCGTGGCCGCTGTCGCGGATGCCGTGCGATGGGCAGAGGAAATATGCGCGAGATAGATCGCGCTGGCCCACGCAAAAAGGATGAGTGAGCCATTCGCTCACTTGCCAATCAATTCCAGCACGGCATCCATCGGCTCAGCAATGGAGTAGCCGGAGTTGTGGACTTGCGGGGCTTCGGCTCCACTGGTTGCCGTGCCCACAACCCAGAGGTCCGGATCGCTGGCAACCGTGCGCGAGAGCACCGTGCGCATAAAGCGCTGTCATCCACAATAAGCACTCGTATTTGCGATTTTTCGTCTTCGCTGTTCACTTCCGGTAAATGGCTCGAACGAGATTACGGACGTCTTCCATATAGGGATCCAGTTCGAAGGTGAGGCGGGCCCAGTCAAAATCCGTAACTGATGCGGAGCCTTGAACGAGTAGAGCAAAACCTGAGTCTTCGAAGAGGTTTACTTGGCGCTGTTCCACGTAGCCGTAATTCAGGCCGCTCATGCGGCAGAGCAAGTCAACGATGTGAACTAGAGCCACCAGACCAGTGTCATGCGACGATTTATCTGGCGTATGATGAAAATCTACAACCTCAATAATGTCGCGAGTGAGCCCCCAGTACTCGGCAAGCAGATGTCCGGTTTCGCAGTGCGTGAATCCCAGGGATCGTTGTTCAGCTTCGTGCAGTGGAATTCCTTGCGTTTTGGCGATCTCAAAAGCTGTCCGGAACTCATGGGGCAATACCCAAAGGTTAACGATAATTCCAATGTCATGAAGGAGGCCTGCAAGATATGCCTTTGTGGGATCACTTAGATTCATCTTGCGCGCCAAAGTTCGGCAGAGCAGAGCACATCCCAGCGAATGCTCCCAAAATAGCACTGGATCCAGACTAGTTTTGTCGCTGGGGAGCATGTTCATCACACCGCATGACATGGCGATATCGCTGATATCCTGGAATCCCAAGCCGCCTACCCCTCCGCGCAAGGATTCGACCTTCTGCCAGCGGCCGAAAAACGGCGAGTTCGCCATTTGCAGGCACTGCGTCGCTAGGGACTTTTCCTTGGCCAGAAGATGTGTCAGACTTTGCATGTCCGGTTGCTCCACTGGGTTCTTCAGGTAGCGCAGCAAGGGGGCGAGAACTGCCGGGATAGTTGGAATCTGGCGCAGTCCGTCGAATCGGCGCAGCAAGAGCAGTTTGCCCACGGGTGCGGTTGTCATATCGACTTACCTTCTGCCGACGCGCGTTCATTTTTCACATAAGCGACACCTCCTGGCAGGTGGACTAGGCGAAATTCCTCACTCACACCGTAAAGAGACTCGGAACCGCCCAAAAACAGATATCCATGAGGCATAAGGCTGTTAAAGAAGTGGTGGATGACACGCCGCTTCGAAACCAGATCGAAGTAGATCAGCACATTGCAGCAGAAGATCGCGTCGATGCTCTTTATGAGTGTCATGTGGGAATCGTTCGACAGATTGAGCCGGGCGAAGGAGATGTTGGCGCGGGCCTTCGGACTGACCCGGAGCTTGGCGCCGTAGGGAATGAAATATTTCTGCCGGTAAAGGTCTGTGAGCTTACGTGTGCTGTAGTCACCGTACAACGCTGCCTTGGCATGTGCGAGAGAGCGCTCGTTCAGATCTGTCGCGAGAATCTCAACGGTCCAGTTCTTGAGCGGAGTACTTGCTTCCTCCAGGTGCCACATGCGTAAGGTGTAAGGCTCCTCTCCAGTGGAGCAACCGGCACTCCAGATGCGCAAGCGGCGTTGCGGAAATCTGGACTTGGCCTCAAGGATGTTAGGAATCACGATACTCCGCAGCGCATCCAGTTGCCGCTGATCGCGAAAAAAGCAAGTTTCTCCAATAGTGATCTCGTTGAGCAGATTGGTCAGTTCCGCCTGCCGGATCGAGTGGTTGCTGAGGCGTTCCAAGTACTCGCGAAGGGTTTTCACCTTGATCTTCGTCATGCGGCGCACGCAACGATCTTGCAGAAATCGGAGTTTGTTGTCCGGATGGAAAATTCCGGCCACTTGATAAATGAGTTCGCGGATATGCACCAAATCGGGTTCGGGTGTCGCGCTAGGAGTCGGTTGCAGTGAGCATGCGAAAGTCACGCCGAACTTCTTTCGGTATGCTCACAGGGCAGAGATTTGCGGATATAAGCGGGCAGGCGGGGGCGAGGAGTAGGCGAACAGCGTCCGTCACAGGGGATGGTAGCCGCGCCGCCTAAGGGCGGCGTCCCACTTGATGTTCGGCCTCCCATCTTCAGTGCCCCGCTGCCTCGTGCCACCCGGGCCGCTGGCTTACCTATGCGTTCATCATCTCCTCGGGTCGCTGCCGCAAGCCCCACGGCCAATGGCTGAATTACTTGGCAAGTAAATACAGAACTTGCGAGTTGAACAACTGTATTTGGTACCCTACGCCACGCAGCCGAGCCGCGCGAAACGGTCCTCGACAACCCGGTCACGGTCTCATCTTTACGCTTTCTGGCCAATGGATTCCGATTGGCGGAACAAGCGCCTTGATCGTCAGATGGCCGGCGAATCGGTAAGAAAACTTGTTTCTCCACCTTTATCTTTCCCCGAATCCGCCGGACAAATCAGAATCAGCGTTCTTCACTGAGCCTCCTCATCACAATCCTCCAATCGACCGTGCATGCTGGTACCTGCGTCTTAGGTTCTGCCGAGCGCAACCGAAGACAAACAAGTCATTGGGCCGTGTTCTACGGCGACAAAGGCGTCGCTGGGCGCTCACTCGCCCGCCCGAGGGTGACCCGGATCACATTCATCAGTTCGTCATTGTCTGCGGGTTTCTGTAAAAACGCTGCTGCCCCTGCTTTCAAAGCGCGCTCTTCGTTGCTCTGCGGATCGCGGGCGCTTAGTACGATTACTGGAATACCCGCGAGGACGTCGCTGTTTTGCAGCCGGTCAAGAACAACGAAGCCATCTCCCGCGGGGAGGCCCAGATCCAAAATAATCAGGCTAGGACGCTCTTTCTGGGCCGAGGCTATGGCGGAATAGCCATCGGGCGCCGTGGTGACTTCGTAATCGTTGGCGCGCAGGCGCAAACGCATAGCCCGGACGAGATCTTGATCATCATCGACTACCAGAATCTTCGGTTTTGCCATCGGCGGTCCTCCTCTATTTCTGTTGTCAATTGGCGCTCTTTCCAGCAGAAAGGTGTTTGCGTTCCATACTGGTCTGAATCATTTGGGCTATGCAGGCGGCTACGCTTTGAACCTGCTGATCAAGGGACTCCTCGATGTCGGCGACCGGCAACTGAACCGGGACACTTGTCATGGTTAACGTACCGTTGGTTTTGAGATCGGCAGCGCGCTCTAACTGCTCGCGGATACGAGTAGTCATAATCCCGGAACGCCGCAAGTCTGTCGACGCCACAACAAAAAAAGTCTCGGACGTGCCCGACGTACCCATGGGCGGCAGAACTAGGTCTTTGTCGAGATAGACGCAGTGTCGAACGATTTCGATGCACTGCTGCCAGACTTCTTTCCAATTTCCCCGGGGAGGACTCGTGAGCGGCGTGAGTTCGATTCGCACCAGGACAAAAGACGGACGCAAGCGGTTCTGGTAGGCGATAACAGGGGCGAGCAGCTTGGCTAACGAGTAAACGGGCAAAGTGAAGGTGAAAGTGCTGCCCTGTCCGGGTTCGCTCGAAAGCCAGATGCGTCCCTCATGCAGGCGGATGATTTCCCGGCAAATGAAAAGGCCCAGGCCTAATCCTGAACGATTGTTGTCGACCGATTCGGGATCCTGATAGAGGCGTTCGAAGATTAGCGCCTTGGCCTCGGGACCGATACCGCGGCCGGTATCGCTGACCGAAATATAGATCGAACTCGGATCAGCTTCCACCACGCTGGCTTGCAGTGTGACAGTGCCATCTGGCGGTGTAAACTTGATCGCGTTGTCCACAAGATTGATGAGAACTTCGAGCACGCGGTCCGGGTCGGCCTGCACCAAGGGCAGCCTTTGCTCCAGTCCAATCTCCAATCCGACCTTTTTTTCGTTCGCGGTAGGCCGGAGCATCGCTGTCGCCTGCTGAACCAGGTCGCCAATCGCGATGCAGCGCGGCTCAATCCGCAACTTACCGCTGTCGGCGCGCGTAGATTGGAGCAGATCGCGAATCATGGCGTGGAGCTGATTCACGCTTTTCAAAATGGTTTTGAGGTGCTCGGCCTGATCGGGCGCGATTGGGCCAGCGATCCCGTCTAATAGCAACGTCACGTACTGGTGAATGCAGGTCAGCGGCGTACGGAGTTCGTGAGAAACGTGAGACAGGAACTGGTTCTTGAACTCCAATTGCTGTTCTTGAGCGATTTCGAGGGAGCGCAGCAGGGCTTGTCGTTCCACCGCGTAGCGCATAGCTCTCTCCAGATTCTTGCTGGAGATGTCACCTTTTATCAGGTAGTCTTGCACTCCGTGATGGACTGCCTTCATGGCCAGAACTTCATCATCCTGGCCGGAAATTACGACCACAGGCACTTTGGGAGAGTGCTCCATCAGACGGCGAAAGGTTTCCGCGCCGCAGCTGTCAGGCAGATTCAGATCTAACAGCACCAGTGAGGGTGATTCCTTAGTCAGGAAGGCGAGGCCGTCCGATAACCGGCTGACACAATTTACTTTCACCCGCAAATGGCCTTCCACCAGGCGAAGTCGGACCAGATCCGCATCTCCGGGATTGTCTTCAATCAGCAATACGTTGGTGGTTAGTTGATCCATTTTTGGTTACTCTCTTCGTAGTAACAGGCTGTAAAGTCTGAACGCCGCGGTCGACAATTCCTCCCATCGGGCGCAACTGAAATGCCCTTGGCCGGATTCTCCTCAGGCAAGACACGCAGTGAAGTCCTTGTGGGCTGCACTGTTAGCGATCACGAGAATATCGACTTCATTTGGTTTCATGCTTCGGTTCCCGACGCCACAGTTCGTTCTTAGCCTCGCTGCGTCCTGGATAACGTCTCGGGCGTCGGATCTTTCAGTGCCCGCCGGCTCGCACCGCCCAAGCCGCCAGCGTGGTTGGACTCCGTAAGTGGTCCAAGCGGCCCCGCAAATGCACCAACGCCGAAGAATGAATCTGGCACACGCGGGATTCTCTGATCCCGAGTAAGATGCCCACCTTCTTCATCGTAAGTTCTTCAAGATAATAAAGGGCCAGAACCTGACGCTGTCGTTCGCCCAGATTCACGATTGCGCGGCTCAGCAAGTCAGTCATTTCGGAGCGTATGCAACTGAAAAGCGCGGTGTCCCCAGACTTATCCGGCAAGCACTCACACATATCTATTTCGTTCTCGAACTCTGGAGACTGCGGACGAACACTAACAACCGCGAACTTGTCCAAATCGGTTCGCAGTTTCTGAAATATTCGTAGGCCCAGATTTAGCTCGGCGGCCATTTCGATTTCCATCGGGTCACGGCCCAGAACCAGGGTGAGCTTGTGCCGTGCCTCTTCAACGAGGCGCCCTTTGCGCCGCAACTCCCGCGGTCCCCAATCCATCTCGCGCAGGCTGTCGAGAATCGCACCCCGGATGCGGAACTTGGCATAGGAACTGAATTTCACTTGCTTGGAGCGGTCGAATTTGTTGAACGCATCGATCAACCCGATCACGCCGGCATGCACCATATCTTCAAGCGGCACGTGCCGGGGCAGGTTCTGGTGAATCTGGCGCGCGAGATAGCGAACTTGCGGCAACTGTTCGTGCAGGATGCGGCTGCGCTCATCTTTCTCCCCAAAGGTGAAGTGGGCATGCGCCGTGCTCTTGCTCATGGTCCGGTTCTCGCTTTCACTTCCATTCTTTGAATGGTTCTGCTGCACGATGGAGGCCATGATCAAGAGTCAGCGGCTGAGATTCCTCTTAGCTTCCTCGCCCAGTGCAGGAAAGAGTTGGGCCCCCAGATTGGAGCATGGACTGTTGAAAGGGGAAATACAGGTGCTCGGTCAAAACCGTGGTCCCCTTCTCAAGCAGAATCGCAGCCCTCTCCATCACATGCTGAAGTTCGCGTACATTGCCTTTCCAGGAATGACCTTCGAGGATGCGGACAGCCTCTTCGCTCAGAAGCGGGCACGGCCCGCTCATCGCGTCTGCTACGCAGGCGAGAAAATGCTCGGCCAAGGGCACAATATCCGCACGACGCTCGGCAAGCGGGGGCAGTTCCAAAGGAAAGACAGAGAGTCGATAGAAGAGATCCTCGCGAAATTCTCCTTTGCCCGCCCGCCCGGCCAAATCCACGTTGCTGGCCGCAATTACACGGACATCCACGCGCGTGACTTCGGCGGTGCCCAGCCGCTGCACCTCCTTCTGGTCCAGAAACCGCAACAGCTTGGCCTGCGTTCCGAACGGCAATTCACCGACCTCATCGAGGAAAAGCGTTCCACCATGCGCCGCGGAAATGCGTCCCGGCTGCGGCTGCACCGCACCGGTAAATGCCCCGCGGGCATGGCCGAACAGCTCGGACTCAAGCAATGCTTCCGGAATCGCTGCACAGTTCACCGCCACAAAGGGCTTGGCCACTCTTGGGCTCAACCTGTGCAACGCGCGCGCCACCAGTTCCTTCCCACTGCCCGTCGGCCCCACGATAAGCACGCTGGTCGAGCGCGGCGCAACCAGTTGCGCCAACTGATAAACGCGCTGCATCGCTTCACTCCGCCCAATCATGCCGGGCAGCGGCTCATACTTGCATTCCCTGACTTCACCGCTCCGACACGAGGTTTCTGACGTAACTCTTGGCCCCCGCAAGCCTGCATCCTGCTGAAAACTCTCCCCCTCATCGACAACCGGAAACTCAGCATCCGAGTCCAGCAACACCACCTGAAGTCCCGAAAACCGCTGCTGAATGATCGCTATCAGTTCTCCAGTGTCCAGATCAGGAATGCGGCGATCGAGAAACAGCACCTGCCAGTTTCCTCTTCCCAGTTTTGCCAGCGCCTCGGCGCCACCTTTGGCGTGCTCCACCGGCCGCCAGCGGCCGTTAAGGCTGTGCAGAACCTGCTCACGCAGAACGGTACTGGGACTGGCAATCAACGCTCCACCTGTGGCTGTTTCGATGATCGGGAAAGCTGGCATGGCGCTCATGTCGAGGCTCCTGAGGTAACACAAAATTAGACGAAGATTTCGCAGAACAACATTTTGAGAACAGAAATTCGAGAAAAACAATTTAAGGAGGATTCAGAATGCCGCCGTCGTCTGATATGATCGGCAGCCGGACGGTCACCGTCTCCAGCTCTTCCGTCCGCTCCCGTTCCCATACCGCGCCCGTATGCTCCAGGGCAGCCTGCGCAACAATCAAGCCGAGTTCAGGTTGCTTGAATAAAGATGCCGAACGTCCGATCTGCCACCGCACACGAAACCAAGCCTCGGTCGGCGCACCTCCCATTTCAATGAGCAATACACTTCCTCGCGCGGCAAGGCTCAATGCAGATTCCAGCAACCGGAATACCGTGCTGGCCATTCTTCGCCGCCTCGCCTTAACCACCAACCGACCGTCGCCAGGGCAACCGAAGGCGACGCGCACGGTCTTCACCTCCGCTACGGGCGCCAGATCGTCCAAAGTATCCCGCAGCAAGGTCTTCAATTCAGTGGCGTCCAGTTGCTCATTTTTCTCTTCTTCCAAATCCATTACTTCCTGCATCGCCCCCACCACGGCGCGAATGCGCTCGGTCAACTCGAGGCCTACCTCCAGAATCCTTTCATACTGCCCAGGAGTGCGCGGTGTGGCCAGAGCTACTTCCATCGAACACTGCAACCCCGTGAGCGGCTGGCTTAATGCGTGCAGCAATTGCGCCAAAGGACTACGCCCTGCTATTAGGCCGCCAGCCGTCGCGCTTTGTAAGGGTTTGACCACGGGCGACGTCACGGTAGCACGCTCGCATTTCCACTCAGTTCATACCCAAATCCCCGCACCGTGTGGATCAGTTTCCGCGGATGTCCATCGTCCACTTTGTGCCGCAAGTAATTGATATAAACGTCCACCACGTTGGTCGTCTTATCGAACGTCAGATTCCACACGTGTTCGATGATCATGGCGCGCGAGACCTGCCGTCCCGCATTGCGCATCAGATATTCCAGCAGGGAAAATTCTTTGGAGGTGAGTTCGATGCGGCGGCCGGCGCGTTCGACGCGACGTTCCATGCGATCCAGTTTCAGATCTTCCAAGGCCAGCACAGACTCAGATGGCAAACGGCTACGGCGCAACAGTGCGCGGATGCGGGCGGAAAGCTCGCTGAAGGAGAATGGCTTGGGCAGATAATCGTCGGCGCCGGTATCGAGGCACTGGACACGATCTTCCACCTTCACTCTTTGCGTGAGCACCAGCACCGGCAGACTGGGACGCTTCACCCGCAGATGGCGCAGTACGCTCACGCCATCGAGCTTGGGCAGATTTAAATCGAGGATGACCAGGTCGTAGTCAAACTCGCTGCCCACGGCCCGCGCCTGTTTCCCATCCTCGACCACATCTACCACATAGTTTTCCCCTTGCAAACCCTGGCGCACAAATCCGGCCAGAGCCGTGTCATCTTCCGCAACCAGGATCCTCATAAGTGGGCCTTAATCACAACCTGATTTTAGTTAGAGAAGGCTCAAACGCAGCCGAAACTTCTTCGCACGAAAGTGGGTATTTCCGGAAACGGAATACAATTTCAAAACCGGAAGGAGCGCCGAGTCACCGAGTTATGCCTCTTCTCGAACACCGGGGCGGAGTTGCGCGTTCCGCGGAACTTATCGGGCGAATCTGAAGCCGCCCGCTTCCGCGGTTAAGAGTAAGCCCACTCTCGGAGTGTCGGTGCTCTTTTCAGGCGCGCATCGAGCAAGCTCCAAAGATACGTACCGATAACAACTATTTCGGAAAGGTGTGACTCTTGTCTGGTAACAACCTGATTCCCCTTACGAACTGGGATTGGACCCTATCGCCCCTGTTATGAAATAGGGGTCAACGCTACGAAAGTTGGAGCCTGAGTCGAGAGGTTGGAGCCCAAACTCCAAAGCACGATTGAACGCAATTGCCACTCCAAAATCCCGAGTTGATCGCGGCTGCATTCGAAGAACTGGTCGCGAGCCGGGGATTGCGTGCTTGAGTCGGACAGAAGCGTAACTCCAAAAGCTATCTTTACCGTTCAGGAATCAGAAAGCCGAGGGTGGCGGATGTGGAGTCCTTCTGGCCGTTGAGTGGAAACAATTGTGGTGATAACTGTTCTCAAAGGTTGGGCCAAAGGCGTATTCCAAAACGGGTGCGGTGGTGCAGGGGTTGAGCAAAGAGGCCGGTTTTAGGGCGGTATATGTTATGGAACTGGATGAATTGCACTGGACTGGACTAAACCCAGGACTAGATCGCGAAACAGGTTACGGAGAAACGGGAAACCCGTATGCCTCAGGATATTTTGTTAGTCAAATCAGTCCCGCCCGAGCCCAGACAGAGCGATTCCAAATTGGCGTCTCTCGGCAATGACAGAGTTGCCTGCTCGTAGCAATCTGGCCGAAGTCGGCGTGCCGCAGAAGAATCGAGGTCGCGGACGGCGCAGTCCGATGCTGCCGGTGATTGCTGCTCCGCCATTTGCATGATCACTACAGGCTAGCGCGGTCTGACTCCCTCTGCAGTCCGCAGCTACAAATACTGCGATGCTAGCGTCTCGATCTCAGTCGCCGGATCTTCGGTCAAACACGCTTTGTGTAGAGAAAGCTGGACAGTGTTCGCCCATGAATGCTGCATCCTATGCAGCATTTCTTCAAGTTGGCCGGGAATTCGCAGCTTGTCCCGAAGCTCACAAGTCAGAGCTATTAAGAGCTCAATATCTGCTCCTGGATCGAATGCTAATATGTGTTGCCAATCATCCACAAATCGCGCATTAGCAAAACCGTCACCGATCATGAGAACAGCAATGTTGACAGACTCATCCTTCAACGCGTGCGGCACATATCTCACAAGGAAGACCCTCACTACTTGCTGTTGGGTTCCCGCGGACAAAAGTCCAGCCACAGCTCGTTGGGTAATTTCATTTTCGCTCTTCATTGCGTTTCCTTGCTGAGTGGTGGATTACGCTACGACCGCTGGCCCCGATTGTAGCCCTCGTCCCCAATTCGGGAAAGGGTGTCTGGAAGACGATCGGAAGGCCGTCACCAAGCCTCGTATCAGCGTGCGGCGCTCCAGGAGTAGCCGTACCAATGCGTCAAGCGCATCTGAGTTGGCTCCGTACCAGCCTGGGGGAATCTCATCCGCTACCGCCGAGATCGCGTTCCGACCCATGTCTTCAATCCGCGAGAGCCACGGCTCAAACGAATCCCACCCGACAACATTCGCATAAACTTCACTCTGCTCATATACGCCGCCCAGCGGTGCATCGGGGAAATTCCACTCGCCGCCATTGAAACAATTTCCCTGGTCGATGAACGAGACAGCGTAATTGTGTTGGCGCATAGTCCGCCAGAAGGCGGCTTGCCGCCCATCGGAATTGCAGGTCCATTTGTCCAATGCCAGCATTCCAGCAAAAGTCTCCATGTTCCGCACACGCCTCAGTATGGGCGCTGGCACATGATCGAATGCTTGGCCCTCCAAAGGACTTACGGCATACCGCGACCCAAACTGCAACCCGGATTCACAACGAATTATCCCAGTGGCCGTTTGGATATTCAACTGGGGCGTGTGCTGCAGAAGCGCGTCAGTCACTTCCACCACCACTGGCTCTGGTACTGGAAGTCCAGCAATCCGCGCTAGCACGGACGCCAGCATCTCGTTCGCTAAGACCCGCCTGTGCTGCGGATTGTTGCGGAATTTTACGACGTAATAGTTTTGATCGGAACAGCGCATCAGGTGCGCTTGCGAGCCACCCCGCATCCGCCGCACTTGCTCGACTGCCACTATTTTTGCGATACCGAGCCTAGTGTTAGGCTGTGCAACCAGCAACGAAGAGACGATTTTCAAAGTTAACCTCGGGGTCGGTACGCCATTATTGACAGGCGACGACGCCAAGACTAGGTCATTTCCTGGCNATGAGTCTGTGACAGTGATCACCTTAGGGGTTGTGGGAAAGTCCAATTTGGGACTCTTCAAGGGCTCATGGACGTGACCAAGCCGTATTAACCAGCCATGCAGCGACACGATCGGGGAGGACGCCCCGCAAACGCCCACTTCCCAGGTAGTAGTTTGTCGGAAACACACCCTCATTGTTATCGGACATGCGGGCCTCACGAATCAACGCATGGCAAGACTATTCTCTAACGGCAATCATGCAACGCGAGCCAGGGAGATGGCGGAGGGGCACGGCCGCAGCCCAGGCGCTCATCGGCATAAACACAAATTCTTACCCGGCCTGGTCGGCGCAAGCTAGACCACGAGATTGATTGGGCGCTCTCGCACCCTGCACGGGGCGGGATATTCGCATAGAAGAACCATGGCTGACGAGCAGGTCGAATCGATGGTTGGTGGAACGACGTTTTTCCGCCGCAGGGTGATTTAGTGTGAGATTTCCAGAGTCTTGGTCCTCAGCCGGGGCTGAGTCCGGGCACCTCGGTGACTGGATTTCCGCCGGGAACACTCAATGCGCCTGCGGTCACGCACTTAAGCGATCCAATCGCAGCACAGGCCCAACTCGATTTGGCCATCGCTTATGACGACCCTACCGGACCAACAGGAGCTTCACTCCTGCCCGNAGACATAAGTGGTCTGACCTTTACTCCTGGCTTGGACCATAACTAATACACGGGTTGTTCTGGCTGGCGNCGCGCAGGCTAAGAAGATTTTTTGGCAGGTTGGCAGTTCACCTACCCTAGGAACTCTGTATTTAAGGGAAACATCCTCGCGCTGGCATCAATCACAGTAAGCGCCGGCGTGAATCTAGAAGGTAGAGCCCTCGCGCGCACGGCCGCAATCACTTTGGACAGCACCGCTCTTACAGGACCGTAAACTATTCGGCATTCGGGCTGTCAGCACTCAAATGGCCGCGATACTGGTGTGTCACCCGAGCCCGGAAACGATTACAATCTTTATGCAAAGAGATTTATAGTAATACATTGGTGTCAGCCCGTAAGGGCCCTGCGTAAGATCTCAGATCGGCCAAAGACCTCCTCGAGACTTTTCCACAGACCCCCTGTGTTCATCCGTCACAGACAGCAGTTCGATCACGGCGTTACGATCCCACTGCCCTCCCCTGATTTGCCTAGTGGTGGGGGCAGGAACGAAGCTAGCGGCTGAAACTATTGTTCGGTTCCTGCTCCCTTGCCTGAGTTCCTACCTACCTTCGTGTACCTCTCGCGTAGGCTACCGCCTTCACAAATATGGGACTCGACCTCAGTCTGTTTCGTATATTTGGGAAGCGCAGTGCTACTGATCAGTTGTACCGTCGCGTAGAAGTGTGAGACTACGATTTACGTAGCACCCAGTCATTCGTCATTTCTTCAAACTGAAACCCGTATCGCCGCCAGGCGCCAACGAAAGCTTCTTTGCGTACGACGCGCCCCCGGCCCACGTACCGATCCTTCTTGCCTTTATCAGTAAGGAAAACTTCCGCAACCACTCCTCTGACCAGAAAAAGCGAACTGGTACACAGAAATCCGTTCGGGCTCACATCTTCTGTTTCAGCCAACCCTTCAAAGGCTTTCCCATTTGTGTCTGTTCCCCGTAATCTAAGAATAACCCGCATCCGCAAACGAACCTCGCCCCTGCGCTCAGGCCGGCGTTTCTCCAGTTCAGCGGCCAACCTTTCCCTCAATTTCTTGAAGTCCACAGGTTTTTCAAAATAATCAGCCACGCCCAAGCTGTCACACTGGTCTTTATATTTGCTACCGGCCGCCCCACTGATAACAAATATCGGTAAAGAGGATGTATAACTAAGCGCATGAAAACTCTGGCACAGCTCGAGCCCCGAAAACTTTGGCATCATTAGATCGAGCAGGACGGCATCAGGCCTATGTTGCAATGCAAGTGCGAGCGCTTGCTCCGGACTTTCTGTGTCAAAGACCTCATAAGTGTCCGATAGGCGCGCACGCATGAGACAGCGCATTGCGCGGTCGTCATCCACGATCAAGAGCTTTTTCATTGCCCATGCCTCCTTAATTCCACTATTCGACTATGAATAAAGTCATCTGGGTGACCTACCGGCAGTTCCGAGAGCCTCCCGAACTTTGTGTGCCAAATGGTCCCGCGTAAATGGTTTTGGTAGGAAATTGCTGCCGGCAGGCAAAACTCCGTGTCCCACTCCCTGCCCAGTATGCCCAGACATGTATAGAACCCTGAGCTCCGGTCGCCAAATGCAAAGTTGCTGCGCTAGAGTCGGACCGTTCATCCCTGGCATGATCACATCTGTCAGCACCAAGTCGATTCTTCCCTCATGCTTCGCACTGACCTGACACGCTTCCTCACCGTTGCGCGCTTCCAGCACGGTGTAACCCAAGAAGTTCAAGACATTGAGATTCAAAGTCCGGAGGCTATCCTCATCTTCTACGAGCAGAACCGTTTCATCTCCATGAAGCGACAGTGTAGTGGCAGGGAAATCTTTCTCTGGTTCGACCGGTTCATCGACACGCGGCAGATAGATCTTGAATGTCGTCCCCACCCTGACTTCACTGTGCACCTCAATGTAACCACCGCTCTGCTTTACAACGCCATAAACCGTCGCCAACCCCAGCCCCGTCCCTTTCCCCTTTTCTTTTGTGGTAAAGAATGGTTCAAAGATGTGGGTCTGGGTCGCAACGTCCATGCCAAACCCAGTGTCAGTAAAGGTAAGAAGCACGTATGGACCTGGACTGAAGGGGTACGAATATTTCCGCGCCTCCACTTCGTCGATCACAGTATGTTCGGTTTTGATTGTCATTTTTCCACCGGCGGGCATGGCGTCCCGAGCATTCACGCACAGATTAAGGACTACCTGTTCGATTTGTCCCCGATCGGCCTTCACTGTGGTCAGCCTCGAGTCCAATACGGTGATAAGTTGAACGTCCTCGCCAATCAGGCGTTTTAGCATTTTTTCTGTGTCCGCAATGATTCCATTCAGGTCGATTACTTTCGGTTCCAGCACCTGTTGGCGGCTAAACGCCAATAGCTGTCGAGTAAGAGACGCTGCCCGCCGGCCAGCCCCTAGAATTTCTTCAACACAGCCAACGAGCGGATGATTCGCATCCATTCGCTCCTGTAAGATCTCTCCATACCCGATAATGACTCCGAGAATGTTATTGAAGTCATGCGCGATTCCTCCGGAAAGCCGGCCTACTGCTTCCATTTTCTGGGATTGCCGGAATTGTTCTTCGAGCCCTCTGCGATCGGTAATGTCACGATTCACAATTACTAGCTTTCCAGGTTTTCCATCCTCATCCTGAATCGGACTTGCCGTGGATTCAAAAAAACGCCAACTGCCGTCTTTATGGCGCATTCGGTATTCAATTCTTCGGCCTACTCCAGTGTTCCTCGCCCAATGGGCTGCTTCTTCCACCTGATGACGATCTTCCGGATGAACATGGGCCATACTTGAGGTTTGCCGCATCTCTTCCGCGTTGTACCCTAGCACTCTCTCGTAAGAGGGACTGTGGTAAAGCCGGCGACCGTCGCCATCAATGACCGCGATCATATCCGCCGCATTCTCCGTGATCAGACGAAAGAGTTCCTCCCGTTGGATCAATTGGCGACGAATGCGGTAGATCTGCAGCTGTTGATAAATCACGTAAATATCGAACAGCAACACTAGCGCTACTAGTCCACGTATCGAGTGCGTGACTTGGAACCAACTGAACTCATCTTTATGAGTCATTGTGAGAACGAACGAAATCAGCGCTAAAGTAAGCAGGAGGGTGACGAGAACGGCTGAGGACCATAGCCACCATTCGCGTCGCTCAATCTGACTCATGCCATTCAGAAGAGTGTGCTCGGTCGCTCTTATATTTTGCTGATCTTTTTGGAGGAGGGATATCATACTGTAACAACTCGTTTCTGATCTATCCTCCAATGCTGAGTACCGGGACCATAGCCAGTCTGAAGCACGGCATTCGAGCATCGGACAAGGTCGCCCTGTGGTCCCTCATGCGCCAATGATTGAAATACTCTCAGGAGGGGTTGCCTTTCGCTTCGGGTCGAGTTTCGATTGCACTGACCTTGGCAGCGCGGTTACCCGAACTGATGGAAGGTTCGCATCTCCGGCCCGGAATACTGACCAGAAGCGCCTGAAGCTGTTTTTTCTCGTGCCAACGCGGGAAAGAGAATATCGTCTTCGGCGTTAGCAGTTTCATGTTTCTTTCCTAGCATGCGACGCACGGCTCGTCTCAGCTCTGCCATTGAACTACCTCGTTCTTCCAATGATGTCTGAATAGTGTTATATGGTGTGGTCAGTCTTGTACAATCACGTGAACGTAGGATGTAGCCCCAAAGTTCTTGTTCCCAGAGAGGACTGCCCTATAATCTCCTGTTTAAATCCATGTGAGACTTGCGCGCCCAGCTGATCTATAGGGAGAAAATCGATTTCAAGATTTCAAGAAAGAACGCTTCGCGCGCTCGATGCAAGTTAGGAGAATGAAGATGCGGTGTAGAGACGTTGAAGCGGAACGATGCCGTCTAATGCGCCGCCAACCCCTCGATTTTGAATTCTCTTAGTCCAGCCGACTATCAGGAGTTTTTCCTTCAGCCTTAGGGGTTCTCTTTTTTCTCTTTTCGTCACCTTTCGTTTCTTAAGACCAGTGCCACGCGCGGCCCGCTTCTTTCAGAACGTAAAGAAGCATCCGCGAAGAGAGGATTTCGAAGGTCACTGTCACGAAGCAGCGCTCGTTCGCTCGTTCCCCTCGGATGAGCCTGGCAGACCTAAACTGTAAGCGTCTGACCAAAACACCTGTTCGACAGGCGGGGTCTGTGTTGAAGTGTCCGGATGATCGCAAAAGCACAGTTGTCAGCGCCCAAGCGACGTACCCGTGCGGAAATTCAGCAGTTGGTGGCCGAGTTTGTGAGCAGCGGTATGCGGCGGAGCGAGTTTTGCCAGAGTCGAGGTTTGAGCTTCAGCACTCTGGATCGCCATCTGAAAAAGCGGCGTTGGAAGAGAAGGTGTAGACGAAATTCTTCGGCCGGTCGTTTGGTGCCGGTGGAAGTGGCGGCCAAGAAATCGCCGACGCAGCAGGAACCGAGTTGTGGGCTGGCCGTGGTGCTGCCGGGCGGGCGCCGGATCGAGGTGCATCCTGATTTTGATACGAGTACGTCGAACGCCTGGTGGGCATCCTGGAGCGGGCGTAAGCCGTGTTTGGACTGGGCCCAGCCACACGGATCTATCTGGCTGCGGGAGTCACCGACATGCGCAAGGGGTTCGAGGGGCTGTACGGTCTCGTCCGCGATCGTTTGTCGTGTGAGCCTCTGAGCGGGCCCCTGTTCTTGTTCTGCAACGGACAGCGCAATCGGCTGAAGGTCCTCGTCTGGGACGGAAGCGGACTCTGGGTCTGTGCCAAGAGGTTAGAGAAAGGGCGTTTCACCTGGCCGCAATCCGGTGATGCGCAGGGCAAGGTCATCCTGAGTCACGAAGAGCTTTCTCTGTTGTTGGGTGGGATCGATCTGACCAAAACCAAGCACAAGCGGTGGTACCGGAAGGCCCCGCCAGAGGGACATGCTGCCGCCTGAGTTGCTTGAACGACTCGAGCGACTCTGGTAAATCAATAACCCATTGTGAGTGCGCCTCCCATTCCTTCCGCACCAGCCGATCTGGAACTCATCGCACAACTTCAGAGCAAGCTACAGTACGCGGAGCTGCGGATTCGTGTGCTGGAAGAGCGTCTGCGACTAATGCGGATCGAGAAGTATGGTGCGGGCGGAGAAAAACTTTCGCAGGCGCAAATGCAATTGTTCGAGCTTGAGCCTGTCGTCAGTGAAATGTTCGAGCAGGCGGAGAGCGAGCACGCGCCAGTGCATCGCTCGACCAGGAAATCCGTCAAGCATCCGGGTCGCCAAGAGTTGCCGGCGAATCTTCCTCGCGTTGAGCGGATTCTGCCCTGCTCATTAGATCAGCGCGTATGCAAACGCTGCGGACAAGGAACCGCGGTGATCGGCTACGAGGAGAGTTCCCAACTGGACGTGGAACCGGCGAAGTACTTCGTGTTGATCACGAAACGAGAGAAGCGGGCTTGCTGGTCGTGTGAGGATCTCGGCGTCGTCTCAGCGCCCCTGCCGCCACGGGTCATCGAGAGGTGTCTGGCGAGTGACCGGATCGTCATCGAGACGGTCGTCAGCAAATACTGCAATCACACACCGCTGCATCGGCAGAGCATGATTCTGGAAAGGGACCTCGGTTTGAAAGTCAGCCGAGCAACGCTGGACGGCTGGGTCCTCAAACTCGGCGAGTTGCTGATCCCGATGGTCGCGGCAATGAGGCGAGAATTGATCAGCGGAAGTTACATTCAGGCGGATGAAACCCCAGTCGATGTGCAGACACGCGAGGACCGAGGTAAGAACCACCAAGCGTACCTCTGGCAATACAGTCGCCCCGGAGGGAGCGTGGTGTTCGATTTCCGCTTGGGTCGCGGACGCGACGGGCCGAAGCGGTTCCTGGGACCGTTCGAAGGCATTCTCCAAACCGACGGCTACGCAGCTTATGACCAAATCGGTGGGCCGAAAATGGTACATGCCGCTTGTTGGTCTCATGCAAGAAGGCAGTTTTTCGAAGCAGTACAACTAAATCCCCGAGATCCGGTTGCAACCCCGATCGTGGCTCAGATGGACGAACTGTTTGCCGTCGATGCAGAAGCTTGCCGCAAGGCGCTGACGACTGCGGAGCGCCATATCCGGCGTCAGGAGACGGCGAGACCTCTTCTCGGAGATATCCGCAGCAAGATCTAAATAGCGCTGTCCGTTGCATTGCCCTCCAGCGCACTCAGCAAGGCTTGCCAGTACGTGCTAACGCTTTGGAAAAAGCTCACCCGATTCTTGGAGTATCCCGAACTAGAGCTAAGTACTAACCTGGCGGAGAACTCCATGCGTCCCGTGGCACCGGGTCGAAAGAACTGGATGCACATCGGCAGCCCACAGGCGGGACCGAAGGTTGCGGCGATTCTCTCGGTCGTGGAGAGCTGTCGTCGGTTGAAAGTCTCCGTACGCGACTATTTCGCCGCGGTTCTCCCGGGGTTTGCCGATCTCCCGATCCGGTGCCTCCCAGATCTTACTCCCGCTGTGTGGGTTGCCCGGGCCGCGCGGTATTAGCGTGAAGTGATTACTTCAGTAGGGAGGGATTCGGTTTTCTATGCCTCCCATCCGACCATGAGGCGCGAGATGATCGTGTGCCTTCGGCAAGCCCGCGTAGGGCAACCGTTATGGCTTGGTATTAGGAATTCCAATTCTCTCAGCCAGCCTCACCAACTCGGCTAGTGAATCCGCGCCCATCTTTCGCATCAGCTGGCCACGATGGACCTTAACCGTGGTTTCGCTAGTTCCAATTTCCCCGGCGATTTGTTTATTGAGTAAACCGGAAACCACAAGAGGCAACACTTCGCGCTCCCGCGGCGTCAGCGATTCCCAGCGCTGGCGAAGAATTGCAATTTCCGCCTCTTGTTTACGCTTGGCGTGATCCCGTTCCAACGCCACATTAATCGCATCCAACAGATCCTGATCGTGGAACGGTTTGGTCAGAAACTCAACGGCGCCCGCCTTCATGGCTCGCACTGTCATCGGAATATCGCCGTGGGCAGTGATAAAGATGATCGGAATGTGAACATTGGCCACGGCTAATTCGCGCTGGAAATCGAGGCCACTGATTCCAGGTAATCTGATGTCGAGCACGAGGCAACTCGGAGCATCCGGTCGTCTACTGTGCAGAAACTCTTTTGCCGATCCGAACAGCTCTACTTGCAACCCCACAGATCCGATAAGGCGTCTGATCGCGCGACGAACCGAAGGGTCGTCATCGATGACAAAAACGATGGGTTCCGCCTCAGCCATAAAATACTTTCAATCTTGGGTGGGCACAGTAAATTCGAAGAGTGCACCGTTGGGCTCTGCTACGGCCCACAAACG
>JGI12635J15846_10000360_pt1 | contig 37755 bp, 28 predicted proteins | sample BlaSpr_A8_OM2_M2_FD_15846 | JGI IMG/M metagenome (IMG submission 15846)
TGTTCTTCCTGCTCGTCCGCGCCCGCCACTCCGACTGGATTGGCGGCCTCCGGAACAACCAGCTCGAGCACAAACCTGAACTGGACGGCGGTCACTCCACCCGCGGGATGCAGTGTCAGCTACAAGGTACTGCAAGGTGGCACCTCAATCGCAACTCCAACCACAACCTCCGATGCCGTAACTGGTCTCACGCCTTCGACTTCCTACAGCTTCACAGTTGAGGCGACGGACGGGGCTGGCACATCGGCCGCGAGTTCAGCGCTAAGCGTGACAACTTCGGCCAGTTCATGCACGACCAAGCCCAGCGCACCAACGGGATTGGCGGCTTCTGGCACCACCGATGCCAGCACAAACCTGAGTTGGACGGCGGTAAGTCCACCTACGGGGTGCAGTATCAGCTACTCGATCTCGGGAGGGTCGTCGACTCTAACCACCGCGAGCACGTCCGATACCGAGAGCGGACTTACACCTTCAACTAGCTACACCTTCTCGCTGACCGCCACGGACTTTGCCGGCTCATCGCCTGCGAGCACGGTAACCGTGACAACCTCCGCACTCACAAACCTGGTGATGGCTGGATGGTTCGAAGAGTGGGGTACGTACTACGCCAATGCGAACGTTGCGGACCTGCAAAACAATGGCGTAGCCAACGTCCTGACGCACATCATTTATGCCTTTGCCGACCCGGTCGTCAATGGCAGCAACATCAACTGCGCCCTGGCCGATACCTATGCCGACTATCAGAAGGCGGTTCCCCAGGTGCCCGGCGCTACGCCTGCGGTTGCGCCACTCACGGGCAACTTTGGCGCGCTCGTGCAACTCAAACAGCTTCATCCCAACCTGAAAGTGTTGATCTCGCTCGGCGGCTACTCTGCCACCGGCTTGTGGAACACGAACTTTGCGACCGCCTCCAGCACGGCGGCCGGGCGCACAGCATTTGTCAGTTCCTGCATCAACATGTTCCTCCAGGGCAACATCGCTTCGGGGGTCAGCACGGGCACCTTGTTCGATGGTTTTAACATCGACTGGGAGTTCCCCACCCCGACGGACACAGCCAACTTCACCGCATTGTTGACTGAGTTCCGTAACGAAATGACGACCTTGACGGCAACTACCGGCAAGACGTATCAGCTGACCGCCGATTTGGCGGCCGGTGCGTCCAACGCTCAAAACCCGGGCGGCTACGACACCATTAACATTCCGGGCGTTGCTGCGGAGTTGGATTTCATGACGGTCGACGGCTATAACTATGCCGGCGACTGGTCCAACGCCACCAATGATGCGTCTCCGCTGTATGACGAGACTGCCAATCCGTTGTATGGAACAGGTCTCACCATCGACGATACCGTGCAGTATTATCTGTCGCACGGCACGCCGGCGGCCAAGTACACCATGGGCTTCCCGCTCTATGGTGCTGGTTGGGCCGGAGGTCTGACCTCGGCCAACGGCGGCATGTACCAGAACGCAACTGGGGTTACAGATCCAACGGGAGCTCTAACCCCGAATGGAACGTCCCCGGTTCCGAACGCGAACGGAGTGGGGAATTGTTCGTCAGGTGACAACCAGTCTAGTCCGGCGGCGGGATGCGATTTCCTGTTGACCGACGGACTGGCAACCTACGGGACGATCGTAAACCTGCTGAACAACGGGTTCACCTCCAGCTACGACGCCACGCGCTGTGCGGTGCGTATGTTCAACGCGACAACCAACACTGCCTTCAGCTATGACAATGCTGAGTCGGTGCAGTGCAAGGTGAACTACATCAAACAATATGGCTTGGGCGGCGGCTACGTTTGGGCAGTGAAAGACGACGACCCGAATGGAGACCTCACCAAAGCCTTGGCTGCAGATCTCAATCCCTAGAGACCTGGCGCCAGGAATAACCCAAAGGCAGGTTGGCTCATAAGTCAGCCTGCCTTTAATTCTGTCCAAACGGGACTTTCAACACGCGCGATCACAAGAAAAAACCGCGCTCCGAAAGTATGAAGTTGCAAATAGCCGCTATATAGCTCTATACTCCGGCGGTTCGTACTTTATGAATCCTTGGAGGCGTTTGCCATGTCAACCTGTTTCCTCCCTCGCTTGCTCCGAAGGGCTTTGCTGACTCTGTTGGCCCTCGTTGCATGCATCTCCCCGTCATTCGCACAAAACCGCAATCAGGGCAAGATCCTCGGAGGATACTTCGAAGAGTGGAGTATCTATTACGCCGGCTACAACATCGCGAACCTGCAACAGAATGGTGTGGCCGATAAGCTCACCCATCTGCTCTACGCCTTCGGCAATGTGACGACCACTCCCTCGCCAGCATGCGCCATTGCCGATACGTGGGCCGACTATCAATCCCCCTATTTGCCCAGCGTGAGCGGTACCCCCTACCCTGGGCCACTCTATGGAAATTTTGCGGCCATTCAACAACTCGAGGGACTGCATCCCAATTTGAAAGTGCTCATGTCTTTGGGAGGGGCGTCGGCCACTAACACTGCGGCCTTCGTCAGCGCCGCCGGCACCGCGGCCGGACGCCAAGCCCTTGCCGCTTCCTGCATCGATATGTTCATCAACGGCAACATCGCCGCGGGCATCACTGCCCCCGGCTTGTTCGACGGTTTCAATATCGATTGGGAATTTCCCACAGCGGCCGACACGCAGAACTTTACGGCACTGCTCGCAGAGTTTCGTAGCCAGCTGAACGCCTTGAGCAAAACCACCGGTAAGCAATATACGATGTCGTTCGATGGGCCCGCAGGGGCGCAGAACTATGTCAACATCGACCTTCGAAACGCCGCTAAACAAGTTGATTTCATCACTATCGATGGCTACAACTATTCCGGCTCGTGGGTCACGCAGACCAATGACGCATCGCCGCTCTTCGATTCCCGCCAGGATCCATTGTTCGGTCAGGATCTCGACATTGACGACACCGTAAACGCCTATCTCAAGGCCGGCGTGCCGGCGTCGAAGTACACCATGGGTTTGCCCCTCTATGGCGCCGGCTGGACTGGCGTTCCGAACGTGAACCATGGCTTGTATCAGAACTCAACTGCGCCTTCTCCAGTTCTCCTGGCTAACGGAACCGGTCTGTGCACGGATCTGAGCGGTAATACGCCAGGTTGCGACACCCTGTTAACTCCAGGACTCTTGACCTATTCAGCGCTTTCCAGGCTCACATCGAACGGCTACAAGAATTCCTTTGATCCACGAAGAGTCGCGGTATCGCTTTACGATCCAACGGGTGGGACCTTCTACACCTACGACGATCCCGCGACGGCATTTCTGAAGATGACCTATGTAAACCTGAAGGTTCCAGGAGGTCTTGGCGGGGCTTACGTGTGGGCGCTCAAAGACGACGATGCCGATGGAACTTTGGTAAAAACCATGGCTGCAGGCCTCGGTCGCTAGTTAGTTACTGATGAAGAGTTGGCAGATAGGATGAACCACTACGGCAGGTTGACTGAGGAAGTCAGCCTGCCGGAATTTTTTCCTGGCGAATTATTTGTTAGGCGCCTCGGGAACCGCGTTGACTAGATCGCGCAAGGGCTGGATGACGGTGAAGCGAACCAGCGCTTGCGGTTTCTCGGCTTCGTCCAAAACAGCTAGTCGCGGAGCTTTCCAACCTGCGGGCGCGGGCAGCCCTGATGAGAGATAAGAAATCGCCTCCAGACCGACCGTGCCCAGGTCGGCAAGCTGCTGGGCCCGCGGTTCTGCCTGCGCGAGTGTGGGCGAGTTGGCCATCAAGTGGAGGATGCCAAGGTCTGCGGCGATCCAGGCCTTGAATTGGGCAGTCAGTTCGGTTTCTTCCTGCAATCGTGCTGCGGGACCCTGCAGATAGGCGCGCATGAGCAGCTCAAAATTGTGCCGGGATGGCGGATCGGACGGAAGAGCGTCTACCAGCTGATTGAGTGGCGTGAGTTGATTCGGATGCTGCATGTGTGCGCGTTCGTTGAACGTAACAGGTTCGAGAACAGAGGCCAGGGTATGCAGCGGATCAATCTGCTCGCTTCCCGCTAACTGGCGCAAGCTCACCCTTTCCTGAGAGATGTGCGTGAGACCCAAAGCTTCCAGTCTCAGGGACTCGGCGGCGAGTCGGCGGTACATGTCGTCCACATTGTCTATGTCACGCGGTGACCAGAACCGCTCGGCGATGGCTGCGGTACGGGGCCAGATGCGCGAGTCGATGTCTTGGGGTGTGGTCTGCTCAGTCCATAGACAAGCTTCTCCGCCGAGAATGCGGGCTTGCTGCTCGGGATCGAGGCCACTCGCCTGAGGCAGCGGATCCACCATGTAATGCGCTCCGGCGGTGCTCATCAGATTCAGGTAGTAACCAGCCGAGAGAATGCTGCGGTAACCGTTTTTCGCTCCGGCTGCGAGTGAGTCGAAGCCACGCCAACTTTGGACAACAATGTCCTTGGGCAAATCCGGAGTGAGGATTTCATCCCAGCCGATCATATGCTTGTCATGCTTCTCGAGAATTTTCAGTAGACGCTGGTTAAAATAATTTTGTAGTGCGGCTGTGTCTTTAAGATTGTGTTCGCGCATGAAGGTCTGGATCCGCGGATTGGCCTTCCACTCTACCCCGTTGTTCTCGTCACCTCCGATATGCATAAAGTGGTCAGGGAAGATGGCTGCCATTTCTCCGATAAAGGTATCGAGGAATTTATAAGTGCTTTCGCGCGAAGGATCCATCACCGGATCGAAAACCCCGAACTCGCGCTCGATGTGGAACGGGCCGGGGCCGCTGGCGAGGTCGGGATACCCGACGAACCATGCACTGCTGTGCCCCGGCATATCGAACTCGGGCACGACCCGGATGCCGCGGTCGCGCGCATAGGCGACAACTTCGCGGGCTTGTTCTTGAGTGTAGAAAAGCCCGTCCGAGCCCAGCCCAGTAAGTTTAGGGTAAGCGCGAGTCTCGATGCGGAAACCCTGGTCTTCACTGAGATGCCAGTGGAAGACGTTGAGCTTCACGGTGGTCATCCCATCGAGAGTGCGTAGGATCACTTCGATCGGCACGAAGTGGCGTCCGCAGTCGATCATGAGGCCACGCCAGCGAAAACGTGGAGTGTCGCGAATCGTCACGGCGGGAAGAAAATAACCAGCTGCATCAGACTGGATTAACTGTTGCAGAGTCTCGAGACCGCGCAGGGCTCCGACGACTGTAGCGGCGTGGAGATGCGCACCCGAGGGACTGACTGCAAGAGAGTAAGACTCTTCTTCGTCAACTGACTGGATGGTTTCTCCAGGTCCGTCGACACTGACCACCAGCGCCCCGGATGTGCTGGCTGCTGAGGGAGAAGTTGGAATTGGAATTCCGGTATGAGTCTTGAGGCGATTCAGGCAGCGCGCTAGGGCGGCGTCGAGGCGAGCGTCTCGATAGCGGTCCGTGACGGCGGCAAAGGAGGGGGTAAGGGGGAGGCGACCTTCGGGCGTGCCAAGATCCGACGGTTGCGGCATCAGGGTGTTGACGAACCCGCTAGCCAGGCTTGGCGGCGATGCGGGGCTGGATTCGCCAGACAGTGCAACAAGACTTGCCAGAATCATTGCGGCTATTCGATGCATCATGAACTCTTTTTCGCGGGCGCTGGATCCACCCGCTTTAGCGAAAGCGCCGGATAAACAAAGTATGCCGTTCCGAGCGGTAGAAACCGACTCCGTAAATCGCAGCCTTGCCTTCGGTTGAATAAATGATTTGGCGAATGCGCAACACCGAGGCGCCCTTGGGCACGCTAAGCAACTCTGCAATGTTGGCATCCGCCGACGTGGCATCGACTTCTTCGTCGGCGTATGCCAATTTCGTCCCATAGTCATGTTGGAGAATCGCAAACAGGGAACTTCTCGCTAGAGCGGCCGAGGCCAGATCGGGAAAATCCGCTGCGGGCAGGTAGCAGGTTTCCAGCGCAAACGGCTCTTCACTGGTAAGCCGGAGACGTTGGATTTTTATTACTCGCGTGGCTTCTGGCAGCCCCAGCCTGGCAGCAACTTCCGGTTCGTCCGCAATCACCTTTGCCACCAACACTCGGGAGCGCGGAGCCAAACCGCGGCTCGACATTTGCTCGGTATAGCTCATCAACTTGTTAAAGTGGATCTTGGGCACGGCGACGAAGGTACCTGCCCCGAGACGGCGTTCGACGACTCCCTCCTGCTCGAGTCCGGCCAGGGCGTGGCGAGCTGTCATGAGACTTACCTTGTGGGTCTTGGCCAATTCGCGCTCCGACGCAACCGCATCCCCCGGTTTCAGGCCAGCGGACGCGATGCGGTCGCGGATCTGGCTCTGGATTCTTTTGTAAGCGGGGGGCCTGCTGTGGTGATTTCCAGACATATTTCCTTTTCTAGACTTTCTCGGCGACCCCTGCCGGAAAGGGCCGCCGGACACGACCGTGGCAGCTCCATATGCTATATAGCTCATTGAGAGTTCGATGTAAAGGCTCAATTCTTGCAAGGGATGGCGTTGATGTTCCTTCCACCGTGAATCTCGGGCACGATCAGGCGTCCTGTACAGAATCAGGTATTGGAGGACCGCCGGATTTTGCCCAGCAGATGTCAATTCACAGCGACTAGACGAAGCCATTCCCAATTTTGGGACCGCTTTTGACCCCTGCGGCTGCTTCCGGTTGTCGATCCCCCCGGATGAAGCGCGATGAACAATCGCGCCTTATCGAACAATTTTCTCGAGCCCATTGCTTTTTTTTTCTTGACTAGGAACTATCATGTGCTATATAGCATAGTGCGTTCGGATTAGAGGCTCATTTGCAATCCCCTGTTCCGATTGGGGAGGACGGTTTGAGGAGACGCGCCATGACGAAGTTGAGGTTCGCAAGCGGTAAAGGTTCAGCCGGGGATGATCGCAGAGGTACGCGGAAGCAGTCTTCATTTCTACCGGTCTGCATAGCTATCTTAAGCTTGTTGGCAGCGGCTCTCGGACAAGAGTTGGCGGCAACACTCACAGGAACCGTAAGCGATTCGAGCGGCGCCGTTGTAGCCGGCGCGACCGTCGTGGTTCACAGCCAGGAAACCGGCACCGACATCCGCTCTGCGACCACCACCGACTCCGGCAGTTTCAATCTTACGAACCTTCCGGCAGGCCGCTACACCGTAACCGTCAGGAACCGTGGATTTGAAACTTTTGTGGCGAAGGATGTAATTCTCGACGTTGCGGAAAAACACACCCTCGACGTGGCATTGCAGACCGGAAAAGCCAGCGAAACCGTCGAGGTGACGGCAGAAAACGTCGCGATTCAAACCACNACAGCGGAACAATCGGGGACCGTCACAGGTGATCAGGTTCGAGGGCTGGCGCTGAACAACCGCAATTTCGAACAGCTCGTATTACTGCAGCCTGGAGTCTCCAACCAGTTGGGCGACGAACCCGGATTTGGCTTGTCCAGCAATACCGAGATTTCGATCAATGGCGCGCGCACAGGTGCCAACAACTGGACGGTGGACGGCGCCGACATCAACGACAGCGGATCGAACGGGACCTTGCTGAACACTCCAAGCATCGATGCCATCCAGGAGTTCACTCTGGAGCGCAGCAACTACGATGCGTCGTTTGGGCGAAGCGGCGGCGGCCAGGTCGTGGTCGCGACCCGACAGGGAACGAACCAATTCCATGGCAGCGCTTACGAGTTCAACCGCAACAACTATTTCAACGCGAATACGTTTGAGAACAGGCAGTCCATAAATGAAAACGGATATACTCCCGGCATTACCGGAAACGGCACCCCGATCGAGCGCTACAATGACTGGGGCTTCACCGTCGGTGGTCACATTTTAATTCCCAAGCTTTATGAGCCGACCAAGAACAAGACGTACTTCTTCTGGTCAGAGGAGTGGCGTCACTCGAGCGCTCCGGGGAGTGCAGAAATCCCTGTCCCCACCAATGGGCAACTGAATGGTGTGTTCACTGCCGCCCAAATTACGGGAGCGAACACTTCCCCCGTACCCGCTGCCCCCGCTGGATGCGTGACTACGGCGGGCACGGGATCGAACGAAACCTGGACCATCAACCCCAGTTGCTACAGCCAAAACGCCACCGCCTATCTCAACGCGTTCATGAAGCCCAATCCGGCCAATGTGGGTGCGAACCTACTGGATGAGAGTTTCAGCTCGTTGGACAACTTCCGCCAGGACATCATCCGTCTCGACCAGAACGTCGGCGACAGGGTCCGCCTGTTCGGGCGTTACATGCAGGACAGCGTACCGGAGAACTTTCCTTTCGGGCTCTGGGGCACCGCGAACTACCCCGGAACGGACGCGGTATCGCTCAATGCGCCGGGCCGAAATCTTGTCGTGAATGCCACCGCGAACATCTCCTCGAGAGTAGTGAACGAAGTCGAATTCGCCGATTCCTGGGGAGCGATTAACGCGGCGCTGAGCGGCGTCGCCAATTCACCATCCTTCAACAGTCAGCTCACCGGAAACACTCAATTCCAGGATCCCTATGGACGCGCTCCCAACGCCACAATCGTCGGCTACACTGGCTTGGGTAACGGAGACGCTCCCTACTTTGAGCGGAACATCGACAAGACCATATTCGACAACCTGTCCATCCAGCACGGGAACCACACCATCCGCCTCGGGGCGACCGCGAGTTGGATGACGAAGACGGAGAATGCCTCCTCAGGTCTGGCTTCCTTCACCTTCGACGGAGCGAACGGGAACGATCCTTTTGCGAATTTCCTGCTGGGCCAGGCTGCCAGTTACGCCCAGGCAGACAAAGATACGATCCCAGATCTCCACTACACGAACTTCGAAGCCTATGTGCAGGATGATTGGAGGGTGACGCGGCGCCTAACGCTGAATCTCGGTATCCGTTATAGCTATTTCCCGTCGCCCAGCGACAGCAACCATTTTCTTGTCAACTTCGACCCTGCCGAATTCACCCCAGGTGTTGTGTCAATTGCCAGCTCCGGAAACATGGTCCCTGGACCGGCAGCCAATTCGGCAACCTATGCCAATGGCATGATCTTCCCTACCGGGGCAACCTGCTCTGCCGCGCAGGCGATTTATGCTGCGGCAACTTGCTCTCCGTACGGTAGCCGGGTCAATGCTAGCTCGAACAACAACTGGGGACCAAGGTTCGGTCTGGCTTGGGACCCGCAAGGCAACGGCAAGATGGCGGTTCGCGGTGGATATGGTCTGTTCTACGACCGTTCCCTCAACGGAATCTGGGAGCAGAATGAGTTCGGGACCTACCCGTTTAATGCTGACCCGCCGTTGGTTCAGACTGCCGCGACTAACAATAATACGCAGGAGAGCTTGAACCTGTTCGACAACTCGTCTGCCGGAGCAGCTCCCGGCCCATCGCTGGCACCCATCAATCCCGTGATCACCGGAACGCCAACGGCGACTGGCATCGTCTTCAAAGCTCCCAGCTACCAGGACTACAACCTCTCGGTGCAGCGTGAGGTCTTGCCGAGCACGGTGTTTGAAATCGGCTACGTGGGCACGAAAGGGACGCATCTGCTGGGTGACATTGATCTCAATCAGCCCACCGTGGCGGCGCGTACCGCCAACGAACTGGTGGACGTGAACGCCATACGGCCGTTTGCCGGTTATGGAGCCTTCGCCGATCGATCTCCCGTGTTCACCAGCAACTACAACTCGCTCCAGGCCTCGCTGAACCGCCGGTTGAGCCACGGATTACTGGTCGGCGTCGCATACACTTGGTCCAAGCTGCTCACGACGAATCCCGTAGACCGAGCGGTGGGTGCCACCAACACCTACAACTTGAAGCAAGACTACGGGCCATCCAATCTAAACACCCCGCAGATATTAGTCCTCAGCTACGTGTACCAAGAGCCGTTCTTCAAGGCGCAGCGCGGTTTGGGGTTGCTGCTCGGTGGTTGGGAGCTCTCCGGTATCGTCAACTTCCAGACCGGGCAGTCGATCACGGTAACGCAGAGTCAGGACCCATTTGCCGTCAATGGCAACCGGGGATTGGGCTTTCTACAAGGCGACGCCGTCAACCTGGCCAATCAAAGCGGCAGCGCCAGCGGCCCGAAAACCCCCGCCGAGTTCTTCAATACCGCTGCATTTTCACAATCGGTGGGAGGGTTTGGCAGCTCCGCTCCCGGAGCGGTACTGGGACCGGGCTTCCAACGCTGGGATACGTCGCTGTTCAAGAATTTCCAATTCGGCGAACGCGTTGGCTTCCAACTTCGGCTGGAGACGTTCAACACATTCAATCACGGAAGTCCGTCCGAGATTTGCGGTATCACCGCTGGCAGTGCTGGCACCTGTGAGGTCGGTACGGCTGCCTTCGGACAGGTGACGGCCTATCACATTCCGCGTAACGTGCAAATCGGAGGCAAGATTAATTTCTAACCCTCCCCCACTAACATCACCACAAAGCGCACGCCGGAGTTCGGCGTGCGCTTTTGCCTTCTCTGACCAATCCGCGAGGATCAGGTATTCTCGCCGAACGTCAGTGGCTTTCGTTCCTCTTAATAGCCGCCGCCCGGTTTTTCTCCTGTATTTCAAGTGCGATCTTTTGTTCGCTAGCCGCCTCTGCGGTCTGTCCTAACTGCCGCAACACCGTGCCGAGAACAAAGTGTGCCTCGAAGTAGTCAGGATTAATCTGGATGGCTTTGCGAAGCGGCTCAACCGCCGCTTGAGGATGTTGCAAGGCCAGCTCAGTCTTACCCAGACCAAACAGAGCCTCGGTATAGCGAGGATTCACCGCCAGAGCCGCGCGAAAACGAGGCTCGGCATCTGCGGGCTGGGATTTATTAAGAAGGATCTGGCCCAGAATGCAGTTCGAAACCGGATCGCTGGGAAAGTGCTGCAGCTCTATCCGGAACTCTTTCTCAGCCAGGTCGTTCTCGCCCTCTCGCCAATACTCGAAACCCAGACCGGAATGCACTCCCATGAAGTTCGGGTCTGCTTGGTTCGCTGCTTGATACTCCTTGATGGCTTCCGGTCGATTCGACATTTCGTCATAGGCAGTAGCCATCATGATGTGAGCCGATGCCGAGTTTGGACTTACCTGCATGATTCGCGCGAATGCGCTGGTGAGCGCCTTGTAATCCTTCATCCGCAGGTACGCCTTGCCGAGCATATCGAGGGTTTCCAGATCGGAAGGCTCAACCTGGTTCGCGCGTTCCAGATATCCGGCGGCTTCGCGATAACGATCAAGCGCAAAAAGAGAGAGACCGGCCAGGTCGAGAATCTGAAAATCGGTTGGGTACTTCGCCGCCATCGGCCGAAGCAACCGCCACGCCGGCAAGTAGCGTTGGGCTTTAAAGTAAGCGATGGCCAGATTGCGTTTTGTCGAAGGGTCGTCCGGGTTGAATTCTAGCGCGTCTTCATATAACGGGATCGCCTCGGCAGGTCTCCCCATCCGGGCCAGCACGATTCCCAGATTGTTTAGCGCGGCCAGTGAATGCGGATCGATTTTCAATGCGAGCCGAAGGTCTTCCGCTGCAGCCGCGTTGTCCCCTTTATGCATCGCTTCCGCGGCATCTTTGAGATAGGTGTGCAACTGGACTTCCATGCCATTCGATTGCGGATCGGGCGGTACTTGCGGGTGTGCGGCCACACCATGCGCGATCAGGAGCCAAATTGCACAGATCCTCGCGATCCGCCGGACGGGCTTTTGCGGCACCTGAACTTCATAGGGACCGAGTTTGCAGCCGGGAGCAAGGGGCATGCGATGCGCCATTATAGCGTGCGCAGAAGGCACGTCGGATGCACCGATTCCTCACCGATGCTACTCTGTAGCCTGCTCGTAAGCGTGAGCCAGCCTCAGCACCAGATCCTCCCGCCACTGCGCCCCCGCAATCTGTAGCCCGACAGGCAGCCCGTTCTTCGTAAACCCGCAGGGCACTGAGATCGCCGGCAGTCCCCACACATTAAACGGCCGCGTGTTGCGCATCAGAATAAGCTCCGCCGGACGCAGCGCCGCAGGATCTTTTTTCAGATCGGCGATTGCCGGCGCCGCGATGGGTGTGGTGGGCGTCACCAGCAAATCCACTTCGGAGAAAATGTCTTGCGCGCGACGGCGCTCGCCGTCCAGTTCCTGACGGCGCCGCATGTATTCCGTTGCCGAAATGTCGGCGCCGTAGTGGATGCGCCGCAGAGTTTCGGGCTGATAGAGTCTCGGCGTACGGGCCACATCGTTGGCATGCACCGCATAGGATTCGGCGGTTTGCACAACGCGGTCCGTGGGTATCTCGATCTGCATCTCGCGAGTTTCCCCCACAAGCGTCTTGATCACGGCCAGAGCCTGCTCCACCATCGCACGAACTTCATCCTCAAGCGCATCATAAAAATATGCCCGCGGAATTCCGACGCGAAGCGTCTTCGTCTCTTCGGCTAAAACCGAAACGCAATCGGACACAGGAGCGTCAACGCTATGAAGGTCGCGCGCGTCATATCCCGCGATCGCCTGCAGCACAATTGCAACATCGCCCACTGTCGCGGCCAGCGGCCCAACGTGATCGAGCGACCAGGAAAGCGGAAGCACTCCATGTGTTGACACGCGCCCATAAGTTGGCTTGATGCCGACGCATCCGCACAGCGCCGCCGGCAGGCGAATGGAGCCAGCCGTGTCGGTCCCAATCGCCGCGTAGCAAAGCCCCGCAGCCACGGCGGCCGCAGACCCTCCCGACGACCCTCCCGCGATATGCGCCGCGCTCCGCGGATTATGTACGTCGCCGAAAAAACTAGCCAGTGAACTCGCGCCATAGGCGAACTCATGCAGATTGTTCTTACCCAGAATCACCGCGCCCGCCTGCCGCAAGCGCCGCACAACGTCCGCATCTTCTTTAGGCACACGGCTCTGATAAAGCTCGCTGGCAGCCGTGGTGCGCGTCCCCGCGGTGTCGATCAGATCTTTTAGGGCAATCGGAATTCCATGCAGCGGCCCGCGCCACTCCCCGCGCGAGATTTCAATTTCCGCCGCCTTCGCCTCTTCGAGCGCCGATTCGGCCGTCACCGTGATAAATGCATTCAGCGCCGGATTCAGTTTCTCGACGCGATCCAGGCAAGCGCGAGTCAACTCCAGCGGAGATACTTCTCTCTTCCGCAGGCGCGGCGCAAGTTCAGCGATGGTTTCCATGCGAGCCATTCGTGTTGCCGGCCTTCATTGTAGTGGATACATGCAGTCCTCCCGAAGGCACCGCGAACGACGCGAAGCAGTGCGAAGAACAGCAGCAAGAAGTCGAGCTTCGTGCAATGCCGTGCCTCAGGGGCAATATTCTCCTCCCGGAAGAGCCAACCCGCGGCAAAGGTCTATAATCTAAAATCGTTCCTTCGGACCCGGAGGCCAACCGTGGTGGAAATGACTGTCATCCCACTGGAAACTGCACTCGTCACCCATGGTTTTTTTATCGACGGCCATTGGGCGGAGGACGGCGACGTCGTCGAAGTCCGGTCGCCCTTCGATGGCAGCGTCGTGGGACGAATCACGCAGGCGCGCCGCGAGCACGCGGAAGCCGCGATCGCCGCATCCGTGAAAGCTTTCGGTACCACGCGCCGTCTGCCCGCCTTCGAGCGGCAGCGGGTGCTGCGCCGCGTGGCTCAGGCCATTGCCGAGCGCCGCGAGGAATTCTCCCGTACGATCGTCCAAGAGGCCGGCAAGCCCATTAAACTCGCGCGCACCGAAGTCGATCGCGCCATATTTATTTTCACTGTCGCCGCCGAGGAAGCCACACGTATCTACGGCGAGTACCTACCTCTCGACTGGCAGGAGTTCACGGCCGGTCGCTGGGGTATCGTGAAACGCTATCCCATCGGCCCCATCGCCGGGATTACTCCATTTAATTTTCCGCTGCACCTGGTGGCGCACAAAGTTGCGCCCGCGATCGCCGCCGGCTGCTCCATGGTCTTAAAGCCTGCGCCGCAAACTCCGCTCTGTTCGCTGCTGCTGGCGGAGTGCATTCAGCAGGCGGGCTGGCCCGATGGCGGCCTCAACGTGCTCCCGCTTTCCAATGACGATGCCAGCCTGCTGGTTACCGACGAGCGCATCAAGCTGATCAGCTTTACCGGCAGCGTACCCGTCGGCTGGGACATCAAACGCCGCGCCGGCAAAAAGAAAGTCGCCCTGGAGTTGGGCGGCAACGCCGGCGCCATCGTGCACAGCGACGCCGATATCGCGTATGCCGCCGATCGCTGCGTCACCGGAGGCTTCGGTTACGCCGGTCAAACCTGCATTTCCGTGCAGCGTATTTTGGTGGAGCAGTCGGTCTACGGCAAATTCACGGATCTGCTCGTCGATGGCGTCAAGCAGTTGAAAACCGGCGACCCCATGCAGGAATCCACCGATGTCGGTCCTCTCATCCGCGAAAGCGACGCCGTCCGTGTGACCAATTGGATTGATGATGCGGTCCACTCCGGCGCCCGGCTGCTCTGCGGCGGTGGACGCAAAGGATCGATCGTCAATCCCACGGTCCTCACCGGCACCAAGCCCGACATGAAAGTGAACTGCCAGGAAATTTTTGGTCCGGTCGTGACCGTGGAGCCTTACCAGAATTTTGACGAAGCTCTGCGCCGCATCAACAATTCCAACTACGGCTTGCAGGCGGGATTATTCACCCGCGACGTCAAGCTGCTCTTCCAGGCCTACGACGAACTGGAGGTCGGAGCCTTAATCGCCGGCGACGTACCTTCGTTCCGCATCGACCAGATGCCCTACGGCGGAGTGAAAGATTCCGGCCTCGGCCGCGAGGGACTGCGCTATGCGATCGAGGAAATGACCGAACCCAAACTGTTAGTGATGAATCTGCGTTAGGTGGTTTTCAGAAGGTCGTGGACGAGATCGCGCTTCTGGTCCAGGAAATGTCGCGAACCAGTTCATCCGTGTGATCGCGAGCGAAGCGAGGGATCCCGGTTCCTGTCAACCTCGAGTGGACATCGATTTCATAAATTTTTCCCTGAAGTACCTGACAAGTGCCGGCGAAGTATTTATAATTCCCGGTACTTCAAGTGGGCGCGACAAAAAATCTGCGAATATTTTGTTTTGCGCCGTAACCTTTTAGATTTTCCGGCCTCTATATGTTTTAGGGTCCCCATAATTTAGAGTCTGCACGATTTAGCGATCTGCCAGGTCTCATTCGTATTTTCTAGAGTTTGTAAGTAAGCATGCCTCAGATCTTTCATCGCAGTGCGAACACTCTGTCCCGGGCCACGATTTTTGGCGCGGTCTTTGTGATTGCCGCGCTCGTTTTGGTGGGGTACGAGGTTCAAGGTTCGCCATATGTCACCTACGCCGGTGTGCGCAAACCGCAGCCGGTGCCCTTCAGCCACCAGCACCACGTCTCCGGGCTCGGCATTGACTGTCGCTACTGCCACACCTCGGTCGAGACTTCCAGCTTTGCCGGCATTCCTCCCACGAAAACCTGCATGAACTGCCATTCGCAAATCTGGACCAACGCCCAGCTTCTGGAACCTGTGCGGGCCAGCTACCGTTCGGGCCAGTCCCTACAGTGGACGCGGGTGAATCAGCTTCCCGACTTCGTTTTTTTCAACCACAGCATTCACGTGACCAAGGGTGTGGGATGCAACACCTGCCACGGTCCCGTCGACCGGATGCCGCTCATGTATCAGCAGGAATCGTTGCAGATGGAGTGGTGTTTAAGCTGCCATCGCGCCCCGGAAAATAACCTCCGTCCGCGCGACCAGGTTTTCAACATGCGTTATCAGCAGCCGACGAGTTCCCATCCCGTAGAAGTGGACGGTCAGAGTTATAGCGATCAATTCGATCTGGGAACGGCGTTGGTGAAAAAATATAACGTCCGCAGCGTGATGGATATTACGAGTTGCAGCACGTGCCATCGATGAGCGGAAGCCCCGAAGGGGCGGCATACGATAGCCCGGTAGGTAAGTGCCGGGTCAGGCGGGCAAGAAGGAGCAAGTCCCGTAGCGACGGCACAGGACGGGCATCGCAGGTTACACGGAATGACGATGGACGACGATAACTCGCGCGGCAAAAGTGAAGATGTTTGCCCCTCCAAGAAAGGCAAACTGGATCTCGACTCCGTCCGCGCGCGCCTGGAAGAAATCACCGGGCCGAGCGCCGATCAAAAGCACGGTCCGGAATACTGGCGCAGCCTGGAAGAACTCGCCGGCAGCCCCGCTTTCCAGGAGGCGTTGCACCGCGAATTTCCCAAAGGCGCCTCCGACTGGGTCGATTCCGTCTCTCGTCGCGGCTTTCTCAAGGTGATGGGCGCGTCCATGGCTTTGGCCGGAATGACCGGCTGCGTCAAGCTCCCGCTCGAGCCCATCGTTCCCTACGTTCGCCAGCCGGAAGAAGTTGTTCCCGGCCGTCCCATGTTTTACGCCACAGCGATGACGCTCGGCGGCTATGCCAACCCGCTGTTAGTCGAAAGTCATCTCGGCCGCCCCACAAAAATCGAAGGCAATGACCGGCATCCTGCCAGCCTCGGCGGCACGGACATTTTTGCCCAGGCCTCAATTCTCGGCATGTACGACCCCGACCGCTCGCAGAGCGTCGTGTCCATGGGCGACCAGCGGTCGTGGCAAACCTTTGGGAGCGCGCTTCGCGGCCCGCTTAGCGCGCAGAAAGCGTTGCAGGGCGCGGGCATCCGCATTCTTACGCCAACAATTTCTTCGCCCACGCTCGCCGATCAGCTGCGCAACTTCCTGAAACTTTATCCCCAGGCCAAGTGGCATGTCTACGAGCCGGTCAATCGCGACAACGCTCTCGAAGGCGCAAAGTTGGCCTTTGGCCAGCCGGTCGAAACGCGCTACGATTTCGAAAAAGCCGACGTAATCGTCTCCCTCGACGCCGACTTTCTGTATGCGGGTTTCCCGGGAAATGTTCGCTACATCCGCGACTTCGCCAAACGCCGCAATCCCGACGGCAACATGAACCGCCTGTACATGGTCGAAAGCACGCCGACGACGACGGGTGCGAAGGCGGATCATCGGCTGCCCCTCAAGGCTACAGAGATTGAAGCATTTGCGCGATGGTTAACGTCAGATGATTTGACGAACGGAGACATTCCTGGGCCCGGGAAGTCGGATTTCCCTCGTACTGTGCGCGGAGATCTCTTCAGTCATCGCGGTTCAAGCGTAGTGATCGCCGGGGATCATCACCCACCCGTCGTCCATGCTTTTGCTCATGCGCTGAACGCAAAGCTCGGCAATGTCGGCGAGACCGTTTTCTACACGGACCCTGTCGATGCGAATCCGGTCGGCCAAGCCGAGTCGATCAAAGGTTTGGCTGCCGACATCAACGCCGGCAAAGTGGATTTGCTGGTGATTCTCGAAGGCAATCCGGCCTACGATGCGCCCGCCGATCTCGACTTCGCCAATGTTCTCAAGAACGGTAAGGTTCCGTTACGGGTGCACCTCGGTATCTATCAGAACGAAACCGCCGAGCTGTGTCAGTGGCACATCAATGAGGCGCACGAACTGGAGACTTGGGGCGATGCTCGTGCTTACGACGGAACCGTCAGCATCATGCAGCCGCTGATTGCGCCTCTCTACAACGGCAAAAGCGCACTTGAATTCGTTGCCCTGCTTTCGGGGCAAGCTGACGCTACTGGCTACGACCTAGTTCGTAGCTACTGGCAAAAACAGCATACCGGAGGGGATTTCGAAGTATTCTGGCGCAAGTCGCTACACGATGGCTGGATCGAAGGAACAAGCTTCCCGACCAAATCCGTGTCCGCGAAGACCGCGAATTCCCCAGCCACTCCCGCTACCGATCCCAACGCCATCGAGCTCAACCTCCGCCGCGATCCCACCATCTACGACGGACAATTCTCCAACAACGGCTGGCTCCAGGAACTGCCCAAGCCGATGACCAAGCTCACTTGGGATAACGCCGTCCTCATCGGCCCCAAGATGGCCGAGCGTCTGCAAGTCAAAACTTGCGACCTGGTTGAAGTTGAATTGAACGGCAAAAAAGTTACCGGCCCGGTTTGGATTCAGGTCGGCCATCCCGACAATTCGATCACTGCATTCCTCGGCTACGGCCGCAAACGTGCCGGCCGCGTGGGAACCGCGCAGGGCTTCGACGCTTATCCGTTGCGCACCAGCGCCGCTCCCTGGTTCGCCTCGGGCTTGCAGATCAGAAAGACCGGGGACAAATACGTCCTCGCCTCCACCCAGGGTTACCAGTCCATGGACACGCCCGATGGCGCCCATCGTCCGCTCGTTCGCGAAACCGCCCTCGAGCAATACCGCAAAGATCCCGACTTCGCAAAGGAGCAGGACGAAGATCCCGCGCCCGGCCTCACGCTTTACAAGCCTTATCCCTACAAGGAGGAGGACTACGCCTGGGGCATGGCCATCGATCTGAACTCCTGTGTAGGCTGCAACAACTGCATGATCGCCTGCCAGTCGGAGAACAACATTGCGGTGGTCGGCAAAGAGCAGGTCGCGATCGGCCGTCACATGCACTGGATTCGCATCGACACCTATTATCAGTATCCAGATCCGGAAGCGCGGGACCGCGACAATCCCAAAGCCTTCTTCCAGCCCGTGCCCTGCCAGCAGTGCGAGGACGCGCCTTGCGAAGTGGTTTGCCCCGTGGGCGCTACCAATCACTCGAGCGAAGGCCTGAACGATATGGTTTACAACCGCTGCGTCGGCACCCGCTATTGCTCGAACAACTGTCCTTATAAGGTGCGCCGCTTCAACTTCTTCCTCTTCCAGGACTGGGAGACGCCGCAATATAAGATGATGCGCAACCCCGACGTCAGCGTGCGCAGCCGCGGCGTGATGGAGAAGTGCTCTTACTGCGTGCAGCGCATCAGCGAGCACCGCATCGACGCCGAGACCGCATCCGTGCGTGAAGGCAAGCCAATCAAAATCCAGGATGGCGAACTGCAAACCGCGTGTCAGCAGTCCTGTCCGGCCAACGCAATCGTCTTCGGCAACATCAATGATCCGAACAGCAAAGTTTCCAAGTTAAAGGCGCAGTCGCGCAACTACAGTCTGTTGGGCGAACTCAACACTCGCCCGCGAACCACGTACTTGGCAGAAGTAGGCAACCCGAACACCGACCTGGGAGGGGAGCAGAAAGATGACCGCAGGGGCTAAAGCCCGAATCTTTAGGCAACGCTGACGCGGCGCTGAAACGCCGCTCTTCCTCGATTTGGAAGAGTCACTTCAGCCGGCGGTAACGTGGAAGAGCCCGGCTTTAGCCGGGGGGTTGAGGAGTAAATAAAACAAGGGGCTTTATCCCCTCAGGAAGCATGGACCAGCAATACAAAACCACGGCGGGCGCAGAACGAGCCCCGGTGATCGAACCGGGCTACACCTTCGGCACGGTCACGGAAAAGATCAGTGCCATCGTGCTGACCCGTCCCGCATCCAACGGCTGGTTTGCCGGCTTCGGCGTCGCTTTTTTGCTGACCATGATGATGCTCTACGCCATCGGCTACCTCTTCCTGAAAGGCATTGGAATCTGGGGTTCGACCATCCCCATCGGCTGGGGCTTCGCCATTGTCAACTTCGTTTGGTGGATCGGAATTGGTCACGCCGGAACGCTCATCTCCGCCATTCTCTTATTGCTGCGCCAATCGTGGCGTAATTCCATCAACCGCTTCGCCGAGGCCATGACGCTTTTTGCCGTGGCCTGCGCCGGAATCTTTCCGGCGATCCACGTCGGCCGTCCGTGGCTGGCTTATTGGCTTTTTCCTTATCCCAACACCATGCGGATATGGCCGCAATTCCGTAGTCCGCTGATGTGGGATGTTTTTGCGGTCTCCACCTACGCCAGCGTTTCCGCGATGTTCTGGTTCATCGGACTGATCCCCGACCTGGCAACGCTCCGCGATCGCGCTACCAATCCCGTCACCCGCCTGATTTACGGCGCACTCTCCTTGGGATGGCGTGGATCGGCGCGGCACTGGCATCGCTACGAGACTGCCTATCTTCTCCTGGCGGGACTGGCCACGCCTCTTGTGCTCTCGGTTCACACCGTCGTGAGCTTTGATTTTGCCGTCGGCATCGTTCCGGGATGGCATACCACGATCTTCCCGCCGTACTTTGTTGCCGGCGCCATCTACTCCGGCTTCGCGATGGTCCTGATGCTCGCCATCCCCATCCGCAAGATTTACGGCCTGGAAGATTTCATCACCGAACTCCACCTGCAGAACGCGGCGAAAGTGATGCTGGCAACCGGATTGATCGTGGCCTACGGCTATGGCATTGAGGCCTTCATGGGCTGGTACAGCGGTGACCGCTATGACGCGTTCACTCTATGGAACCGCCTGCAAGGCCCCTACGCGTTTCTTTACTACTTACTCCTCATCTGCAATATTTTTATCCCGCAGGTGCTATGGATTCGTAAATTGCGCACCAGTCCGGTAGCGCTTTTCCTGGTCTCTTTCGTGATCCTGGTGGGCATGTGGCTGGAGCGCTTCGTCATCGTGGTAATCAGCCTCAGCCGCGACTTCCTTACCTCATCCTGGGGTATGTATTACCCCACGCGTTGGGACTGGATGACTTATATCGGCACCATCGGCATGTTCCTGGCTGCCATGTTCCTGTTCTTGCGCCTGCTGCCCTCCATTTCGATCTTTGAAATGCGCACCCTCCTGCCGGAAGCGGAGGTCAAAGAGTGATGGCGAGGTCGATTTCGAGGTTCATCCGATGAAGCGCGAGCCCGTATACGGCATCATGGCTGAATTCGACACGCCTACCGCTCTGGTCGAAGCGGCGCGCCGCACCCATCAAGCCGGCTATCAGAAGATCGATGCCTACAGCCCGTTCCCCATCGAAGGTCTGGCGGAAGATATTGGCTTTGATCACGACGAAGTTCCGCTGGTGGTTCTGATCGGCGGCATCATCGGCGGACTCAGCGGTTACCTGATGCAATGGTGGATCTCGGTGGTCGACTATCCCATCAACGTCGGCGGCAAGCCCACTCATTCCTGGCCCGCGTTCATCGTGATTACCTTTGAGATGACGATTCTTTTTGCCGCTATCTCCGCCGTGTTCGGCATGCTGGCCCTGAACCGTCTCCCCATGCCGTATCATCCCGTGTTCAACGTGCCGCGCTTTGCCATGGCCTCGAAAGACCGCTTCTTCCTGATCGTGTTTTCTTCCGATCCCAAATTCAATCCGGCCGCCACGCGCCGCTTCATGGAAGACCTGTCTCCCCGCTCTGTCTCGGAGGTTCCCAGCTAAATGCAAAACCTCCGCAAAATGGGGTGCGCAGATTGGACAGAAGCTGGGTGCTGCATCCTTGCGGGTTCTTTGCGCAAGGGTGGGATTCCACGAATGCCTCGGTGTGTGCGCGCTATCTCGGCTGCGATTTTGCTGATCACCCTCGCCTTGCTCTCCGGCTGCCGCCTCGACATGCACGTGCAACCACGCCTCAACCCACTGGCCAAAAGCGATTTCTTTCCCGATCAGCGTGGCGCTCGTCCGCTCGTCGAAGGCACGGTCGCGCGCGGCGAACTGCGCGCCGATACCTATTTCTACACCGGCAAAGTCGGCAGCAATCCCGGCGACTACATGCCTTTCCCGGTCACCAAAGAAGTCCTCGAACGGGGACGCGAGCGTTTCGACATTTACTGCTCTCCCTGTCACTCACCTCTTGGGGATGGCAACGGATTCATCCCGTCCCGCGGATTCTCGCAGAAGCCGCCGTCCTATCACATCCCGCGCCTGCAGAAAGCGCCCTTGGGTTATTTCTACGACGTGATGACCAACGGCTTCGGGATCATGTCCGATTACTCTTCGCAAATTTCTCCGCGTGACCGCTGGAACATCGTGGCCTATATCCGCGCTCTACAGTTAAGCCAGAACGCAACCAAGGCGGACGTTCCCGCCGGACAGGAAGTTCCATCGCAGCCCCTTCAGTTCAAAAATGCGGATGGTTCCGGCGCAACCCTGCCCATCGTCGGCCCGGCGACAACGTCAAAACCGGAGGGCCAGCCATGAGCGCCGTCAATCAACTTCTCGATTTGACGCCGCCGCCGGTCGTCAGAAAAATCTCCCAGCGCTCGCTCATCATCGGCGTTGTGTTCGCCCTGATCTCCGTCGCTCTGGCCTTCGCCCACCCCGACGAGTTTTATCGCGCCTATCTGCTCGGTTTTATGTGCTGGCTGGGTATCGCCCTCGGCTCCATGGCCATTCTCATGATCCGCCATCTCACCGGCGGTGGCTGGGGCACGGTCATTCGCCGCATTCTAGGCGCGGCCATGCGCACACTGCCCCTGCTGGCTGTTCTCTTCATCCCCAATTTTTTTGGAATACACCGGATCTACATCTGGGCGCAGCCGCTCAGCAATATTCAGGACAAGCACTTCCGCGAGCATCTCCAGCAGATCACCCAGACATATCTCACGGTGAACGGCTTCATCGTTCGCGCCATCATTTATTTCCTAATCTGGAATGTGCTCTCATTCCTCCTGTCGCTATGGTCAAAGCAGACCGACCACGCCGGCGCGCCCAATAATAGCCAGCGCTTCAAGGCCGTCGCCGGACCCGGCCTCATCCTCTACGGATTCACCATCTCTTTCGCCGCCATCGACTGGGTCATGTCGCTCGATCCCAGCTGGATCTCGACTATATTCGGCCTGATCATTCTGATCGGCGAAGTGCTCTCCGCCATGTGCTTCGCCGTGGTCGTCGAGCGCATCCTCTTCAACTACAAACCGATGTCGGAAATGTTGAAGCCCGATTTCGTACACGACCACGGCAAGTGGATGCTCGCCTTCATCATGGTCTGGGCATACTTCTCATTCTCCCAGTGGCTCATTATCTGGGCGGGTGACCTGCCGTCGGAAATCACTTTCTATCTCAAGCGCCTGAGTGGAGGTTGGGGCTCGGTCGGGCTGGCTCTGGTTCTGTTCCACTTCGCCATCCCTTTTGCCATCTTGCTGTCGCGCCCCTTTAAGCGCAATATCCGCAAGCTGGTCTGGGTCGCAATTTTATTGATGGGGATGCGCTACGTGGATCTTTTCTGGATCATCGAGCCCAACTTTTCGAAGACCTTTGCCGTCACCGCCGCCGACATCGTGGTTCCCATCGCCATCGGTGGAATCTGGCTTTGGTATTTTTTCCGCAACCTGGCTTCGCTGCCGCTCCTGCCGGCCTATGACCCGGATGCCCACGAAGTTCTCGAACCCGAACATCACATTCACTCGCAAGGAACTGCATGAGCCACTCAGAGAAATGCTCCGTCGAAGGGTTTTGGGAAGGCACGACGTTCACAGGCTGCGGGAAAACTCGCGGTCATAGCCGTTTTTGGGTGGCGCAGCGCTTCAGCGCTGCGCTAACTGTTTCCTTTTCATCGTCGGCTTTAGCTGCTGGGGTCAGCGCCTCAGCCTTTGCATCATGAGCACTAGAAATGGCTAACGAGATCCAACCCGAGAACAGCCACGGCTCCTTCGAGCACCAGGACCTGACGGCGGGAAGCATTATTTATTTTCTGCTGACCCTGATCGTCGTAACCGTGCTCTGCCTATTCGGTCTCAGGGGTCTTTATGCGTTTCTCGATCGCCGCGAAAAAGCCTCGCAACCTGAGATGAACCCCCTGGTGACCAATGTTCCCAAGGATACCCGTCAGGTCTCTCCCGGATATCCGCAGACCGCATTTCCCAATCCCCGGCTGGAAGAGGATGAGCGCGGCCAACTGAATGGAATCAGGCTGGCGGAGGACAACACGCTTTACGGCTACGGCTGGGTTGACGAAAAGGCTGGCACGGTGCGCATTCCCATCGAGCGCGCCATGGACTTATTGGTCGAACGCGGACTTCCTGTGCGTTCCCCGGGCGAAGCGAACGAAACCGGCGCGAAACCTGAAACAACGATGAGCAACGCCGCATCCGGCAAGGATCGTAAGAAGGTTAACAAGAAGTGAGTTTTCAGAAATCCAATTCGAGTTGCGCCGTCTCGAGGTTCGCCGTCTCGATGTCCGCCGTCCTGCTGTCGGCAACCATGCTCACGGCTTCCGCCTGGGGACAGATCAACAGCGGCGTCATGTCCCCTCCGGCAAACACGCGCCCTCCGCGTCTCGAAAACGTCGGCATCGACCAGCATCTCGACGCGCAAGTGCCGCCCGATCTTATCTTCCGCGATGAAACCGGCAAGACCGTGAAACTGGGCGACTACTTCGGCCGCAAGCCTCTGATCCTCAACCTGGTTTATTACAACTGCACCATGCTTTGCGGGGAAGCTCTCGCCGGACTCGCCAGCGCCATGCGCCTGGTCAAGTTCGATGTAGGCGATCAATTCGACGTGGTTACCGTCAGCTTCGATCCGCGCGAAACTCCCGAGATGGCCGCCTCCAAAAAAATCGATTATGTGAAGCGCTACGGCCGCGCCAACGCCGCCGCGGGCTGGCACTTCCTCACCGGCCAGCCGGACTCCATCAACGCGCTCACCAAAACCGTCGGCTTCCAGTATCAATACGACCCCAAGAGCAATCAGTACGCGCACGCTACTGCCATTATGGTGCTCACCCCGCAGGGCCGCATCTCCCGCTACTTCTACGGTGTCGATTTCCCGCCCAAGGATTTGCGCATGGGACTGGTGGAGGCTTCCCAGGGCAAGATCGGCAATGTCGTCGATGCCGTGCTGCTCTACTGCTATCACTACAATCCCGAGACCGGAAAATACGGCGCTCTGGTAGCCAACATCCTGCGCCTGGCGGCCGCCGCGACCATTCTCCTGCTCGGTGGTTTACTTTTTATCCTGTGGCGCTTGGACCGCTCAGTCACCAGGAAAGTCGCGACGAAGAAAGTCGCAACGAAGACACGGTATGCTCAATAATTTTCCATTATGGCCGCAGCAGGCTTCCACGTTGGCGGCCCACGTGGACGCTCTCTACATTTTCCTGCTCATTGTGACCGGGATGATGGCCATGCTGATTTTCGCCTGCCTCATCTATTTCGCCGCCCGGTACCGTTATCGTCCCGGCGTTCCCGCCGAACAGATCGAAGGTTCCAACGCTCTGGAAATTACCTGGAGCGCGATTCCGTTCCTCGTCTTCATGGCTATCTTTGCCTGGGGCGCCGTCGTCTTCTTCAAAGAGCGCACACCTCCCGCCGACGCCGCCGAAGTTTACGTCGTTGCTAAACAATGGATGTGGAAAGTCGAGCACGCCGAAGGTCAGCGCGAGATCAATGAACTGCACGTTCCCGTCGGTCGCGATGTCAAACTGATCATGACATCGCAGGACGTAATCCACAGCTTCTACATTCCCGCTTTCCGCATCAAGCAGGACGTGCTTCCCGGCCGTTACACCGTGGAATGGTTCCGCGCCACCAAGCCCGGCGTCTATCACCTATTCTGCGCGGAGTATTGCGGTACCCAGCATTCCGGCATGGTCGGCGACATCGTCGTCCAGGAACCTGCCCAATACGAGGCCTGGATGAACGGCGGCTCGACCGGCCCTCTTTCTGCCAGCGGAGAGAAAATGTTTGGCGAACTCGGCTGCTCGACCTGTCACCGTTCCGATGCTCAAGGACGCGGCCCCAATCTACAGGGCGTGTACGGCCAGCCAGTTCAACTGGAAGATGGCCGCACCGTCACCGCCGACGAAAATTATCTGCGAGAATGCATCCTGGATCCGGGCGCGAAGCGGGTCAAGGGTTTCCAGCCAGTCATGCCCACATTTCAGGGACTGGTCAGCGAAGAGCAGGTCAACGCTTTGGTGGCCTATATCAAATCGATCTCGGCGAACAAGCCGGCCGGCGGCGCGAAAACCAGCGCCAGCTCATCTCCGCCTCGCGAACCGGATCGCATTCAGGCTCAGGCGAATGTGAAAGTGCAGGCCCCACTGAACGCCCAACCTAGTACAAGTCAGGTGCATTGAGTATGGCTACCCCGATCCTTCAACCCGTGGAACGCGAGAATTATCTCAACAAGGAGTACGGAGTCTGGTCGTGGCTGCTCACCACCGACCACAAACGCATCGCGCTTCTTTACCTTCTCTCCATCACGTTCTTCTTTTTCATCGGTGGCTTTTTCGCTTTGCTCATCCGCCTCGAGTTGCTCACTCCCGCCGGCGATCTGGTGCAGGCCGATACTTACAACAAACTGTTCACCATGCATGGCATGGTCATGGTTTTCTTTTTCCTGATTCCTTCCATCCCTGCTGTCCTTGGAAACTTTCTCGTCCCTCTGATGATCGGGGCGAAAGATCTCGCCTTCCCCCGCATCAACCTGCTCAGCTGGTATCTCTACATCATCGGTGGCGTGATGATGCTGCACTGCATATTGACCGGCGGCGTCGATACCGGTTGGACGTTCTACGCCCCCTTAGCCACCAACTTCACCAACTCGAATTTCACCGAAGCCGCGCTGGCTATCTTCGTGGTCGGATTTTCCTCCATCCTCACCGGCCTGAACTTCGTGGTCACCATCCACCGCATGCGCGCCCCCGGGATGACCTGGTCGCGCCTGCCGCTCTTCATCTGGGCTCACTACGCCACCAGCATCATTCAACTTCTGGGCACGCCGGTGATCGCCGTCACCATCGTGCTGGTCGCCTGCGAACGCGTGCTCCACCTCGGCATCTTCGATCCCAAACTCGGGGGAGATCCGATCCTGTTCCAGCACCTGTTCTGGTTCTACTCCCATCCCGCCGTCTACATCATGATTCTCCCGTCGATGGGCGTGGTTACCGAGATCATTGCCTGCTTCTCGCGCAAGCGCATCTTCGGCTACAGCTTCGTCGCCTTTTCATCCATCGCCATCGCCGTCTTCGGCTTCCTGGTCTGGGCGCATCACATGTTCGTGGCCGGAATCTCCGTCTATTCCGCCCTCGTGTTTTCGTTCCTGAGCTATGCCGTCGCTCTGCCCTCGGCCATCAAGGTCTTCAACTGGACGGCGACTCTCTACAAGGGTTCCATCCACTATGATGCGCCCATGCTCTACGCCTTCGGATTCCTCGGACTGTTCACCATCGGCGGCCTCACCGGACTATTCTTGGCTGCTCTCGGCATCGACGTCCATGTCACCGATACTTACTTTGTCGTCGCTCACTTCCACTACATCATGGTGGGCGGCGCGGTTATGGGTTATCTGGGAGGAATGCATTTCTGGTGGCCTAAAATTTCCGGGCGGCTTTATCCCGAAGGGTGGGCGCGCCTGGCCGCGCTCATCGTTTTCATCGGCTTCAATCTCACATTCTTTCCGCAATTCGTGCTCGGCTACATGGGCATGCCGCGCCGTTACTTCGATTACAGCCACATGCCTGAATTCCAGGTGTTGAACGTTCTATCGACTGCCGGATCCACCGTCCTCGGCGTGGGATACCTTCTGCCCATGCTTTATTTCCTATGGTCCATGCGTTACGGCAAGCCCGCCTCTGACAATCCGTGGAATGCCGCCGGGCTGGAATGGAAAACAGCTTCTCCACCGCCGACTTTCAACTTCGACGAAGAACCCGTCGTGACCTGGGAAGCCTACAATTACGAGGAGTTGGACGCGCCTCACAAATCGGAGGTGCCCGTTGGCCGATAGTTCGCTGACTCCGGTTCATGAACATCATGGAGAAGCTCACGCCGCGCACAATCCCGCGTTGCTGCATCACTTCGCCGAACCCCAGCAGCAGCGCGACGCCGCTAGCCTCGGCATGTGGGTTTTTCTCGCCACCGAAGTGATGTTCTTTGGCGGCCTTTTCTGCGCCTACCTGATTTACCGTCGCTGGTACTTCGGAGATTTCGGTGCCGCCAGCAAATCGATCGACGCCACGCTCGGCGCCACCAACACCGCTGTTCTGATCTGCAGCAGTTTGACCGTGGTCCTCGCCGTCTGGGCCGCGCAAACCGCGCGCAAAACGCTCTTGATTGCCATGCTCGGCATCACCATGCTCCTCGGCCTCGCATTTCTTGGCATCAAGGGCGTCGAATATAAAGACAAATTCGAAGAGCACCACGTCCCCGGCGCATCGTTCAGTTTCGAGAATGTCCCCATCCCCGGCCATCCCGGCGAGTTCGCCAACCCGCGCCACGCGCAAATATTTTTCTCTCTCTACTTCGTCATGACCGGATTGCACGCGCTTCACATGATTATCGGCCTGGGGATTTTTACTTGGCTCTTCGTCATGGCCTGGAAGGGACGTTTCACCCCCGAGTGGAACACTCCGGTTGAAATCGGCGGTCTTTACTGGCACTTCGTGGATATTGTTTGGATTTACCTGTTTCCCTTGCTCTACCTGATCGACCGGCATCCGTGAGGTTTGCCGTGCCTGAGGCTTATTATGTCTGATCATTCAAAATCGTCGCCCCTGAAAATGTATTTCGGAATCTGGCTCACGCTGTTGGTGTGCACCTTTATCACGTACAAAGCGGCCTTCCTCGAACTCGGCCGCTTCAACGCCGCCGTTGCCCTGGGGATCGCGACCTTCAAAGCCACGTTGGTAGCGCTCTTTTTCATGCATGTCTATCATGCCAGCGAAAAACTCACCAAACTGGTCGTGATCGGCGTCCTATTTTTCCTCATGCTCCTGTTGGGACTCACCATGTCCGACTACGCCACCCGCCTGTGGAGCTGACCGGTCATCGGAGCGAAGCAATCCGACTCGCGAAGCGAATCGGATTGCGCAGTCGATAGCCTGCCCTGAGCTTGTCGAAGGGGACCCCTTACCCGCCGGCGCAACGAAGCAACGAAGGCCCTTGAAAGGCGTTTCCACCAACGGCGCGCTGCGTTTCTCATTTAATCTGCGATATACTCGCGCCGACCGTTGAATCTCTTAAACCAGCGCACGTTGATCTACACGAGGTACCCATGGCCTTCTGTAATTCTTGCGGCACAAATATCGCTCCCGGAACCCGATTCTGCGGCAAGTGCGGCGCCGCAATTGTCGATGGGCCTGTGGTTCCCGGCGCCCTACCTGCGACAACCGTCCCTCCCGTAACGCCTGCCCCGGCCGGCGGCGCGCTCAAAGCCCTTCTCATTGTGGCCGGCGTCATCGTTCTCCTGGGAATCGTCGGCCTCGCGTCACTCGTATTCTTCGCTTCGCGGCTGGCGCACCACGCTCGCGTCCACCAGGAAGGCAACAACGTAAAAGTCGAGACCCCATTCGGCACCGTCGAGACCACGAAAGATCCCGCCGAAGCCGCCCGCAATCTGGGCGTCGATCTCTATCCCGGAGCGGAAGTCCTGAAAGATGGTGCTGCATCGGCAACGTTCGGAGGCGTTCACACCGTTTCGTTAAACTTCGAGAGCGCCGATTCGGTGGCCAAAGTCTCCGATTTCTACAAGTCCAAGTTTCCCAACGCGATGGCCACCACCTCCGACGTAGGCCGCTGCACCATTATTTCGAACCATCACAACAGCGTAATCACCATCAACATTCAAGCCGAAGGCGATAAGACCAAAATCCAGATCACCAATGTGTCCCATAAGGCAGACACCAACTCGTCTTCCAATTGAAGTCAGAAATTGACGTTCGAATCGTTTTCCCAATTAGATTTCACTATGATTTTGGGTGGCGCAGCTCTTCAACGCTGCGATAGCCGGCTTGCTTTCATCGCTGTCTTTAGCCACTGAGGTAATCTCAGCCCGTATGCCAGATAAATTCGCGGAACTCGCCCAAGCCGCCAAATCCGCCCAAGTGGACTCCTCCGCCCTGGCCGAATCTCTGCGTAAACAGATTCGCGGCGAAGTTCGTTTCGACTCCAGCTCCCGCGCCCTCTACGCCACCGACGCTTCCAACTACCGCCAAGTTCCCATCGGCGTTGTTCTCCCCCGCGACGCCGATGATGTCGAAGCCACCGTTGCCCTCTGCCGCCAGTTCAACGCTCCGCTGCTCTGCCGCGGCGGTGGCACCTCGCTCGCCGGCCAATGCTGCAACGTCGCTGTCATTCTGGATTTCTCCAAATACATGGCGGAGATTCTCGAAATCGATCCCGCCCGCCGCATCGCCCGCGTACAGCCCGGAGTCGTGCTCGACACTCTCCGCGCCGCCGCCGAAAAACACCATCTCACCTTCGCGCCCGATCCCGCCACCCACGACCGCTGCACTCTCGGCGGCATGATCGGCAACAACTCCTGTGGCGTGCACTCCGTCATGGCCGGCAAAACCGACGACAACATCGAGGAACTCGAAATCCTCACCTACGATGGCGTCCGCCTGAAAGTCGGCCAAAACTTCATTCAATCGACAAACGACGCGCCCATCCGAGACCATGTAGGGATAGCCGCCCCCGGCCGTCCAAGCGGCCCAGAAGTGTCGGGCCGCAGTCCACTCCACAGCAGCTCACCGGACCGCGCCTCAGAGCGCGCCGCTCAAATCTCCGCCTCGCTGAACAAACTCGCCGCCCAATACGGCGATCGAGTGCGCCAAAAATTCCCCAACATCCCGCGCCGCGTCTCCGGCTACAACCTCAATTATCTTCTCCCCGAAAATGGCTTCCACATTGCCCGCGCCCTTGTCGGCTCCGAAAGCACCTGCGTCACGATTCTCGAAGCAACCTGCCGCCTGGTGGAAAGCCCGCCGGAGCGCGTGCTGCTGGTCGCCGCCTATCCCGACATTTATCAGTGCGCCGACCGTGTCCCCGAAATCATGGAGCACAAGCCCATCGGCCTTGAAGGATTCGACGATCTCCTCGTCAGCTACACGCGCGCCAAAGGGATCAACTCCGAAGGCCTCGCACTGCTCCCCGAAGGCGGGGGCTGGCTCATGATCGAGTTCGGCGCCTCCACCGCGCCGGAAGCCGAATCCAAGGCCCGCGCCCTCATGCCATCGCTTTCCCGCGGCGCAACCCCTCCCCACATGCGCCTCTATACCGACAAGCAGCAGATCAAGCGGGTGTGGGAAGTTCGCGAGTCGGCTCTCGGCGTCACATCGCATGTCGTCGGCGAGCCGCTGTTCTGGGAGGGATGGGAAGACTCCGCCGTCGCTCCCCAAAAGCTCGGGGGCTATCTTCGCGCTCTGCGCCAGCTCATGGCCGCCCACTCCTACAAGGGTTCGCTGTACGGACACTTCGGCCACGGTTGCGTTCACACTCGCATCAATTTCGATCTGCAATCGAAAGACGGCATTGCCAAATTCCGCAAGTTCATGGAAGAAGCCACCGATCTGGTCGTCAGCTACGGCGGCTCCATCTCCGGCGAGCACGGCGACGGCCAGGCCCGCGCCGAGTTGCTCCCCAAAATGTTCGGTCCTGAACTGATCCAGGCTTTCCGCGAATTCAAATCGGCATGGGATCCCGATTGGAAGATGAATCCCGGCAAGCTGGTCGAGCCTTACAAGCTCGACGAAAATCTCCGCCTCGGCGCCACTTATTCTCCGTGGGAACCGAAGACCAACTTCCAATTCGCCGCCGACCACGGTAGCCTCGCCCAGGCCACGCTGCGCTGCGTCGGCGTCGGCAAATGCCGCCGCGAGGAAGGTGGCCTGATGTGCCCCAGCTACCGCGCCACCCACGAAGAAGAACATTCCACTCGCGGCCGCGCTCACCTTCTTTGGGAGATGACGCAAGGAGAAATCATTCGCGATGGCTGGCGCAGCGAAGAAGTGAAACAGTCGCTCGATCTCTGCCTTGCCTGCAAGGGATGCAAAAGCGATTGTCCGGTCGGCGTCGACGTTGCTACCTACAAGGCGGAATTCCTTTCTCACTACTACGAAGTCCGCTTGCGGCCGCGCGGTGCCTACGTCTTCGGCAATATCGATTTGTGGGCGCGTGCGGCATCTCACGCCCCCGGCCTGGTCAACCTGACCACGCAACTTCCGTTCCTGCGCGACATAGCCAAACTCGTCGCCGGAATTCCTAGCCAGCGTTCCCTCCCTGCCTTCGCCCCCGAAACTTTCAAAGCTTGGTTCCGCAACCGCACAAAAGGAAATGGTTTTGAAGGAGAGCGGCTTTCAGCCGCGCCGAACCGCGATTCTGAAAAAAGGGCTTTAGCCCCAGAGGCCCGTCCGCCCGTCCTTCTCTGGCCCGACACCTTCAATAACTATTTCCAGCCCGCCATCGCAAAAGCCGCTGTCGCGGTCCTCGAAGTCGCCGGCTTCCGCGTCCTTGTCCCCAACGCCCACCTCTGCTGCGGCCGCCCCCTCTACGACCACGGCATGCTCGACCGCGCCAAATCCCTTCTTCTCCAAATCCTCGACGAACTCTCCCCCGAAATCGCGGCCGGCACTCCCATCGTCGGCCTCGAACCCAGCTGCGTCGCCGTTTTCCGCGACGAACTCCTCAATCTTTTCCCCCACGACGAGCATGCGCAAGCTCTGTCACGCCAAACTTTCCTGCTCGGCGAATTTCTCGAAACCCACGCTCCCCATGTCTTGCTCCCTCCACTCAACCGCAAAGCGATTCTTCACGGCCACTGCCATCAAAAATCCCTGATGAAGATGACCGCCGAAGAATCCGTACTCCACCGCCTCGGCATCGATTTCCAAAGCCCCGCTCCCGGCTGCTGCGGCATGGCCGGCTCCTTCGGCTTCGAACCCGACAAATATGACGTTTCGATGGCCATCGGCGAACTCGAACTCCTCCCCGCCGTCCGCCAGGCACCATCCGACTGGCTCATCATCGCCGATGGTTTCAGTTGCCGTGAACAAATCGCCCAAGGCACTCCCCGCAGCGCCCTCCACTTGGCCGAAGTCCTCCAACTCGCGCTCAACACCTCAGCCGTGCCAGAGCCGCACCCTTATCCCGAATCAGCAATTGCCCAGCGTCGCGCCAACGAACTCTCCCGCTCCATGAAGCGCGCCGGATTTGGCCTGGCAGCCTTGGCAGCGAGTGGGGTTCTGTTGTGTGGGTTGTCTCGAAGATGCTGATTATGCGGCATTTACCGTTATTTTAGCGATTCGCCGCTGGCCGGCCCTCGCCAGATTGCCTGGCTTCTGGGACAATTAATGAGGATGCGGGGAATATTCCCGTTGGAACTTGTCATTCCGACCGGAGCCTGCTCTTCTGACAGGAAGGGCAAGCGCAGTGGAGAAACCTGCTTTCCCACTCGCGAGCGCTCAAGGCAAACTCATGGATCTCGAAACCACAATCCCCACCCCCACCATCGGCAAAGTTCCCGCCGAGGCGCTCACCACCCTCGTAGCCGCCAAGCCCCCGGATGCCCGCCTGTGCGGCTCCGTGCTGGTGCTCATCCAGTTCGATGTCTGTGAAGAAATTCGCCTCGACCAGCTTCGCCACATCCTTGGCGCGCGCACCGTCGATACCAGCTTCAAACACATGGCCCCCGGATACGTCCGCTTCCAGCGCCCTCCGGTGGAAGAAGCCCTCGAACCCCTCGTTCTTGAAAGCGGCGAGCGCCTACAGGGTGAGATCAAGTACTTCGACTACGGCGTGGTCAGCATCGTCTTCGAGCTGCCCTTTTCCGGTGATTGGGACAAGCTGGTGCAACTCTCCAGCCGCTGGGTTTGGGACACCAACTTCGAGAGCCTTGCCACTCGCATCGTGAAGGAAAAACTTGAGCGCGCCGCTCCTGCATTGGTCAAGCCCTACACTACCGAGTGGCTGAAGGAAGACTATTTCATCTTCCACCTGCGCGAGATTGCCGGGTCACCCACCGCCGCCGATGTCCTCGCATCGCAGGGCGGTTACATTTCCCAGGTCGTCCGCGGCGAGAACCAGCCACTCTCCGATGGCGAACGCCAGGAAATTCTTCAATCGCGGATTTCTTACTATCCCAACGATCTCGCCGTCATCGGATGGAACGCCGCCTTCATCTACGACACCCCTTCCGGCGCCGAAACCGCCATCCAGCTCCTGCAATACGCCAACTCGCAGTTGCTCGAGTTCCGCCATTACGACGAACTCCTCACCAAACAACTCGAAGGCGTCTACGACTTCCTTGAGCGCGGAGGCCGCGGCCTCTGGTCGCGCTGGCGCACCGCCCGCGCCGCCTCGAAACTTCACACCGTCCTGCTCGACGTGAGCGAACTCACCGAGCGGGCCGACAACGCCATCAAGTTCCTCAGCGACATGTTCTCCGCCCGCCTCTACAAACTCGCCGCCCTGAAAGTCGGCGTCCCCGACTACAAAGACCTCGTCCAGGAAAAACTGCAAACCGCCGAAGACCTCTACCGCTTCATGGTCGACGAATTCAACCAAAGCCGCGCCTTCGTCCTCGAACTCATGGTGGTCATCATCCTGATCATCGAACTAATCTATTTCTTCCGCGGCAAACCAATCTAAAACTCCCGGTCATCCTGTGCGAAATGGGATCGTCCGAAATACGATCCCACGAAGTCGAAGGATCCCTACAACTCGCCAACGCTGGCGTCCTGTAAAAGGCGTTCCTACGTACAAGTTGTAGGCAGCTCCCAAACCCCAATCTCTGTGCGAAGATAAATCAGCGGAATCACATGCGTGGCCTGACCAACAAACGAATCCTAATCACCGGAGGCGCCAGCGGAATCGGCGCAGCCACCGCTGCGCGCTTTCTGGAAGAAGGCTCGCGCGTCTGCATTCTCGATCGCGACGCCAGGGCGTGCGCCAACATTCGTCACCAGCTGCCGGGAATCTCCGAGGCCATCATCGCCGACGTCACCGACCTCATGCAGGTCGAAGCCGCGTTTGCCGATGCCGTCCGCGTAATGGATGGAGTCGACGTGCTTATCAACAACGCCGGCATCAGCATCCGCCACAACTTCCTCGATATCACTCCCGAAGAGTGGGACAAAGTCATTGCCGTAAATCTCACCGGCGTCTTCTACGTAGCCCAAACCGCCGCCCGCCACATGAGGGAGCGTTATAAAGTTGAATCCGGCAGCGGGGTCATCCTCCAAACCGCCTCCACCAACGGGATCGTCGGGCAACCCTACTATGCCGATTACAACGCCACCAAAGCCGGGGTGATCGAACTCACCAAAACCATGGCGCTCGAACTCGCGCCGAAAGTTCGGGTGTGCGCTGTCGCTCCCGGCTACGTGCTCACTCCCATGCAGCGCGCCGAATACAGCGACGCCATGCTCGAAGAAGTGAACAAGAAAGTTCCCCTACGCCGCCACGCCCAGCCGGAAGAGATCGCGGCCCTCTTCGCCTATCTCGCTTCCGACGATGCAGCCTACGCCACCGGCCACGTCTACACCATGGACGGCGGCGAAACCGCCGGCGGCCTGGCCAGTCGCTAGGAGTCAGGGATAAGGCATTCGGGTGGAGAAAACGCTCGTCTGCTCATTTGGCGGGAACAATATCGAATTCTATTTTGATTTCGTCTTTCACCTTCACGGTTCCGCCTGCGATTCGTATAGGGGTGATGCCGAAGGCGCTCTGCTTGAAAGCCGCGGACCCGTGGTAGTGGCCACCCTGCAATGACACATCTACCACAACGGGCTGTTTTTCCCCGTGCAGGGCCAAAATCCCTTGTACTTTCCAGTGCGCGTCCCCGCCGCCGCTGATGGTGGTGGATTGGTAGGAAATCTCTGGGAAATGCCCGACATCGAGAACCTCAGCCCCTTGCATCGTATCCTGGATCTCGGCACGTTTATCGGCCGGAATCTCCGGGTCCAGCACCCGCAGCTTGCGCGAGTCCACGCGCAGTTGAACGCTTGGCGTGGCGGAAGCATCAATCCTGCCCTCAGCAATGGGAGCTTGTATTTCGTGATCGTGCGCAAACCCGGAAAGCACTCCGGACTTGAATACTCGGATCGTCAAACTCGATTCGTTCACGTCGATCGCCCGGCTTTGGGCGTAAAGATTGCGTGATCCGACCCACGCAAAAATCGCCAGTATCACCAACGCCAGCTTTGTCGTTTTCATTGCATTCTCGAAATAGAATAAGCGTAAGCGACCCTTGCTGGCAAAACTCCGCCGCGGTGTAAAGGAATTGTTATTTGTTTGTCACGCAAAGTCATCGCTGGTGGGCTAGAATGGCGCACGGGTCATTAACCCGAAAAAGCAACATTTCCTATCCGGATGCGGCTTCCGGCCCTTCTATCCCCGCGTGAACCTACCCACCAGCCTCCACATCCGCACCACTCGATATAAAGGGAACCAAGGTTTCGCAAGACGCACCCCGGCCCACTCCCCAGGCCCCGGCGTAAAAGTCAGCCGCGTCAGAAAGCGCCATCGATCGGCCCGGCGTTCACGAAGTCGCAACATGAGCCGAAAGTACGATACCTGCTGCTCCCCATACGAAACTCCCGCCGCCACAGCCACGGCGATTTCATTCGCGAAAGCCCGCGCCACGCCGTCGGCGAGAATCGCATTTTCCAGCAATGCCGGAATTGCCATCGCCACAAAGCGATTCGCCAGCAGCAGCGTGATATGCAGCATCCGCTCCACGCCCAGTTCTCGCGCCTGCGACCGAATCCACTCCCAATTCAAATTCTCCCGCTTCGCAATTTGCGCAATATCGCACAGCCAGATCAGCCGTCCCCACACATGCTTCGCCGCATGAACCGCGAGCACCAGGAGCAGATCTTCCGGAGAAGGCGTATTCACGCGTCGCCCCGCGACCGTCACGCTCATCGCACGATCGAACAGTCCATCCATGTCAAAGTCGACGGCATAGAATCGTGGCTGCAGCGCCCACTGTAACTCCAGCAGATTCTGTCCCGCCGCACTGTCGAACGTGCACTCGTACCCGGCGGTGATGTAGTCGGCTTCGGCCTCTTCGGGAATCGCAACCCGCGCTGTGTATCCGAGTTCACGAACCGCGCTCTTGACGCGGGTCACATCCTCCTTGCGGACAAATAAATCCATGTCGCCCGCTTGCCGCAGCGCCATATCGCCGTAGTAAACCTCCGACAGTACGACCCCTTTATAAGGAACTGCTTCAACGCCCAGGAGATCGAGGCAATCGAGAATGCGGATTAATTCGCGGGCAAGAAAAAGCGACCTGTGGACATTCCTCTCATAATTCTGCCGCGCGGCTATCACAACCGCAGCCGGAACCACACTCCCGAGAGACTCGAGATTGTGATAGAGAAGCGAAGCTGTTCCGTGCAGATCGGCGAGTCGAAGCACCGTATCCCAATCCACCGGTTGTTCCAGAAAATTCCGAATCCGGTTGAAATGGGCTTCGTCTCGATCAGCGGAACTTGTGGCCAGCAGGAGATTCCACTGGTCTCGAGTTGAAGCTATCGCGAGATGGTCCACGGATGTAAGAGCAATCCCGGGTTCACCGATTTCGTTCACGGGCGTGGAGTCATCTTAGCAGGGCTCATCCGGCGCATGACTTCCACGCAAACTCGAGGTTACCTCCGTCACCTTAATTTACGCGCCGTGAGGTCCTTATCGCTTCGGTTTCTGTCAAACTAAGGCGTTCAGGATTGCATGGAAGTCACCACACCCAGTTCGACGCGGCGCAGCACGCGATTGCGCGTACACATTCCCCTGGCCGTCACCAGCCTGGACCGCGTACATCCGTTTTCCGCGAAGTGTGTTGCTCTCATTGTGAGTGCGCAGGGGGGCGGATTCAGCGCCCCGCAGCCGTTGCCCCTTGAAACCCCTTTGCTGCTAAGCGATTTGCCGGGAGGTGGAAGCGCATCCGGCCGTGTAGCAAATTGCCTGCCGTTGGGAAATGACGGGAAACAATTTCTCATCGGAGTGTCGCTCTATAACCCCGGGAACGTATGGGGCATCGCCGATCCGCCGGAGGATTGGAATTGCGCCTCCCCTCAGGCTCCCGCGGCTCCCGCTATGGCGAAGGACGCCGTGCCCAAAAGCAAAGCAGTTTGGCCGTACAACCTCTTCTCAGGACACGGCGAAGCTCATCCGGGAAGAAAATAAAACTTCGGCAATTCCTTCCCGAAAAACCCAGATCTCAATGACTAACAGAACACCCGCCTGCCCATCGACGTTAACGAATGTATTACGTCTGGATGACGTTAGTGCTTTTTCGGAGGCGCGCCCTTGGTGGGCAGTGTGGAGGGGAACAGAGATTGGGGCGCGCGTTCGAAAAAGCCGTCAGAAGGAA
>JGI12635J15846_10000361_pt1 | contig 37658 bp, 34 predicted proteins | sample BlaSpr_A8_OM2_M2_FD_15846 | JGI IMG/M metagenome (IMG submission 15846)
TCGAACAGCAGCAAACGCCGCATTAACCGCCGCAAAGGACGCCTATGGCGTCCGCGCTATCCTTCCTCGCCCTGAAGGACGAGGTTTGACGCGCAACCTGATCAAGCAATTAAGACGCCACGCCGCCGCGCTTTTCGAGAACGCTGCTCGGCAAGACGTACCAGATGGCGCTGGCGATCTGCAGCGCGATCAAAACACCCCACGCACTCAGGTGCGCCGCTGCAGGATAGTGGCCGCCCTGGGCAGGCCAGCTTGACAGCATTGCGCCTATGCCCACCTGCAACCCGAAGATCAGGATGAACAGCACCAGCGTGAGAGTGCTGTGCGCGCGGCCGATCATGTGCGTCGGAAAATACTCGGCTATCACAGCGTAGCTCAGGATGCCCGTGCCGCCGAAAATGCCGTAACACGCGATCAGCAACGCCGGCGAAATCGGCGCGCGCACGAGCATCAGCACCTGGACGAGCACGAACAGCGCCATGCCGAACCCGCAGAATGCATAAACGGTAACGCCCCGCTTCTGCAGACCGCGCGCCGCCACGCCGAAACCGACGCAGCCGATCATCATCGCAATACCGAGCACCGATACCAGCACCGCGGCGTATTGGGCGCTGAGGCCCATGACATCGAGGAGATAGGGACGGATCCAGAGCGACTGCATCGCGTAGAAAACGCCCTGTGTGACGACCGAAAACGACGCGATCTTCCAGAACGCGCCGCTGCCAAGGATGTGCCAGGTACCCTTGAATTGGGTGAGCATGTCGGCCTTGCGATGCACGCCGTCGCGATGCTCTGGCGCGAACAGGTAGATTGCCGCCGCAACCGCGAGCGTCATCGCGACGAGGCCGAAGCAGACGTTGCGCCAGTCGGTCACGCCGAGCAGCATGGCGAGCGGCGAGCCGACCACCACGCCGCCGAGTCCGCCCACCGCCATCACGAGGCCGTTGACCATCGGCAAGTGCGCCACGGGCAGAATCTGCGCGAGCGCCTTGAACGCGGCGCTCATGCACACGGATACGCCCACGCCGATCAGCAGCCGCCCCAGCATCATTGCACCGATGCCGTGCGCCGCGCCAAACACGCCGATCCCGAGCGCTGCGAACAACAGCATGCCTGCGGTGACCCGGCGTGGGCCGAAGCGATCGAGCAACATGCCCACGGGAATTTGCGCCGCCGCGAAGCCGAGAAAATACAGCGACGTGAGCAAGCCAAGATCCGCGCCCGACAAACGGAGATCGTGCGTGATATAAGGCGCGAAGCCGAGATTTACCCCGCGGAAGACGTACGAGACGAAATATCCGGCGGAAAACAGAAAAAAGACGCGAAGCCGAACGGAAGACGTCATGTGCAGCGCAGGGGGTTTTGATATGAAGCGGAAGTTTAACGCGCACGCGCAAATGAAAACGCCGTCACCTTGGTGACGGCGTGGGTTCTTGACCGCTCGGACAAGTTATTGTTTCTTCTTGTCTGTCGACTTGGTCGATTTCGTGGTTTTCGAAACCGCTGTAGGTTTTACCGCTTTTGACGACGCGCTGGATTTTTCGGCAACGCGCGTCACCTTGACCGGGGCGCTCGTTTTGCCGCCACGCGCGGCCGTGCTCTTCGATTCCGGCACGTGCGTGCCGATCTTCGTTACACCACCTTTGTTCCGGCTCGACGCGGCCACCGTTTCCACGCGCACCGGGCCGGGTTCGGCCGGGACAGCGCGCCCAACCGGGACGTGCAGCACAATCAGCTGACCGGGCAGCACCGAATCGCGGTGAGTCCGGTTCCAGCTTTTAACCTGCCCTACCGATACGTTGTAGCGATCGGCAAAAGTCGACATGGATTGTGCGCGGCGAACGCGGATCAGCATCTTGCGGGTATCGGGGACGTCCGGCTCCACTGCCAGCATCGCGCTTTCGGCGACGTCGGCGCTGATGTCCTCGTCGTCGTCATCGCTGCGCGGCACCACGATGGTCGAGCCCGCCTTCAGCCGCATGCCAGCCGGAATGCGGTTCACCGACATCAGCGTATCCGCATCCACACCAATCTTCTGCGCGATGACCGCAGGCGTCGCACGCTCGTTCACCGTATACGTCGTCCATGACGACAACGCGCCCGAATACGACTTCAGGTTCTTTTGGAAGGAGCTGGCGTTATCGAAGGGAAGCAGGATTTGCGGGCTCGTCGCGCCGAGAATCACCGGCTTCGCAAACGACGGATTGAGCGAGCGGAACTCCTCCACCGTCATGCCGGCAAGCTTGGCGGCCATCGTCACGTCCATGTCGCGCGACGTGGTGACCGTCACGAAATACGGGTGGTTCGGGATGTCCGGCAGCGTCAGCCCGTACATCTGCGGATTCGCGATGATGTTCTTCACCGCCTGCAGCTTCGGGACGTAATTGCGCGTCTCGTTCGGCATGCGCAGGCTTTGATAGTCCGTCGGCAAACCCAGCGCCTCGTTTTTCGCGATCGCGCGCTGCACACTACCCTCGCCCCAGTTGTACGCGGCGAGCGCCAGGTGCCAGTCGCCGAACATGTCGTGGAGACGCGAAAGATAGTCGAGCGCCGCGCTGGTCGACGCCAGCACGTCGCGCCGCTCGTCCTGAAACATGTTCTGCTTCAGGTTGTAGTCGCGGCCCGTGCCCGGCACGAACTGCCACATGCCCGCGGCCTTCGCGACCGACAGCGCCTGCGGGTTATAGGCCGACTCAATGAACGGCAGCAACGCGAGTTCAGTCGGCATGTGCCGCTGCTCGAGTTCCTCGACGATGTGATACAGGTACTTTTGCGAGCGGCCCGTCATACGTTCGACGTAGTCCGGGCGCTGCGCGTACCAGTTCACCTGCATGTCGACGAGGTCGCTTTGCAGGTCAGGAATCTGGAAGCCGCGGCGGATACGCGCCCACAAATCGCCGTCAGGTCCGGAAAGCGAATCGACGGACGTCTTGTCGACGTTGATCGTTTCCTTGGCGGTGGCGTTCTTGCGGATTGCGTCTGCTACGGCTTGCTGCTTCTCGGCGGAAGGGAGTGAAGAAAGGGAGTTGGTCGCTGTCGGTCCCTGGCTGGCACAAGCAGCCAATGTCAGGACGAGGAGCGCGCTAAAAATCAATCGCATGAACGTCTCGGATTCCAAAAAATGTGCTTGGAAATTTGGATCCGATAGTACGGAACCGCACCCATCACGTCAATATAAATGCAAAAAACTCAGCAAAATCCGGGGCCTGCAATGGTTTTCCACGTTTCAGATGAAGATAACCGCAGGCGTTATCGGGTTAGCGAAATTTGTCCTTCCAGCCGCGCATCAGCGTGAACGCATCGAGCCGGTCGCGCACCGGGCGTTCGAACTGGGCTGCAAGCGTGGCCTGCACGTTTTTTTCACCGACGCGCAGGAACGGATTCGCCTGGCGTTCGTGCAGGAGCGTGGTTGGAATGGTCGGCTGGTTGCGCGCGCGCAGTTGTTCCGCTTGCTTCTGCCATTCGGCCAGCGCCGCATTGTCCGGCTCGGCCGCGCGGGCGAAACGGATGTTCGACAGCGTATATTCGTGTGCGCAGTGAACCAGCGTGGCGTCGGGAAGTGCGGCGAGCGCATCGAGCGAGTTCAGCATTTGCTGCGGCGTGCCTTCGAAAAGCCGGCCGCAACCGCTCGCGAACAAGGTGTCGCCACAAAAAAGATGCGGCGTGCCTTGCGGGTCGTTTGGCTGGAAGTACGCGATGTGTCCGGCAGTATGTCCGGGGACATCGATAACCGAGCATTCCAGCGCCGGACTCGCGATACTAACGTGATCGCCCTGCTTCACACGCCGCGTCAGATGCTCGATAGCCTCACCCGCCGGGCCGATCACCGGGATTTTCCTATCGGCTGAATTACCGGCTGATTCGCTAACGAGCAGCTTTGCGACGCCGCCGACGTGGTCGTGATGGTGGTGCGTGAGTAAAATAGCGGTCAGCCGCCAACCGCGTTTCGTCAGATAGGCTTCGACGGGCGCGGCGTCGCCCGGATCGACCACGATGGCATCTTGACCGTCGGATATCAGCCAGATGTAGTTGTCTTCGAACGCCGGAACCGGCACGTACTCAAGCGTTTTCATAAGGCGACTCACCCGAACATGTCAGAGCGAACGATTATAGACTGGCCCGCCTGGACGGTTTCCGCGCCCGGCCGCTACGTGCTCGACTGGGAACAGGCGCAGCTCGACCGCGTGGTATCGGATATTTTCGGCTATCACGCGCTGCAGCTCGGCCTGCCTGGGCTCGACGCGTTGCGCGAAAATCGTATGCCGTATCGCGGCCTCGTGCTCGATACCGCGAGCGCCGCAAGCTCGCCGTTTACACTGCCACCGCCGGTTTCGCCCGACGCACGGCCGGGCATAACGTCGTTGCCATCGGCAAGCCGTGGCCTGCACGCGCCGGAGGGACGCAGCGCCGTTTGGTGCGATCTGCTCGATCTGCCGTTCGAGGCGCAGAGCGTCGATCTGCTGGTCATGCCGCATACGCTGGAATTTACGAGCGATCCGCATCGGTTGCTTAGAGAGGCCGAACGCGTGTTGATGCCCGAGGGGCAGTTGATCATTCTCGGCTTCAATTCACTGAGTTTGTGGGGCGCGCGGCAATCGCTGGGAAAGGTTGCTGGCAAGCCGTTCGTCCCTTCCGCACACGAAATGATCGCGTTCACGCGGATCAAGGACTGGATCAAGTTGCTCGGATTCGACCTTGAACGCGGACGCTTCGGCTGCTATCGTCCGCCTCTTCTCACCGAGCAGTGGCTGGCGCGCTATCAGTTCATGGAAGCCGCCGGTGACCGCTGGTGGCCGATCTTCGGCGCTGCCTACATGATCACGGCCATCAAGCGCGTGCGCGGCATGCGCCTGATCGGGCCGCGCAAGCTGAAAAAACCTGCCCTCGCGCCGGGCCTCGCCCCGGTCGCCGCGCCGCATACACGCAACGAGCATTGATGACCTTAGACACCACAGACAAAGTAATCGACATCTATACCGACGGCGCCTGCAAAGGCAATCCCGGCCCTGGCGGCTGGGGCGCGCTGCTGCGCTTCGGCGATCAGGAAAAGGAATTGTTCGGCGGAGAAACGCCGACGACCAACAACCGTATGGAACTGATGGGCGTGATTTCGGCGCTCGAAGCGCTCAAGCGGCCGTGTCGCGTGGTCATTCACACCGATTCGCAATATGTCCAGAAGGGCATCAGCGAATGGATCCACGGCTGGAAGAAGAAGAACTGGATGACGGCGGCGAAAACGCCGGTCAAGAACGCGGATCTCTGGAAGCGGCTCGATGCGCTTGTCGGTCAACATCAGATCGAATGGCGCTGGGTGAAAGGCCATTCGGGCCATCCGGAAAACGAACGCGCCGATGCGCTCGCGAATCGCGGCGTGACCTCCCTCGCCGAAGGCTAATTTCTTATCTCTATGCGCCAACTCGTACTCGATACCGAAACCACGGGCCTCAACGCCCGCACGGGCGACCGCATTATCGAAATCGGCTGCGTCGAGCTGATCAATCGACGGCTCACCGGCAATAACCTGCACTTCTACGTGAATCCGGAACGCGACAGCGATCCGGGCGCGCTCGCCGTGCACGGCCTGACCACGGAATTTCTCAGCGATAAACCCAAGTTCGTCGATATCGCCGCCGAGTTGCGCGACTTCATCGCGGGCGCGGAGCTGATCATCCACAACGCGCCGTTCGACGTCGGTTTCATGGACGTCGAGTTCGGTCTGGTCGGCATGCCTTGCGTTAAGGAAGTGTGCGGCGGCGTGATCGACACGCTCGTGCAGGCGAAGCAGATGTTCCCCGGCAAGCGTAATTCACTCGATGCCTTGTGCGATCGCTTTGATGTCAGCAATGCGCATCGGACGCTGCATGGCGCCCTGCTCGACTCTGAGCTCCTTGCAGAAGTCTATTTGGCGATGACGCGCGGCCAGGAAAGCCTGGTGATCGACATGCTCGGCGAAACGCCAGCGGCCGGTACCGGTCATGCGCCGCGTATCGCGCTTGATGATCTGCAGTTGCCGGTGCTGGTGGCGTCGGCGGAAGAACTGAGCGCGCATCTCGCCGCTCTTGATGATCTCGACAAGGCGGTTAAGGGAACGAGCGTGTGGCGGATCGAGACGGTGATCGCGGTCGAGATGCCGGCGGCGTCCTGATCCAGGCAATCAAGTTATTGAAGCACTCAAAGATTCGCTTTACGAGACGGCCAAGCTCTGACATAATCCAAAGCTCTTCGGGTGGTTAGCTCAGCGGTAGAGCACTGCCTTCACACGGCAGGGGTCACAGGTTCAATCCCTGTACCACCCACCAGGATTAGTTGTAAAGGATCAAGGGCTTAGACGAAAACGTCTAAGCCCTTTTTTCTTGCGTACGGAAATCTGTCGCTTACGGGAGTCACCGAGATGGCCACAAAGCAAACGTCCCGGCGCGTACAAAAATGACCTCTTTATCGACAGCGCGGTTCGAGTTCCTACCCCGCCCAAATCCCCCGCGCCATTCCCGTCGCGGCGATCACCATTACGATCATCAAGCCTGCCTCCGCGTCGCTCATCGCTGCATATCTGCGCGCTTTTCCAAGATCGATCGNNCCACCACGTCCGAGTGCGGCGCGCCATCGGATTAGGGCCATCATCGGTGCGATTTCGATTAGCAGGATCACGACAAGCGCCGTCATCTTCAAGTGAAACAGCGGTTCGTGCAGATAATAAGCGCCGCCCTTTTCGAATCCGCCGAACGCGCGCATCACCCCGGTCACGAGCAGGACCAGCGCGGCGAGTCCCCACATGGCATCGGCGCGAAAAACGTGTTTGAGGCGCGCGGAATTGGCGCTCAGAGAGCTCGAAGGATCGAGTTGGCGCAGCGCCCGCGCCCGGCCGAATACCGATGCAAACGCAAATCCGAACGCCAGCAAATGAATGGCCGCGAGACACCATCGAGCAAGCATGCGCCCTCCTTTGTGCAAAGAAAGTTCGACGATACCAACTGAGTTGCCCGACTCGGGCGCGACTAACTACCTTGAATCCTATCGACACGCCACCCGTGCCATTCGACGTCCGACCAAAGATACCGGCGATTACGACGCCTTGAAACCAGGCGCGACAAAGCGACGCCTCACCTCAAGCGCCGTAGTTTTAACTCTGACTCAACGACGCATCGAGCGCCCGCGCCGCCTTCCGGTCGCCCTCGCTAGTCAGCGCGACCCGGAACACGGTCTTGCGATTATGTCCGGCGGCAGCGGGAGAATCCCACAGCAGTTCCATCTTGGGGCGCGCTCCAAACCCGAACACGGACAGTCCGCGCTTCTTCGGCACGACAGCGGCGGCGCTTTGCAAACCGCCCGAGCCGTCGGACCCGGCAGGTTCACCCACCCCATCAGGCCATCTCACCGATAACTCCCGCGAATCGTACTGACCGAGCTTGCGGCTTTCGGCCCAGACAACGGCGGTACGCGTGGTGGTATCGATGGAAATGGCGTAGCGGCCGATAGCAAACCGGCGCGCCGCGATATTCGTGCGCCACAACGCACGCGGCCGGCAGATCCACAGCACCACGCCATACAGCGCAGGCGCGACGAGCAGCCAGCCATTGGTTTCGGCGAGCGCGTGCATGGCGTTTTTCCATCCGGCGGTCCAGGTGAAGAACCCGACCGACCACACCGCGAACACGAAACTCAGCAGCGCAAGCAGCCGCAAAGCTTGCCGCAGCCATTGCGGCAACGGATGCAGCGGCCGTTCCGCGCGGGCGCGGGCGCCGGGAAGGAACAGCAGCAGGAACAAGAGCACGAGCGTGACGCAAGCCCACGGCGATGAAGTCATCGCCCGGATTGAAGAGAGGTAGCCCATCTGCGACATCGAGAACATCCAGCGCGCGGCCAGCACGAGTCCGATCGCCCGCAGCGCGAATACGGTGCCCGCACCCGGTGCCGGGCTCGCGCTACTCTGCTTCGATCTCGCCAAAACTTCGCTCCTGTTCACGACTGTCCTTGTTCGCGCGGTAAGTTCCTCCCGTCGCGCGATGCGATTTTCAAGAGACCTCCACACCCATCCACACGTTCGCTCCGATGCTGCACTGCATCTCACGAGGCCCGCACATTATAGGGAGAATGTCGAAAACGGCATCGGCCCCGCGCGCTCAATCCGACGATAACGTCGCAAGCTTGGCCTCACAGTGTGTCAAAACAACAACGCCCCGTGCGCCTGACGGCGCACGGGGCGTTGTTCTGCCAATTCAGCAAGCTCGACTTCAAGCGACGCTCTCGCGAGCGTCGCCGTACGAGAAAATCAGCCAGCGTTGACTTCGCGAAGCACGGTGCGGCGCTTCGAGCGCAGCAGTTCTTCGTACGTCTGGACATAACGCGAGGCCATGACTTTCGACGAAAAACGCGTTTCGAACGCCTGGCGCACCTTGGCGCGCGGCAGCGTGTCGAGGCGCTTCACCGCGGCGATCGCGCTCAGTTCGTCTTCCACGACAAAACCCGACACGCCGTTTTCGATCACTTCCGGCACCGATCCGCGATTGAACGCGATCACAGGCGTACCGCAAGCCATGGCTTCAATCATCACCAGGCCGAACGGCTCCGGCCAGTCGATCGGGAACAGCAGCGCGTGGGCGTTGCCGAGGAATTCGGTCTTCTGCTGCTCGTTGATCTCGCCAATGTACTCAACGTGCGGCAGCGCGAACAACGGCTTGATCTGCTCTTCGTAATACGCGCGGTCGGCGTTGTCGATCTTCGCCGCGATCTTGATCTTCATGCCCGCTGCGCCGGCAATACGGATCGCCCGGTCGACACGCTTTTCCGGCGAAATCCGGCCGAGGAACGCGAGGTAACCCGGTTCGACATTCGGGATCGGCTTGAGCAGGTTTTCCGGCAGGCCGTGATAAACGGTCGCGAGCCAGTTGGCTTGCGGCAACGGCTGGCGCTGGTTGTCGGAGATCGACACGACCGGCGCTTCGTTGAAGGTGCTGAAAATCGGCTGCAGTTCCGGCAGGTCGAGGCGGCCGTGCATGGTCGTCAGGAACGGCACCGGCTGGCGCGAGAACAGCGAGAACGGGTAATAGTCGATGTGAAAGTGCAGCACGTCGAATTCATCGGCGCGGCGCCGCACTTCTTCCAGCAACAGCATGTGGGGCGCCATCGTGTCGCGGATGGTCGGGTCGAGGCGCAGGGCTTGCGGCCAGAAGGCTTCGAGCTTCGCCGACGTTTGCGAATCACCGCTCGCGAACAACGTGACGTCGTGACCGGCCTCAACCAGCGCTTCGGTCAGATAGGACACCACGCGCTCCGTGCCGCCGTAGAACTTGGGAGGAACGGCTTCGTGAAGAGGCGCGATTTGAGCGATTCGCATGTCGGAAACTCCTAAATATGTCAGGCAAAATTGATGCGCTTGGCATCGGTCGTTAATCAAGCGAATCGCCCTACCCGGGCTCGGCACGATGCTGGTGTCTCCAGCGTAATGGCCGATAGCACGAGAAAAAAATCGCGATGCTTCGCTGTTTGCTTGGGTGTTGCTGATGTTGCGGGTGTCGGGCATCTGTTTCAGAGCGTGATCAGGCAGAGCAAGATCGATTCCATCTCGTAAATACAGCGCACCCAGCCATAAACGCACAACCCACCGACCCGTTGACCGGAACCTACAAGAACCTGTCAAAAGGTCTAAGGGGAAACCCGCGTGAAGTATCGCGGTTTTTACAAGATTTCCAAGCTTACATTTCAACTTATTTACCTTGTTACATCGTCGATACACTTTGCAAGCCCTTGTTTATCAAGGCTGTTCTACATTAACCGGGCGGGTCGCAGGCATGCTCTAAAGATGAGAGCGTTGCGATGCCATCCGAATCCGGCTGCGCCGCAGTGTCCTGTCCGGCAGCCGGAATTGCCGCCAACGCCGCTTTATCGGCAGCGGGACCGCGACGTGCTCTCACCCTGCACAGGGCGTAATTCCCTGTTCACGTCGAGGTACCGCGAACAGCACCGGATGAACCGCGTGGGGATCGAACAAGGTGCAAGACGCGTCTCCCGAGGGCACTGATTGGCCCGTTCAGACGACGCACTTTTGCGGAATTTCAGCTTGGGCTGATGGATCTTCACCACGGAAAGCATCATGCGAGGCGATTTGGCTCGCTACACTCGCTACAATTCAACAATCGGTGCTGCACGCCATCGCCTCGCCCGGGCCAGACGCGCCGTGCATGCGGCCACGGCGAAGCATCGCGCTCAACCGCTCTACTCGACCGAAAACGACCATTGGAACAACTCACCGTCTCTCAGCGTAACGTGCACAACGCGAAGCTAGCGAGCTATGCGCATCGCCCGCTTGCGTTCCTGTTTCGTTACATCCGCCGTCATCCGGTCGCTCACTCCATCGTGCTGACCAGCGTGCTGGCCGCTGTTGGCTGCGCGCTCGCCTCGCAGTACGCCATCAAGCATCTGATCGACGTGCTCGGCCAAGGCCGCGGCCATCCCGGTCCGCTCTGGTCCGCCTTCATGATCCTGGTCGGCCTGATCGCCGCCGACAACATGCTGTGGCGGGTCGGCGGCTGGGTCGGCGCGCACACTTTCGTCGCGGTGACGGGCGATTTGCGGCGCGACTTGTTTTCGTATCTCAGCGGCCACTCGCCCACCTACTTCTCCGAGAAACAGCCCGGCATGCTCGCGAGCCGGATCACGGCAACATCGAATGCGATCTATACCGCCGAGAACACAACGGCGTGGAACGTGTTGCCGCCGTGCATCGCGGTGATCGGCGCGATCGTGATGATTACCGCGGTCAATCCACTCATGGCCGCGGGCCTGATGCTGGCCTCCGCCATCCTCGCGTTCGTGCTGTACCGGCTCGCCGGCCGCGGCTCGGCGCGGCACCATACGTTCGCATCGAAGGCGGCTTCAGTCGATGGCGAACTGGTCGATGTGATCGGCAACATGGCGCTCGTGCGTGCGTTCGGTATGACGTTTCGCGAGCAGAAGCGCTTCGGCTCGACGGTCAAGGCCGAAATGGTCGCGCGTCAGCAAAGCCTGCTGTATCTCGAGAAACTGCGGCTGTTCCACGCGGTCGTGACCGCGATTCTGTCGGCTGGGCTGCTCGGCTGGGCGTTGTGGCTGTGGTCGAAGGGACAGGCTACTTCCGGCGATATCGTGCTGGTCAGCTCGCTGGGTTTCACGATTCTCCACGGCACGCGCGACCTCGCCGTCGCGCTCGTCGATGTCACGCAACACGTCGCGCGTCTGGCAGAAGCGGTGCAGACGCTGCTCGAGCCGCACGGCATGCCGGATCGGTCAGACGCGACCGAGCTCGTTCCGCAAGGCGGCCGCGTGGACTTTGAAGAAGTCACGTTCGCGTATCCGCGCCGCCGGCCGATCCTCGATAAATTCAACCTGCATATCGAACCGGGTCAGCGTGTTGGGCTGATCGGCAAGTCGGGCGCGGGGAAATCGACGGTACTCGCGCTGCTGCAGCGCTTCTACGAGCCGCAGGGCGGCGCGATCAAGGTGGATGGACAGGATATTTCGCTGATCACGCAGGACAGTCTGCGGATGTCGATTGCGCTTGTCCCGCAGGACATTTCGCTGTTCCACCGAACCGTCTACGAGAACATTGCGTACGGCCGGCCGGACGCATCGCGCGAAGAAGTAATCGCCGCCGCACGCGAGGCGCGCTGCACGGACTTCATCGAAGCGATGCCGGAAGGGTTCGATACGATCGTCGGCGATCGCGGCGTGAAGTTGTCGGGTGGGCAACGTCAGCGGATTGCTATCGCGCGCGCGATCCTGAAAAACGCGCCAATCCTGCTGCTAGACGAAGCCACGTCGGCGCTGGACAGCGCGTCGGAAGAAGCCATCCAGCAGGCGCTCGACCGGTTGATGGTCGGCCGTACGGTGATCGCGATCGCGCACCGGTTGTCGACGCTGCAGGGCTTCGACCGGATTATCGTGATGAGTGCCGGCAAGGTGATCGACGACGGTTCGCCGGATCAGTTGCGCAACCGGCCGGGGTTATATCGCGAACTGCTGTCGAAGCAACACGGCAAGTTGCCGCCCACGACGATGCCCTCGCAACAAATCGCCGCGAAAGCTGAATCAACGTAACTTTGCTTCATCTGCGCGCTTCAAGCTGAAAAGCCGCTTCAGGTTCGTCAGACCTAAGCGGCTTTTTTACGCCTGCAAATCGCGCATGAAGTTGTCGCGCCAGACGGACACGTTGTTTTCGCGAAGTTGCGCAAACATGTCCGCGTGCCGGGCTTGACGCTCTTTCAGCGGCATCGCGAGCGCCGCGGCCAGCGCGTCCGCCATGCCGGCGATATCGAGCGGATTCACGATCAGCGCACCGTTCAGTTCCTGCGCCGCGCCGGCGAATTGCGATAAAACCAGCACGCCGGGATCGTCGGGATCTTGCGCCGCGACGTATTCCTTGGCGACCAGGTTCATGCCATCGCGCAACGGCGTGACAAACCCCACATGCGACGCGTGGAACAGCGCGGCGAGCACCGGCCGCTCATATTGCCGATGGATATAGCGGATCGGCGTCCAGTCGAGTTCCGCATACCGCCCGTTGATGCGCCCGGATTCCGCTTCGAGTTGCAGCCGAATGTCGCGATACGTGTCCATATCGGCGCGCGTAGGCGGCGCGATCTGCACGAACGAGACGTTGTTGCGCTGCGCCGGCTGATGTTCCAGCAGCTTTTCGAACGCGCGGAAGCGTTCGACCAGACCCTTCGAATAATCCAGCCGGTCGACGCTCATGATCAGCTTGCGATCGCGCAGCGTCGTCTTGACCGTTTGCACTTCGCGCCCGCTTTCACCGTCTTTGGCGAGAGACGCGATCTCATCCGGATAAACGCCGATCGGATAAGCCCCCGCCCGCAGCGTCTTGCCGAAGGCGCTCACCACATTCGGCTTGCCCGCGATGCGCACGACCGAGCCATTCGCCTCCGTCTCGATGTAATCGCAAAACGCGCGCAGATCGGGCGCGGTCTGGAAACCGAGCAGATCGAAGGAGCACAGCGCTTCGGCCAGCACGCGATGACGCGGCACGCTCAGCAGAACCTGCGCTGCCGGAAACGGAATGTGCAGGAAAAAGCCGATGCGGTTCGTCACGCCTTCATCGCGCAATGCCTGAGCAAACGGGATCAGGTGATAGTCGTGGACCCAGATGACGTCGTCGGCTTTCAGCAGCGGCGCGAGTTGCTTCGCGAGCCAGCGATTCACGCGGCAATAACCGTCGAATTCGTCACGGTCGAACTGGATCAGATCCGGCCGATAATGGAACGCAGGCCACAACGTGGCGTTAGAAAACCCGCGGTAATACTGGTCGTAATCGCGTTGCGCCAAGCCGATGGTCGCGAACGTCACGCGGCCGCGTTCCTCCAGCGTGATGCCCTCCGGCGGCTCCACCACCACGTCGCCGCTCCAGCCGAACCACATGCCGCCGGTTTCCTTGAGCGCGTCGTAGACACCCACCGCCAGGCCGCCCGCCGCCGGGCCGCCTTCGGAGATCGGCGCAACCCGGTTCGAAACAATGATCAGCCGGCTCACGAGCGCGTCCCTGTAAAACCTTCAATTCCTGCAATACGCTGCAGCCATTCAAGCAACTCGCCGACTGATTCGACGCGCGCATGCGCGAGCGTATCGCCGGCGCCGACCTTGATCGAAACCCCGTTGCGCTCGTTCACAACCGCGAAGCCTTTTTCATCTGTTAAATCGTCGCCGATAAACACCGGCCTGCGGCCCGCGAATGGCGGCTCATCGAGGAAAGCGAGCACCGCGCGGCCTTTATCGACGTCCTTCGGCTTGATCTCGTAGACCATCTTGCCGGGCTGCAGCACGTAGGCATCGGCGTATTGGGCGACGAGTTTCTCGGTCGCCTCGCGCGCCGCCGCGCCGCGTTCCGGCGCATTGCGGTAATGCAGCGCGAGCGCCGCGCCCTTGATCTCGAGCAGCATGCCCGGATTAGCCTTCATCACGCCTTCAAGTACGTGTTCCATGCGTAGCAGGCGCTCGTCGTTGAAACCCACACGCTGGACATCCGCGTTCGAATCGCGCCGCTCCGCGCCGTGCAAACCGGCCACGGGCAGGTCGGGCATCGACAGGAACGAATCGATACTGTCGATGCCGCGTCCCGACACGATCGCCACCGCGCCGTTGGTCGCGCGGCGCAACGCGCTCAGGATGGCCGGCACGACCGGTTGCACGATTACGCCGTCGGGCGTGGGCGCAAGTTCGACGAGCGTGCCGTCGAAATCGAAGAAAAAAGCGGTTGTGGCAAGCGGAAAATTGTCTGGGAGGTTTTGCATCTATATCTGCCTTTCAGCCGGAGAAGGACCGGAAAAGTGTGCGCATGTTACCGCGCTTTATAACCCCGTCTGGGAAAGCGGCGCTGAGGGCTTGTTGGGGGCTTATACGGAAAGCCCGCGTCCGATTTCATGCGCCATGCAGCTTTCAAACCCGCTTCGATGGCCTTTCAGCCTTATCTGGCGGCCCTGCGGCATAACGCCTCGACCGCGTGCGAGCGCCCGTGTACGCCCGGCGTAAGCTTCTATTCTGAGATAGAGTCGGCACCCTGGTGGCATCGTGGACGCGCTGTTTGTTAGATAACCCATCCGCATTGCCGCCTTGACGCACCCTACCCTCGTCCGAGTTGCAAAATGTCTTCCTGGTTCAGTTTTCAACGCAAGGGCTGGTTTGCCGCACTGCTCACCGCCTTACTCCTTACTGCCGGCCTCGCCGCGTGCTCACATCCTGACGCCACGCCCTGGAAGCTGACCGATGTCAGCGGCCATCTGCCCGACCTGGACTTCAATCTCACCGACGATACCGGCAAACCCGTCACCGGCCAGTCGTTCGCGGGTCAGACGACGCTCGTTTATTTCGGCTACACGCATTGTCCGGATGTGTGTCCGGAGACCATGGCACGGCTGATGCAAGTTTTGCAGCAACTCGGGCCCGACGCGAAAAACACGCGCATTGTGTTCATTACCGTCGATCCCGCCCGTGACACGCCGGCCGTGCTGCATGACTACGTGCGTGCGTTCGACGCACAGCATGCCGTCGGCCTGACCGGCGCGGGCGGGGCGATTGAAGGCATTGCGAAGCGGTATCGCGTGGCTTACCAGATGGAGAAACGCGATCCATCGGGCGCTTACGACGTCACGCACAGTTCCGCGGTCTATATCTTCGATAGTCACGGTCACGCGCGCCTGCTCGCCACCGAAAGCGATTCCATCGATACGATCACGAACGACGTGCGCCGGGTGATCGAATTGTCTGCTTCCTGAAGTCATCGCCAACATGTCCTCGATTCTTTACTGGCTCGACCCGTGGGAGCCTTCCCCCACCGTCGTGATCGCCGTGCTGATCGCGGCCGTGTTGTTCGCCCGCGGCGCGAGTAAGGCGCGCGTATCGCTCGCGCGGCACCTGTCGTTCTGGTTCGGCCTGACCGCACTCTACGTCGCGCTGCATACGCGGCTTGACTACTTTTTCGAGCACGAATTCTTCATGCATCGGCTGCAGCATCTGGTGCTGCATCACCTTGGACCATTTTTCATCGCGCTCTCGTATCCGGGTGCGGCGCTGCGGGCCGGCATTCCGTTCACATGTCGGCAACGCTGGCTCAAGCCTGCGCTCAATACCGCCCCGGTGCGTTTCGGGTTGAAGGTGATTTTCAATCCGGTCGTCGCGGTGACGCTGTTTGTCGGGCTGATCTACTTCTGGCTGCTTTCGCCGATCCACTTCAAGGCGATGCTCGACTGGCGGCTGTATCGCGTGATGAACTGGAGCATGGTGATTGACGGCCTGCTGTTCTGGTGGCTCGTGCTCGATTCGCGGCCTGCCCCGCCCGCACGACTCGCGCCCGGGCGACGCATCCTGGTTGTGATCGCCGCGATCCCTCCGCAGATCCTGCTCGGCGCCTACATTTTCTTCACGCCGCATGAGCTTTATCCCATCTATTCCATCTGCGGCCGCGCGTTCACATGGATCAGCCCGATGCGCGATCAGCAGATCGGCGGTTTGCTGCTATGGATCCCCGGTTCGATGATGAGCGTGATCGGCGCGCTGATCGCGTTGCGCCACTGGCTCAGGTTGTCGACGCGGCAACGGTTGGTCAGCCAGCAGCGGGCGCGTAAGGAACTGGCGCCGGTCTAGCTTTTTGATGTGCGGCGCATCCAGATGTGCGGAATGTCGTCTTCCACGTGAACATCGGAAATTGGTTCGAAACCGAAGCCGGCGTAGAAGCGCTGCAATCGCGCTTGAGCGTGCAGGCGTATCGGCTGGCCGGGCCATTGTTCATGGATGAAACCCAGCGTGCGCTCGAGCATCGCCTGGCCTAATCCGATCCCGCGGAAACTGGCTGTTGTCAGCACGCGGCCGATGCGGATATCGGCACCTTCTTCGCCGTCAGTCTGGTTCGGCAGAAGGACTCGCAGATACCCGGCGAGCGCAGGCCGTGCATCGAATGAACGGCGATAGACAAGCAAATGCCACGCATCGGTGTCCTGTCCGTCGACATCGCCGTACACACACTTCTGCTCCACCACGAACACTTCGCTGCGCGCGGCGAGCATGGCGTAGACGTCGAGTGCGCTGAGGTCGTCGAAGGGTTTCCAGCACCAGTCGAATTTGGAAAATGGCTCGGTCATGGTTGGATCGGATGGAGGTTCTTCAGTGCGGGATGGTGTGCCAATATAGCCCACTAGCAGGATCGCAAATTGGCAGTTATGCCGTTCAGACGGTGCTAGGCCACAGCCGTTGCAACATGAGGTAGAGCAAACCACGGACAAAGAAAAAGCCCTGACAAGTCAGGGCTTTTTCTTTGAATCCTGGAGGCGCGAGCCGGAGTCGAACCGGCCTAAACGGCTTTGCAGGCCGCTGCATAACCGCTTTGCTATCGCGCCAGAAGCGGGGACTACATGAAACATTCCGTGCCTGGCAAAACTGACCCACATCAACACATTGAGCCGGGCCACCAAACAAAAAGGGAAGCTTGGCTTCCCCTTATTGTTGGAGCGGGAGACGAGGCTCGAACTCGCGACCTCAACCTTGGCAAGGTTGCGCTCTACCAGCTGAGCTACTCCCGCATGGTCTTACACTGTGCTGCCAGCCACCGGCTTACCATTGCCGACGACCTCTTAATCTGGAGCGGGAGACGAGGCTCGAACTCGCGACCTCAACCTTGGCAAGGTTGCGCTCTACCAGCTGAGCTACTCCCGCATCTTGCCGACTTCTTCTGCCAATTTACTGCTTTTGTACTTCATCAAACGCTGCGGTGTTTTGCGTGCATCCGACAGAAACGAGATTATGGAGAAGGCCAACTTTAGTGTCAAGGGCTTTGTATGTGCCCCATCACTTTTTGCCGCCTTCGACCGTCGATCAAAGCATGCCGCCCCGCTCGCGAATCTGCGGCCACGCGAGCTTCATGTAATAGAGCATGGACCAGACCGTGAGGAACGCCGCGACGTAGATCAGCCAGAGCCCCCACACGCGGGTATCGATAACCAGCGGCGTGCCGGCAATCTTCAGCGGCCCGTAGAACAGCAGCATGGGGATGGCGACCATCTGGCAAACCGTCTTGAATTTGCCGAGCGAATTCACGGCCACGCTCTTCGATGCCCCGATTTGCGCCATCCATTCGCGCAATGCCGAAATAGTGATTTCACGCCCCACGATAACGAGCGCAATCACCGCGTTCAGCCGCATCAGTTGCACAAGCACGAGCAGCGCGGCGGTCACCATGAGCTTGTCCGCGACGGGGTCGAGAAACGCGCCGAATGCCGATGTCTGATTGAGCCTGCGCGCGAGGTAACCGTCGAACCAGTCGGTCAGCGCGGCCAGTACGAAGATGACCATTGCAAGCAGGTTGCGATGGTCCGGGCTCATCATCACGTCCGGCAGATAGAAGACGCCCACGACGAGCGGAATCAGCACAATTCGCAGCCACGTCAGGAAAATCGGAAAATTAAACGGCATGGGCGTGACTCTTATAGAGAGGTGCCATTGTGCCGCGTCGACCTATATGTCACAAGCCGACGGGCCGGACGGCCGGACGTTGCACTCAATGCAACTGCCGGTAGATCTGCTCGGCCAGCGCCTGCGAAATGCCCTCGACGCTCGCAAGATCTTCCACGCTCGCCGCCTGCACCCCGCGCAAACCGCCGAAGCGCGATAACAGCTTCTGACGCCGTTTCGCACCAATCCCCTCCAGTTCCTCGAGCCGCGATGTCTGCCGCGTCTTCGCTCGTTTCGCGCGCATGCCGGTGATCGCAAAGCGGTGTGCTTCGTCGCGAATCTGCGCGACGAGCATCAGCGCCGCGCTCTCCTTGCCGAGTTCGAGCGGTGTGCGGTCATCGGCGAAAATCAGGGTTTCAAGGCCCACCTTGCGCCCTTCCCCCTTCGCCACGCCGACCAGCATGCCGTGATCGAGGCCCAGTTCGGCGAACACTTGCCGCGCGATTTCGACCTGGCCCTTGCCGCCATCGATCAACACGATGTTCGGCAACCGGCCGCCCGATGGCACGGGTTCAGCAACATCGGCTTCGGTGGCGGTTTGTGGTTCCACTTGCTCTTGCGACTGCAACTCAGTTTGAGACTCAACGGGTTCATCGGCGGCTCGCGCGGCGGCCTGGGCCAGCATCTTCTCGTAGCGGCGCGTGAGGACCTGGCGCATGGCGGCGTAATCGTCGCCGGGTGTGATGCCGGTGATGTTGTAGCGCCGGTATTCGGCCGACTGCATCTTGTGATGGTGATACACCACGCACGACGCCTGCGTCGCTTCGCCCATCGTGTGGCTGATGTCGAAACATTCGATCCGCAACTGCGCGAGGTCGTCCATTTCGAGGCGCAACGTATCAGCGAGAGAACGCGTGCGGGCTTGTTGCGATCCCTGTTCGGACAACAAGCGCGCGAGCGCGAGCTTCGCGTTGGATTCGGCCATCGACAGCCACGCGCGCTTTTGCCCCTGCGGCTGGCGCAGCACCGCGACCTTGTGGCCCGCCTGTTCGATCAGCAGATCGACGAGTTCGCGGTTCGTCGGTGCATGACTCACGACCAGCACCGGCGGCACGCGATTGCCGATGTAATGCTGCGCGATGAACGCTTCGAGCACCTCGGCTTCGAGCGCGCCCTGACGCTCGGATTCACTCGCGTCGAGCGGCGGCAGTGCACCGGTTTCGGCGATCTCGTCCTGCATCTCACCAGTCGTCGCATGGGCCTCGAAATCCTGCTCGAGCGAGGCAAGCGTACCGGGCGGCAGCGCGATTTCATCGGCGCTTGCCTCCACTTGCTCGATGACAATATTGCCCACTCCTTCCACGATTTCATCGTCGGCGAGTTCTTCCGGCATCGCGTCTTCTATCGCGAGCGCCGCTTCCACGTGTGTCGGGAAATAGGCTTTGTCGCCAAGATGCCGGCCGCCGCGCACCATCGCGAGATTCACGCAGACCTTGCCGCCGAGCGCGACGACCGCGAGGATATCGACGTCGTTATCGCCGCCCACTTCGATCGCCTGCTGATGCAGCACCGTGGATAGCGAGCTCATTTGATTGCGCACGGCCGCAGCCTGTTCGAACTTGAGATCGGCAGCGAACGCGTGCATCTTCTGCTCGAGTTCCTTCATCACTTCGCCCTGCCGCCCGAGCAGGAAACGCGATGCGTTCGACACATCGCGTGCGTAGTCCTCTTCGTTGATCAAGCCGACACACGGAGCGGTACAGCGTCCGATCTGATGCAGCAAGCAAGGCCGCGTGCGGTTAGTGAAGACGGAATCTTCGCAGGTGCGCAACTGGAATACGCGCTGCAGGATCTGGATGCTTTCGCGTACGGCCCACGCGCTCGGGAACGGACCGAAGTACTGGTTCTTCTTGTCGACGCTGCCGCGGTAATACGCCATGCGCGGAAACTTGTGGCCAGTGAGCTTCAGATACGGATAAGACTTGTCGTCGCGAAACAGGATGTTGTAGCGCGGCGCTAGCGCCTTGATCAGATTATTCTCGAGCAGCAGCGCTTCGGCTTCGGACCGCGTGACCGTCGTTTCGATTTTGCGAATGCGGGTGACCATCATCGCAATGCGCGGCGAAAGCAGCGTCTTCGTAAAATAGCTCGACACGCGTTTTCTCAGGTCGCGCGCTTTACCGACGTACAGCACGTTGCCATGCTCGTCGTAATACCGGTACACGCCCGGCAAGTGCGGCAACTGAGCCAGGCTTTTTTTGGGGTCGAAAACGTCGGAGTCTGTCATGCAGGGATGATTGCGGGGAGCGCGCGGCTTAAGTTCAGCAAAGTTTTATTGGTTTCCAGTCACGCCGGAAATGCGCCGGATGGCGGACGAGAAGCGGACGAGTGATGCGTCGTCAACATGCAAGCTCGTAACGCAACCGTAACGCAGTGCACCGCGCGAATCGTTATCCTTAAAAACGCCAGTTTAGTTCAAACCGTAGTCCACCATTCATTAGCGGTTCGTCGCCGCCCTATTGCCCATGCCGTCTTCATCGGAACAATCGCCGGTTGCTTCCGGCAACGCCAGCGTCGATTTCGACGCTCCAGCCGGCAACATCGCCTGCGACATTTTCTGCGCGGTCATCGATAACTTCGGCGACATCGGCGTCTGCTGGCGGCTCGCGCGCCAACTCGCGGCTGAGCATGGTTGGCAAGTGCGCCTGTTCGTCGATGACCTCAAGGCCTTTCATGCGCTCTGCCCCGCCGTCGATCCCGCGCTCGACCGGCAAAGCGCCGCGGGCGTCGTGATCGAGCACTGGCACGCGCCGTCGCACGCCGGCGACACGCTGCAAATAGCCGATGTGGTGATCGAAGCGTTCGGCTGCGAATTACCGGCGGTGTACGTGAGCGCAATGGCACGCCGCGAGCAGAAGCCCGTGTGGCTGAATCTCGAATATCTGAGCGCGGAGGACTGGGTCGCGGATTTTCATCTGAGACCGTCACCGCATCCGCGCTACGCGCTCGACAAGACGTTCTTCTTTCCCGGCCTGGGTCCCGGAACCGGCGGCGTGCTGAAGGAGCGCGCGCTTGACGCCGAGCGCGAGGCGTTCCGGCGCGATGCCTGGTGGAGCGCGCGTGTCGGCATCACGGCGCCGCCGCCCGGCACGACCGTGATCTCGATGTTCGCCTACGAGAACCCGGCCATCGATTCACTGCTTGAACAATGGCGCGATTCGGACACGCCGATCGCGCTGCTCGTGCCGGAGGGGCGCATTTCCGGGGCGCTGGCAAGGTTTTTCGGCCTGCCGGACTTCCTTGCCGGAGCGAAGGCGCAAAGCGGGTCACTGAAGGCTTACGCGCTCGGTTTTGTCGAGCAGCCGCTCTTCGATTCCCTGCTCTGGGCCGCCGATCTGAATTTCGTGCGTGGCGAGGATTCGTTCGTGCGGGCGCAATGGGCGCAGAAGCCGTTTGTCTGGCAAATCTATCCGCAAGGCGACGACGCTCATCTGCCGAAACTCGACGCCGCGCTCGCGCACTATGCGAACGGCTTGCCTGATGGGGCGCGGGCGTCGCTCGAACGCTTCTGGCATGCGTGGAACGGCGCGGGCGCCCCGGACTGGGACGATTTCTGGCGAAATCGCGCGCTGCTGGAACAGCGTGCCGCCGATTGGGCGGCGGAACTGGCGAGCATCGGCGATCTAGCTGGAAATCTGGCGGAATTCGCGAAAACTCAGTTAAAATAAGCGGTTATCCAACGGCTTGCAGTTCAGAACAATTAAGTTCCGGACGAATTCCACAGTGGAATAAGCACGGTGGAATAGCCAGTGAAGCGGCCACAAGGGCCAAGGCGCCCGGGTTGGGGAATTAAAACAAGCCCCTGCCACCACGAGCCGGCCGTCGACACTGCAGCGATCAGGCTCACATTTTCGTACAGGACAGTTTTTTTATATGAAGACCGCACAAGAACTCCGCGTCGGCAACGTCGTGATGATCGGCAGCGATGCCATGGTCGTGCAGAAGGCCGAGTACAACAAATCCGGCCGCAATTCCGCGGTCGTGAAGATGAAGTTCCGTAACCTGCTTTCCAGCGGCAACATGGAATCGGTGTACAAGGCGGACGACAAATTTGACGTCGTCCAGCTAGAGCGCAAGGAAGTGACGTACTCGTACTTCGCCGACCCCATGTATGTGTTCATGGACGCCGACTACAACCAGTTCGAAGTCGAAGCCGACATGATGGGCGACGCATTGCACTACCTCGACGACGGCATGCCGTGCGACGTGGTGTTCTACAACGAGAAAGCCATCTCCGTGGAACTGCCGACCACGCTGGTCCGCGAGATCATCTACACGGAACCGGCTGTGAAGGGCGACACGTCGTCGGGCAAGGTCCTGAAGACCGCCAAGCTGGCCACGGGTTTCGAACTGCAAGTGCCGCTGTTCTGCGGCATCGGCGACAAGATCGAAATCGATACGCGGACCAACGAGTACCGCAGCCGCGCGTAAAGCGTCGGTTGGCCGGCAGTCAGCCCGGCTCGCGTGAATTCACGTATCAACGCATTGAGAAAAGCGCCCTTCGGGGCGCTTTTTCTTTTTGCTGAACATTCTTGCCAATTCAGGCAAACTTTACCGGTTCGTATCTTGAAATTTCCGGGCAATCGTTTGCACGAGATGCGATGTTCGGTCCTAAGACCTTGATTTGTCTTGAGCAGGCCAATGGCACGAAACCTGCTGTGCTAGTTGTGACTGCGCTGTGACGGCGTGGAATTTTCCAACAACAACAGACCACTATGCCCACTACGAAAACCGCTCTCACCCGTCTCATCCTTGCTGTTGCCTGTGCTGTACCGACGATTGCGATCACTGCCGGATGTTCATCGACGCCTACGCATGAATCGGCCGGTGAATACACCACCGACTCCGCACTGACCGCCAAGGTGAAGGCAGCGTTGCTGGCAGATCCGGGTCTGAAGTCGCTCGCGGTGAGTGTGACGACATATCGGAGTGAAGTGCTGTTGTCGGGCTTCGTGAATTCGCCGGAACAGATTCAAAAGGCGGTGTCGGTCACACGTGGCGTAGAGGGCGTGCAGTCGGTCAAGAATGACCTGCATGTGAAGCCGCAATGACCTGCTGAGCGCCTGCGCCGGGCGCACTGCGTGCCCAGGCAGAAAGCAGCACGTCAGGAAACACATCAGGAAGTGCAGGACGAAGACCCCGCAGCGTCGGGCGAGGGCTGGAAACTGGAGGATGAACTGACACCATGACGTCAGCCCGCCAACGGCCCGTGCCGACGCGGCCCGGCATCGAGGCGTCCGCCGCCGAACCTCGCCGTTACAGGCGACCGGCACGGAACGCATTTCAGACCATTTATACGTTGTGTCCGCCATGCCACACGCTTTGATTGTCGAAGACGATCCCAACAGCCTTTCCGGCTTGTCCGCCATCCTCACGGCCGACGGTTTTTCCGTCGATACCGCCACCACGCTCGCCGAAGCGCGCTCTGCTCTCACGCGCTTCATTCCGGACGTCGTGCTGGTCGACCTGAACCTGCCCGACGGCAGCGGTCTCGACCTGCTCCACAACCTGCCGGCGCAACCGCCCGGCGGCGCGCTGCCCGTGATTGTGATGACGGGTAATGCGACGGTGGAGAGCGCTATCGAAGGCTTGCGGCAGGGGATCTGGGATTACCTCCTGAAGCCGGTCAACATCCCGCGCCTGCGCAGCTTGCTCGCCCGTATTCCGCGCCCATACGAGCTGACGGAAGAAGTGCGGGCGTTACGCAGCACGCTCCGTGAACTCGGGCATTTCGGAGGTTTGCTCGGTCGCAGCAGCGCGATCCAGCATGTCTACGATCTGATCGAACATACCGCGCCTACCGAAGCCGCCGTGCTGATCTGCGGCGAAAGCGGCACGGGCAAGAAAGTCGCGGCCCGCACGCTGCATGAGATGAGCCGGCGCCGCAAAGGCCCGTTCGTTTCCTTCGATTGCGCCGCGGCCAACGAAACCAGCAATCGCTCGATGGAAAGCCTGATGTTCGGTCACGAGCGCGGTGCATTTGCCGGCGCGGAAAACCGCGAACCCGGCTTGCTCGAACAGGCTGGCGGCGGGACGCTGTTCCTCGATCAGATCGATGCGTTGCCGCTCGCGCAGCAAGAAGCGCTGCTGCGCGCGCTCGATTCGCAGACCTTCATGCGGGTGGGCGGCAGCAACAAGATCGTGACGGACTTCCGCCTGCTCGCGGCTACGCGGCTGCCGGTGAAAGACGCCGTCGCCGATGGCAAGTTGCGCGAAGACCTGTTCCTGCGGCTGAATGCGTCGTCGATAGCGTTGCCACCCTTGCGCGATCGTGGCGACGACATCGCCTTGCTCGCCGAGCATTTCGTCGACGAACTGAATCGCGAGAATTACGTGAGCGGCATCACGAGTGGCGCGCCTAAGCGCGTGAGCCCGGATTTCATTCGCGAATGCCTCGCGACCGAATGGCCCGGCAATGTGCGCGAACTGCGCGAGCGGGTGCGCCGCGCGTATCACGCGTCCGGCGATGTAATCGAAACGCTGCGCGCCGATGAACAAGGTGGCGCAGGTGGACGCGGGCTGAACGGCAGCAGCGTGCAGGTGACGGTGGGCACGGCGCTCGCCGATGTTGAAGACATGTTGATTCGCGCGACGCTGGAGGCCGTGGGCGGCACGCGGCATCGCGCGGCGACGCTGCTCGGGATCAGCCCCAAGACGCTGTATAACAAGCTCCAGCGCATGAAGCTGGAGTGAATCGACGTTGATTGAAACAAGCCGCTCGTTCTTGCGAACCAGCGGCTTTTTTTACGACCTCTGCAGACTTGAGCGAAGCAGCTTTCAGCCCAGCGCGCTTTTCACCAGCGCCAGCGCCTGCTGATATTCCACCTGCGTCATCAGCTTGCCCCAGTGCCACGCGCGGCCACGTGGTCGCATCCGCCGCAAGCGTGTCTGCGATGCCTTCGTCTGCGTGAACGTAAGCCGATCCAGCACCTTCTCCGCTTCGTCCGGCTGGTTGCAGATCAGCACCATGTCGCAGCCGGCCGTGAGCGCGGCGGTGGCCGCTTCGGTCAGCGTGCCGCCGGCGCGGGCGGCTTCCATCGAAAGGTCGTCGCTGAAAATCGCACCGTTGAAACCGAGCTTGCCGCGCAGGATCTCCTGCAGCCAGACGCGCGAAAAGCCGGCGGGTTTTTCGTCGACTTGCGGGTAGATCACATGCGCCGGGATCACCGATGCCAGCGACATCCCCAGCCAGTCGTACGGTTTCACATCGGCGGCGAGGATTTCGTCGAGCGAACGATCGTCCACGGGCATGGCCACATGCGAATCCGCCGATGCAAACCCATGCCCCGGAAAATGCTTGCCGCAATTCGCCATGCCGGCGAGCGCGAGACCGTGGTTCAGGCTTTTGGCGAGCATTGTCACTACGCGCGAATCGCTGTGCAACGCGCGATCACCAATGACTTTCGAGTGCCCGTAATCGAGGTCGAGCACGGGCGTAAAACTCATGTCGATGCCACATGCCCTAAGTTCCGCCGCGAGCACATAACCAAACGCGGTCGCGGTTTTCGTCGCCAGCAAGACGTCACGATCCCACAGCGCACCAAGCTTGCCCGGCGCGGGCAGGATGGTGAAACCATCGGTGCGAAAACGCTGCACCCGGCCGCCTTCGTGATCGACTGCAATCAGGATGTCTTCGCGGACCTCGCGAATCGCATTGGTCAGCGCGACGAGTTGCGCGCGATCCTGGAAATGCCTTGCGAAGAGGATGATGCCGCCGGTATTCGGATGGTCGATACGGCGAATGTCGGCGTCGGAGAGCGTTGTGCCGGCCACGTCGAGCATGACCGGTCCGGGAGTGCGTTTTAAAGAGTTCAAATTGGCAGAGAAAAAGTCAGGGGGTTTTTGTTGCTGTATTAGCTTCTGGGCTTGAGCCAGTTTCCGCGATCACAAACGACACCGCGTAATCGCGTTCATCGGTGATCGTGACTTGGGCGGTAATGCCGCGCACCGCCATCCAGTCGGCGAGCTCGCCCGATGCCACAATCTTCGGCTTGCCGCTCGGCTCGTTGAGCGTTTGCAGCGCACGCCAGGTCATCGGCCAGTGCATGCCGAGTCCGATCGCTTTCGAAAACGCTTCTTTCGCCGAGAAACGCGTCGCGAGGAACGCGAGGCCGCGGACTTGCGAGCGAGCGTTGCGCGCGTGATAGATGCGCAGTTCGTCGGCTCCGAGCACCTTCTCGGCGAAGCGTCCTTTCGTGCGCTCCATGACCGCCGCAACGCGGCTTACCTGAACGATATCCGTACCGATTCCATAGATCGCCATGGTTGGACCTGATTATCGAGACGTAGCGGCAAGGCGCGACGCGACCATGATCGCCTTCATCTCGCGCACGGCGTTGTCCCAGCCGGCGAAGATCGCGTGCGCGACAATCGCATGGCCGATATTCAATTCCACGATGCCTTCAAGCGCCGCGATCGGCTGGACATTGGTGTAATGCAGACCGTGTCCGGCGTTCACTTTCAAACCCAGCGAATTGCCAAAATCCACGCTGCGCGCGACGCGTTCGAATTCCTTCTGCTGGGTGGCTTCATCGTGGGCTTCGGCGTAGCAGCCCGTATGCAATTCGATCACCGGCGCGCCGGCTTCGTGCGCGGCGCGGATCTGCGTTTCATCGGCATCGATGAACAGCGACACCCGAGCGCCCGCCTGACGCAATTGCTCGCACGCGGCTTTGACAGCCTGGAACTGGCCGGCGACATCAAGCCCGCCTTCGGTCGTCAACTCCTGACGCTTTTCGGGCACGAGACAGACGTCGTGCGGACGAACGCCGCACGCGATGTCGAGCATTTCCTGTGTCACCGCGCATTCAAGGTTCATCCGCGTCTTGAGCAGCGGACGCAGCGCGTGCACATCGGCATCGACAATATGGCGGCGATCTTCTCGCAAATGCAGCGTGATCGCGTCAGCGCCCGCTTCTTCGGCTTGCAGCGCAGCGCGGATCGGGTCGGGGTACTTGGTGCCGCGCGCGTTACGCAGCGTGGCAACGTGATCGATATTCACGCCCAGATCGATCACATTCGCGGGCGACGAGAGAAAGAAGCTCATAGATTTTGCAGGTCGATCAGGATTTGACGGGTGGCGAGCGGTGTGCCGCCAAGATACACGTTCAGCAGAAAGCGCATCAGCGTCTTGCTCTGCGCGGCCGTCTGCGGGCGGCTGTAGTCGTCGAGTTCCATGTCCAGCAGCGTTTGGCCGGAAATCACGGGCCATTGCGACGGCAGTTCATCCGATGCTTCGCGCACACCGCGTTCGGGATCGAAGACGTATTTTCTATCGGCGAGAACCGGCTGGCGTGTGATGGTTTTATTTAATGCCATCGCGTAGCCGGTTTCACGCAGCAGCACGCGTTCGAATGAACGCAGCACATGCAACGCCGGTTCGCCGTGCGCAAGGCGCGATAAGGTCAGCACGTAATGATTGAACAGATTGGGATGCGCGTCTTCACGGGCGCAAAACTTGACGAGCAATTCGTTGACGTAGAAGCCGCAGAGCAGCGCATCGCCGGCGAGGGGCAACATTCCGCCGACCCATTCCGCCTGCGTCAAGGTGCGGACTTCGCCTTTGCCAGTCCACGATAACCCCAGCGGCTGGAAGGTTTGCAGCACGCCACGCAGCGCGGAATGCGGGCGCTTGGCGCCCTTGGCCACGAGCGCGACGCGGCCGTGATCGCGTGAAAACACATCGAGCACGAGACTGGTCTCGCGATACGGATAGCTGTGCAGCACGAACGAAGGCTGCTCCGCGATACGAAAATCCGAGCGCGGCGCGGCGCGCGGTGGCCTCGGGGCCTTGGGTTCTTTAGGTTCTTTGGGTTCTTTCGGCGCGGAAGATTTCGCCGACACGGACGCGGACCCCACCCCCGTCCGGCGCTTTTTCGGCGCGGGCTCGAGCGCTGAAGGCTCGTCGGCGCTGAAGTTATCGCCGGTAGCGAGCGGATCGGAGTCTGCGTCGGAAGACTGGGTCATCCACGCGTCATTCGTACCCATAGGCGCGCAGTCCCGCTTCGTTATCCGCCCAACCGCTCTTCACCTTGATGAAGGTCTCGAGATACACGGGGCCATCGAAAAGCTTTTCCATGTCGAGCCGCGCTTCGGTGCTGATCTGCTTCAGCTTGGCCCCCTTCTGGCCGATGATCATCGCCTTGTGGGTATCGCGTTCGACCAGGATCGTCGCGAAAATGCGGCGCAGGCGCCCTTCCGTTTCCCATTTATCGATGAGCACCGTGCTCGTGTACGGCAATTCGTCGCCGGTCCAGCGGAACACTTTCTCGCGCAGGATTTCGGCGGCGAGAAAACGCTCGCTGCGATCGGTGAGATCGTCTTCGCCGTAGATGGGCGAGCCTTCCGGCAAATACGGCTTCACGACCGTCATCAGGCGCGCGATGTCGTCGGGATGCTTCGCCGTCATCGGCACGATTTCCTTGAAGTCGTGCAGCGCGCTCATCTTCTGCATGAACGGGAACAGCGAATCTTTATCGCTGACGTGATCGAGCTTGTTCGCGATCAACAGGCACGGCGTGTCGTTCGGAATCAGGTCGAGCACTTTCTGGTCGTCGGGACCGAAACGCCCCGCTTCGATCACGAACAGAATGGCGTCGACCGCCGTCAGCGTCGAGGTCACCGCGCGATTCAGCGAACGATTCAGCGCGCCGCTGTGCTTGGTCTGAAAGCCTGGGGTATCGACGAAGATGTACTGCGCGTCGTCCAGCGTATGAATGCCGGTGATGCGGTGACGCGTGGTCTGCGCCTTGCGCGACGTAATGCTGACTTTCTGGCCGACCAGCGCGTTCATCAACGTCGATTTGCCGACGTTCGGCCGACCGACGATCGCGACCATGCCGCAGCGGAAACCAGTGGGAGTGGGTGCGTTCATAAATGTGTGCTGCGGCTTCGTTGAATTCGTTGCGACGCGTGGCGTCGGGAGTGTGCTTGTTCGGTCGCGTGCGGGCTTCGATGGCCGCAATCAGTGGCCGGCATCGGCGGCACGTACGACGCTTTCTTCTACGTGCGTTTCGACGCTCGCTTCTACGTTTGCTTCGCTCTTCGGGATCGAAGCGGAGTGCGCGGCGGGTACGTCTTCACGTTGTCGCGCCGGCGATGCGGTCTTGTCGAGGACGGACGTCTCAGCGCTCTTCCCGCCCAGCTTGTCGGCATGTTTCGCGACGACCTTCTCGCCTGCACTATCCGCCTTCGCAGCGCTTTTTTCCACCGGGTTATGCACAGCGTTATCCACCGCGTGCTCGACATGCACGGCTGGTTGTTTGTCGGCCGTTTCGCCTTTCGCAGCCTGAACTTCAGGCGCTGCCTTGTCCGACTTCTCCGTCCGATGAATCGTCGCCCGCTCGGTTTTCTCCGCTCCGGCGAACGTACCCGCCGACGGTTCCACATGCGACGCACGAATCACGGCGAATGGCGCGGTAGCCGGACGCTCGGGATCGTTATGCGTATTGCTGTTGCTGCTGTTGCTGCTATTGCTGGCACGTGAACGCTCGCGCCGGTCCGGGGTGCGCAGATCGAGCGCCGCCTGCACGCCCGTCACGCCCGGCACGACTTCCTGTTCCGCGAGCTTGGCTGCACGCGCGCCCTTGCGCTTCGGCTTCGCCGTCATCGCGGGCGCGGCGGATGCAAGTTCATCAAGCGCCTTCTTCGCCGCGGCCTGTTCAGCCGCGCGCCGGCTCGCACCGGAACCCGACACTTTCACATCGAGCTTCGGCACCGTGCATTCCACTTCGAATTGCTGGTTGTGCGCCGCGCCGTGCGTGGCGACGACCGTATAAGTCGGCAACGCGATCTTGTGGCCCTGCAGATATTCCTGCAGCAGTGTCTTCGCGTCCTTACCGATGGTGCGTGGATCGATGTGATCGAGGATCGGCGTGTAGAGCCGTTTAATGACCTGATGGGCGGCGTCGAAACCGCCGTCGAGGAACACTGCGCCGAAGATGGCTTCGAGCGTGTCGGCCAAGATGGACGGGCGCCGGAAGCCGCCGCTGCGCAATTCGCCCTCGCCCAGCCGCAACGCCTCGGACACGTTCAGCGCCTGTGCAATCTCATAAAGCGACTGCTGTTTGACGAGATTTGCCCGTACGCGAGAAAGATCGCCTTCGTCGAGCTTTGCGAATCGTTGGAACAAAAGCGCAGCCACCACGCAATTTAGAACGGAATCTCCGAGAAATTCGAGTCGTTCATTGTGCGTGGCACTGTGACTGCGGTGGGTCATCGCCTGGCGCAGCAATTCCGCATTGCGAAATTCGTACTGGAGCCGGCTTTCCAACGGGGTTGAGGGCATGGGCAGAGTATAACGCGGGCGCCGGGAGGGGCGAATCCGGCTGAAAGGCCGGAAAACCGCAAGGAAAATGGCACGGCAAGCACACGGTTAGCCGCGATTCTTCGTGCTGTTTCTAGGCGGCTCTAAGGTGACTTGCAATAACAACTACGCCGCGATGACGCGGCGTAGTGGTCGAACGAAATTACTGCTCAGGGTATTGCTCAAAAACACGCTTCAATGGAACGACCCAATGCGTTTCAAACTGCTGAAGTTCATCCAGATGAAGAACGCACGGCCGACGATATTCGCGTCAGGCACGAAACCCCAATAACGGCTGTCTGCGCTGTTGTCGCGATTGTCGCCCATCATGAAATAGTTGCCCGGCGGTACTTTGCAAATGACACCTTGAGCGTTGTAGTTGCAGTTGTTGCGATAGGGGAAGTCGTCGGCGCCAATCACGAACGGCGGCACTTGCGCGTTATTCAGGATCGCGTTCTTGCGGCCGTCGAGATCTTCTTCGAATTGCTTCGCATAACCAATGCGTTCGTCGTCGAAGAAATCGGGCAGCGAGGTTTCAGGAACCGGCTTGCCATTGATGGTGAGCTTCTTGTCCTGATACGCAACCGTGTCACCGGGAAGGCCGATCACACGCTTGATGTAATCCACCGATTCGTCTTTCGGATAACGGAACACCACTACGTCACCACGCTTGAGCGGCGTGCCGCTTGTCAGCTTCGTATTGCTGATCGGCAGGCGCAAACCATATTCGAATTTATTAACGAGAATGAAGTCGCCCACCAGCAGTGTCGGCACCATCGATCCCGACGGAATCTTGAACGGTTCAACCACGAACGAGCGCACCACGAAGACCACGAGAATCACCGGGAAAAAGCTCGCCGAATATTCCAGATACCAAGGCTGACGGAGCTTTTCATCGCGTAGACGAGCGCGCGTTTGCGGCGCGTGTTCATCGGCGAAACGGGGCTCAAGGCGTGCCTGCTGCTGATCGAATTCTGCTACCGCTGCATCTGCTGCGCGCCGCCGTTGCGGCTCGAACACCAGTTTATCGAATACCCACGCAATCCCCGTCACGATGACGAGCACCAAAAGAATCAACGCAAAATTCATCAATCGTTTCCGGTTGTTTTATTAATCTTCGACGCGAAGAATCGCGAGGAAAGCTTCTTGCGGAATCTCGACCGAACCGACTTGCTTCATGCGCTTCTTGCCGGCCTTCTGCTTTTCCAGAAGCTTTTTCTTTCGCGAGATATCGCCGCCGTAGCACTTTGCCAGAACGTTCTTACGCAATGCTTTAATGTTCTCGCGCGCGATAATGTTTGCGCCGATAGTCGCCTGGATTGCCACGTCGTACATCTGCCGCGGAATCAGTTCGCGCATCTTCGACGCCACTTCGCGTCCACGATGCTGGCTCTGCGACCGGTGCACGATCACCGACAGTGCATCGACCTTGTCACCGTTGATCAGCATGTCGACCTTCACCACATCCGACGCCCGATACTCCTTGAACTCGTAGTCCATGGATGCATAACCGCGCGACGTCGACTTCAGCCGGTCGAAGAAATCCAGCACGATTTCCGCCATCGGGATTTCGTACGTAAGCTGGACCTGACGGCCGTGATACAGCATGTTGACCTGCTGGCCGCGCTTGTTCGTACACAGCGTGATCACCGCGCCCACATACTCCTGGGGCATATACAGGTTCACGGTCACGATCGGTTCGCGCACTTCTTCAATGTACGAAGGCTCCGGCATCTTGGCCGGATTCTCGACCTGGATCAGCTCGCCATCGCGTTTCACGACTTCGTACACCACGGTCGGCGCCGTGGTGATGAGGTCCATGTCGAACTCGCGCTCGAGCCGTTCCTGCACGATCTCCATGTGCAGGAGACCGAGAAAACCGCAGCGGAAACCGAAACCGAGCGCTTGCGACACTTCCGGCTCGTACTGCAGCGAGGAGTCATTCAGCTTCAGCTTTTCCAGCGATTCACGCAGCGCGTCGTACTGGTTCGCTTCGATCGGATACAAACCCGCGAACACCTGCGGCTTCACTTCCTTGAAACCTGGCAGCGGTGCTTCGGCCGGGCGCGCAACGGTGGTGACCGTGTCGCCGACTTTGGCTGCCTGCAATTCCTTGATGCCCGCGATGATGAAACCCACCTGCCCCGCCGACAATGACGCCAGGTTCGTGGCTTTCGGCGCGAACACGCCGAGATGTTCGACCGGATAAACCGCGCCGGACGCCATCATCTTGATCTTGTCTTTCGGGCGCAGCGTGCCGTTCTTGATGCGCACGAGCATGACCACGCCGACGTAGTTATCGAACCATGAATCGATGATCAGCGCCTGCAGCGGTGCGTCCGGATCGCCCTTCGGCGGCGGCACTTTTGCGATCAGCGCCTCAAGCACGTCGGTCACGCCGAGACCCGTCTTGGCGCTGCAACGCGTAGCATCGGTTGCGTCAATGCCGATCACGTCCTCGATTTCCGAAATCGCGTTCTCGGGGTCGGCCGCGGGCAAGTCGATCTTGTTCAGCACCGGCACGACTTCCACGCCCAGTTCGATCGCCATGTAGCAGTTGGCGACCGTCTGCGCTTCCACGCCCTGGCTGGCGTCGACCACGAGCAACGCGCCTTCGCAGGCGGACAGCGAGCGGCTGACTTCGTACGAAAAGTCGACGTGCCCAGGGGTATCGATGAGATTCAGGTTGTAGACCTGGCCATCGCGCGCTTTATAGCTGAGCGCCGCAGTTTGCGCCTTGATGGTGATGCCGCGTTCGCGCTCGAGATCCATGGAGTCGAGCACCTGCGCGTCCATCTCGCGATCGGACAGGCCGCCACACAGTTGGATGATGCGATCGGCGAGCGTCGACTTGCCGTGGTCGATGTGCGCAATGATCGAGAAGTTACGAATATGATTCATTCAGTGCCGATCAAGCAAAAAGGCGCGCCCAGACAAACGCGGAGCACGCCTTGAAAATGGGGTGAAAAACTCGTCTATTTTAGCCGAAAAGGCAGGCCGACGGCGGATTTTACGGGAAAGGTCCGATTGCTCAGGGACTTATGCGTGTGCCAGGAGCACTTAGAAGCGCACCCCGCACACGCGCTTCATCAAGCCGGTAATGGCATAACTCCACGCCATCCAACACCAGAACGGGCACGAGTTCGTCGTATAACGCTTCGAGTGCTGGATCCGTATCGATATCGATCCACTCGATCGCCACGCCGAACTCAGCCGCAATCGGCTCGAGCCCGGCGCGCAAGTCTTCACACAAGTGGCACCACGCGCGCCCGTACAGCTTGAGCGCGCTCATTACGATTATTTCTGCACGGGCGCACGCGGGCGCAACGGCACGAACTGCGTGTTGTCGCCACGACGCACAAGCACCGCGACCATCTTGCTCGGATCGACGTTTTGCGCCACCGCGTCGAATTGCTTCGCGCTCGTGATGTCCGTATCGCCGATGCGCAGGATGATGTCGCCCTTCTGGAAACCGGCACGCGCTGCCGGACCCTCCACCGCGTCCACCATCACGCCGTTGGTGAGCTTCAGCGCTTTTTTCTGGTCAGCCGGGATGTCGCTCACCGCAATCCCGAGCGTATTGCTCGCGCGTTCCTTCGGCGGCGGCGTCTTCTTGGCCTCAGACTTCGCGACCTTGTCCGGCTGCATTTCCGCGATGGTGATCGGCAGATCGCGCGACTCTCCCTTGCGCCACACGGTGATCGTCGCCTTCGTGCCCGGCTTCGTGTCGCCGACCATGCGCGGCAGGTCCGTCGCAGTCGAAACATCATGGCCGTTGTACTTCAGGATGATGTCGCCCGGCTGGATACCGGCCTTGTCGGCCGGGCCGCCCGCTTCAACGCTGCTCACCAGCGCACCCTGCGCCTTCGGCAAGCCGAGCGAATCCGCCACTTCCTTCGTGACCTCGCCGATCGCCACCGCGATCCGGCCGCGCGTTACCTTGCCCGTTGTCTTCAATTGATCGGCGACGCGCATGGCTTCGTCAATGGGAATCGCGAACGAAATGCCCATGAAGCCGCCCGTGCGGCTGTAGATCTGCGAGTTGATGCCGATCACTTCGCCCGCCATGTTGATCAGCGGACCACCCGAATTACCCGGATTCACCGCGACGTCGGTCTGGATGAACGGCAGATAGTCACCGGTATCGCGACCCTTTGCACTGACGATACCGGCCGTCACCGTGTTGTCGAGTCCGAACGGCGAGCCGATCGCCAGCACCCATTCGCCGACACGCACCTTGTTCGAATCGCCGATGGTAATCGCGGGCAGGCTGTTCGCCTGGATCTTCACAACCGCGACGTCCGTGCGCTCGTCGACGCCAACCAGCTTCGCCTTGAATTCACGTTTGTCGGTGAGCGTGACGTAGATGGTGTCCGCGTCGTCGACCACGTGCGCGTTTGTCATCACGTAGCCATCTGCCGACATGATGAAACCCGAGCCCACGCCACTACTCTGCTCGGAGTTGTCCTGATTGTCCGGGCTGTCCTGCGGTGCGCTGCGATTACCCCGGCCGCTGCCGCTGTCGCCGCCTTGGTCGCCGCCACCGTTGCCGCCGTTACCACCGTTTCCACCACCACTCCCGCCGCCACCGCCGCCACGCGGTGAACCGGGCGTACCGGGCATGGGAATACCGAAGAAACGGCGGAAAAACTCCGACATATCGCCGTCGTCCATGCCGGGCGGCAAGCCGCGCAGATCGTTGCTGCTGCTCACGCGCGTTGTCGTACGAATATTGACGACCGACGGGCCCACTTTATCGACGAGCGTCGTGAAGTCGGGCAAATTCACCACCGGCGCCGCGACCGGTGTAACGGCCGACGCCGCTGCGGGCGCCGTTGCTGTCGCTGTGGCCGCGGAGGCCGCGAGCGGCAGGCATGCGGCAAGCGCCGCGGCCGCGAAAAAGGTGCGCAGCGAGAGATTGCTCATATCGTGGTGGGCCGAGGAATTACTTGGAAGGCTTGTATTCTATGGCAGAAGCAAATTGCTGCAACGTAGCTTGGGGCACTTCACCCAGCAAGGTGATCCAGAAATCCCCGCGGCGCTTGACCAGTACGTGCGTGGCGCCGCTATTGCCAGCTCCTTCCTTGCGCGAATTTTTTTCCACGGGCTCGACGAAAATGGAGATTGCGGCAAGACCGTCGGAGAAAACAGCCTGGTCGACCGGAATCGGCGGCTGCCCTTCTTCACTCGATGCCATCGGCCGGCGCAACTCGCGAATCTCGCGAAAACCCGGAACGGCAGGCGCAATTTTCCAGCCTTGCGCTTCCATNTTCACGGNTTGAACCGGCGGCCGCACGACCGTCCATCCGGCTATGTTCTTGATCCCGTTCGCAATGGCAGCCCGGTCGACGGACCCGCCAATCCGGACTTGCGAAAATGAAAGCTGCTCGAGCACCTGACCGTCCGGGCCGAGCGTCTGAGCGCGCAGCAGGAGACCGGTTTTCGAGTCGGCCCAGAGCTTGTAGGCGAAGCGCCAGGCGTCTTTCGGATCGAGCTCGATCACCTGGCTGTCGATCCCGGCTACGCGGTCCGCGCCCAGCATTTTCGGCTCATAGACCGTCAGAACCTGATCGCTGCTCGTGGTCAGCAGCGACGGGAACGCATCTTTGTTCTGACGTTTTTCGACGACCAGCAGATGACGTTCGGGCACGAACGTGTACATGTCGTCGTCGTGGCGAAGCATCTTGCGAGGCTTGCCGTCGAGACTTTCCAGCGACTCGAACTCACCGTCGCTGCGCGCCGCCGAATGGGTGATCCGCGACGATTGCACCGTCGTCCCACGCTGGTAGACGAAGGTGCCTTCGTAATTCTGCTGCTGTGCGGCGTCGTGAATCCGGTTGAGCAGGTCCGCAGCGGACTTGCGCATGGCGGCGGGATCGTCGCCTTGCGCAAAAGAACTGGATGCTGCGGATAACAACACGACTGCACAGAACATCAACGCCGGCAACCGCCCCCAATGAGTCGTTTTCTTCAACCGCACACGTTGCATCAGTTATTGGCCTTGGCTGGTAGCCGCAGTGCGGATCAAAGGCATCGAGCCCGGCATGACGGGCTGTTGGGAAAACTGCTGATGCGCTTCGAGATACTGGTCGAGGCTTGCGTCGCGAATGATGTTCGCTTCGACAACCGGCGAGCGCGTGCTGGCGGCAGGCATTGAAGCCATGGCCACACGCTGCACGTGATCCGACGACTGCGACGACAAGCTAGCCACTTGCACGCCGTTACGGCCGTCCACACCCTGCAACTGCGGCACGACGATCCACGTCAGCGTGGCTGCGGCAGCCGCGACCGCGAAGGCCGGCACCACGCGGCGTCGGAACATCCGCGAACGGACCCGCTCGGCGGAGACCGCCGGAATGGCCGCAGGCGCGAATACGTGAGCTTCTGCCTCGAAGCGCGCCGAGAACGCGTTCATGAACGCGCTGCTGGCCGCAGGACTTGCCGCAAGATCGTCGGAACGCAGGGCGTCGCCGATCAAGTGGTAATCCGACCACGCCGCGCGATCCTTCTGCGTAAACCCGGAAAGAAACTGACTGATGTCGCCCGAACCGTCGAAGGATTCACCGTCGACAAAAGCGGACAGACGCTCGCCTCGCGAGCTAGCTTGCGATTGCACCGAAACCGACCCCATGATGCTCCCCATCTTGACTGCACCCCGTAGTGACACTACCTGACCCAGATACCGCGTCCCTGCCCCGCGCACCCTCGCTGTTACCAGCGCTTGCCTTCGGGAGTGTCCAGCAACGGACGCAATTTTGCCGCAATGGCTTCGCGAGCACGAAAAATTCTTGATCTGACGGTTCCGATCGGGCAACCCATCATCTCGGCAATTTCCTCGTAACTCAGACCTTCAATCTCACGAAGAGTAATGGCGGTGCGCAGCTCTTCCGGTAAAACCGCCATCGCAGCATTGACCGTCTGTGCGATCTGCTTGCTCATCAACATCGACTCAGGCGTGTTGATATCCCTTAGTTGGTCTGCATCGGAGAAAGTTTCCGCTTCTTCTGCATCAGCTTCGGTAGAAGTTGGAGCACGCCGGCTCTGAGTGGCAAGGTAGTTCTTCGCGGTGTTCACCGCAATCCGGTAAAGCCAAGTATAAAACGCCGATTCTCCGCGAAACTGCGGCAACGCACGATAAGCCTTGATGAAGGCGTCTTGCGCGACGTCCTCGACCTCGGCGGGATCCCGCACGAGACGCGAGATAAGCCGGATGATTTTGCGCTGATATTTGGCGACCAGTAGCTCGAACGCTGCTTTATCGCCCTTTTGCACGCGTTCGACCAGTACCTGATCGATTTCTTTTTCGCTCACCTGGGAAATCCGTTAACTTTTGGGGTGCTACGCGGAGGGCTATTGTAGCGTTACGCCG